>Ga0207115_1001_pt1 | contig 131563 bp, 137 predicted proteins | sample Alteio_BWMinHeat_46_FD_153536 | JGI IMG/M metagenome (GOLD analysis project Ga0207115, IMG submission 153536) | Enriched cells from forest soil in Barre Woods Harvard Forest LTER site, Petersham, Massachusetts, United States -... | ecosystem: Environmental > Terrestrial > Soil > Temperate forest...
CGCATTGCGAAAAGGGGTAAAAAGGGGATGTGCTAAAAGCGTCTCTCTTCTCTTAAAAAAGAGAAGTTACCCTTTTTTTGGGATCCCTTCCGGATTAACCTCATCCGATCATCTGAAGCAGGAGATTTATTCCTCACAAAACGCCCCTCTTACCCTCCCCATTACTCTTCCCAGTCCCTCAGAAATCCATTGGAAATTCAACAAAAACCCCTTGGAAGATGCCTTAGAAAGCAGTGGTTTTGTGGCCATTCCTAAGGGAACAGCGACCGCTCTTGCAGGCAATCTGGATGAGAGGGGTAAGCTGATCACAACCTATCTTCTTCCTCTAGATGGTAAGGCTCCCCCCCATCATGATCTTTTCCATTTTAGCTCTAAGAGATTTTTCCCTAAAATCTATGAGAGTCAAGAGACTGTTGTTGCTCTCACCGCTGCATGGCAAGGGGCTTTTTTCCATTGGATGTATGAGGTGCTTCCCCGTCTTCATCTCATTGAAAAAGGAGCGTTTACTTCAGCAAAACTCTATCTGGAACAGGCCTCCTCTTTTCAAAAAGAGAGTCTAGCTCTTCTCGGTTTTTCAAAAGAGAGACTGATCAATACCAAAGAATATGCAGCCGTTAAAGCGCCTCTCATCATTTATCCCTCTATTAATCAGATCCCTACCTCTTGGGGTTGTGCCTTTCTCCGAGAGCGTTTTCTACCCCTACTTGCTCATAAGCCTAAACTCCGCCTTTATGTGACAAGACGAGATGCCTCAAGAAGAGGTGTGATCAATGAGGAGGAGATCTGGACTCTCCTAGAAAAAGAGGGTTTTGAAAGGGTAGAATTGAGTGGTTTGTCCCTCAAAGCTCAGATGGAGTACTTCCGAGCGGCAGAAATCGTGGTAGGGCCTCATGGAGCGGGTTTTTCCCATCTTGTTTTTTGTGATCCAGGAACAAGGGTGATGGAATTTTTTTCTCCCGCCTATGTGCATCCCTGCTATTGGCAGATCTGTTCACGTGTAGGGCACCGGTATGCGTATTTATTGGGAGAGGGGGAGAGATATCCTGACCGTGTCAATACACAGCTAGATCCCGATATCCTCGTGGATCCAAAGAAATTGAAACGCATGCTACAGCTTTTAAATGCCTGATAAAATTTTTAACTGATATTAATATTTCTGTTTTTGTTATGCTGCTTGCTTGATCTACTCACTAAGAGGTCCGGAGCAAAGGACAAAGGAAAGAGGTTTTTTTCCGGAGAGACATAGCACAGCGTTTAGTGAGTAACGATCTCGCTGGCCCTCTCCAGTGCAGCGTCAATATGCTGAAAAATCGTCCCCTCTCCCATGCTCTCCACCAATCCAAACTTTTTAAGATCCTGCCTTGTCTGTCCGTGTACTCCAGATAACAAAAGAATAATATTCCTCTTTTTACACTGACCATAAAATTCCTCAAGTCCATACATCCCAGATGCATCAATCATTGGAATTGCACGCATGCGAAGAATAAAAACCTTTGGAATGATAGCCATGTTCATTAAAAGATCTCTAAGCATGTTGGCAGCACCAAAGAAAAAGGGACCTTGGATTTCATAGACTTCAACCCCTTGAGGTATTTTTTTTGTGGAAATATCATCTGGATCACTTTTTTCAGGAAAATCTATTTGATTTTCTTTAAACACCTGCGATAGGGAGACCGCCTTCGACATTTGACTCATGCGCTGCATAAACATAAAACTGGCCAAAATCATCCCCACAGAAATGGCAACAGTAATATCAACAAATACTGTCAAAAAAAATGCCGTTAAAAGAATGATCCGATCTCCATAAGGTGCCCTTAAAAGACGGGTGAAATGGTTGACCTCACTCATATTCCAAGCAATCATGACAAGGACAGCAGAAAGAGCTGCCAAGGGAATTTGGCTGACAATAGGAGCCAGACAGTAGAGGATAAAAAAAAGAACCAGCGCATGAATCATTCCTGCCATAGGTGTTTGTGCACCTGTTTTCACATTGGCCGCAGTTCTCGCAATAGCTCCTGTTGCAGGAATGCCCCCGAAAATAATGGAACCAAAATTTGCAATCCCCTGGGCAATCAATTCACAATTGGAGCGATGCCGGCCACCTATCATCCCATCGCCAATAACAGCAGAAAGAAGCGATTCAATGCTTCCAAGAAAGGCGATTGTAATCCCATCCGTCAGAATCTCCTTAAGCTTATCAGCTGGAATGAAAAAACAGGGTATCGAGGGAAGAGGTAAACTTCTCGGAATCTGGCCAAAACGTGATTGGATCGTTTCTAAAGGCAACTTAAAAATCATGCATATAGCTGTTGCAAGAACAATAGCGCTGATTCCCCAAGGTAGCCAGGGAACTAAACGCCGAATCAATACAATCACCCCTAAAGTTCCTGCAGCCATGGATAAAGTGAGAGGATCAAAGGTAGGAAAAGCTGCAAAATAAGAGAGCCACTTGTCAATAAAATCGGCAGGGGGAGTGGCCATCTGCAATCCAAAAAAATCTTTAATTTGAGTAGAAAAAATAATCACCGCAATTCCAGTAGTAAAACCGGTAATCAAGGGATGGGGAACATATTTAATCCAAGAGCCGATGCGAAAAATTCCTAAAAGAATAAGAATAAGAGCCGCAATCGTCGTCGACATGCAAAGGCCATGATACCCTGTTCTCTGGATAATCCCATAGATAATCACAACAAAAGCACCTGTAGGTCCGCCAATTTGAATGCGGCTTCCTCCTAAGGCCGAAATAAGAAAACCTGCGATGATCGCTGTGTAAAGACCCCGTTCTGGAGGAACACCAGAGGCAATAGCAAAGGCCATCGCAAGCGGAAGAGCAATAATCCCAACAGTCAATCCAGCTAGTAAATCTTTTTTAAATATCGAAAATGTGTAGTTGTGACGTAGATAAAGATAGGATTTTGGAACAAATTCACCCATCAAATCTCCTGCAGCAGTGCGCGCACCGTTTTTAAATCCACCGTACACATATGCGCCTCCCTATCCTCAAGCCCTATCGATAAAACTAAGTTCTTCCCCTCATGATCAATGGCCATCCCACAGCAATATTCTATCCCTAAATGTTGAAATATAAATGGCTTGGATAATTTCTTTATGTGAAAGTCCTTATCAAAATAGAGAAAGCGGTGTATATAAGTCCGTTTTTCTTGACAAATCACCTCGTGGATCAAGATGAGATAGCCCTCATCAAAAGCAATCGGGGCTGCTGATCCTCGAAAACTGGAAAAGTCATACAAGGGGGTATATTCGATCACGGGAACGCATTCCCCTGTTTGCAGGTTAGGCTTATAGATTACCAGAGGATCATACCAGTAGATCATGTGAATGGTATTGTCCTTAACAAAAGGGAGCCAGTTTTTCTCGCAATAGGGGTTAGTCCCTTTTAAATGCACCAAATTCTCAACTTTTACTTGAGAAGAGGCAGGATCCTCATTGAGTTTTCCCAATACGATTTGGGGAGTTCCGGAAGCGGTTACATGAAACGCTGTACAGCTAAACCAGTTCTCCCCATTTAGGTTTACTAATCGACAATCTTCTAATCCATCTACGGCCCTTGTACTTGTTTGTATGTCCCTCTCTTCTACAATCTCCCGTTCTCTTTGCACATTGAACTGTTTGTCATAGTCTATCAGAAAGTTGCGTGTTCGCACATAAACCTCAGGAGTTCCGTCGATCATGCTATAATTGCCCCGGCTATCTTGTAGATAATTCACAGTACGGCAAATCATCTGATATCCCTCTTTTGTTTTTTGAAGAGAGGGATTCATAGGATTGTAATAACGGTCGCTGCCAGGCTTGACCGGGGGAAGTGTGATTTTAATCGGTCGATAGGTTGCTTGAGGCAATTTGTCCACATAAAAGAGAAGATTATTTGAGGCTTGCGACTTCAGATAATAGGGAAGATGGCGTATGAGTAGCAGTTTGTTGGTTGCTTCAAATCCCTCTTGTCTAAATGGGGTATAATATGCTGCAATCGAAAGCTCGATATCAAACTGATATTTATTCATATCCGAGAGAAAGTTCTCCTGTTTATGGGCAATGGCCGCTCCCTGCTTGGCAAACATATAGGCAAGATCATTAGCCCCTTGAGTTCGGAAATGGGAAGCGATTTTACATAGAGGTTCGGATCTTTCTGGTGTATGTTGATAGGTCGCTAGATATTCTCGAAAAGCCTCATCCCATCTTCCCATTGCTTCATAGCAGGTTCCTCGTAAATACTTGGCAATCCAACAGCTCTCCTTCTGGGTCTCATGCTCAAGAAATAGATCATATTCCTGCAAAGCAGCCTCATACTCCTTTTTTTCCTGCTTTTGAAGAGCAAGTTTAAGTGGGTAGGGGAGCCAACCTGGCTGAAAACCCTGTTCTTTTTCCTGGATTTTTTGACAGGCAAAGGCGCGATTCATCTCCACTCTTGTGCGAAATTCTGTGGAAAGATCAGGTAGGTTCAAAAGCTGATCGCACGCCTCTAAAGATTCCTCATATTTGCCCACATAGTAAGAGCAGATGGAGAATTCCATAGGAATTCCTCTCTCTTCCATCCAATCCTCATAAAAAAGGATATCTTTACAGGCAGGTTTAGGCAGGGATGCCCACCCTTTGAGACATTCGTATGCTAAAGAGTGGAGTTCATACTTGTTATAGAGTTCAGCAAGACAGTAAACGGGCTCTGGACGGTGAGGTCTAAAACGGTGTGCTTTGTGATAATGTTCAAAGAGTACATCTCGAGGAGGATCATAACAGGCTAAGATGCGCGCAATCTGATAATGGGACCAAAAAACCTCCTCATCCCATGTATAGGGCATCGCAATGTGTTTTTGATAACATTCGACAGCTTTTAAGCGATCTCCAGCATCTCGATAACTTTCTGCGAGATAAAAAGCATATCGGGTGTTATGTGGCTCGTCCTTTAATCCCTGCTCGAGCAGTTGGATATTTTTATGAAATTTTTGAGGGTCAAAGGCGCTTGCTCCGCCCCCACAGGAGAGATAAAAGACATCAGGAAGAAATTCAGAAGAAAAAGGAATATCGCAAGAGAGATACTCATGTGTTACTCCTATCCATCTCCAGGGTAGATTACCTTTAACGAGTTGCGACTTCAAATAGGAGACATTCTTTGTGCCTCGTCTCATGTGATAACAGTCTGCGTGAAGAGTGGGAAACTGGTATCCTCTCTTATATTCCAACATATCATCAGCATCCATGAAAAGGATATAATCCCCCTTGCCCTTAGCAAGGTCGAACGCCTCTGATCGATTGTAACCAAAATTCTTCCAAGGTCTTTCGTAAAGCTCACCTGGAATTACCGAGAGATAGTCCCGAATGATCTCTTGCGTCCCATCTGTGGAGCCTGTATCGACAATCACCCAGTAGTCGATAAAAGGGATGATGGACTCGAGACAGCGTCGGATGACGGCGCTCTCATTTTTCACGATCATATTCAAGCAGATCGTCTGCTTTGCTTCTAGAGCGGCAAAAAAAAGAAGGAAAAGAAATAGATACCAGCGCTTCATATGGAGAGAGAGGATAGTAACTATGTTGGGAGATTATTGCAATTTAGATTTGTCTTTACATTTTTTTTAGAATATATTTGAATATCTCTTCATTTGATTTACCATGAGGATCCCATGAAGAAATTTCTTTTGCTTTTTTTGAGTTTAGTCATCATTCCATTTTCCCTATTTGGATTGGAGGATATGGTAGCAAAAAAACATAGAAAGCGGCCGATCCAAAAAGCTGCAATTTATGATTGTTTTATGTTCTTTAATGAATTGGAACTCTTAGAAATACGTCTTAATGAACTGTATCCTTATGTGGATAAATTTGTTCTTGTAGAAGCCTGTGAAACACATAGAAAAGCGGAACTAAAGCCATTTTATTATGAATTGAATAAAGAGAGATATGCACAATTTGCAGATAAAATCATTCATATTAAGTTGGAAGAGCATTATGAGACCAGTGATAGTTGGGCACGTGAGAATTGGCATAGAAATCAAATCATGAGAGGATTGACCGATTGTAAACCTAATGACATTATCCTCATTTCTGATGTAGATGAAATAGTACCTGGGATAATTATTCCTCAATTAGACCATGAATTAAACAAATACAAATCAATTGTGTGCATACAAAACATGTACCGTTGGTTTTTAAATAGGTCTTGCAATTGTGTATGGGGAGGAACAGGAATTGTTCGTTTCAAAGATTTAATAAATATAAATCCTCAAGGAGTACGTGTCGCAGCTCGCACTGGAAACATGGGGAAACAGTGGCATGTAGGATGGCATTTCACTTCAATGGGTGGTTACGATAAAATCATGGAGAAATATCGTGGCATTGTGGAGGGATATGATTATGCAATTTCGGAGGAGGGATGGAGAGCACAGGCAAACTCTCATATTTTTGTTCCAATAGATGAGTCTTATCCTAAGTTCATTCAAGATAACATTGATTATTTAATTGATCTTCAAATGATCGATATAGATCCTACGCAGACTTAGAGTTGGATGTTTTTTATCAGCTTGCGCCGTAAAATGTTTAGGTTAAAGGCGAAACTCTAGGCCTAGATAGCTCTGACGTGCCTGCACACTTTCTGTCAATTCTTGTGCGCTTCCGGAAAGCAAGATTTTGCCCTCACTCACCAAATAGCTTCTATGTGCAATGGAAAAGATCTCTCTCGCATTATGATCCGTAATCAAAACGGTAATTCCCTTTTTAGATAAATGGAGAATCATCTCTTGAACGTCATAGATTGTGAGAGGATCAATATTTGCAAAAGGCTCATCCAATAATAAAAAAGAGGGGTTTGTAACTAAAGCACGTGTAATTTCCAATCTCCGTCTCTCCCCTCCAGAAAGAGCTTCCGCTTTTTTATGCGCCAATTTTTCAAGCCTTAACTCTTTTAAAAGCGTTTCCAAACGCTCTTCTCTCTCATGACGCGTCAGAGGCAAAATCTCCAAAATACATAAAATATTCTCCTCAACTGTCAAATGTCGGAAGATGGAGGGTTCCTGAGCCAAATAGCCCATCCCCAATCGCGCCCTCACATGGATCGGCTGATCTGTAATATCTATCTTTTTGAAAATGACTCTTCCCTTATCAGGACGAATCAGCCCCATCGTCATATAAAAGGCGGTTGTCTTTCCTGCCCCGTTGGCACCTAGAAGTCCGACGATTTCCCCCTCGTACACCTCAAAAGAGAGGCCATCTACAACTTTTCTCCCCCCATAGTTTTTTTCAAGATCTTGGATGCGTAAAAGGGGCTCTCTTTTCAATGGAATCTCTCTTTTAATTGTATAAGTTCCTCTTGTCCCAAAACAAAACGTACATCGCCCACGCCACGCACAGACTCCCTCTTTGTCTCAGGATTTTTTTCTGCGATCACAGAGAACGCTGAAAGTTGAATATCTCTTTTCTTGTCAAAGAAAAGTACTCTTTCTTTAGTCCCCGTAAAAATCATCCTCTCATGCTCAGGAAAATATTCCACTTTTTCTGCTAAAGCGTACTGCTCATTCTCATCCATTCGAGAGAGACACACACTCCCTGTTAAGGTGATTTTTACAGGTGTGACCTTTTGCTCTTTTTGAATGTAATCAATCTGCACATGTTCAGCAGAGACCTCTCCACAGGTGTCTATATAGGTCACAAGAGGAGCCCCCTGAAAATGAGCAGTTAACTGGGGATGATCTAAGAAAAGAAAGGCACAGGAGAGATAACCTCCTTCTGTAAGCGTTAAGATGACATGGTCAGAGAGCTCAACCCAAGGAAAATCAATGGAGGTTTGTCCTGTCTCATCTCGAATGAGAGTGGCCTTATCTGCATGGATCGTCCCCATACCATTTTTTACAAAAACATTTCCCTCTAAAATAATTTTTGCTCCATCGTAATGCGCCTCATCTGATTCTACATAGGTTTTTTCATGCGCACATAAAGAGAGGGAAAAAAGTAGGAAGTAGAGGATTTTTTTCATGACTGCCATTCAGCCTTTAAATGGTGGGCTTGAAATTGGAATTTTTTTCCCTGAAAGAAAAATTCAATACTTGTCGCCACCCCCTTCATTAAAGGGGAATCGTGAGGGGTTGTATCAGGAAGTTCATGGCCTGGTAGCCGGTATCTCCATAGATGGACATCTTGAGCAAGAAAGAGTTGAGAGGAATAACGATAGGAGGCCTTATCTGCTTCGAAATAACGTATATATTGCATCGGTTTTAGCCCTTTTTGGTTGAGAGGGATCCAGGAGGTCTCTAAAGAGGGGTCCTCTCCACGTAATAATCCCCCCCTCTCTTTTTTCACGACCTCTTTCCCATTAGGAAGGACAAAAAATTGCTCCTCTTGCATCCATCCATACACCTCTTTTAAATTTTCAATGACCTCTAATTTCCCCTTTTCTTCGAGAAACAGAAGCTCTGAATCTTCGCTTTTGATTTTAAAATGCAAGGGGGTCTGATCCTGATAGCAGATCTCTTTAATGACCCCCTCCCTTTTTTGATTTTGTGTTTGAGGAGAAGAGCGTACATTTTCAACAAGCTGCTTATACAAAAGGAGATCTTTTCCGGTCACAGGAAAGATGGTCCAGCCTACAAAGAGTGCAAGGAGAAGAAAGCTGCCACTAGCAAGTAACGGAGACAATTTCATATAGCTTCTCCCATACATCGAGTAAATCAGCTAATTGATTAAAGGAGAGCATCCCATCAGCATCACTTTTTGCCTCGCGAGGATTGGGGTGTGATTCTGCATAGATCCCATTACAGCCAGCGGCAATGGCAGCTTTACTTAAAGGGGGAATAAAGTGGCTTTCACCACCAGATCTCTCCCCATGTCCTCCAGGAAGCTGAATCGAATGAGTAGCATCGTAAAATACGGGATAGCCAAGAGCTTGCATCAGAGGAATGGCTCGCATATCGCTCACAAGATTATTATATCCAAAAGAGGTTCCTCGATCAGTTAGGAGGATGTTTTCATTGCCTGTAGAACGAATTTTTTCCACTACCTGTTTCATGTCCCAGGGAGCCATAAACTGACCTTTTTTAATGTTAATCACAGCTCCCGTTTTTCCCGCTGCAACAACAAGATCTGTTTGCCTGCATAAAAAAGCGGGAATCTGGATCACATCACAGATATCAGCTGCCTCTTTAACCTCTTCAGGAGAATGCACATCGGTAAAAACAGGAATGGAAAAGGTGGCTTTGATCTTTTCTAAAATCTTCAATCCCTCTTCTAGGCCGGGACCTCGAAAACTGTGTATAGAGGAGCGGTTTGCCTTATCATAGCTTGATTTAAAGATAAAATTGATCGGTCTGCCCTCAAAGAGCCGCGTGAGAAATTCAGCGCAAGAAAGAGCATGATATTCACTTTCTATGACACAAGGACCGGTAACCACTGTGAGCGGCATTTCAGCGCCAATAAAGAAATCTTTTACTTTTATTTTTTTCATCGATGTACCTTTTGAAAGGGGAGAGTATGATCTAGAGGCATGACTCTCTCATGGTTAGGGTTTGGAAACAAGGAGATGAGCTTGAAAAGATCGATAACAGTTTTCTCTTCAAAAAAAAGTTCAGAAGTTAAATCAAGAAGAGGGGTGAGCACAAATAATCTCTCCTGCCATCGAGGATGAGGGAGGGTCAACTGCTCATCTTGGTAACGTAGAGAGTCATAAAAGAGAAGATCTAGATCGATGAGACGGGGGCTATTTTTTGCTTTTACCTCTTTTCCTAAACTCTTCTCAAGAGTGGTGAGTGTTCCCCACAAGAGTGGAAGAGGAAGAGAGCAGTGAAAACGGGCGACTGCATTTAAATAATCCTCTTGAGGAAGATCACTCACAGCAGAGGTGCGATAGAGACGAGAGGTCTCTACATTCCGAATACCATCGGTTGCACTTAAGGAAATAAGTGCCCGTTCCATGACTGTCAGGGTCTGACGCTTATTTCCACCTAACGCAACATAGCAAGTAATCATAATCAGATAGGATAGCGCAAAAGAGGAAAATATGCCCTCTTTTTCTTGATTAATTGCGGACTTTTGTTTACGATAGGCTCTCGCTTGTGCCGCAATGATCAAGGACCGATAGCTCAGCGGATAGAGCACCCGCCTTCTAAGCGGGTGGTCGCAGGTTCGAATCCTGCTCGGTCCGATTCTCTGACTCACCTTACGCACTTTTTCTCTTTATGAGAGTGGCGACAGTGACCAATCTGCTGCCTATTGCTCCTCGACCAACTCAACTTAAGTTGGCCTTCGTCGCAATAGTTGCATCTTGGCCACCTCTGCTTGACTCTCGTAAAGAGAAAGAGTGCGTAAGGTGAGTCTTTAAGGTTGCTGCTTCTCTTCAAGAATTTCTAGATTAATGCGAATCCCTGTGCGGCTTGCAACAGCCATTAAAAGGGTTCGAATGGCATTAATCGTCTTTCCATGCTTGCCGATAATCTTTCCTATGTCTGATTTTTCAACAGAGAGTTCGAGAATAACTGTATGGCTACCCCCAATCTCATTAATTTTTACCTGGTCTGGGTTATCAACTAAATTTTTCACTATGTAAGCTACAAACTCTTTCATCGTTCTTAAGTCCTTTGAGGCGAATTACATTTATAACCTGAGTTTCTCTCTCAAATTCAGGTTTATACCAACTCTTGAAGTGGAATGGATATCACTAGAGATCCGTTCTTGATGCTACCCTAGTTGCTGTTTATTAAGCTACAAAAAGTTCATTATTTTTTTTAAAGATGAGTTAGAAACCCAAAACTCAGGTTAAAAAGCGATTCCTGCTTGTACATAGAGACCATGCATCGCAAAGTTGAAGTAGTCATTTCGGGAGAAACCTGTAGCTATGATGGCACCCACTCCATCAAAATTAGGTCCATCATTTAAACTAATTCTTTCTAATCCTCTAAAATAGGATAAAAATTCGTATCCTACCTCCACATTGAGACAGAAACGGCATATTTTGAACGCATACTGCAACCCGGCGCGCAGATCACAAGCAGGGATCACAAACCAGCGATGATCATCAAAAAGAGAGGAGAATTCGGGAAGTGCGGGATTGACAAAGCTTAAAGAGGCGCTCTTTCTACTGGCTAAAACAGCTCCTGTTCCTGTAAATTCAAATGATAGATTTCTCCATAGATTGAGATGGCTTGCTAAAGCGAATACGGGCCCTATATTTTGACTACGAGAGTTCCATTTATGAGTAATATTTGGAGAGGAGACTAAAGTTTGGTGTTCTGTAAAGCTGATATTACTACATTCAAGCCCCTCTTTTAGATCCAGCCTAAAACGGGGAGAGCAGTAGATGTTGTGTGCATAAAGAGCATCAATGGAATAAAAAGTAAATGTATTAGTTACGCTAATGGAGGTAAAGGTTGCTACTTCACCAGCTTCATCAATAATGCCTTGTCCTTGTGCGGGGAAAAGAAGGGGTTCTGTACCAGTCGGTGTAATAGTCCTAGATTCTGAAAACTGAGGGATCCATGTTCCGCGTATTTGTAATTGTGAGGGGGAGAAACAGAAACCATAAGCAAGCTCTGCACGGTATCCTGAGTGCCACTCTTGCTCGTTAGCATATCGGCTGTTATTAGGCATCTCACCAAGATTGGGTACGCTACGTGTTTCAGTTGCAAAATAGGTCTGGTCAGAGCCGTTGAAAAAGTACAAATATTCTCCTGCTACAGCAAAGCGGCCAGGTTTGGGATGGGGTCTAGCAAACAGAGGGCAGACCATGATAAGCATGAAGAGGATGCAGTTAATTCTCATTGTCATCTTATTTTAAAATTCCCCCATTAGAAAGAAATCCCCGTTTGTACATAGAGCCCGTGCATCGCAAAATTGAAATAGTCATTTCGAGAGAAACCTGTAGCTACATCACCTGCGAAACTACCGGAGGTAGTAAGGTTGGGTCCATCATTTAGACTAATTCTTTCAAGCCCTCTGAAATAAGATAAAAATTCATATCCTACCTCCACATTGAAACAGAAACGACATATTTTCAGACTATACTGCAATCCAGCGCGCAGATCGCAGGCGAACATCACAAACCAGCGATGATCATCAAAAAGAGAGGTGAATTCTAGAATTGTGGGGTTGACAAAACTTAAAGAGGCACTCTTTCTACTGGCAAGAATAGTTCCTGTGCCTGTAAATCCAAAGGAGAGATTTCTCCAGAGATCTAGATGAGTAGCCAAGGCTAATGCTGGACCTATATTTTGACTACGAGAATTCCACTTCTGGGCAATATTGGGGGGGATAACCAGTGTTTGATGTTCTGTAAAGCCAATATCGCTGTATTCAATCCCCTCTTTTAGATCCAGTTTAAAACGGGGAGAGCAGTAGATGTTGTGTGAATAAAGAGCATCAATTGCATAAAAAGTAAACGTATTGTTCACTCTAATAGAGATAAAGGTTAGTTGGTCATTTGCTTGGTCAATGATACCCTGCCCTTGTGCTGAAAAAAGAGAGACTCCATACACAGTTCTGGACTCTGAAAATGTGGGAATCCATGTTCCACGTACTTGTAATTGTGAGGGGGAACAACAGAAACCGTAGGCCAGTTCAGCACGGTATCCTGAGTGCCACTCCTGCTCGTTGGCATACCGTTTTCCTAATGGAATATTAGCAGCCTCTGTTGGAGCTCCCTCATCTTCTGCAAAATAGGTCTGGTCGGAGCCGTTGAAAAAGTACAAATATTCTCCTGCTACAGCAAAGCCTCCTGGTTGAGGATGAGGGTTTGCGCAGAGGGAATGCATGTTGATGAATGCCAAAAAAAGGAGAGCAAGTTTGATCATTTAAAAGGAAACCCCCAATTGAGCATAGAGCCCATGCATGGCAAAGTTGAAGTAGTCGTTGCGAGAGAGACCTGAGGAGACGGTGATGTCCCCAGGTTGGCCAAAATTGGGCCCATCATTTAGACTAATTCTTTCAAGTCCTCTGAAATAGGATAAAAACTCATATCCTATTTCTACATTTAGGCAGAAATGGCAGATTTGGAACATGTACTGCAATCCGGCACGCAGATCATAGGCGGGGATTACAAACCAGCGATGATCATCAAAAAGAGAGGTAGATGCAGAAACAAGAAAGGGGGTTGTAGCAAGAGTGGGGTTGACAAAGCTTAAAGAGGCGCTCTTTCTACTGGCTAAAATGGATCCCGTCCCTGTAACTTCAAGCGACAAATTTCTCCATAAATTAAGATGGGTAGCTAAAGCAATTGCTGGACCTATATTTTGACTACGAGAATTCCACTTATGAGTAATATTGGGAGGGATGACTAATGTCTGGTGTTCTGTAAAGCCGATATTGCTGTATTCCACTCCCTCCTTCAGATCCAGCTTAAAACAGGGAGAACGGTAGATGCTATGTGAGTAGAAGGCATCAACTGCATAAAAACTAAAAGTATTGTTTACGCTAATGGAGGTAAAGGTTTGTGGAGACGATGAGCCATTAAGAGCTTCGTCAATAATGCCTTGCCCTTGTGCGGGAAAAAGAAAGGGTTTTGTAACAGTCCTAGATTCTGAAAACTGAGGGATCCATGTTCCACGTACTTGTAATTGTGAGGGGATAGAGTAAAAACCATAAATAAGCTCTGCACGATATCCTGAGTGCCATTCTTGCTCATTAGCATAGCGGCTGTTATTGGGTATTGCAATGGACTCGCCTGCTGCTGGTGTTGCGACTTCAGTTGCGAAATAGGCCTGGTCAGAGCCGTTGAAAAAGTAGAGATATTCCCCCGCTGCACCAAAGCAACCAGGTGAGGGGTTGGGTCTGGCACATAAGGAGCAGGCCATCATGAGGATCAATAAAACGGAGCTGACTTTCATCCCATCTCACTTTGTGTCTCTTTTTCCATTTTAAAAAGAGATCCCAGCTTGTACATAGAGCCCATGCATCGCAAAATTGAAGTACTCATTGTGAGAGAAGCCTGTCGCAGCGATGACATTAATACCATCAGGCGTCGCAAAAAAATTAGGTCCGTCAATGAGACTGATTCTTTCTAGTCCTTTGAAATAGCATAAAATCTCATATCCTGCCTCCACATTTACGCAGAAGCGACAGATGTTGAAACTATACTGCAATCCGGCACGTAGATCATAGGCAAGGATAACGAACCAGCGATGATCATCAAAAAGAGAGGTGAATTCTGGAAGAGAGGGGTTGACAAAACTTAAAGAGGCACTCTTTCTACTCACCAAAACAGAGCTTGTTCCTGTAAATTCAAACGAAACCCTTCTTCCTAGGTTGAGATGGCTCGCTAAAGCCATGGTAGGACCTATATTTTGACTGCGATTGTTCCATTTATGAGCAATAGTTGGATCGACCAATGCTTGATGTGTGATAAAGCCGATATTACTAAATTCAATCCCCTCCTGTAGATCGAGTGCAAAACAGCGCGAGCAATAAATGTTATGTGAATAGAAGCCATCAATGGCATAATAGGTAAATGTATTGGTCTCACTAATGGAGGTAAAGACGTGTTGACTTCCCGCTTCACTAATAATGCCCTGTCCTTGTGCTGAAAAGAGGGAACCTTGAACAGTTCTAGATTCTGAAAATTTGGGGATCCATGTCCCACGTACTTGTAAGTATGAGGGGGTACAACAGAAACCATAAGCCAGCTCGGCACGATATCCTGAATGCCATCTTTGCTCATTAGCATACCTTTGGTCATCAGGTATTAGAGCTGTTTCACCTGGTCCAGCGACTTGTGTTGCGAAATAGGCCTGGTCAGAGCCGTTGAAAAAGTACAAATATTCCCCCGCTGCAGCAAAGTGACCGGGTTTGGGATGAATGTTACCCAACAGAGGACAAGCCATGATAAGGATACAAAGAAGGAAACTAATTTTCATCGAAGCGGAATGTAAATGAAGAGATATTTTTATTCAAATGAATTTATTGAAATCTTCTGGAATAGGAGCCTCTATGTCTAGCATTTTTTGCTGCACAGGATGAGGGAATGAGAGGCGATAGGCGTGAAGAAGCTGTCTTTTTACTCCCCATTTTTTGTTACATGCTGCATTTCCATAAACAGAATCTCCCAAAATGGGACAACCGACAGATTTTAAATGGACTCTCAGCTGGTGTGTACGGCCTGTTTCAGGAATGAGACGTAGATAACAGAGACCATCTTTACACGAGAGAGGTTCGCATAAGGTGCGCGCCTCTTTCCCTTTGCCCTCCAGAATGGTCATCTCTTGTCGTCGTGTAGGATGGCGGCCGATATTTCCCTCAATCACTCTTTTTCCGGGATTTCCAACCGCAATAGCTCGGTATTCTTTTTTCACAAGCCGTTTGGCAAAAGAGTCCACCAGGTGCATCTGTGCATATTCTGTTTTGGCTGCCAGGAGTACACCTGAAGTGTCTTTATCCAATCGGTGGACAATGCCTGGTCGCAGAGAATCGCCTTGAGGTAGCTGTTTACAATGGTAGAGGAGGCCATTTACAAAAGTGCCTGTCCAATTTCCAACAGCAGGATGGACAACTAGGCCTGGAGGCTTATTGATCGCTAAAAGAGCCTCATCCTCATAGAGGATATCCAACGGGATATATTGCGCCTCTAAAGTTCTGATCGCAGTCGCAGCAAATTCGATTTCAATCTCATCCCCCTCTTGAATACGCGTTCTTTTTTTCACAAGAGAGCCATTGATCAAAACAAGATTTTTCTCAATCAACTCTTGAAAGTATTCACGAGAAAAATGGGGAAAACGGAGCGCAAGAAATTTATCTAAGCGCAGATCTGCCTCTTCAGCAGAGACGATAATCTCTTCAGAATCGCCCATTTACTATACCGACAAAAGAAGACATTGATCAGAAGAGTAGGAGCCAGGCACAAGTTTTTTGAGAATACTTTTGAGGTGCGATTCAAAACAGTCCAGCCTATCTAGAGAGGGAAAAGGGGGGAGCTCTTTTGCTAAATAGAGTTGACCCTGATGGGTGATCGTTTGAAGATATTCTCCCCCGCTTGTGAAGAGGGTGAAAAGGGGAAGAGCCACACTCTTTAATCGATTGTGGAAATGAGCGTCCACAGGAAATGCAATGAAAAGAGAGGGGCTATCCATTGTCCTGCCGCTCTTTTTTCATGGCCCGGATCACTCTTTGATTGGCTTGCTGGTTTTGATTGGTGAACATGATCGCAATCGTTTGAATAAACTGATTATACATTTTTGTCCCCTCCTGCTCCCCTAATTTGGCTATGAGTTGCGCTTTTAACTCCCCTAACCCCCCCTGTCCAGAGAGTTGTATATGCCCCGCATCACCTGAAATTTCAGATCCAGAAGATGAGGGAAGAGGAGTGGCTCCCGCCGGTCCTTGTATTTTTGACATCTCTTATTCCTCCATCCTTGTAACCATTTTTAGTTCCTTGTTTGCAATCCTCACCCCTTTTGCAGAAACCCCTTTCACAAGAGCGGTATCTAATGCATATTCCAAGGGGGTATTTTTATGACGGGGCTGAGGCTTAAACTCTAACTGTACCACCTCTTCACTTTCCGCTGTGAAAAACTCTAAGTTTTGATCAACATCAAGAAAACGGTACTCTTTTTCAAGGATGAACTGCTTGATTATAAAACGCTTTGCATGAGGATATTTATTCTTTTTTTCCGTATAAATAAGGCTAAAGACAGTTTTTTTATCAGCAGCTCCTATCCAACAGAGAGGGCAATCTTTTGTATGGATAAACTGTTTTTCAGGGATAGGGATCACCTGATAGGTTCCATCGGCATACATGAGCAATACCTTTTCTAAGTTACTGATTTCTAGAGCATATGGAGTGCTAAGTTTCGTTCCCAAGTAGCCAGATGCGGAATCATAGCAGATTTTAATCTGTTTTTCACTGATCGCCCGTTTATCAATCTCTTCGATTTCCTGAATCTCGGTTCGTCTGGGAAAGAGAGAGCCATATTTTTTCAACAGATTCTCTAAATATCGAATAGTGAATTTTTTGATGTTTTTGAGCTCTTTTTGTATCTCGAGAAGTCTCTCTTGTAAAGAGGCAATCTCTTTTCTATTTTTTTCAATATCAAAGCGGGAGATACGTCTGATGGGGATACTAAGCAGACCCTCTCTATCCTCTTTGGTTGGAATACGAGAAAGCTGTTTGTGGAAGGGGTGTAGGACCTTTTCTAAGGTGGAGTGAATTTTTTCATATGTCTCCACATTCTCAATATGTTTGTAGAGGCGGTTTTCTATGAAGATCTCTTCGAGCGTTTTTTCAAATATTTTTTCTAAAAGAGCTGCCTCTTCAATTTCCAACTCTTTTTTGAGGTAACCTTTTAGAAGCTCTGTGTGAAAGGCGAGAATCTCTTCAACTCCCCCCTCCCAAGGATGCTGATCTTTAATGACGACAACCTGAGAGGTGATAGCCACTTCACAATCTGTAAAGGCGTAGAGATGATCGATAGTTTTGTTGGCATATTGACCTCGAGGAAGCTTGATTTCAATCTCTATTTTCTCAGCTGTATAATCGTTAATGGCCTCGATTTTGATTTTGCCTTTTTTTGCTGCTTCATCGATGGAGCGGATCAGGGATTCTGTGGTGGTGCCATGGCAGATCTCTGTGATCACAAGTGTTTTTTCGTCAATGATGTTAATTTTGGCACGCAGTTTGATTTTTCCCCTTCCCCCATTATAATCGGAGGGGTCCATAAGGCCTCCTGAGAGAAAGTCGGGTAGGATACGGAAGGGCTTTCCTTCAAGGATGGCGATCTGAGCCCGGAGGAGCTCAGAAAAGTTGTGAGGGAGAATTTTGGTGGCCATCCCTACTGCGATCCCCTCCGCCCCTTGTAGGAGAAGGAGCGGGAGCTTTGCAGGAAGGGTAATAGGCTCTTGAGCGCGTCCATCATAGGAGGGGGTCACAGGGGTGAGATGGGGATTAAAAAGAGTCTCTTTAGCAAGAGATCCGAGACGTGTTTCAATATAACGGGCGGCAGCTGCAGGGTCTCCAGTCAGAGGATTCCCAAAGTTCCCCTGCATATCGAGTAGATATTCCTTGTTGGCCAAGTTAACGAGAGCATCGATAATAGGAGCATCCCCATGAGGATGAAGCGCCATGGTCTGTCCAGCGACATTTGCAACTTTGTGCAGCTTCCCATCATCCATTTGAAATAGGGTCCACAAAATACGTCTCTGTACAGGTTTGAGACCATCGATAATATTGGGGATGGCCCTTTCTAGAATAACGTAAGAGGCGTAGCGAAGAAAATTTTCCTTAAAAACTTGTTTAACATCATCCATTGACTATTTCATCCGAGATAAGATTGTCCATAATGAACTGTTTACGTTGAGGGGTATTTTTTCCCATGTAGAAATCAAGAGTTGTTTTAATGTCAGAAAAAGCATGCACTTCGATGGGACGAAGACGGATCTCTTTTCCAATAAATTGTTTAAATTCAGAAGGGGAGATCTCTCCTAGCCCTTTAAAGCGGGTCATTTCGATACTTTTTTTTCCTTTTTCCGAAAGTTTGCGGACAGCCTCCTCTTTTTCCTCATCAGAATAGCAGTAGAGGGTTTTTTCTTTTGAGCGCACTTTGAAAAGAGGGGTCTCTAGGATGAAGAGATGACCTCCGATCACGAGCCCTTCGAAATAGGTGAGGAAAAAAGTGAGCAGCAGGTTTCGGATATGCATACCATCGACATCGGCATCTGTTGCGAGCACAATTTTATTGTAACGAAGAGAGGCAAGATCATCCTCGATATTCAGAGCGCACATCAGGTTATAGAGTTCCTCATTCTTGTAGAGTTGATCGAGGGCCATTTCATGTACGTTAAGGGGTTTTCCTCTCAAAGAGAAAATGGCTTGAGTGAATGGATCTCTTGCAGCGACGACAGAGGCGCTCGCGGATTCCCCCTCTGTAAGAAAGATCATCGTTTCATTGCTGGAGATAGAGCCATCATTGTAATGAAACTTACAGTCTCGTAATTTCGGAATTTTGAAGGCGATTTTTTTCTGTTTTTCTTTTGCCTCTTTTTTAACAGCGGAGAGTTCTTTTCTCAATTTTTCATTAAAAGAGATCTGATCGATGATTTTTTTTGCGCTATCCGGATTTTTATGGAGAAGTTGAAGGACCCCCTCTTTGATCTCTTGCATAAGGGGAGAGCGAATCTCTGTATTACTGAGTTTATTTTTGGTTTGAGATTCGAAAATAGGTTCACGTACTTTGATGAGAATGCAGCCCACAATCCCTTCTCGCACATCTACACCCTGAAAATTTTTAGCCGCATATTCATTTACTCCTTTGAGAATGCCCTCACGATAAGCTGAAAGATGGGTTCCCCCATCGGAGGTGTATTGACCATTCACAAAAGAGTAGTAGCTCTCCCCATAATTTTGCGTATGAAGGAAAGCAAATTCCACTTTTTCGCTGTGATAATGAAGAGGTTCATAGAGACGATCTTGAGTCACTTCACTATTGAGAAGATCAAGGAGACCATGTTCTGACTGGATGGCCTCCCCATTATAAAAGAGAACAAGACCCCTGTTTAAATAGGCATAATGCCAGAGCCGTTTATGAAGATGCTCCTCATGATATTTGAATTTTTTAAAAATCTCGCTATCTGGGATAAATTCTATATAAGTGCCATTTTCCTCCGTTGATTTACTCTCTTTTTTAGAGACAAGTTGTCCCTTAGCAAAGAGGGCTTCGAAACATTTGCCCTCTCGGAAGCTTCTGACGAGAAAGTGGCTCGATAGAGCATTGACAGCTTTGAGACCTACACCATTAAGTCCGACTGAGAATTGAAAGACATCATCATTGTATTTGGCACCTGTATTGATTTGGCTCACGCAGTCGAGTACTTTGCCTAGAGGGATTCCCCTTCCAAAGTCTCGAACGGAGACGCAATGAGTTGTGAAATCCAGGGAGATGAGGATCTTATCTCCATGATGCATGATAAATTCATCGATACTATTATCGATGACCTCTTTGAGAAGGACATAAATACCATCATCGATATGGGAGCCATCGCCGAGACGACCGATATACATACCTGAACGCATACGTATGTGAGTCAGTGCATCTACGGTTTGGACTGCGCTCTCATCATAATTTTTCTTTTTTGCCATATACGACGTATCATATCGATTGTACGAAATAGACGTCAGTATAATTTAAGGAACGAAAGAAAAACACTTTTCTAAAAGTTTTTTTTTGTTTATACAGACCTCATTTTGAAGACATAATGTATATTGGTATTATCGGGATTAATCATAAGTCTGCGGATTTGGGTCTGCGGGAGAGGGTAGCGCGTGCCTGTCAGAGACGGTTTGGCTCCTATTCTCTTGAGCATCCCCTCTCTTATGTGCTTCTTTCTACATGCAATCGGACAGAAATCTATTTTAGTGCAGAAGATCTTGCAGAAGTTCACTCCTATTTACTTACTGTTTTGAGAGAGGAGTTACATGAGGAGTTTGAGCACCGGCTCTACTCTTATTTTGGCAGCGACTGTTTTTTTCATTTAGCGCGCGTGACAGCTGGAATGGATAGTGCGATGGTGGGGGAGACGGAGATCCAGGGTCAGGTGAAAGAGGCGTATGAGAAGTCTAGTCTAGAGAGCCAGGTGCTTACGAGAGAGTTGCATTTTCTTTTTCAAAAGAGTTTAAAGATTGGGAAAGAGGTGCGACAGAGGACAAATTTTCGGGAGCTTCTCTCTTTAGAGGAGGCGATTTTTCAGGCAGGAGTGCAATTTTTTGGAAATTTAAAAAAGAGACGCGTGTTATTTATTGGAGTATCTGAGATTAATCGGAAGGTATTTAACTATTTTAGGCAGAAGGGGGTAATTGCCTGTACAGTTTGCAATCGAACTGAGGAAAAGGGGAAGAGGTTTGCATTGAGGGAGGGGATTGAGTTTTTACCTTGGGAGCGTTTAGGGGAGTGGGAAGAGTTTGATTTTTCTATTTTTGGGACGAAGAGCCCTGAGTTTTTGGTGAGGCAGATGAGGGATTTTGAAAAGAGACGGCTTGTGATTGATTTGAGTGTGCCGAGGAATGTGGATCCGGTTTTGGGTAGGAGTAAGCAGGTGAGTTTATTGAATGTGGATGAGCTTAAGGGGATGCTTGATAGTTGGAAGCATATGAGAGCGTTGAGGAGTGCGCAGATAGACTCACAGATGATTGCGAGTGCGGTGGAGAGGCAGATGGAGCTTTTCCTTCAGAGGGAGGAGTTTAGGATGCAGCGCCCCGCTGCAATCTAATTGATCTCAATAAGCAATTCAAAGTCGATGCGAAGAGCTTTGGCCAATTTTTTGGCAACTTTTTCACCAATGATCCTCTGACCATTTTCCATTTTAGAGATATTTTCCTGACTGATTCCAGAACGTTTGGAGAGCGCTTTTTGAGAGAGGCCTTCGCGGTAGCGAGCACCTCTAAGAGCAAGTCCTGGCTTTGAGTATTTAGCGATCCGGTTTTTCGCGAGTTCTTCCCAGGAGACAGACTCGGACTCACCATATTTCTCCAAAAAATCTTCAAGTTTTTGCAAGTGTTTAGTAGAAACAAAAGCCAATTTTTTTGTTTTGCCAGGTATTTCAATGACGACTTTACAGGTGACTTTCTTAGTAAGGTGCGCCTTCATGTGTGCCGACATAGTATACCTCAATTTGTTTAGTTTTTTTGTTGAGAACTCTCCAACACGCGACATAAGTCGGTTTGCCTTTACGGAGATGGCAATGGAAATGATCCTTACCCAATGGACCAAAGTGTGACCAATGGGACAACTTCGGACCATTTTTTCTCAAATCAAGCACAAGAAGGTCTATTGCATCATTAATAGATGGCCTTGAACCATTAGTTCTAAGCGCATTATACTGCTTCCCAGCTTTTGTAGAGAAATCCACATCCCAGTTAGGCATTCCATACCTCTATTCCGCCCCCATTATATCTTACAATTTGACATATGTCAATTAAATAAATTCCAGCTAAAAATCAGCGTGGCCGGGATACCGGGGAAAGGGGATCACATCTCGAATATTCTCCATCCCCGTCACAAACTGGACCAGTCTCTCAAACCCAGCCCCAAATCCCGCATGAGGCACCGATCCATACTTGCGTAACTCCACATACCACCAATAATGCTCCCGCGATAACCCCATTCTATCCATCTTCTCTACCAACACATCGAGCCGCTCCTCTCGCTGGCTTCCCCCAATAATCTCCCCTACCTCGGGAACTAGTACATCCATCGCCGCAACCGTTTTCCCATCCTCATTGGCTCTCATATAAAACGCCTTAATCGATGCCGGATAGTCATAAACAATCACAGGCTTTTTAAAATGCTCCTCACAAAGATATCTCTCATGCTCAGATTGTAAATCACAACCCCAGGTAATCGGAAATTCAAATGGCTTTCCACAGTTGTGCAAAATAGTAATCGCTTCCGAGTAGGAGAGGCGCTGGAAGGGCTCCTTGATCACATTCTCTAACCTCTTGATCGTCCCTGGCTTCACAAACTGATCAAAAAATTCCATATCCTCCCCACAGGAATTAAATACCTCCAGAAAAATCGTTTTCAAATAATTCTCTGCAAGATCCATGTCATCCTTCAAGTCCGCAAACGCCATCTCTGGCTCAATCATCCAAAATTCTGCCAGGTGCCTGGAGGTATGAGAATTTTCTGCTCGGAAAGTAGGCCCAAACGTATAAATATCAGAAAGTGCACACGCATAAATCTCCCCATTCAACTGCCCCGAAACTGTCAAATAGGCCTCCTTACCAAAAAAAGGGATCTTCTCATTTGTTCCCACCTGAAACATCTTCCCCCCCCCTTCACAGTCAGAGAGCGTAATAATAGGAGTATGGATATAACAAAATCCCCGACTTTGAAAAAAACGGTGGGTTGCAAAGGCAAGCGCATTTCTCACCCGCATCACGGCCCCCATCGTATTCGTTCGAGGACGTAAATGGGCAATCGATCTCAAAAATTCAAAAGAATGTCTCTTCTTTTGTAAAGGATAACTCTCAGGATCGCATGTTCCAATGATTTCTAACTGAGAGGCTTGAATTTCAACATGTTGTTTTCCTCCAGGACTTTCTACGACTTTTCCTACGATAGAGATAGAGGCGCCTGTTGCAAGCAGGGGCGTTGTCTGAGCATACTCAGGAACAGAGGCATCCACAATGATTTGTAAATTAGAGAGGGTCGATCCATCATTCATCTCAATAAAAGTGAAGTTTTTTTGAGCTCGGATGGTTCGGACCCATCCCTTTACTGTAATTTCTTGTCCCACCAAGCCATGATCTTCTTTTATCGTGCGGATTTTTATTCTCATTATTTTTCAACGTGTATAATTTTTTCCAAATTCTCTAAGCATCCAAATCTCCTTGTCCCACATAGGACAACCCCCGGGGGTTTCTAGGTATTTGGGAATTTCTCTTGTGACAGAGTAGGACATTAAGAATTTAAAGCTCTCCAGTCCTATTTTTCCTTCACCGAGAGAGGCGTGTCGATCTTTTCTTGAGCCACATTCCTTCTCTGAGTCATTGACATGAAAGGCATAGAGATGTTGTATCCCTATTATTTTGTCAAATTCTTCCAAGGTTCTTTTCCAATCTTGAGGTGTCCGAATATCGTAACCTGCACAAAAGAGATGACACGTATCTAGACAGATACCCATGGGGAGCTTTGCCTGAGTACGTTCCAGGATGTAGGCAAGCTCTTCGAATTGATAACCTATAGAGGAGCCCTGTCCTGCGGTTGACTCTAGAAGAAGACGCACTTGACCATCTTCCACATACTCCTCCATCATGAGCAGGCTTTTCACAATGCGATCCAAGCAGGCCTCTTTAGTATCTCCAACGGAGGCTCCTGGATGAAAGTTGATAAAGCTCAGTCCCAATGCAGAGGAACGTATAATCTCTTCTCGAAAAGCCTCTCTGCTTTTCAGCAAATTTTCAGGATTTGAAGAACCTAAGTTGATGAGGTAACTACTGTGACTCATCACTTTCTGAATCTTAGTCTCCTCTTGTATCTCTCTGAATAAAAGCGCCTCCTCCTCAGAAATGGTTTTGGATTTCCATTGCCTCTGATTGGAGGTAAACAGCTGAATGGTGGTCGCTCCAATGGATTTTCCCTCAATGAGAGCATGGTGAACCCCTCCAGCGATAGAAGTGTGCGCGCCAATTAGCAGTTGATCAATTGGTGTACGGTGCATAGACTACCTTTGTACTGACGTCTTTTTAGATCACGAGTATATGGGAATACAAAAAAAAAGAGAACAGGTGAAAGATAATACACACACAATCCTTCAATCGGTAAAATATTTTTTCTCCGGCACCTTAATCAGCCGTGTACTCGGCTTCGGCAGAGAGGTTGCTATGGCGGCCGCTTTTGGAACAGATCCTGCTGTCGCCGCCTTCTGGATGGCTTTTCGCTTTTCTCACCTCTTGCGCCGTGTGTTGGGAGAGGGGGCCCTCAATATCGCATTCATCCCTCAGTTTGAAACTCTCCGAAAAGAGGATCCTCAAAAAGGAGCCCTTTTTTTTTATCAACTTCTCAAGGGAATGACGCTTTTAATTTTTGTGTTGATCGTTTTTTTAGAGGCAATCTTGGGAGCTTTTTTCTGTTTTGGAAAGTGCTCCTCATCGACCTTAGAGATTGTGCGTCTCACCATGATTCTTCTGCCCACCCTTCTTTTTATCTCCCTTTATGCTCTCAATACCTCCCTTTTAAATTGTGAGCAAAAATATTTTCTCCCCAGCGTAGCTCCCTCTTGCGTGAATGGAATCTGGATCATTACGCTCCTATTTGTCTGGCAACGCCCCTCCATAGAGGCACTCGAAATTCTAGCTTTTACCATCGTTTTTGCTTTCGCCTTGCAGTGGTTTCTTACCTTTCCCACCGTCTATCGTTTTCTTAAAAAAGAGAAACTTGGTCATCAACCATTTAATATGCGAGCACTTATGCTTTTGCTAAATCCCTTTCTTCTTGCGATTTTAGGAGTTGTAGCCACCCAAATTAATACAGGGATAGATACGATTTTTGCGAGAATAGCAGATCCTGAGGGACCGGCTATTTTATGGTATGCAATTCGTATTCAACAGCTTCCATTAGCGCTTTTTGGAGTGGGTTTGACGGGGGCGCTTCTTCCTGCGATTGCAAGAGCGGTCGAAGTGGGCAGAAGAGAGCAATTTTTAAATTTTGCCCTTAAAAAAAATGTTACCTGGATGATCCCTCTGACTTTTGGTCTGATGATTTTTGGATATGCTACGGTGCATCTTCTATATGGGAGAGGGGCTTTTACAAGAGAGGCTCTAGGGGAGACCACCCGTTGTCTGTGGGCCTATGGGATCGGTTTATTTCCTATGACTGCCGTTCTGGTATTGGCAGCCTCCTTTTATGCACAGAAAAATTACAAAATCCCTCTTCTGGCTGCACTAGCCACCATTTTTTTAAATCTCATTTTAAATAGTTTTTTTGTCTTTATCTATCATATGGGGGCTGTAAGTGTGGCTTTGGCAACTTCTATATCCTCCTGTTTGAATGTTTTTTTTCTCTCCTATTTTATCTCGAAAGAGGGGGGGAAAGTGTGGGCAGGAATAGGATCCATTACGATCAAAGTGGTCATTGCAAGTTTGGGTGCGTCTATACTTACTCTACTAGTTGGCCGTTATGGTTTTCAGGATATTTTTTGGATGTGGATAGCAGGTAAAGAGGGAGGGGTCTCTTTTATTTTGCAAGGAGCTCTTTTGGGAGTTGAGGGAATTCTTTTTGTAGGGAGTTTTTTGCTCTTTGGAAGGGGGCTAAAAATACCCGGTCTCTTGGACATAGTGGAGAGAAAAAAAGAAAGAGGCTAAATATAGCCTCTTCATCATTTAGTTGCTGTGAGCTAAGAAGTCGCACACAATCGCTGGATTAACAGGAAGAGCAAGTTGCCCCTCAATCTGATCCAACTCAGGACGCATCAACAGCTTACCTACAAAACCCTCTTTATTGAGCTCTAAATAACTGGGGATATTTCTCGCAACATTATCAAGAGAGGCAATGGTGACATTCATCTTTTTTGCAGTCTCGCTTACAGAGATCTCCATGCCAGGACGTACAAAGAAGGATCTACGGTCTACTCTCTTCCCATTGACCAAAACATGACCGTGAGCTACAAGCTGTTGAGCTGCAAAAATGGTAGGTGCTAGACGCAGGCGGTAGACGATATTGTCCAATCGACACTCCAGTCTTTCAAAGAAAAGTTGAGCTGTATTGCCCTCCTGTTCAGCCGCCTCTTTAAACATTTTAACCATCTGTCTTTCAGCGAGCATTCCATAACAGGCTTTCAACTTCTGTTTTTCTTCTAATTGAAGACCATAATCAGACTTCTTACGTCTCTTTGCACCATGTTGTCCAGGAGGATTTGCCTTGTGCAGCAAGGGATTACGAGCACGACCAAAAATGTTTGCGCCAAAACGCCGTGCGATACGATTCTGAGGACCTCGATAACGTGCCATTCTTTCTGCCACTCCTAAATAAATCAAAAAAGGTTAGAGAAGAGCAAGATCATATCTTTACTCTCTATTTTCTACAATGGATTTATTTTCCTAAATTCTGTATCCTACTCTCTCTATGTATTCGGCATTAGCTTATTACTGTTTTGTTGCACTGGAAGAGCCTCATCTTGAGGTAAAGAAACATAAAAAATTCTTTAAAGACAAAGAAATTACTTGTCGTATCTATCTTTCAGAAGAGGGGATTAATGGGCAGTTAAGCGGTCCTATTTTAGAAGTTGAGGAGTATATCAACTGGTTGCAGAGCGATTCCCGGTTTGCGCAGGCCTGTTTTAAGATGCATGCAACAGATTCCAATGTTTTTCCGAGAGTTTCTGTTAAGTATCGCCCGCAGCTTGTGGCGCTTGACTGTGACATTCCTTTGAGTCGAGGGGATCTTCCTAGAGGAGAGCATATTTCTCCGGAACGGTGGAGTGAGATGTTGGAGCAGGGGGGATATCTTCTTTTAGATGTGAGGAATCAGTATGAGTGGGAGGTGGGCCATTTTGAAAATGCGCTCCTTCCCCCTTTAGAGAAATTCCGCGATTTTCCTCTCTATGCGGAGAAGCTGGCTCAAGAGGTGGATAAGAGCACACCTGTGATGATGTATTGCACGGGAGGGATTCGTTGTGAGCTCTATTCGGCGCTTTTGAAGCAGAAAGGGTTTGAACAGGTCTACCAGTTAGATGGGGGAGTGATCAATTATGGACTTAAGGTAGGGACCAAACATTGGAAGGGAAAGCTCTTTGTTTTTGATGACCGTCTTGTTGTGCCGATTGATGGCAAGCCCTGTGATCCTCTCTCGCATTGTTGCCACTGTCAGCTTCCTTGTGACACCTATTATAACTGTGCCAATATGGATTGTAATGAGCTTTTCATTGCCTGTTCCTCCTGTTGTGAGTTTTACAAAGGAGCTTGTGGATATTCATGTAAGGAATCTGACCGTCTACGGCCTCTGGATCCCGGACAAGGGAATCGTCCCTTTAGACGCAAGCATCTGATCGGCACGCCTTTAATAGAGCCAAAATCTGCTCCTGCGTGCTCTTTGTCACGACCGTCAGACCAGGCTTAATGCCCACTTCTGAGAGTTCAAAGGCTTTCATTGTATTACAAATGCGCCCATCTAAGCGCACTCCTATCCCTTTAATTCCGGCCATATTGCCGAGATCGCCAAACATTTCTAAGGTAAGTTCGCAGGCGGTAATCAAGAATAGGATTTCCCGTTTTGGGTTTTGCTGAACGATTTCAAAAATTTTATCCCCAATATAGTGGATGGTGGGAATAAGGAGGGGGATGACCTCTTGATTAGGGAGAGCGTGGAGGGTTTTACCGATATCGCACTGGCGACAGACGGGGTGGTTGGGATCACGGAGACACTGGTCTGTGAATCTTCCTGAGGGGCATTCTAACGGTTTTTGACAGTAGGAAAAACCGATCACGAGGAGAGAGGCGCCCATTTTTTTTTGAAATTCTTCAAAAGAGGAGAGGCCATAGAGGAAGAAGTCCCCCTTTCTCTGATAGGGCTTTTTTTTCCAGAAGGAGGAGAGGTAGCGCCAGAAGTAGCGAAAGGGGGCTTTGAGGATATGGTTGCGGATTTTTTTATCGGCGTCATGAGAGAGGAGATATTTAAGGCCCTTCCAGCGTAAATGGGGAGCGGTCTCTTTGGTGATGCCTGGGATTTGGGGGAGGACCTTTAGTTTTTTTAAAGGGGTTGCTTGTGCGGCTTCATGCGCCCCCTGATCCCATACTTTTTCAGCCTCCTCCCATGAGGAGAAGAGATTCCAAAACTTTCCCACGGCATCATCATGCCAGAGAGGATTTTACTCAGCAAGACCTTCTTCATCAATTACTTCTTGAGCGGCGCTTTTAATGGTTTCCAGTCCATTGGGGAAGCCGATGATTTTGAGAAGTTGATCTACGTAGTGGATTTCGCTGAGAAGTTGATCATTTACGAATTCTAAGTAGGCGATTTTTTTTTCATGAGCATTTGCTTGCATAAGGTTCTCCTTTTTTGAGGATAGTTATGCAAGTGGCGTGCCAAAAGATGATTTTGTAGATATAAGCTCATATAACAGGTTCGTAAGGCTTAAAGAAGAAGTTTTTGAACTTATTTTCAGTGAAATAGCTATAGATCTTTTTTAACTCATTGTTGCACCTTCGATGGATCAACATATGAATTTTAGGCATTGCTGCGTGCTCGATCAATGAAGAGTTGGGCGCATGCTTTCCAATTTTCGCTACGTACCGCCTGAAGCAACGCCTTTCTACCTATCCCTGTGTGTGTAACAAGTTCCTCCCATTGTTCTGGACTCATATATTGACTATCTTCTTCCATTGACTTTTGAAGCTGAGGAAGAAATTGTTCGCGAGTCTGTGCATACAGCGTCGTATTCCCTTCAAAAAGTATTTTTGTATACCTACATAATTCGGGACTCTTTATAAGATTTTCCCATACTGAAAAGATGGAATAATGAGCATGTAAAGCATGTCCTCTCTTTTCCAAATCACCTCGGTTTACGAGGAGCCAAGCAGAATTCCACACAGAGGCACACTTTTCGGCAGGTGTACGCATAAGGTAAGTTAACTCTTCCAAATCCTTGGGTTTCATTGGCTTGTCTGGCACGTACTCTTTTCCAGGAGGAACAGTATCGTTTTTTCGTGAAGGAAATGGCTTAATGGTTTTTCGCGCAGGACCTTCCCCTTGAGGGGGAGTAGCTTGAGAGGAAGCGGGAGGAGGTGGAAGAGGTCGAGATTCAGGAGGTGAAGCACTCTCTGGTGTCTCTAGTGACGGCGATGCAGCAGTAAATTCCTCTATAGGTTCTGTAGAATGTTGCTTTCCTAAGGGTAAGGGTTGTGTCCTTTCTTTCTCATCACTTATCTCTGCACTTTTCGCATCCTCCTCATTAAGAGCGCCAGGAGCAGACTGCTCTCTTCTTTTGGCTAATACATGATGGACGATGGTAGCTACCAGAAGAGCTCCAATCGCTAACCCCTCAATCGTTAGAGTCACTCCTAATCCAATAACTGCCAACTGACCCTTTAAAGCAAAAGGTATAAATAAAACAGCAAGCGCTATAGCAGTGATAATAGCCAAGCCTGCCGCCGCATTACGAAATCGGTAAGCTGCTTGTTGGTAAATTTCTTCTTGAGAACGGGGGGAATTCTGAGTAGCTGCCATTTACAAAAACTCCATGGTTAACTTATAACCTGAATTTAAGGAAGACAACCCAAAACTCAGGTTTGCGAGAATTATTAAGTAAATTTAAATTTTTGACAATAGAAAAGGTGGAGAAGTGCTCCTCCCCACCTTTAAATTTTTTACTTTGTGACGACATCACGAGGATTGTTCATTCTTTCAAAAGTTGTGCGGCTCACAAGCTCCCCCTCATGGTACCACTCCGTCTTACAGATCCCATCTATGTAAAGCTTGCGAGGACCATGCTGGACATCATGATTCCAACTAATCTCTTCCGCTAACGTAGAGCCATCTCTAAAACGCCGTTCTATCCCATGTTTTTTTCCTTGAGCATAAGAGACCTCAGTCACCTTTTCCCCATTTTGATACATGACTGTAATGCCATCTTGCACCCCATGAGACCACTGCTCAATCGTGGAGGGAAGACCCCCTTCTTGATAGGTCAAACGCACCCCATGGACCACCCCATTTGCATAAGGAATAATGGATGAGGGTTCCCCATTTTTGAAAAAAGTCATCTTTTCAACCATTTGTCCATTTTGAATGGTATCTTTCGCGCTTAATTCGCCAGAATATGTTCTCACATAACGCGTTCCATGTCCCTCTTCCACTTTGGATTCTGTGACATTTAAAGGGGTTCGGTATTCTCCCGATACTAGAAAATCATGATCATACATTTCAATGGAGGAAGGTGTACCATTCTCATACCAGTGCGTCACATGTGTGATGGAATCTCCACTATAGGTCTCTTCTTGTTTAGCTAAACCATTGAGGTAATTTTGACGCTGAGATTTGAGATTCCCATGATCATAATACTCTTCAGTTTCAATAAGAGAGGAGTGGGGATAGCTGTAGCTCACTTTTCCATGTAAAAGCCCCTCCTCATAATTCTGCGTGACGGTGACCCCATCTCTTTTTTGCTGGATCACCTGCCCCACTTTTCCTTGTATTTCCCAATCTGCCTTGGGAACAGGAATTCCATATTTGTGAATATAGGTTTCTTTAACGACATCGTTATATTGACTCTTTCTGTTGCACCCTACAAAGAGACAGAGGCATCCCAATGCAAGAAATGGTACTTTTGTTCTCATGATTCTTTCACCTTTCTTCCTTTCTTGAGTTTGACCCATACGTCCTCCTTGATCCTTGCATGTTCTGCATCAACAATTTGTTGAGAAATTGTCTTTTGGTGATCTCGATAGATGAACCGCAGGGTTACATTTTTCCATTCAGATCCTAGTTTGTCATTCCGATAAACGTCAAGTAAAGTTGCCGATTCCAGAAGTTTTGAGTCTGTTTGACGGATTAAAAGGAAAATCTCATCCCATACACACTGTTCTAAAACTGTAAAAGTCCAATCTCTATCAGAGGCTGGAAAGGAGGGAAGAGGAACCATGGTATTCTCTTTGGGAGTTAAAAGGAGCAGCTCTTCAAGATTGAGTTCAGCAAAAAAAATGGGTTGAGAGAGATCATTTTTTTTCGCTGTTTCGGGGTGAATCTGGCCGATGATGCCTATCTCTTTTCCCTCTTTGATAAGAGAGGCCTGTTGTCCAGGATGGAAGTTTGTGTAGCGACTTAAGACAAAATGGACCTCTTTTATTTTCAGACTTTGCATGAGATTTTCTACAATGCCTTTGAGATCATAAAAATCATAATCGGGGGGGTTGACATCCCAATGAGGGGGGGCTTTTTTTCCGGAAAGGAGAAGAGAGGCCACATAGGGTTCTGCAAAATTTTCCCCCATCTTGAAATGGATTTTTCCTATTTCAAAACCTGCAAAATCCCGTTGTCCATGATGAATATTGTGCCGAAGGACGCGAAGAAGTCCTGGCAAAAGGGAGGGACGTAAGAGAGATTGATCTTGAGAACGGGGGTTTTGAATGGGAATGAGGGTGCGTGCGGAAATTACCTCCTGGCCGAGCCATTCGCACTCTCTCATACCGATGAGATCACATGTCAATAGTTCCTGGAGCCCCTCATTTAATAATTTTCCCCGTACATTTTTTTCAAACAAGTAGAGAGGAGAGTGAAAAAGAGCACCTGTTCGAAAATAACTTCTCTCTTTTTTGTGGATCTGATTCAAATCATAGAGACGACAGACCTCATCAATGAGGTCGACCTCTTGATGGATGTCGTGTCGATAAGAGGGGACAAGAACATGGATCTGATTCTGTTCCGATTTAATGACTTGAAATCCTAACCTTCCAAGCAGGGTTTCTACCTCACTTAAGGAAAGCTGCGTTCCTAAGAGAGAATTGACCTTTACAAGTCGGCAACAGACCGTTTTTAAAGCAAAAGAGCTCTCTTTTTTATCGACCAGTTGTGAACTTTGTCCCCCCGCAAGAGCAAGGATAAGGGTAGTTGCACGGTCAAGTGCTTCCAGTGTAGCATGAGGATCTACTCCTCTTTCAAAACGGTAGGAGGCTTCTGTATGTATTCCCAGTCGTTTACTTGCCCGGCGTACCTGTTTGGGTTCAAAGAAGGCAGCTTCTAAGAGCACAGTTTTTGTCTGGGTAGAGATCTCAGATTCCAACCCACCCATGATGCCTGCAATCGCTTGCGCTTTTTTACGATCTGCAATGACCAATATATCGGGGGAAAGAAGATGCTCTTTTGCATCTAAAGTGACAATTTTTTCATCTGGATGAGCAAAACGGACACGGATCTCTCTTCCTTCGAGTTTATCAAAATCAAAGGCGTGGAGGGGCAGACCAAGCTCCAAAAGGACCAAATTTGTAATGTCAACGATGTTATTCACAGGGCGCACGCCTACCTGCTCGAGCCGCTTTTGGAGCCAATCAGGAGAGGGGGCCACGTGAACCTTTTCAATGAGACGACAGCTGTAACGTGGACAGCTCTTAAAATTTTCTACGGTGACAAGGGGGGGAGGAGTCTCTTTAGACTCTACGAAAGAGAGTTGTGGAGAGGAGAGCTTTTCTAAAGTGACCGCTGCAAGCTCGCGCGCCACCCCTCGAATGCTTGCACAATGGGCTAAATTGGGGGTCAATCCTATCTCAAAGAGGGGATCTTCCCCTGTATCATAGCTTTCGACCTCTAAGCCGATGCGTGTCAGACTATCAGCGATCTTCGCTGGGGAGAGATGAGTAGGAAGATATTCTTTTAGCCAAGAAAGTGGAATTTTCATCTAGCGCGCCCTTCGAGTTTTTGATGCGATTTTACAGAGGATTTGCATATAGTTACAATAACTATGCAAAAGTCTCCTAAGACAAAACGGTGGATCTTACAAACACTGATCTTAAGTGGGATCCTTAATGCTCTTTTATTGGGGCTATTTTTATATTTTTTTATATATGACACCCCTTTTTCTTTTTCCTTTCTTCCCGAGAAAGAGCAGATCCAATCGGCACCTTTAAGTGTGCAAAGTTTATCTCAGCTTCAATCTCTGAGTTTTGAGGAGCTTGAAAAGCATCTTGAGGATTTTCGGATGATCAGAGATGGATATCATGCACGAGATCTTGCGTTAGCCTCTTTAGTGAGTTTTCACCATTTTGATATAGAACGTGCTTTAGGAAGAGGTCGGCTTGTGCGTAGAAAATGGCTATTTGGGGAGCAAGCGATGGTGGTTTTCCCTGGGTTGACGGATGAGGATTTTCAACTGGTTAGAAAATTTATCCGTCAGGAGCGGTATCCTTTTACCACATGTGGGATTTTTGAGAAAATTAAGGGGGGGGAGGCAGAGCCTGCTCTTCTCTCCTATTTTTTCCATTCACCTCAGTTTGTGCAGCTTGAAATTTTATTTTCACGTGCGCAGGTGCCGATTCAGAGAAAAAAGCTATTGGATCTTGTTGTAGAGGGGGGATGGGAGAGATTGGATCGGTATTATGCGATGCAGGAGAGGGGAGCCAATTTTTCTGCGGAGAGAAGGCGGGCGCTTCTGTGTGATTATATGGGGGGAGGGTCTGTGGCTGCGGCCTCTCTTCTTTTAGTGACCGATTTTCAGTTTGCCGTTCAAAATTTAGAGGACAGCCAAGTTTCCCAGCTTTTGGATCTTCTTGATGGGGAGGAGATAGGGACCTATTGTCAGATTATTGCTCTTTCGCCCCGTTCGGATGAGGTGAGAAAAAAGGCTTCTGGACGCTGTTCTCCGGAGGTATCGGCCAAATTTTACAATCGTCCAGCAGAGGGGGAGTTAAGGCCTGTTTTTCGAGAGAGGCCCCCTGTTTCTACGCCGACGCATACGCATGTGATTCAACCTGGCGAGTCTTTGTGGATGATTTCCAAGAGGTATCAAGTTCCGGTTGAGGTTTTGATGAGGGTAAACCATCTTCCCTCCACGCAGATTCAATCAGGGAAGCTTCTCACCATTCCCCCTCCTTAAAACTCACCTTAAAGTAGATAAGGCGAGCTCTATATATTGGACATCACCCCACATCCTTAATTAAGAGGATCGTGGCCGCCAGGGTGCCAGGGGCCACATTTGACCATCCGTTTCACTGTCATCCACATTCCTTTTAACGTCCCATATTTTGTAAGCGCTTCATGCGCATACTCAGAACAGGAGGGAACAAAACGACAACAGCTGCCTAAAAAAGGGCCAATACACAACTGATAAAGAGAGATCAATCCAAGAAATAGGGACTTCATAGTAGGTGAAAGATGTCACGTAAAAAGGCAATCAATACCTCAATCATAATCAACCAAATAATCGTCCACTCTAAAGTAGTAGAATGCTGATGGTTAAGCTGACTACTCAAAATCTGCAGAAGATCAGAAAGAATCTCCAACCTAGTATTCAATACCTCTAAACGGGGCACAATATCAAAACATTTCGATACATCCCTGTAAAGAGGATGGTATTCAGGATATTCCCAGAAAAAATCTGGCTCATCTAAAATGTTCGAATGCAAATTCACAGAGCTCTTATCAAGAAAAAGCTCCCCAATCTTACGAGAAATTTCCCTCCGAGAAAGAAAAATCTTCCCCTTACTAGCAAGATCCTTGGGAAGATGCTTGGTCTTCTCTATCGTCTTGTCAATGGTCGATTCAAAAACAGCCAGCTTACAAGACTGCGCTAAACCAAAAGAAATCGCTAGCAGAGTCAAAACATCCTTGTTGGTTAAAATTAACTCATCTCTTTGAATACGCGCAATTTCCCCATAAGAAAACTCATACTCATCCCTCTCAAAAGAGCTCAATGACTCGCTTGCAATGCTATTGATCATGCCAATGACTTTGCGCTCCTCCTCTTCGGTAAGGCCCCAACAGACAAAAACCCCATAGGGAAAGAAAAAAATATCTGACTGGTTCGTCTGATAGACAATATGAACAGAATCCCTGTAGTTAGTTGTAGAGTAGTACTGCTTGAGCTTTTCAGATAAGGCTCGCAGGGGATAGGAAGAAGCTGTGCAATAGGCTGTGCAGCGCATAAAGTCGCATATAAAGAAAAAACCACTCTAACATTTGTTTTAATTGATAGGAAGAAAAAAACTTGATCTAAAGGGGTTTGCGCTGTTACGATCCTCCCCCAGCGCGAAAGTGGCGGAATGGTATACGCGCTACCTTGAGGTGGTAGTGGAGGTTTCTCCGTGGGGGTTCAAGTCCCCCCTTTCGCATATGTTAAAAATTGTTTTTTTTCTTTTTCTTTCGGTTCTCTACTTTGATCTTTCTGCTGCAGAGGGGGTCATCGATCATTCTGCACGTACATTCGAAATACGAGAAAAAAAGAGGGAGAGGGTTGACCTCTTCGATTTTTCTGGCGCCTTTGTCAATTTAGAGAAAATAGACATCGATGCACGACGTAAAAAGAATGTGGAGCTCCTGGTTACAGGGGATTTTCCACTTTTAGAAAAAATTTCCTATGAGGGCACTTTTGGACTTCTTAAAGGAAGTCTAACGGGCAATTTCTCCCTATTAGAAGAGGTCAGTATTCTCTGTACAAACTGTGCGATGGAGCTTGATTTAAAGGGACATTGGGAAAAGAGTTGTGAGATTGTCATCAGAGGTGGCAAAGAAAATATAACGCTTCTTCTTCCAGAAGAGGTGGGGATTATTGTGAAGACTAAAACGGCTCCCAAAGGAAAGGTCATCCTCTCATCAGATCTGAAGAAGAAGGGGTTTGGGATTTGGAAGAAAAAATATATGAATCCTCTTGCTGAGACAGCTCCTATCGTTCTGACGATTTCAATAGAAAGTTCAGAAGGAGCTATCTTACTTAAGTAAACAATTGATTAAAGAGCGTTTCGATTTTCTCTGAAAAAGAGCAAGAAGAGAGGGGAAGTAGCACCTTTTCCCAAGAACGGCTCTCACTTAAGCGCTCAATCTCTCTCTCCTCTTCTGCGCTGAAGCTAAGAGAGTCAGGGGGAGCATGTTTGATGCAATACCTCTCCCCCTTAAAACGTTTTCCTCCCACTATCCTCTCCTGACAGGTCGCACAGTTGCTATCCAGTTGTAAAATACCCTCATGTTTGAGCGTTTTTAATATAAAAGCAGATAGTAAGCTATTGGTTGGAGTAATAGTAGAAATTTTTTCCAGAAAAACTTGGAAAAGAGTGTAGAGCTGGGGCGCTGGCTTGCCCTGCCATTGCGAACGGAGAATGATCTGCATCATCTTCTGCGCGATCTCATATTTCTCAAAATGGTCCCGAATACTCATATGGTGACACAAAATGGTCCCATCTCGAAACTGCAGTAGATTCCCTCTTCCTTGAATACATACATATTCTCCTAATACCAAGGGGGAGGTCAGAGCATTTTGAAGCAAAAAATCTCTCTTGCTGACTTTCACAAAGAGCTTCACTAACCCCTGCTCGGAAAATAGGGTAATGATACGATCATACTCTTTGAAAGGGGAGGTTTCCAAGACAACTGCTTGGAGGGTAAAATAGGGAACCGACATTCTACTAGCTTATCGCTTTTCCTGATTCGTTGCATCTTATCCCTCCTTTCTGCTACTCTTGGGGCCTTGCGGGCACCGATAGCTCAATCGGATAGAGTACCTGGCTTCGGACCAGGTGGTTAGAGGTTCGAGCCCTCTTCGGTGCAGTTTAAAAAATAGGGATGCTATGACAAAAAGTGATGTTAAAGAGAAATTTTCAGGCGAGGGCTATCCGATTCAAGTCATCGGACGTCACATGACTGTTACTGAAGCAATGAAAGCTTATGCTGTTGATAAGCTCTCAAAAATGGAAAGATTTGGAACGCACATCCTTGATGCTATTATCACCATGGATATCCAAAAACTGACCCATAAAGTGGATTTCATCGTCGATTTAAACAATATCAAAGTAAAGGTAAGCGGGACAGCAGACAACATGTATGCTGCCATCGATATGGCGATCGATCACCTGCGTGCTAAATTACGCCGTTATACAAGACGTCTGCATGAACACCACGCAAAAGGTGCCAAAGAGATTGCTATGCAAGTGAGCGTCGTTCCCCGAGTCTCAGTAGAGGAGATCAATGATCAGATCGAAGAGGAAACTCTCAAACAACGAGAAAAATTGCTCCAACCTGCACAAGTCGTTGCAAAAGAAACGCGTCCTCTGAAAACGCTCAATCATGAAGAGGCGATCATGCATCTGGAGCTCTCTGAAGAGTCTTTTGTGATTTATCGAGGAGAAGAGGATCGTAAATTAAAAGTCATCCATAAAAGGGATGATGGTAATTATGGGATCATCGAACTCGAATAACAGGCTCTATGATCGTTTAAGAAAAAAATGGGTTGAAAAGACCCCTGAGGAGGCTATCCGTCAACATCTGCTTCAGATGATGGTGGATAAGTTGGGATATCCTCCAGCTCTCATCTGCGTGGAAAAGGAGCTAGCTCTACTTCCCCATCTTAAAATTCAGCCCAATCTGCCAAAAAGAAGAGCAGATATTATCGTCTTTGATAAGTCTGAGGGCACTCTTCTTCCCCTTTTAATGATAGAATGCAAAGTAAAAGCACTGACGTGCGCTTTTGCTCAACAAGTTATTGGTTATAACGCATTTGTGCAAGCCCCCTATCTTGCTATTGCCAATGAAAGGGAGGTTTTGACAGGCCATTTTGATCAAGAGGCGGGGATTTTCACTTTTAAAAAGGGGTTAGTCCATTTTGAGAGCATCACTTTCAACCGTAGAACCGAGATCTAAAACGACTACTCGCTCAATGATATTTGCAAGTTCTCGAATATTACCTGGCCAGGGATAGGCTAAGAGTTTTTTTTCAGCCTCTGGGGAGATTTTCTTCTCTTTCTTTCGATTTTCGGCGCAGAATTTATCTAAAAAATAATGAGCAAGGGGGAGGATATCCTCTCTTCGTTCTCGTAAAGGGGGGAGATGAAAGGGAATGACATTTAATCTATAATAGAGATCGTCGCGGAAGATTTTTTTAGAGATCGCCTCTTTAATATCGCGATTGGTCGTTGCGATGAGACGGACATTGACACTCAAAGAACGTGTGCCTCCTACTCTTTCAAATTCTCTTTCTTGAATGGCGCGTAGCAGTTTGGGTTGCAGAGCAAGGGGTATTTCGGTTACCTCATCTAAGAGAAGAGTTCCCCCTTCAGCCAGCTCAAAACGACCAGGTTTTTTTATGAGAGCGCCTGTGAAGGCCCCCTTTTCATGTCCAAAAAATTCTGATTCCATCAGGGTATCAGGGATAGCAGCACAATTCACGCGGACGTAGGGTTTTTGAACGCGTAGGGAGTGTGCATGAATAAGGCCTGCGATGACCTCTTTCCCTGTTCCCGATTCCCCCTCAATTAAAACACTTGCCTGGCTTTTAGCAATTTGAATGGCCTCTTTCATAATTTTTTTCATGATAGGGCTTTCAGCAATCATAGTTGTTGTATATTTGGTTTGGCTGATCTCTTCTTTGAGAAAAGTATTTTCGCGTATGAGAGAGGCATGTTCTTCAGCTTGATTGATCATGACCTCTAAGGCATCGGGAGAAAAAGGTTTTAAAAGGTAATTAAAAGCGCCCAAACGCATGGCCTCTACTGCATTGTCAATGGTGCCATAAGCTGTCATGAGAATAACAAGCGTCGAGGGGGAGATTTCCTTTGTTTTACGTAGAACTTCAAGACCTGAGCTATCAGCCATTCTTAAATCGGTAATCACAAGATCATAGCTGTTTTTTTTCAGTAGCTGAAAGGCCTCTTTCCCATTTTCTGCCCCCTCCACCTGATATTTTTTTCGACTTAAAGTCTCTTTCAAAAAATGGAGAATCAGAGGTTCATCATCAACAATGAGAATTTTTTCAATGGGCATGCTCCCTCAAATTGAGTATAAAGGTTGTTTTTCCTGGAATGGATTCCACCGTTAAAGAGCCCCCATGCGCTTGCACCACTTTATAAGCTTCCGCAAGTCCAAGACCTGTCCCTTTTGCTTTTGTCGTAAAAAAAGGGGTAAAGAGTTTTCTCAAATGGGAGGGGGCAATTCCCTCTCCTTGATCCTGAATAGAAAGAATACCCTTCTCATTCAAATAGAGATGAATGGGCGTTTTTTTTGTGGAGGCTTCAAAGGCATTTTTCAACAAGTTGAAAAGGACAAGTTGGATCCGATCCCGATCGATCGAAAGGACAAAGGTTTCATGAGCGCTTTCAAACAGGCAAGAAGAGGCATCTGGATAGGTGGCGACCAAAAAGAGCGTTTCCTTAATTAAAGCCACAAAATCGCAAGGAGAAAAATGAAGAGAGAGAGGGCGCGCATAATCAAGTACTTGAGTTACAAGTTTATTTAACATCTTAGAGCCGTCAATAATTTTTTCAGTCATCTCTTGTAACTTTGGCTCTTTTAGATCGCGCTTCAGAAGGGAGGCGAACCCCTCGATACCCCCCAGAGGATTGCGGATTTCATGAGCTAATGTAGCGGCCATTTCTCCGAGTTCTTTGAGTCGCGTACTCTGGTGGAGCGTTCTTTCTAAATGTTCAATTTCGGAACGGTCACGTAAGAGAATAAGCAGCCCCTGTTCAGGAACAAAAGAGGTAGAGAGTTCGATCTCTTTGACCTGAGTTTTGGGTTTTTCTTCCTCAAAATTTTCCATGGTCAGAAAAATGGAGTGGTGAGGGGAGTTAGATTGTAAAGAGGCTTTCAGAGAGAAGCCTAGAAAATCATCTGCAAAAGAATCCCAGAATAGATTTCCCTGAACCTGGCTTTGAGGGAGCTGAAGAAGTTTTTCAGCCGCAGGGTTATAAAGAGAGACTCTTCCCTCAAGTGTTACAAATAGAAGTCCTTCGGAGAGATGAGCTACAATAAGTTCTAAAGTTTTTAAAGAATTGTATAGTTGCAGCTTAAGAGATTGAAATTCTTCTAACAGGTGTTGATGTGCAGCAGCAAGACGTCCATTTTCTTGAGAGAGATGAGAAAGAGTGGAAAGCAAAGAGTCCATTAATGAGATTTAAATTCTTGTTTTCTTTTTTCATGATTGAGCGTGTCTAAATGAAGGATTTTTTGAACCACTTTTCGAAGCTCATCGAGCTCATCGGCAATCTCTTGAGAGAGGGTAAAGAGAGATTGTTGGAAGGGATAGAGCTCTGCATCTATTTCTTCAATGCAGTTTAGGAGGGTTTTTTTTTGTTCTAGAACAGAGATCCATTCAGAGAGAGATCCTGAGGATTCTCCTTCTGAAAGTTCTAAAATCTCTTCAAAAAAGCCTTTTTTTTTAAGAATGAGGGCCAGAAGTCGTTCTTCTTTCATACGCACTAAAATAGCTAGAAAGAAATTTATTGCAAGCAATTTTGTGCTGAATAACTTGAAAGACTTACAGGGACAATTTATTGGAAATGCCGATGGTCGGATTCGAACCAACACCTTATTGCTAAGAGTAGATTTTGAGTCTACCGCGTCTACCATTTCGCCACACCGGCCAAGGTTCATGCACAGCCAGCTATGGTAATCCTCTCTCATTAATAGCGCAAATAGTTTTCTGCCTGTTTCTGTTCGAAAACAACCCTCTGATTCAAATCTCGATCATATCTCACCTGCAGCGTCACATAGGGAAACCCATGGCGATTATCAAAATTTGCCCCCTCCCCCCTACTCTGAATTTTTACAAAAATCTCCTTATTATAATAGGGCGCAACCAAAAGTTGACTCTTATCATAGCGAGCAAATTTCTCATATTCAGCCTGCCCTTTAAAAGGAGCCCTCTCTTTATAATACTGCTGAATCAGTTCTACCACCTTGTCAGGCGCCTCCTCTAGTCCCTCCACATAAAAATCCACTTCCGCGCCTAGCATGTGCTTAGATCCCCAATTCGCGGGCAAAGGATCTACGTAAGAGTTGTGCTGCGGACAGCGATGCCCTGATGTGATTACTACCTTTTTTTCCGTTTTCTCCTGAATATAATTCAAAAGCTCAAGTAAACAGGGATAGACAAACTCCTTTCCCTCTCTCATCGATAAGCCATGCCTTCTTCCTCCAGGGCAATCTCTAAAATAGCGAGGTTCTCTCCCCTCTTTTTTTAATACAACCACAGGGTTTAAATTGTTGCCTTTACATCGAAAAAATTCTTTGGTGATATGGGGAAGATGTGAGGAGGTATATCTTTTTTCCCAAGGATATTTATCTCTACATTGAGATAAGGGGGCCGGGGGGGTAAAGAAATATTCATTCTGCTGTCTGACTATATATTCTCCTCTAACAAAGTTTTTTTTTGACTCTTTACAGGAAGAGAGTAGGATCAATAACCCAAAAACTTGTGAAAAAAGTTTAAACGGCATAGGCTTTCTCACATGCATTGGATTCACAGCTACCAACTTTTCCTTTTTGATTTCGATGGGCTTTTGGTTAACACAGAAGATCTCCATTATCGAGCATATAAAAAAATGTGCGAAGAACAAGGATTTTCTCTTCCTTGGGATCGAAAAACCTATTTTCAATATGCTCTTTTTAGCGCAACTGCAATTCGTGAAGCTTTGTATAGGGATCTTCCTGGACTCAATCCCCGCTGGGAATTGCTCTATCAAGCTAAGAAAGATGCCTATATGCACCTTTTAAGGGAAGAGGGAGTTGAGCTTATGCCAGGGGTTGCAGAGCTGCTGATCACGCTTCAACATGCTGGTATCAAAAGAGGTGTAGTGACCCATTCCCCAGATGAGCAGGTTTTTCTGATTCGTCAGCATCAACCTCTTTTAAATACGATCTCTACATGGATTACGCGCGAACATTATTCTCAACCAAAACCCTCATCTGAATGTTATGAAAAGGCGATCAAGATGTTGGCAGCTCCTGAGGATAAGATCATTGGATTTGAAGATTCTCCTCGCGGGCTTACCTCTCTTTTAGGAACACGAGCAGAGGGCATTTTTGTTACCGATTTTTTTAATCAAGAAGAGATCGCCACTCTTGCTAGAGAAATAGGCCGTCCTTTTTCTCATCATCTCTCTTTTGCTCACATGAGGGATACTCTACACGTATAAGAAAAAGGGCATGGGGGGGAGCTGCCATTCCTCCTGCTGCACGCTTCCTCCTCTCAAAGAGAGGAACTAACTCTTTTAAATCTCTTTTTTGAGCTCCAAACTCGAGAAGAGTTCCTACTATATTACGTACCATTTTGTAGAGAAAACCATTGCCTTCACATTCAAATCGAATCCCTCCTCGCTCCTCCACAATATCTAAACGATAGAGCGTACGCGTGGTTGTTTTTACATGACTTCCCACATTTGCAAAACTTGCAAAATCATGTGTTCCCACAAAGAGGGTAGCAGCTTCCCGAAGAAGAGGAAGGGAGAGAGGGGTATGGACATGATAGCGATAAGGATAAAGGAAAGGATCGCTGATGGGATCTAACCAGACATGGTAGTGATACTCCTTTTTCGTAGCAGAATATTGTGCATGAAACTCCTCAGAAACCTCTTGCATGCGAAGAATACGAATAGAGGGGGGTAGAAGAGCATTGAGAGAATATAAAATTTTGACAGTATTAAGGAGAGCATCTGAAACAAAATGGGCCACTTGCCCTAGAGCATGCACACCTGCATCCGTTCGTGCAGATCCTATGAGACGCGTTTTCGCTCGAAGAAGAGTCGTCAAAGCCTTTTCAATAGTCCCCTGGATAGAAATATCATGAGGCTGTATTTGCCATCCAAAAAAATGGGTGCCCTCATAGGCAATGTCTAATCGATATTTCGGCATACCGTAAATCTTCTGGAGTTGTGATTTTTATATTCTGATAGGAACCCTCAACGATTTTTACAGGATGGCGCATCATCTCTGCGAGAGAGACATAATCTGTAACGGTAAGGTTTTTCTCCCGAGTATAGGCAAACCCCTCCTCCATAACCGCTTTATTTAAAAATTGAGGGGTCTGAATCTCCCACAACAGCTCTCGGTTCCATGTTTTAATAACCTCTTTTTTCTCGGAAACCTCTTTGATCGTTGCTTTGATAGGCACACCTAAGGTGGCCACTCCTGTTTTTTTCCCCTCGAGAAAAAGAGAGGAGATCATCTCTTGCGTGATAAAAGGGCGCACCCCATCATGAACAGCCACCCATTTAAAGTGAGAAGAGACCTGTTGAAGTCCATTATATACAGAATCTTGTCTTCTTTCACCTGGATCTGCAAATTTCATATTTTCTCTAAATAAGGAGCGAAAGGGGTGGGCACATACGATAATCACCTCTCCCACTTCAGGATGGTGAAGAAAGAGATCTAAGCTGTAAAAAAGAAGAGGTTTTCCAGCAAGCGGAAGGTACTGCTTGGGAAGAGTAGATCCCATGCGTGCTCCTTTTCCTCCTGCAAGAAAAATAACGCTTACTTTTTCACTTTGAGTTGAATGAAACATATTTCTGGGGGTGAAAATAATCTAAAGGGCTTATGGCCACCAAGGCCTCTGTTAACATAGAGCTTCTTATTTTCGATTGTATACCATCCGCGTGTATAGGCGGGATTTTCGAGGAAAGTAAGCTTTTTGGAAATTTTTCGTCCCCACTTGGGCCAAGGAAAATGAATCTGCTCCCCATGCGTATGCCCTGCAAGAATGAGCCATTCGCCAGGAATCGAAAGAAGTAGGGGGAGAGTGTCTGGATTGTGTGAGAGGATAATGCCGGGGAATTCAGGAGGAGTCAAAAAGGTCTTCTCAGGAGAGCATCTTCCAAGTGCAAAATCTCCCAGCCCTGCAACATGAAGGCCAATAGGAAGAGAAATACATCTATTTTCGAGCAACATAAAAGGAGTTTCTTGCAAAAGCGCACACAATTCATGATGGAGCGGAACTTTTTTAACCCGTTCAGAATAGTGGCTTGCTACCCTCTGTTTTTGCAGGAGTTTTTTTATAGTGATTCCCACGCTTTTTAGGGGATTAGGAGGAGGGAGAATATCATAGATACCCTCTAAGTTACGACTGGCATACTCTGCATAGTCATGATTGCCAAAGGAGCAGTAACAACCTAAAGGAGCCTCAAATTGGTTTAAAAAAAACCTCAAACTCTCCTTCTCCTCCAATTGAGAATAGCAGAGAAAATCTCCTGTAAAAACGATCATATCAGGACGTTGAGAGGCCACTTTTTTTGCAATTTTTTGCAAGAAACGCTTGGAGACTTTTTGATTGAAATGAAGATCTGAAAGATGGGCAATTTTGATGCCATCAAGATGAGGATAGGAGGGGTCAATCTCCCAAACAACCTCTGTTGTTTTCAACAGTCTGGGCTCAATATAACGGGGCCAAATTCCCAAGAGAGAACAGGTTGATAAAAGATCTACAAGCAAAGACATAAAAGCGACCCGAAACCGGATCGCCCATTTTAGTCCTCATCAAGAAAAATGTCACGCCTGCTTAATGTGCTTTGCTAATTTTTTTGTCATTTGGAACATATCAATAGGATTTTTTGAACCAAATACTTTAGCAAGTTTTTCATCAGGCAGGATATTTCTCTTATTTTTCATATCCTGACATTTATTTTTTTTAATATAAACCCACAACTTTTTGATAATTTCTGTGCGGGGCAAAGGCCCTGATCCTACAACTGCCTCTAGATCACCACTGATCTGGACTGGTTGCATAAAGGCGCTTGTTTTCTTTTTTGCTGTTGCCATCTTTCGAACTCCGTTTGAAAAAAGTTTACTCTTCGATGCAATTCTTTTATCGTTCATCAGGATTTTGCGTCAAAAGAAATCCAAATGGGTATGTAATAAAATATTTTTAAATCATTGGAGATAAATTATTTGTGAATTATATTTCTCGTAATATGTCGAACGCAAATACACTTTTAGACCTCGATTTACTGGTAGATCAGCTACAAAAGAGCAAAGATTTAGGAGAAAAGCAGGAAATTTTGCTCTCCTATCCAAAAGTTCAAAAGGCTCTGAAAGGTACATGTGGGCCCATTTTTTCATTTTTTGAGAGGGATCTTTCAGCAAAAATTGCTTTTTTATCTTTGATGGCAATTGATCAGGAAGAAATTTTCATTTCTCATGCTACAGAAAAGTGTTCGAAAGAAAAATTGAGGGAGTTATTTGAAACTCTTGTTGCGATCGACCATTTTTATGCAACTATTGGGGGTATTGTAGGTTATCACGCAACAGTCTTAAAGCTCATGAGGGAAGAAAAAGAAGAAGAGGAGGGGGAAAGAGTGCTGAGTCATCCTCCGGTTTTCAATATGATTTCCCAAAATGAGGAGGTCAGAAGAGCGATCATAGAGGGTTTAAGAGTTTTACCTGAAATAGGGGAGATTTACCCTTTAGGTGGATTAGGGAGTCGGTTAAATTTAAAAAATAGGCAGGGAGATCTTTTGCCAGCAGTCTGTCTACCCTTTGCAGGTAAGACGCTTTTGGAGGGGTTGCTGAGAGATGTTCAGGCGCGTGAGTTTCTCTATTATCGTCTTTTTGGCAAACAGGTCACGATTCCGGTGGCTATGATGACCTCCAATGAAAAGGGGAATGCGATTCGAGTGCGTACGATTTGCGAAAAGAAAAAGTGGTTTCATCGACCCAAAGAGAGTTTTTTTCTCTTCTCTCAAATTTCTGTTCCTGTAATCACAAAAGAGGGGAGATGGTCTATGAGAGCTCCTTTAGAGCTCAACCTTCAACCGGGCGGACATGGAGCTCTTTGGCGTACAGCAATGGAAAAAGGGCTCTTTCTCTGGTTTGAAAAACAGGAGAGGCACCGTTTTCTTATCCGACAGATTAATAATCCCTTAGGTGGTATAGATGCGGGTTTACTCTCTTTGATAGGATGGGGAGTTCAAAAAAAGGGGACCCTTGGTTTTATCTCATGTGAACGGCTTATGGAAGCGGCAGAGGGGGCGCTTGTGTTGATTAAAGAGAGGGGTGTTAAAAGAATTTCAAATATTGAGTACACAGAATTTCAACATCTTTTTAAGGATAAGCAAAAAGCGATTCCCTATCCAGCAAATACGAATATTCTTTATATGGATTTTAGGAAAATTGCCCCTACTTTGAAAAAAAATCCCCTTCCTGGATTGCTTGTAAATATGAAAAACAGGGTGATCCATTTAGATGAAGAGGTGGAAGGGGGGCGTCTTGAGAGTATGATGCAAAATATTAGTGATTCTCTTGTTGTAGGAGAAAACAAGGAATTGCCAACGTTTGTGACTTTTAATGAGAGAAAAAAGACCATTTCCGTTGCCAAAAAAAGTTATGAGGAGGGAAAAAGCTTATTAGAGACACCTGAGGGGGCTTTTTATGATCTTCTTGCATGTGGACATGAGCTTTTAACGAACCATTGTGGAGTGGTTTCTCCCCCCTTTTCATCTCAAAAAGAGTATCTAAAAGGGGCCCCCTCGCTCTATTTTCTCTACCATCCTGCTTTAGGCCCCCTTTATGAAATGATTACCCAAAAAATTCGAGGAGGGAAAATAGCCTCCACAAGTGAATTACAACTAGAAATTGCCGATCTATTAGTTGAAAATTTGCAACTTCAAGGGAGTCTTTTGATTGAGGCTGAAAATCCTTTAGGGCATATGGTGGGGGGGATTGTGCGTTATAGTCAAAAAACAGGAAAGTGTGTTTTGAAAAATGTGACAGTCAAAAATGAGGGGGTAGATTGGAGTCAAAGTTCTCCCCTATGGAAAAATAAACTGAAACGGCGAGAGAGAGTGAAGATTCAGCTGAGGGGTAATAGTGAATTTTACGCTGAGAATATTACCTTTGTGGGAGAGCACACGATTATTGTTCCTGATGGGGAGCGGTGGATTGCCTATCAGAAACCATCCATCACGGGTCATTCGGTTCAAGTAGAATTTGTAAAGGAGCGAGCCTCATGGCGCTGGAATTATCAACTAAAGGGGGATCAGATAGTTTTACAGCATAATATCTCTGATAAATCTGTTTGATGAGATAGGCACAAGAGACGCAAATTGCTACAGGAGCACCAGCTAAAAAGAGCGCTGAGATGAACGCTTTTTCGGGATACATAAAGAGTTGCAGAAAGAAATCTTTCGCAACTGATGCGGTTCTACATAAGGTCGTTAAAACAGGTGCGGTTGAGACAAAACCTTGAGTCAAAACCGAAATTGCATATACCATTAAAGAGCTTCTGAGACAAATTTAGTGAGAGCATCCAGATCTCTCAATCCGACAATTCTTTTAAAGAGCTTGCCATTTTGTAAAAGAACAAGCGTAGGAATAGAGGTGACTTCAAACTGGGTTGCAATAGCAACAGATTTGTCCGTGTCAATTTTGACAACTTTTACCTTTCCTGCCATCTTGCGCGCGAGTTCTTCTAGAATGGGGGTGAGCATACGGCAGGGGCCACACCAATCTGCATAAAAATCAACGAGAACCACTCCTTGAGCTGTCTCTGTTGCAAAGTTATCATCATTCAAAACTGTAAGTGAATCCGAACCCATATGTACTACCCTCTATTTTTGATTGCGCCTAATGTAACACACCCTTGTTTTTTAGTTCTAGAGCATATAGAATGGGGGGCCTTTTGCGGTCATGGCGGAACTGGTAGACGCGCTAGATTCAGGTTCTAGTCGGGGCAACCTGGTGGAAGTTCGACTCTTCTTGGCCGCATTTTTGACTTTCCAACTAAACCGACTCTTTCTATCATCCAGATGTGATAAAGACTCTTTTAGCTATTTTTTTTCATCGCTGGCTTCTCGATAGAAATTAGCTTTATCATGGCCTCTGTTACTTTAGGCTTGATGGGGTTTTGGCCAGGCCTTCTTGCCTTCCTTTTAATTTGGCTCTTCGTCATGGCGACCGGGCTGCTTTATGTAGAAGCTCTTCTCGTCAATCCCCGAGGAGCAAATGTGGCTTCCATCTCTTCTCGTCTCATAGGACCCTTTGGAAATATCTTAGGTTCTACAACTTTTATAATTTTAAACTATTCTTATCTCATTACCTATTTTGCTCTTAGCTCCTCTATTTTAACCCAATTTTTGACCTCTTATTTTGACCTTCCAGGGTTACATTTTTGGTATATCGTTCTGATATTGGCCATTCTGGAGGGGATTATTTTTATGAGTTTATCATTTACCTTTCTTGTGAATTTTATCTTCATGGCATTCTTTTTTGTTTCTTTTATTGCTATTGTTATTTTGGGTATTCCTGTCATCAATGAAACATTTTTATCGCACACCTACTGGCTCTATCTTGTTTTTGGAATACCCGTTATTTTTGATGCCTTTTTCTATCAGAGCATGCTTCCTATGATCGTGAATTTTTTAGAACGGGATAGAAAAAAGATAAAAATTGCCCTTTGGGTAGGGGTTACCCTTACATTAGTGGTCTTTTTGCTTTGGAGTTTGATTACTATAGGTTCACAAGCTTATGACACGTTTTTGGAGGCTTTTTCCAGGGGTAAGACACAAGAGGCTGGCTATCTGTTTCTTTCCAAAATTCCTATTTTTGGAAAATGGATTTTACCTATGACCTTGTGCACAACATGTGCTGCTTTCTTAGTTACAGGAGCCTCTTTTGTAGATTTTTGGGGGGATCTTTTTAAGATTTCTCTAGATGAGAGAAATCGAGCGGGGTGGAAGAGAGCAGCTCTTTGTGCGCTTGTTTTTGTTCCCTCCCTGTTTTTTACTTTTATCCCCTCCCATTTTTTAAATATCCTTAATCTTGTGACAGAATTTGGGGAATTATTGATTGGGGGGATCTTACCTATTTGGTGGATATGGAATGCGAGGTATACGCATCAGCTTTCAAAAACTCCTCTTTTAGGAGGGGGGAAATGGATGTTGGGTCTTTTGGGAGTTGCGATTTTTTTCCTCTTTTACTTCATTGGAATCAATATTATTTACCAGATGGAATGGTCTACGATTCCTGCTTAAATTAAACTGGTGTTAAGTTACATCATCATTAATGGGGCTACGCTCCAAGCTCTATTGCCTTCATAGCGTACCAGATTCTTGCCTCTATGGCTCTCGCTTTCTCTATGAGAAGAGCATTATGTCCCCACGGGAGAGACCCAATTGGGAGTTTTTCCAATTGTCCCACAGCTTGTGGGATTTTTTCATAAGCTCGATTTATTTTTATGTCTCTTGGCTGGTGTTTTTGCCATAGGGTTAACCTTTCATAAAACGTTCAATTGAGCGTACAGAAACCACATGAGGCTGTAGGCTAAGATAAGAGTGCCTGATAATTCAAAGCCCCATATAGGGTGGAAGAACTTCTCTTCTCTCTTCATGGAAGAAAGTTATGAGAGGTTTCACATGTTAACTCTTCTCTATGTCTAGATCAATTTCCCCCATGGAGAGATCCTCCTCAGGACTATCTGCCTTGATCACCTCTACTTCAAATATGAGAAGTGAGTTGGGAGGAAGATGACCGGACACCCCATAGGCAAGTTCTGGGTGAATATAAATTGTCCGCTTTTCCCCCTCTTTCATCCCCACGAGTCCCTTAGCAAATCCAGGAATGGTCTGCTTAATAGGAAGAGCAAGTGGTTCATTGGAGGTTGCAAAAACAGTCCCATCCAAAAGAGAGCCTTTGTAATGGATCAGAGGCACAGAATCAGCACTCACCTCTTTCCCTAGACCTACTTGATCGACCTTAAACTGTACCTTGTCATCCATCAGCTGAATGCCCTCTCCTTGCGCATTTTTTTCGAGAAAAGAGTTCGCTAAAGAGAGATTGTTTTCTGCTGTTCGAAGAAAAACTCGCTCCTGTATGGAATAGAGGGCTTGTTCATATTCCTCCTCATTCATGGGTGAGGGTTTGCCTGCTCGTTCCTCTTGAATACCTTGAATGACCTTGTCCAAATTAAATTCAAAACCGGGTTGAGCCAGATGACGCACGAGAAGATGCCCCAAGGTCTCAGAAAGCTTGTCAGGATTGATCTCCTCACTCTCCTCTCGACCATGAAGCGAGCATGCAGTCAATAAAAAGGCAAAAATAAAAAAGTGTAGTTTTTTCTTCATAAATAGGCCTGAATGTTTAATTCTTTTAATTGTTTCTTTTCAACCTCAGAGGGTGCTTCTAACATGAGATCCGTAGCCTTCTGCGTTTTTGGAAAGGCGATCACATCTCGAATTCCTTCAGCTTGAGTTAAAATCATGACTAAACGATCCAAACCCAGAGCAATTCCCAAATGGGGAGGAGTGCCATATTGTAGAGCTTCGATGAAAAAACCAAAACGTTTTTTAATGTCATCGTCAGAAAGTTTCAGAATGTGAAAAATTTTTTCTTGCAATTCACTACTGTGAATACGCTGAGAACCTGAACCAATCTCATATCCATTCAAGACTAAATCATAGCTCGAAGATCTCACCTGTAAGGGATCTGTATCCAATAGGGGAAGATCTTCCATATGAGGTGATGTAAAGGGATGGTGTTCGGAGGCATATGTTCCTGTTTCGCGCTCCCATTGAAAAAGGGGAAAATCTGTAATCCAGGCCCAAGCATAGAGGTCTGGATGAATCAAATGACGCTCTTTAGCCAAAGTGCGTCTCAGGTGATCCAAGGCCTGATTTGTAATTTTTTCAGAAGCGGCTACAAAGAAAAGAAGATCCCCATGTACCGCTTCCATTTTTTCGGCGATTTTTTTTAAAAGAGGGGGATCAAAGAATTTTCCAATACTAGAAACAGCTCCCTCCTCTTCCATTTTAAACCAGGCAAGTCCCTCGGCTCCCAGTCTTCTCACAAGAGCGGTATACTCATCGATTTTTTTACGTGAAAGGTCCCCCCCTCCTTTTACGCATATTCCTTTGACAATGCCCCCCCCTCTTATCTGTTCTAGAAAGACAGAGAAATGGGATTGCAGAGCTAAATCATCAATGCGCACCAGGGGCATTCCAAAGCGTAAATCAGGTTTATCGGTCCCATATTTTTCTACAGCATCACGATAAGAGATTTTTTCGAAGGGGGAGGAGAGGGAGATTCCTTTACAAGTTTTAAAAATTTGAACCACTAAAGCTTCTATAATAGGAAAAAGATCCTCCTCCGTTGCAAAACTCATTTCCATATCGATTTGAGTAAATTCAGGTTGTCGATCAGCTCTTAAATCCTCATCACGAAAACAGCTCGCAATTTGAAAATAACGATCAAGACCTCCTATCATGAGAATCTGTTTGAAAATTTGAGGGGATTGGGGAAGAGCAAAAAACGATCCGGGATTAGTGCGAGAGGGAACGAGATAGTCGCGCGCACCCTCGGGAGTAGATTTGGCCAAAATAGGGGTCATGACCTCAGTAAATCCCTGCTCATCCATGAATATGCGCACAGCTAACATCAGCTGATGACGGGTGACTAAACGGTGCGTAATCTCCCCCCTTCTCATATCTAGATAACGATATTTTAATCTGAGCTCCTCATTAACAAGCACATGTTCATCGGAAATGGAGAAAGGGGTGGTTTTTGCTTTAGATAGAATATGGAGAGCATGCACCTCAAGTTCAATATCCCCTGTTTTGATTTTTGGATTGATCATGTCGATTCCACGAGGAACGACTTTTCCTTGTACAGCAATGACCCATTCTGAACGGAGCTGCCCCCCCCTTTTCATGCAGTTGATCATTTATTTCAGGACGTATCACGACCTGTGTGATCCCAAACCGATCTCTAAGATCGATGAAAATAAGCCCCCCATGATCTCTTCTACGGTGAACCCATCCTGTAAGAAGGACAGTCTGACCATTTTCTTTTAATGTGAGGCTGCCGCAATTATGTGTTCTTTTGAAATGCATCTTGTAACCTGTGAATCAATAGATCTAAGGAGAGGGATTCTTCCCTTCCTGTTGCCATCTCTTTTAAAGTGGCCTCTCCTGAATGCAGTTCTTCATCTCCAATCACGAGAATAAATCGAGCGTGCATAGCATTTGCCATGCGCATAGCAGCTTTTATTTTTTTTCCGCTCATCTCCATTTCTACAGGTAGGTGAGCCTTTCTTAAGGCACATGTCCATTCAAAACATTTTAAGGCTGCAGCCTCTCCCATAGGAATCAGAAATAGAAGAGGAGTAGAAGGAGAAGGGATAGGGGCTTTTTGAGCAAGAAGAGTTTGAATCACCCGTTCTAGGCCTGCACCAAATCCAAAAGCAGGAAGATCTGCTCCCCCCATCTCTTTCATAAGACCATCATAGCGTCCCCCGCCCCCTAGGCTATTTTGAGAACCTAATTCCTGACTTGTGATTTCGAATACGGTGTGATTATAATAATCCAAACCTCTTACAAGCTTATTATTAATTTGATAGGGGATTCCAATTTTTTTTAACAAATGACAGACCTGTTCAAAATGGGCTTTTCCTTGAGCATCAAGGAATTCTAAAATCTGCGGCGCCTCTTTAAGAATATTTTGATCCGCCTCATTCTTCGAATCTAAAATGCGTAAAGGATTGGTTTGAAACCGTTCTTTGCTTTCAGGGGACAATTTTTCAAAAAAAGGCTTTAGATACTCTTGTAGCGCGATGCGATAAGCGTGCCGTGTTTCCCTATTTCCAATGGAGTTCAGGTGAAGGTGCACATTTTTGATGCCGAGTCGTTCATAAAAGGTCCATAAGAGGTGAATGCCCTCTACATCCTGAAGAGGGGAGTGGTTCCCTATGGCCTCTATTCCAAATTGATGGTGTTGGCGGTATCTACCTGCTTGCTGTCTTTCGTAACGAAACATGGGAAGAATATAGAAAAATTTATGAACGGGAGCGATTTGATTCAAATTTTTTTCAATAAAGGCTCTTAGGATAGGAGCAGTTCCCTCTGGGCGCAGAGTCAGGGATCTTCCCCCCTTGTCTTCAAAGGTATACATTTCTTTTGTGACGATATCACTTGTGAGACCTACACTGCGTTTGAAAAGGTCTGTGGATTCAAAAAGGGGGGTGCGGATCTCTTGATAGCCAAATTCACAGGCGATTTCTCTAATGGTTTTTTCAACATATTGCCAAAGATGAGATTGACGCCAAGCTCCTTGTGGATCTGGGTCCTCTGGTAAAATGTCAAAAACCCCCTTTGCGATATGAAAATTCATGAATGGTTTCCAAATTTATAAAAGGGATAGGATAGAAAATTGGGCTTAAAGAGTACAGCAATTCTCGCTCAAGTAGTAATTACCTGACTTCGAGGAAGACAACCCAAAACTCAGGTTATAATTAGTTTTTTAGAATGATTTTTTCGGGGAAATGTGTTACCCTAGAGGATCAGTTCAGTCCGCGAAGGAGAAACGTCGTGAATGGATTCTTAAATTTTCTAAAGCCTCCAGAGCACCTACAAGAGCTGGAAGATCCAGCTCTCATTAAAAAAAAATATCGATATTGGCGTTTCCGTATCTTCTATGCCATGTTCATCGGTTATGTTTTCTACTATTTTACAAGAAAAAGCTTTGTGTTTGTCATGCCTGCTCTCGCAGCTGAGTTTGGATATGATAAAGCGGAACTGGGGTTGCTTCTGACCATGCTTTCTGTGACCTATGGTTTGAGCAAGTTTGCAAGTGGGATCATGTCAGATCAATCCAATCCTCGCTATTTTATGGCTGTGGGGTTGATCATAACGGGGATCACAAACATATTATTTGGTTTTACCTCCTCATTGGCTCTTTTTACCATTTTCTGGGGAATAAATGGCTGGTTTCAGGGGTGGGGTTGGCCCCCGTGTGCGCGTCTTTTAACACATTGGTATTCTAAATCAGAAAGGGGTTCCTGGTGGAGTGTATGGAGCACCTCCCATAATGTGGGGGCTTTTTTAATAGCGATTATAGCAGGGACATGTGCTCAATATTTAGGGTGGCGGTATGCAATGATGATTCCTGGGGGGGTTTGTATTCTCATGGGATTGCTATTAATGAACCGCTTAAGGGATACCCCTCAATCTTTAGGGCTTCCTCCTATAGAAAAGTTTAGAAATGATTATTCCTACTCTGAGAAAGCCAATGAGCAGGAAGAAAAAGAATTAACCACTCGCCAGCTTCTTTTTGATTATGTGCTGACCAATAAATGGGTATGGATGTTGGCCATTGCCTCCTTCTTTGTCTATATGCTTCGAATGGGAGTGAGTGATTGGAGCGCTTCTTATCTTATTGAGACAAAACACTATTCAATGGTTAAAGCCAGTACTTGTGTGGGAATGTTTGAAGTAGGAGGGCTTTTTGGAATGATTGCGGCCGGATGGCTTTCTGATAAAATCCATCAAGGACGCAGAGGTCCTATGAATGTACTCTTTTCTTTAGGCATGTTGATTTCTGTGGGTTTCTTCTGGTTTTTGCCTCAGGTAGGCATGTTTTTAGATTCAGCTCTTCTCTTTTCTATTGGTTTTTTCCTATTTGGTCCTCAAATGTTGATTGGGCTTGCTGCGGCAGAGTTATCTCATAAAAAGGCGGCGGGCACTGCGAGCGGTTTTGCTGGTTGGGGTGCTGGTATTGGGGGAGCGGCAGCGGGTTATCCTTTGGGTAAAATCATGGAGCACTATAGCTGGGATGGGTACTTCTTTGCGCTTATAGCTTGTAGTTTTATCACGATCTTATTATTCCTACCAATGTGGAATGCACGTTCTTACGAGACGAAAAAACCGGTTATGGAGCCTGAATCTGAAGTTGGTCCGGAAATGGCTCAAGAATAAAGTTCTGGAATATGTGGATTCCTCTTCATCAACATTCTCAATATTCTATTCTGGATGCTTCCTCTCCTATTGAGGGAATCGTTAAAAAAGCAAAAGAATTTGGAATGCCTGCAGCGGCTTTGACAGATCATGGCAATATGTATGGTGCCATCGATTTTTATAAAGCCTGTCACGCAGCGGATATCAAGCCTCTGATAGGGTGTGAGGTATATGTCGCTCCTCATTCCCGTTTCGATAAAAAAAAAATAAGCTCTCAGACAAAAACAGCCTTTCATCTTGTCTTAATTGCCAAGGATGCGGAGGGGTATCATAATCTGTGCCGTTTAGTCTCACTCGGGTTTCTTGAGGGCTTTTATTACCACCCCCGTGTGGATAAGGAACTGTTGCAAAAGTACTCCAAAGGGCTGATCTGTCTTTCAGCCTGTCTCTCCGGCATGGTGGCTCATGCTGCCTTGCATGAGAAAGAGGAGGTTTTTTATCAAGAGATTGCCTGGCATCGGGACCTATTTGGAGAGGATTTTTATCTAGAGCTTCAACGGCATAAAATGGCAGTTGAAAAGGAGATGTTGATTCGAGAGAGCTGGCTCAAACAGGAGTATCAGAATTTTATTCAGAAACAAGAAACGGTTAATGCACGGTTGATAGAGGCAAGTGGTCGTTTGGGAATCAAATTAGTTGCGACAAATGATACGCATTACCTTGAATCGGAAGATTGTCATGCGCATGAAATTCTTTTAAATATTCAATCCGGAGAACCTGTAGAAATTTGGGAAAAAGATAGCCGGGGAAATGCTACCTTTCGTATTCCCAATCCAAAAAGAAGAGTTTACGCCTCATCGGAGTTCTATTTCAAATCCCCTCAAGAGATGCAAGAGCGCTTTTCGGATGTCCCCGAGGCTATTTCTAATACGTTGGAGATCGCGCAAAAATGTCATCTCTCTTTAGATTTTAAAACGAAACATTATCCAGTTTTTATTCCTCCAGAGTTTGAAAAAATCCCCTCTTTGAAGCAGGAGAGAGAGAAAGTAGCAGAACAGTTTTTAAAAAAGTTGTGCGAAGAGAATATTTCCCGTCGATATACAACAGAAAGGTTAGAAAAAATCGCTCAGAAGTATCCAGGAAAAGATCCCCAGACCATTGTAAGAGAGCGCTTAGATTGGGAATTAGAAGTGGTTATTTCTAAAGGGATGTGCGACTATCTTTTGATCGTATGGGATTTTATTAACTGGGCTAAGAACCAGCATATCCCTGTAGGTCCTGGTCGAGGATCAGGAGCGGGTTCTATTATTCTCTATCTCATTGGAGTGACTGATATAGAACCGCTGCGTTTCCATCTATTTTTTGAGCGTTTTATCAATCCAGAAAGGGTTTCCTATCCCGATATTGACGTCGATATTTGTATGGATAGACGGGCTGAAGTGATTGATTATACAGTCAAAAAATATGGGAAAGAAAATGTTGCGCAGATCATCACGTTTGGAACGATGAAAGCGCGTATGACTATAAAAGATGTCGGTCGGGTTCTATCTGTTCCCTTAACAAAGGTAAATCAGATTGCAAAATTGGTTCCCGAAGATCCTCAAATGACTCTTGCAAAAGCGCTCGAAGTAGATCCTGATCTCAATAGACTCTATCTTCAAGATGAGGAGACGAAAAGAATTTTAGACTTGGGAAAAAAGTTAGAAGGGTCGATTCGAAATACAGGTATTCATGCGGCGGGGCTGATTATTTGTGGAGAGCCCTTGATGGAACATATTCCTATCTGTCTGGCTAAAGACTCTGAAATGGCTGCCACCCAATATTCTATGAAGCCAGTAGAGGCTGTTGGAATGTTGAAAATTGATTTCTTAGGTCTTAAAACGTTGACCTCCATTCAAAGAGCAGTCCATGCGATTCGAAAAAATAGGGGGATTGAAATTGATTGGGTGAATCTCTCATTAGAGGATGGTCCCACCTTCAAACTGCTTCAGGAGGGAAGAACATCAGGGGTTTTCCAGATGGAGTCTGGAGGCATGCAGGAGCTTTCAAGAGAACTTTCTCCGGACAAATTTGAGGAGATTATTGCGATTGGTGCTTTATATCGTCCAGGTCCTATGGAGATGATTCCAAGTTTTATTAGTCGCAAGCATGGAAAAGAGGCGATTGAGTATGACCATCCCTGGATGCAGACCATTTTAGAGGAGACCTACGGCATTATGGTCTATCAAGAACAGGTGATGCAGATTGCGCAGACGTTGGCGAACTATACCTTAGGAGAGGGGGATGTTTTGCGCAAGGCGATGGGGAAAAAAGATACCTCCCAAATGGCGCAAGAGAGAGAAAAATTTAGTCAAGGTGCGATAGCGAATGGGATTTCTAAAGAGATTGCCACTGCAATTTTTGATAAAATAGAGAAGTTTGCCTCCTATGGATTTAATAAATCGCATGCGGCGGCGTATGGATATTTGACCTATGTCACAGCCTATTTGAAGGCCAATTTTCCTAAGGAGTGGATGTCTGCTCTGATGACCTGTGATCGGGATGATATTTCCAAGGTTGCCAAATGGATTCAGGAAGCACAGGAGATGGGCATTCAAATTTTGCCTCCTGATGTGAATGAGGGGGGACGAGAGTTTGCTGCGACGGAAAAGGGGATCCGCTTTGCCATGACAGGGATCAAAGGGGTTGGAGAGGGGGTTGTAGAGGCGATTCTTGAAGAGAGAGAAAAAAGGGGGGCTTTTGTCAACTTTTATAATTTTTTCAAGAGAATAGATTTAAAGAGAGTAGGCAAGAAGGCGATAGAATCACTTGTAGAGGCGGGCAGTTTTGATTTTACAGGATGGAGTCGAGATGCGTTGGTGATGAGGATTGAGGAGATGTATGAAACGGCATCTAAGACACAAAAAGAGAGGGATGCGGGAATTCTTTCACTTTTTTCTTTAATGGGGGATGAGGGGGAGAAAAGATTTGAGAAGTCTCCTGAAGTTAAAAATCCAGCTTTAAAAAATGATATTTTAAAAAGAGAGAAAGAGCTTTTAGGGTTTTATTTGACTGGCCATCCGATGGATGCTTATAAGCATATTCTCCATCGACTTTCATGTGTCAGATTGAATGAAATTGAGGCCTTTGAGCATGGGAAAGTTTTTCGAGCAGCCTTTATTATAGAGACGGCGGAGACAAAGATTTCATCTAAGAATCAGAAAAAGTTTGCGATTTTAAAAATCAGTGATGGATTACAGAGTTTTGAGCTTCCTATTTGGTCTGAGCTTTATGAGGCCAAAAGTGCACTTTTGGTAGAGAATCAGCTGCTCTATGCAATTATGCAGATTGATAAACGGGAGGAGAGTATCCGTTTAAGTTGTCGCTGGTTAGAGGATTTAACGCAGGTGGATGAAAAGATTATAGAAGCATGTGATCAGGCTTTTGATAAGGCCAGAGCACAATCTGCGAGCCGTCTTTCCTTTACAAGTAAGGCGATAGAGAAGAAAGAGGTTGTTGTGGATAACAAGAGAGTTATAGTTACATTGGATGCGCATCGTACCCGTTTGAGTCATATTTTGAAGTTGAAGGAGATTTTGAGGGGGCATCGAGGGAAGAGTGCGATGGAGCTCTCTTTTTATGCAAATGAGCATCGTTTAGGGGTACTCCATATTGAGGGGGTTCAACCCTCTGCAGCTTTAGAGAAAAGCTTGAGAGAGCTTCCAGGTTATCAAACTAATAGAAGGAATAGCTAGGAGATACTGTAAAGGCATCAGCCGTTCTCTAAATTATGCTGATGTATTATTTTATTAATGGGGCTGCGCCCCAAACCCCTCAGCCGTTCTCTAAATTATGCTGATGTATTATTTTATTAATGGGGCTACGCCCCAAACCCCATCGATCCACTTTGCTTCGCAAGTGAAAGGATTAGACTTGTCGGGGCCCTTTCGGTCCCCCGCGCCCCTAGGGCTGTTGGGACTGTGCGCAACTGCTGCCCTACGGGTCGCTGCGCACTCGCTCGCCGTGCTAAAGCACTGATCTTCGCTCGCTTACAGCGATTGCGCTTTGCCCCAACAGCCATCGACTATGTTATTGTTCAATCAATTTCATTGGTGAACAACAACATAGACTTTAGAATGGAGCCGCAGTGCCTGCGGGAAACATGGCTAGATGTCAGTATCATCCATTAGCTTGAAAAACTTACAGCATCGACTATGTTATTGTTCAATCAATTTCATTGGTGAACAACAACATAGACTTTAGAATGGAGCCGCAGTGCCTGCGGGAAACATGGCTAGATGTCAGTATCATCCATTAGCTTGAAAAACTTACAGCAACGATTGATTTGTAAAAGTTACCGCAGGTACTGCGGGTCGATGGCTGTTGGGGCAAAGCGCAATCGCTGTAAGCGAGCGAAGATCAGTGCTTTAGCACGGCGAGCGAGTGCGCAGCGACCCGTAGGGCAGCAGTTGCGCACAGTCCCAACAGCCCTAGGGGCGCGGGGGACCGAAAGGGCCCCGACAAGTCTAATCCTTTCACTTGCGAAGCAAAGTGGATCGATGGGGTTTGGGGCGTAGCCCCATTAATAAAATAATACATCAGCATAATTTAGAGAACGGCTGAGGGGTTTGGGGCGTAACCCCATTAATAATACATCAGCATAATTTAGAGAACCGGCTGAGGGGTTTGGGGCGTAACCCCATTAATAATATACATCAGCATAATTTAGAGAACCGGCTGAGGGGTTTGGGGCGTAACCCCATTAATAATACATCAGCATAATTTAGAGAACCGGCTGATGCCTTTACAGCATCTACTAGCCATTCTCTAAACTGTGCTGAATAATAGGGACTCGAGTTCGTGACGGGTCGATGCAACATCCTTGTGTTGAATCGCTCGCATCCCAGCCCGCCTCCCCATCTCCACCATCAAAGCACGATCATCAATATACACACTCTCCTCACCCGAAACTTGAGCTAAATCAAGCGCTAACTGATATAAAGCAGGATCGGGTTTACGCAGCCCCACAAAAGAGGAGACTAAAAAACAGTCGGTAAAAGAGAAGAGATGAAAACGACGAATCCTATCCACAATCAACTCTTTCCCCTCATTGCTCAAGATAAAAATTTTTAGTTTGTGCCTCTCCTTCACCTTTTTAATGTAATCAATCATATCTAAAAAAGGGGTGGCCTTGTCGAAAATAGCCGCGATCAGCTTCTCTTGACTAAAAGGCCGTTTCATAAAAAAAACAGTCTCTCGTAAATAGGCCTCAAAAGAAATTTTCCCCGTTTCATAAATATGAAAAATCTCCTTATGCCGACTCTCCATCTCCTCAAACTCAATCTGAAAATCAGAAGCAATCCTCTGACGCTGAGAGCGTCCCCAACCATTCGTTAATAATACCCCCCCAACATCTAAAAAAAGCACTTTTATCACTTGTACCCCTCAAATCGCTTGCCCGTCAGCGCATTCCAGTAACTTCTTGAATAAGAATCATCGGGATTTTGAACGGTAATCTGGTAAATAGGCAAAAAGATCTCCTCAGTCTTGCGAATGGCAAAATCCTCCCCAAATGCTTTTTGTAAGAGCCCCTTAATTTGTGTAGAGGAGTATTTCTTTTTCATTTTCGTAGCATTTTGAATAGGAGATAGCACAGGATAATGCGCAAATAGAGTAATCGGTTCTTGAGCCAGTTTCGGAGTCTGTAAATGGAGCTTTAACTTGCTTCCAGATGCAAATAATAGTTTTTTCGCTCGACAACTGGTAATCCACCGATCCACCTGATCACTATCAATTTTGAACTTTCCATAGAGCTGCTCTCTATCGATTGATCCACCCCCATCAATCACAGCTTGAATGAGTTTCAAATCATTAGAGGTTGCCTTAGCTAAAAGAAAATCCTCATACCCATGCGTCTTTTCCCAGCTCTTCGTATCCAGTACCATCTCCCCATCCATTAAACTCCATAAGAGCTTTCCCTCCTTTGGATCCCCTTTTTTTTGTGTGTATTTTACATCCATCACAATATAGGGTTGAAAAAGAAGTTGAGGGTCTAAAAAAATATACCCTTGCCCTTTTAGCAACTCTTTTTCATGAGAGGCCATGATTCCCTCAGCCGTATACTGAATCTCTAAAGTTTCAATTTGCTGTTTGGTAAATTCAGCGAGCATCTCTTTATATGATTCCAAAGAGGGGGGCTTTTGTTTCCAAAAATACATGCCGCCAGATAAAAGAAAAAATCCTGTGATACAAAAAAGTATAAATTTCATCATCTTTACAATAAATTCCTTAAATACAAATTATCCTTAATTGACAGTAAGGGGCTTTCGTCAGTATGATGGATTCGTCTTTTTTTTGGAGATTTTTTTATGGGGACCTTTATCAACCTGAGTTTTGGGTTTTTCTTCCTCAAATTCAGGAAGTTTACTTGCATCTCTTGTGCTTTTCTGACTCGTAAAGGGCCTTTGGCCATTTACTTCGTCAAAAAATCCCAAGATCTGCGGTGTAAACTTCTCCGACTTCGAGGAAGACAACCCAAAACTCAGGTTACCAAATTCTTTTTCCTTCTTTTTCTTTCGTGTCTCCCTATCCAGCCTAGCTTAAAAGCAGCAACTTATAGTCCAGTGAGCGGAAAATGGTCCCCAGATAAGTATGCAGCAACTCTGCCGGCAGCGGATCATTATACTCGGGGCTATCAATCATTATCAGAAAAAGAGTGGGACTCTGCTCTCACAGATTTCATGGTGATTGCTTATGGCTTCCAAGATTCCCCCTTCTATACAGATGCTCTCTACTATTCGGGCATCTGTTACTATTTTATGGGGGATCTGGATTTAGCGAATAAGCAATTTTCGAAATACCTTCTTGTAAGCGGAAAATTGAAGTATTTTGAAAAAATTTTCGAGTTTAAATACCACATCGCTGAACATCTCAGGACAGGAAAGATAACCCATCTTTTTGGTCGTGCGGACTTCCCCAAACTATTTCCTAATAAAAAAAGTGCGATTCCTATTTATGATGAGATTATAGCCGCTCTTCCCGGTAAAGAAATTGCGATTCAATCTCTTTATAGAAAAGGGGAGACGCTGTTGGTCGTCAAAGAATATAAAGAGAGTATTGAGGCCCTTCAACTTCTCACACGTCGTTTCCCAACCCATCAATTGGCCGCTGATGCTTATCTAGTAATCTCCAAGATTTATATTAAACAGACGGAATTGGAACCGCAAAATCCAGACTTTCTGGCTTTAGCGAAGGTGAATCTTCAACGTTTTCATAAACATTTTCCTGGGGATGAGAGAAGGGGGTTAATGGAGAAAAATATTGCTGATATGCAAGAAATGATCGCGGCGGGGTTGTACGATACAGGCCGTTTTTATGAAAGAAAGAAAAAGTTAGGAGCCTCTAAGGTTTATTATCAAGATACCATTCGTAAGTATCCTGAAACTGTGGCTGCGGAAAAAAGTCTTCACCGTTTAAAAGAGATTACGTGAAAGGTTTTTTCCTCCTCGCACTCTCTCTTTTTTTGATAGCTTGTGGCTATCATTTTGAAAGTGCCCGTCCCTCTCGATATATTTATGTTCCTTATGTGGAGGGGGATGATAAGGGTTTTCTGACATCTGCTCTCATACGTGTTTTGGCTGAAAAAGGCAATTTTCAACTCAGCTCTTGTCACGCAGATCTTATGCTAAAAGTCTGTCTATTTGAACCAGATGAGGTGAATGTGGGTTTTATTTATGCAGGTGATCAAGACTCCAATCTTAAAAGGGTGATCTCATCCAATGAAGCGCGTCTCACACTGCATGCCAAGGTCACGCTGTGTGATAGCGCAGGCTGTTGTGTTTTAGGGCCTTTCGATGTTTCTTCCTCTCTTTCTTATGATTTTGAGCCCGATTTAATAAGCAAATTTCCTCAGCACTATTTTAGTTTAGGGCAATTAGAGATGCATACATTGGCTCAAAATGCAGCTTTTCCCCCTCTTTATTATTTGCTTGCAGAAAAGATTATAGACTACCTTGACCATAGTTGGTAAAATGACGAATAAGGGATAGGTTCATATGGTATTCGTGGCAGACATTGACAATCTTCCCATGATGATGGGCTATATTCGCCAGGAGGCCCAAAAGGCTCAAGTGGATGATAAAACGATTCAAAAAATAGAAATTGCCAGCGAAGAGGCAATTGTTAATGTCATCTCCTATGCATATCCCCATCAGAAGGGGAATTTAGAACTTTCTTGTCAGCGTACGGGAAATCGATTTGAAATTCTAATTAAGGATAAGGGACTTCCATTCAATCCCATTGACGAGGAGATTAAGCCGCAGCTCAGTCAACCTGTTCATGAGAGGCGGATAGGGGGGTATGGTATCTTTTTGATGAGGAAGCTCATCGATGAGGTAAGTTATGAGAGAATAGGGGAGGAAAATATTCTCTGTCTAGAATTTAATGTATGAGTTCTTAATTCTGGTCCCAGCCAATAATCTCCTTCTCATTCTCCTCAATTTGATCAAGAAATTTCTCTAACACTCTAAGCACCAAGCTAGAATGATTATAAACACCGGTAGTAGAAAATGCCATTTCTAACTGAGGTTTCTCCTCAGCATTCCGTGCAATGAGTGTAAAAGTTGTGGGCGTCTCTTGAACCATTTGAGGCACAATCCAAATCGCAAATTTCTGATTAAAAAGGGTTAGCTTTTCGGTAGATTCCACAACATAAAAATTGTGGCTTAAATTGTCCTCCATTTCTTCCTCAGTACCTAACAGCCCAAGTTCTTGAAGAAGAGCAAGATCAACTTCAACAACCCCATCTGGTAAAAAATTTTTCAAATTGCCTATATAACCTTGATAGGCTGTTTCAAGCTCTAATGGATCTTGCATTGTCCCTCTTCTACCCCCATAGAGTCATTATCCCCATTTTTGGGCGGAATGTCAAATAATTTTTTAAGATTGAGATTTGCAGTTTAGTAGGTACAATGTTGAATGTGAAGAACCTATCCCCAAAGTAACTGGAACTCTATGAGATTGACGATGAGACTCGTAAAGCGCAAGATAGCTGAAGAGTGGTCTTACGAGGATCGCGGCAAGATCATAGCTCTCCTCCTTTTTTCTTTTTTTCTAGCAGCCCCTCTTTTTTCCGGAGAACCTCTTCCTTTGTCCGTGAATGGTGAAAGTGCTCTTTTAATGAATGCAAAGACAGGGGCGATTCTTTATGAAAAAAATGGCTATGTTCCTAGAAATACGGCAAGCACCACTAAGATCGCGACAGCTCTTTTAGCTTTAAAGATGAGTGAGGGGGATTTAGAACAGAGGATAACGGCCAAGAAGGAGGCGCTCGTTTATATCACCCCTCAAGCAAAAAAACAGTCCAATTATCGGGCTCCTCATTATTGGTTGGAGACAGACAGTACGCAGATTGGCATAAAATTGGGAGAGGAATTTTCTTTGAAAGAGCTGTTACACGCTCTCCTACTCTGTACCGCAAATGATGCTGCAAATGTGATTGCGGAACACTTTGGTAGAACGATTCCTCACTTTATGGACTCTGTCAATCTCTATTTAAAAACAATTGGATGTCAAAATACCCATTTTAACAATCCAAGCGGTCTCTCTAATCCGGACCATTTTACGACGGCATATGATTTAGCTTGCATGGCACGAGAGGGGATGAGGGATCCTATTTTTAGAGAAATTGTGAAAAAGACCCTTTATGTTTGTCCTCAAACCAACTTAACTCCTGAAAGAAATTTGGTTCAAACCAATCGTCTCTTGAAAAAAGGTCCTTTTTTCTATCCTAAAGCTGTGGGAGTAAAAACAGGAACGACCTCAGCTGCTGGTAAAAATTTGGTGGCGGCAGCGGAGGATGGGGAACGCCTTTTAATAGCAGTGGCTTTAGGCTATCGAGGGGGGCGTGCAGAGCTCTATCAAGATGTTATAAAAATGTTTGAAGCTGCTTTTTCTCAGCCTAAAATGCGTCGATATCTGTTCAATAAGGGACCACTCAAGCTTGAGAAATGGATAAAAGGGGGCAAAACTGCTCTTCGAACCTATCTTCCTGAGGGGGTTTATTATGATTTTTATCCTGCTGAAGAGAGTGGTGTGAAAGCAGAGGTGATATGGCAGCAACTTACCTTGCCTATTATGCCAGATCAACCGGTAGGCTCGATTCGGGTCATAAATTCTGGGGGGGAGATTCTGAGTGAAACAGCTTTATTGGCCAAAGAGAGGGTAGAGGGGACTCTCACACACCGTCTTAAGAAGATGATGAGCTCAGGAACAGGGAGAAAACCGCTCTATTTTACAACCGGCACTCTTTGCGCTCTCTTTTGTATTTTTCTCTTTAAAAGAAAGCGATTGGCTAGAAAGTAAAATTAGACTAGAATACTCCCCATCATTATTACCAAAGAATCCCTTTTTTTATGAACCAATCTTTATACAGAAATATTGCCATTATTGCACACATCGATCATGGTAAAACGACTCTTTTAGATGCTCTTTTGCGTCAATCCAACCTATTTCGGGATAATGAATTTGTTGCCGAGAGGATGATGGATTCCTATGACCAGGAAAAAGAGAGGGGGATTACCATTTTCGCAAAGCACACAAGCATTCCCTATCAAGGGTTCAAAATCAATGTGATCGATACTCCAGGTCACTCGGATTTTTCAGGAGAGGTGGAGAGAGTTTTGGGGATGGTAAGCTCTGTGCTTCTTCTCGTAGATGCACAGGATGGTCCTATGCCACAGACACGATTTGTCTTATCTAAAGCATTGAAAATGGGACTTCGCCCGCTTGTTGTCATCAATAAAATTGATCGTCCCCATGCAGATCCTTTTAAAGCTCTTAATGAGACTTTTGATCTATTTGTGGAGTTGGGTGCCAATGAGGAGCAGTTAGAATTTAAATATTGTTTTGCGTCTGGGCTATCAGGATTTGCAATTAGAAATTTAGAGGATCCTCGCGTCGATATGGTTCCCCTATTTGAGCTTATTATTCATAATGTAACCCCTCCTCAAGATGATCCTGCAGCCCCTTTTTTGATGCAAGCGATGACAGTTGATTATGATCAATTTGTAGGACGTCAAGCCACAGGTCGTATTTTAGGTGGGAAAGTTGCAAAGGGGCAAAAAGTGGCTTGGGTGACTCAAGGGGGTGTGAAGACAACGGGTAACATTGTACGTATTGAGGGTTACTCTGGAATTAAAAAAATAGAGATGGAAGAGGCTTTTGCTGGGGATATTGTGAGCTTGTCTGGGTTCCCTGAGGTGATGCTGGGGGACACTCTATGCGATCCCGAACATGTGGTTACCCTTCCTGCCATTCGGATTGATGAGCCCACACTTTCGATTAATATCATGATTAACTCAGGACCTCTTGCTGGAAAAGATGGAAAAAACATCACTTTCGGTAAATTGAAAGAGCGTCTTCTTAAAGAAAAGAGAGCAAATATCTCTCTTAAGATTGAGGAGAGTTCTAATCAACAAGAAGCGATGACTGTTTATGGACGGGGAGAGCTGCAGTTAGGGGTGCTTTTAGAAGCGATGAGACGCGAGGGAATGGAGATGACAATTTCTAAACCTCAAGTCATTATTAAAGTCATTGAGGGGCAAAAATGTGAACCTATTGAAAAGGCATATATTGAGGTCCCCGAAGAATTTTCTGGAGCGGTTATTGAGGAGCTCTCTCGAAGAAAGGGGGAGATGCAACATTTCCATACCAATGACAACAAGATCACAAGTATGGAGTTTCTTATCCCTACACGTGGGATTATGGGATATCGCAATGATTTTTTAACAGCCACACGTGGTTTGGGAATTATTACCTCTCTCTTTGACTCTTTTCAGCCTATCAAAGGGGCGATTGTTCAAAGAACTAAAGGTGTACTCATTGCAAATAATACGGGTAAAGCCACGACCTATGCGATTGGTATGTTGCAGAAACGGGGCATCCTATTTGTCAGTCCCGGAGATGAGATCTATGAGGGATTAGTGGTTGGAGAAAATAGCCGCGACAACGATATGGAGGTGAATATTACCCGTCCCAAGCAGCTCACCAACGTGCGTGCTTCAGGAACAGATGAGGCTGTGATGGTTGTTCCTGCCAAGAAATTTACTCTAGAACAGGCAATTGTTTATATTGATGAGGATGAATTGATCGAAATTACTCCTAAAGTGATTCGCATCCGTAAAAAAGAGTTAAAAAGCGTCAATCGTAAGAAGACAAGTAGTCAAAGCGACGACGACGAGTAGAGATTTTAACCTGAGTTTTGGGTTTTTCTCCCTCAAATTCAGGAAGTTTACTTGCATCTCTTGTGCTTCTCTGACTTCGAGGAAGACAACCCAAAACTCAGGTTTTTAGAATTTTTCTAGAACGACGGCGAAAAAGCCGTCCATTCCCCCCTCACTTGGAAGGGAGGAAAATAGTTTTTCAGTAGCCCTCAGAGGGTATTTGCTGAGAAAGAACTCAACCTGTTTTTCATTTTCCTCTTTCAGAAGCGAACAGGTGGCATATACAATTTTCCCCCCTACACGTACATACTGCACGGCTTGCTCAAAGATTTCCCTCTGTTGTTGAATAAGACGGCTCAGGACCTCATTTGAAAATTTCCATTTTTGATCAGGGTTACGTCTCCAGGTCCCCGTTCCAGAGCAGGGAACATCAGTCAGCACCCAATCCATCTTATTCTTTAACGGGGATAAGGGGGGGCCAAATTGACCATTTTGAATACCCGCTCTCTTTAACCTTTTACGCGCCTGTTCTAAAGCATGCGGGCGTATGTCATGAAGATAAATTTGTCCCTGATTCTTTAAAAAAGGGGCAAAGCCTAAAGTTTTTCCCCCCGCACCTGCACAATAATCGAGAACATGCTCCTTTGGTTGTGCAGCTACTAAAAAAGAGACAAGCTGGCTTGCCTCATCTTGAATTTCAAACAACCCCTCTTTGAATTCAGGTAAAGAGACAAGAGCTGTCCGTTTTTTAAAGAAAATTCCAAGATGCGAATGCATACAAGGGGAGACCTCATAGCAGCCCTCCCATTTTTTTAAGAGAGCCTCTCGCGTGGTTTTTAAGGGATTGATACGGATAGTCAGAGGAGCCTCTGTATTGAAGATAAGCCCCAATTGAATAGCCCTTTCCTCCCCATAGTCTCGTACCAGTTGATTCCATAACTCCTCCGGACAACTATAGCGTATGTGCAAGGGAACAGAAGAAGTGGGTCGATAAGTGATAGGATCAAAATATTTATAAGTAGCGAACCGTTTTTCCCAAGAGGGATGTCCCTCCGTGAGATGATCTATCAAGAGACGCCATTTTGTCATTCCATAGACAGTTTCAGCAATGAATTGTCTATCTTTGGACCCCAAAGCATGGTGTGCACGAAAATAGGTGGAAAGAAAGAGATCAAGTGGAAGATTTTGATTTTCAAATCTACGTAAAATCTGAAATAAATGGTATTCTTGAAAGGGGATCTTCATGATAGACTAAAAATATATACGAATCTGTAAAAAAAACCAATTGAATATGAGCTTTCTACTTTTCTTTATTTCATTTTTTATTGTAGCAGGAGCGCAGCCAGACTGGAGCCCCTTGCTATGCATCCTTGCTTCCTCATTAGGATATGCTCTTTTCTGGTATGCAATAAAAAAAATTGAATCAGAAAAAAAACGGTTTTGGCTCTCCCTCTTCTGGTTTGCAACCATTCAAGCCATTCAACTGAACTGGTTGCTCGCAGATCGCTACATGGGACCTCTCATCTATCCCTTTTCTATTCTCCTTTTTTCTGTTTTAGGACTTCAATTTGCTGCTCTCAGCTATTTTGTCTTATCGACTAAAACATATACAATCCACTCCCTTTTAGGACTATCTGGAGGATGGTTTCTCCTGGAATGGAGCAGACTTTACTTTTTCAGCGGCTTTTCTTGGAATCCTGTAGGTCTCGCCTTAACGGGAACCCACTATGGGATGCAAGGAGTGGCTCTTTTTGGAGTTTTAGGGCTTAGTTTTTTCCTTGTTTTCACAAATCTTTTAGCTCTTAAAATGTTTCAAAAATTTTCTAAAAAAACCATTTTTGTCTGGATGGGAGTGGTCTCTCTTCCCTACCTGTGGGGAGGGGTACATACGACATGGCATACAAAAAAATCGCAAGAGAGCAACTCTTCTGCCTTTTCTGTAGTTTTAGTTCAGACAGCTCTTGCTCCGGAACAAAAAATCTTCCTGTCGAGTACTCAAAAAGAGCTTCCCTTATCGCCTGTAGCTCAGTGGGAAAGAATTATTCAGTTGATTTATCCCTACCAGGGTCAACCTATAGATTTTATTGTTCTTTCTGAGGGGGCTGTTCCCTATGGAACAGCTCCTCCTATCTATGATGGGGGGGCAACTAGCCGCTTTTTTCATACCCTCTTTGGCATAGGGCAAGAGAGCGCATCTCGAGTAGGCAACCAGTTTTGGATTCAGAATATAGCAGATGCTTTTCATGCGAATGTCATTATAGGTTTAGAAGATACAGATCAAGAGGGGGGGGAGATAAAACATTATAATGCAGGATTCCTCTTTCGACCTTTTGATTCCCATACAGAGAGATATGAAAAAAGAATTTTACTGCCGATTGCTGAATATTTTCCTTTTCACTGGTGTGAACAGATAGCGGCTCGTTTTGAAATTGCGGGCTGTTTTACTCCCGGAAAGGAGGCGAAAGTGTTCCATACTGAAAAAGGGGGGGTGGCTCTTTCGATCTGTTATGAGGAGACCTATGGCAATCTTATGCGTGAAAATAAAAAAAAAGGGGCCCACCTACTTGTGAATATTTCAAATGATGTCTGGTATCCCTATTCGCGTCTCCCTATGGTGCATTTTCTTCATGGGAGGTTAAGGGCTGTAGAAAATGGACTTCCGCTTGTTCGCTCTTGTAATACAGGAGTTACATGTGGAGTAGATAGTTTAGGAAAGACAGTAGAAATGGTGGATTATGAGAGGCGAGGGCATGCCTCTTGCGCCACGGCTCTTCATGTGCAAGTTCCTTCTTACCAATATTCTACGCTCTATACGCAGGTAGGAGACTCGCCTTTGATTTATGGCTCTTTGATCTGTTTTGGATGGATGTTCTATCGCAGACGAGTTCTCTCTTGTAAGAAATGAAAATCTTAGGTAAATTCCGTCTCTTTTCCGGAGTTACATGTTTTCTCGTCCGCAGCATACTTTAAAAAAAGAGGTGGTTTTTTCTGGTGTAGGAATTCACACGGGAAAAGAGGTAACCATCCGGTTTTGTCCAGCTCCCATTCATTCTGGAATTATTTTTCAAAGAATAGACCTTCCAGGAAAACCCACCATTCCAGCTGGAGTAGAATATGTCCAGGATACCTCTAGAAGTACAAAAATAGGAGTAGGTGGCTGTTCTGTGCAAACCGTGGAACATGTGCTCGCTGCCCTTTCTGCCTACCAAATTGATAATCTTTGTATTCAGGTTACAGATGGGGAGCCCCCTATTGGAGATGGGAGCTCCAATGTTTTTGTCGATTTAATCGAGGAGGGGGGGATTGAAGAACAGCAGGCTCTTCTCTCCATCCAGTCTGTACAGCAGCCTGTTTATTTTTCTCATGGCTCCACTCATCTCATAGCTCTTCCCGCATCAGAATTTCGTATCAGCTACACGCTTCATTATCCCAATACACAGGTTATTCGTAGCCAATATTATTCTCTCACTATTTCTCCTCAGAATTTTAAACAAGAGCTCTCTGCGTGTCGCACTTTTGCGCTCTATGATGAAATTACCTATCTGATGGAAAAGGGGCTGATTCGCGGGGGAAGTTTAGAAAATGCAGTTGTCATTAAAGACGATGTGATTTTTAGTAAAGAGGGCCTTCGTTTCCCGGATGAGATGGTGCGACACAAGATTTTAGATTTAGTCGGAGATCTAGCATTAGTAGGTTTTCCATTTTTTGCACATATTATCGCAATCCGTTCAGGACACGCCTCTAATGTAGGATTAGGAAAAGAATTGATGAAGCATCTCTCTAGGAGACAATCAAATGAATGAATCGTCACAGGAAAATCATGCCAAAATAAGGGAGAGGAGTGATTCCTCCCCCTTAATTGATACGAAAGGAATTTTGGCCATCTTACCTCATCGACACCCCTTTCTTCTTGTCGATAAAATTATTGAAATTGATCTCGAAAAACCATCGATTTTAGGGCAAAAATGTGTGACGATGAATGAGCCTTTTTTTCAGGGTCATTTTCCTCAAGCTCCCATCATGCCAGGAGTCCTCATTTTAGAGGCGTTGGCCCAGACAGGGGGGATTTTAATTCATAAAAAGGGGTTCACAGATAAAATTGCTCTTTTTTTAAGCGTTTATCAGGCAAAATTCCGCAGCCCAGTCAAACCAGGGGATGTGTTGATGCTTTATGCTGAAGGAATTGTGTTTAGTAGTAAGGCGGGGCGCGTAAAAGCAAGAGCAATGGTCGGATCAAAGATTGCTGTCGAAGCAGAGCTTGGTTTTGCATTAGTAAAAAAAGAATTTATATAAGATTTTGGGAGACATATGGTTCAAGAGAATATCCATCCAACAGCAATCATCGAGCCGGGCGCCAAAATAGGAAAAGATGTCGTAGTAGAAGCGTATGCGATTGTTAAGGGGACAGTCACACTAGAAGAGGGTGTTACGATAAAATCGCATGCCTACATCGATGGAAACACGACCATTGGGAGTGGAACCACTATTTGGCCTTTTGCAAGTATTGGGACAAAAACGCAAGATCTCAAATTTCGTGGCGAAAGGACCTACGTATTGATTGGAAAAAACTGTGAAATTAGAGAATTTACGACGATCAACTCCTCTACGTTTGAGGGAACATCTGTAAATGTAGGTGATCACTGTCTGATTATGGCCTATTGCCATATTGCTCATAATTGTAGCCTTGGAAATCACGTTATTATGAGTAATAACTCCCTTTTAGCCGGTCACGTGACGATTGAAGATTATGCCATTATTGGAGGGATGACACCTGTTCATCAAAATTGTCGCATAGGCTGTCATGCAATGGTAGGAGGAATGAGCCGAGTGACTCAAGATGTGCCTCCCTATACTGTTGGAGGGGGAGTACCCTATAGCTTGGGTGGAATTAATCGTATTGGATTGAAGCGGCGTCATTTTTCTTTTGCTACCAGACGTGCCCTTGCACATGCGTATAGGCTGCTTTACCGCTCCTATCTTCATTTAGATGAAGCGTGTGATCAGATTGAGAAGGAGGTAGAACCTCTTCCAGAGATCCTCCATTTTGTAAAATTTTGCCGAGAGAGCAAAAGAGGGCTTATAGGGACACGCAAGCTCCATCAGAATCTATCTAATCAACAACAGGCAACCCATCAAGAAGAGTCCTCTGAATCTCCTGAAGAGTTGCTTGCTGAAATGTGCGGCGGATAGAGTGAGAGCTGTTTTTTTTGGAACTCCCTCTTTTGCAGCAACTATTTTAAAATATCTTCTAGAAAAAGGAGTCGAGGTGGTGGCTGTTGTCACTAAGCCAGATAAACCTCAAGGAAGATATTTACAGCCCCGTTTTTCACCCGTTAAAGAGTTAGCTCTAGAACGCGCGTTACCCCTCTATCAGCCCCCTAAAGCATCAGCTCCTGAATTTGCCTCTGTTTTAAAAGAATTGAAAGCAGATCTCTTCATCGTGGCAGCCTATGCTGAAATTTTAAAAGAAAATCTTTTAGAAATGCCCTTAAAAAAATGTATTAATGTTCATGCAAGTATTTTACCAAAATACCGGGGGGCGGCTCCTGTTCAACGGGCAATTATGGAGGGGGAGAAAGAGACAGGGGTCACGATTATGCAGATGGCCAAAGAGTTGGATGCGGGGGGTATTTTGTCGATTGTGAAAACGGCAATTACCGACCAGATGACAGCGGGAGAGTTAATGGAAAAATTGGCTATTTTGGGAGCGGTTGCCCTTTATGAGGTCATTGAGAAACTGGACAAGGGAACGGTTGCTGTTCAGATGCAAGATCCCGCACAAGTTACCTATGCGAAGAAAATCAGCATAGAAGATACTAAAATTTCTTGGAATAGACCTGCTTTTCAGGTTCACAACCAGATTCGAGGGGTGACTCCCCATCCGGGAGCCTGGTGTCTGGTAGAGATCAAAGGGGTCTCGAAGCGGCTTTTAATTAAAAAAGGAGCTATAGAATCGCAATATGCAGGTAAGCCAGGGGAAATTCTTTCAAAAAATGGGTCAGAATTGGTCATAGGATGCTCTCAAGGAGCTTTTCGTATTTTGGAACTTCAGATAGAGGGGAAGAAAAAAATGGCCTCAGATGAGTTTCTACGCGGCATTCAGCTAGCAAATTTAAATTTTATCATTTAAAAAATATCCTTAAAATATCCTTATTTCTTCCTTTACAATACTTTGTAGACATGGTATGCTGCTCTTTTTAAACTAGGGAGTTTGTGGATTATGACATTAACCATGTTGCAGGGGTTAGAGAGAGCACTAGGAACAAAAGATTTAAAAGACAAAGCTGTTTTTAAGGGTCTCGAGAAGACAGGCACCATCGATAAGACGATAAAATTTTTTAAGGCATGTGCAGATTTTCTGATCCTGATTGCTCGGGTAACTTCTGCTGGTTCCTCAAGCTTTATCAAGGGGACGATCAGTTTAGGGAAGGCAATGAGCACTGCTCGTAAAATCACAGGGCTTGCAAAAGCGTGGGCCTCCATTCCTAGAATGGTGCAAGGAATGAGAGATAGCGTCACCCTTTTAAGGCAAATTCGGGAAGGAGATGGGGAGAAGTTCTGTCTTGACGCTAAAGGAAGAAAAACGGGTATACAAACAAATCACCAGCATTGGGTCGAGACGCTTACAGAAAAAAGATTGGCCGCAACCGCTCTCATTTTAAGATTTTTTGCAAGTGTCACGACTTTTGTGGGATTTGGTGTGGCCCGTCCCGTTTCTCTTGGGGATGAGCATTGGGGTCCCAGTCATAATAGGCATATAGATAATTTAGGTAATTGGACCTTCCGCTATGCGATGTTTGCCACACATGCCTCAACACTCGGTGCTTGTGCCGTAGAAGCTACATTGGCTCACACTCTTTATTCCAAAGCTGAAAAAACCAGAGAAGCTTGGCTCCACTTTGCTGAAAGAATGCTCTCGATTGCCGGAGATGCCGCCGAGCAGGCAGGTGAGTTTGTGCTTGATTTCATTACGCATCCCCAGTTTGCAGCCAAAGTTCCCCCTGCTGTTGCTCCTGTTATAGGCTTTATTACGGCGACGATTGGATTGGTCAACGCATGGAGCAGGGTCTAAATTGCAAAAGAAATAGATTTCTGTTGTGAGAAATCTGCCCCTTTTGCTAAGCTCTCCACTTTCATTTCCCAGACGAGGGCAACAGCTCTTTCAGTCGGGAGCTGTTTCAAGTCCGGTTACGCATCAGCCTTAAGAGGAGGTCCTCTAAAGGTTATGGTTACTGAGAAACAGCAGGCTGGCTTCGGTTAGGGAAATAGAGACCCCCGAATACCTACATTAGGGTGTTCTGAACAGAGTGATATACGAGATAGGAAAAACCTATGCCATTGATTTTGATGGGAAAAAAACGAGGAATGACACAGCGCTTTGATAAAGCAGGCAATGTAGTTTCATGTACTGTGATCCATGCAGAGCCCAACGTGATTACTCAGATCAAACGGAAAGATTCCGATGGGTATAATGCTCTACAGCTTGGCTTCGATAAGCTTGTTGTCAATGATCCTCGCACTATGGAAAAAAGAGTGACTAAGCAGCTGCTGGGTCACTTTAAAAAAGCAAGCGTTGAGCCTCGTCGCCATTTATCTGAATGTCGCGTGGAAAATGTGGACGAATATGCCGTCGGTCAGGAACTAAGAGTCACTCTCTTTGCTGAAATTTCTCACGTAGATGTAAGTGGAGTCTCAAAAGGTAAGGGTTATCAAGGGGTTCAGAAGCGTTGGGGTTTTGGGGGCGGTCGTGCCACTCACGGTTCTGGTTTCCATCGACATGGCGGATCTTGTGGGGGGCGTACAACGCCTGGAAGAACATTTCCTGGAAAAAAGAAAGCAGGTCACATGGGTGACGATACGGTTACTGTTCAGAATTTGCGAGTTGTAGGTGTAGATGAAAGTCGTAACCTCATTCTTGTCGAGGGAGCTATCCCAGGAGCAACAGGAGCGCTCGTTTCCATTGCCCCTGCAAAGAAAAAGCAATCAAAAAAGCAATCAGGAAAATAGAGGGCGATAGGCTGTGGCACAACTTAAAAAATTCAATCTGAAAGGTGAAGAAGTTGGATCCCTCGAAATCGAGGATGCTTTTCTTGAAGTAGATGCCAACTCTCAGATGATCAAAGATTATATCGTGGCTCTGCGCAGAAATAGTCGGCAGTGGTCAGCAAATACTAAAGGGCGATCAGAGGTCGTTCATACGACTAAAAAACCTCATCCTCAAAAGGGGACAGGGAATGCACGTCAAGGTTCTCTCGTCTCCCCTCAATTTAGAGGAGGGGGGATCGTATTTGGTCCTAAACCTAAATTTGATCAGCATATCCGTATTAACCGTAAAGAGAGACGGTTGGCTGTTAGACATCTCTTAGCTGAAAAAATTAAAGAGGGTCGTTTGAGTATCATTGAAGATGGTGCTTTGACTCAAACATTCACCCGACCAAAAACAAAGATGGTCTTCTCCTTTATGGAAAAGAGAGGGTTTACTGGAAGACGTCTTCTTTTTGTGGGAGAGGGTGCTTATGAGTCTACAGAAAATAATGCGTCTCCACGTAGTATTTTCTCTGAAAAATATGATGTGTTTAAAATGAGCATACGTAATATCCAAAAGACAAATTTTGTATTAGCTTCTAATTTAAGTGGATATGATGTAATAGTCGCTCATCGAATGGTGGTTACAGAATCAGCATTTGTTGAATTGAAGAAATTATTGAGTTAGGTAATTGCAATGAAAAATCCTTATGAAGTGATTCGTTCTAGGTATCTCACAGAGAAAGCTGCTCTGATGGAAAGATTGCATACTGAGGAGAGTAATAAGAGCCTTGCTCGTTGTAAAACGCCTAAGTATGTATTTATTGTTCATCCTACTGCAAACAAATATGCAATCGCTTGTGCCGTAGAAGAGATGTATAAAGAGCTGAATGTAAAGGTACGCAAGGTGAACACGATCAAAGTGAAGCCTAAAAGGACAAGGATGTTCAAAGGACAGCCTGGATTTGCGCCTGCTTTTAAGAAAGCGATTGTAACTTTGGAGCCGGGCGATACGCTCGATAAAGTTTAAGGAAAACTGACAAATGCCAAGAACATTTAAACCAACAAGTTCCGGAATGCGCCAGCTGGTGCTTCCCAGTTTTGAGAGTTTGACTCGTCAGGGAGAGGTGGATGGAACGCATTCTCGTGCAAAAGTAAAGCCTTGTAAGAGTTTGCTTAGTCCGAAAAAAAGAACTGGTGGACGTAATAATAATGGTCACATTACTTGCCGTCACCATGGGGGGGGTCATAAACAATTTTATCGCCTGATTGATTTTCGTCGTAATAAGGATAATATCCCGGCGAAAGTGGCTTCTATAGAGTATGATCCTAACCGTTCTGCTTTTATTGCTCTTCTCCATTACGTCGATGGGGAGAAGAGATATATTTTGGCGCCTAAAGGATTGAAAAGAGGGGATGAGATTGTCTCCGGAGATCAGAGTCCTTTTAAACCTGGTTGTTCTATGGCATTTAAAGCAATGCCCGTGGGTGCAGTGGTTCATAATATTGAAATGGAACCAGGTAGAGGGGGCAAGCTCGTGAGATCTGCAGGGTTATCAGCGCAATTGATTGCGAGAAGTGGTGGTTTTGCGACAGTGAAAATGCCCTCTGGTGAGATGAGGTTGATTAAAGAAACTTGTAGAGCCACTCTTGGAGAGGTTTCCAATGCGGAACATAATTTGAGAGTTGAGGGTAAAGCAGGACGTAAGCGATGGAAAGGGATTCGTCCAACAGTACGAGGAACCGCCATGAACCCAGTAGACCACCCGCACGGGGGGGGAGAGGGTAAGCATAATGGCTATATTCCTCAAACTCCATGGTCAATGCAAACAAAGGGTTATAGAACCCGTAAGAAGAAAAAACCGGCATCTTGGATGATAGTAAAGGATCGTAGGAAGTAATAGTTATGGGAAGATCTTTACGTAAAGGTCCTTTTGTGGATCACCAACTTTTGACGAAAGTGAGAAAGCAGAACGTGGAAGGGAAAAAACTCCCTATTAAAACGTGGTCGCGACGTTCGATGGTTGTGCCTGAAATGGTTGGGCATACATTTGAGGTGCATAACGGGAGAAAATTTATTCCCGTATTTGTTTCTGAAACGATGGTGGGTCATCGATTAGGGGAATTTTCTCCGACAAGGCTATTTAAGACCCATCCTATCAAGAAAGCAGCAACGACTGAGGTAAAATAATGGCTACAGCTAAGGCAGTGACAAAGTTTATCAGAGTGCAGCCTCGTAAAGCGAGACTCGCAGCAGGTTTGATGAGAGGACTTACTGTAGAGAAAGCTGAAATGCAATTGAATTATTGCGCAATGAAGGGGGGACACTACTTGAAGAAAACCCTTAAGAGCGCAGTTGCCAATGCAGAATTACAACTAGATGCAAGACGCGATAGCCTATATGTTATTGAAGTGCGCGTTGACGAGGGTCCTCGTATGAGAAGAACAAAATCTAAAAGCCGAGGGGGAAGAACTGCTGTGGTAAAAAGAACAAGTCACTTCACCGTGGTTGTTGGAGAAAAAGGAGCGAGGGAAGAATAGTATGGGCCAAAAAGTATGTCCAATAGGTCTCCGCACCAGTTTAAAAAAAGATTGGCGTTCCCTCTGGTACGGCAATAAACAGGAGTTTGGTGATCTTCTCATTGAAGATTTTAAAATTAGAAAGCATTTAAAAAAGAAGGCCTCCTGTCAAGGTGCTTCACGGTTTGTTATCAAACGCATGAGTGGAAAAATTGAGGTGACCATCCATACAGCGAAACCTGGTCTCGTTATTGGGAAAAAGGGTGCCGAAATTGATGTTTTGAAAGAGGAACTTCGTAAACTGACTGGAAAAGAGGTTTGGATCGAAGTTGAAGAGATTAAGAGACCCGATTTAGATGCGCAATTAGTTGCTGATAATATCGCTCGTCAAATTGAAAGAAGAGTGGCCTTCAGAAGAGCAATGAAAAAGGCTCTTGACACTTCCACCGATGCGGGAGCTATTGGAATAAAAGTTCAAGTAGCAGGTCGTTTAGGAGGTGCTGAAATTGCTCGTACAGAATGGTATAAGAGAGGAAGAGTTCCTTTACATACCTTGAGAGCTGATATTGATTATGCGATAGGACGTGCTGAGACTACCTACGGGAGTATCGGTGTGAAAGTTTGGATTAACCATGGGGAAGAAGCCCCGCAGGTAACGTAACCTGCCTTAAGGATTAAGGAATAGAGGATCTATTGTTATGGCTAACATGCCGAAGCGGACAAAGTTTCGTAAACAGCAAAAAGGCAAGCTAACCGGATTGAGCAAAGCAGGTAATTTTGTTGAGTTCGGAGAGTTTGGGATGCAAGCTCTGGGGAGAGGAAGAATCTCTGCTCAACAAATAGAGGCATGCAGGGTCGCTATTAATAGACATTTTAAAAGACGTGGTAAGGTGTGGATTCGAATTTTTCCAGATAAGCCCATTTCGAAAAAACCTGCTGAAACACGTATGGGTAAAGGAAAGGGGGCCGTTGAGTATTGGGCAGCTCCTGTGCGCCCAGGTCGGGTTCTATTTGAAGTAGGGAATGTGCCTCGTGAAGAGGCTCAAGATGCTCTTAGACGAGCTGCAGCAAAATTGGGAATACGTACCCGTTTTGTTGAGAGAGTAGAAAGAGTTTAAGGAGTTGTACCGATGTTAAAAGCCAAAGATCTTATAAATGAAAGCGATGAAGAGCTCAGCTTGAAATTGGATACTCTCCAAAAAGAGATCTACGCATTAAGAGGGCAAAAGCTAGATGCTAAAACCCAAAAAATCCATCTGGTGAGTGAAAAGAAAAAAGAGGTTGCTCGTATTCTCACCATTAAGAGAGAGAGAGAGTTACTCAAGAGGGAACCATGATAGCCACAGAACTAGAAGGCAAAGAAAGAGGAAGCCGTAAACTAAAGACAGGTGTTGTCGTCTCAACAAAGATGGCTAAAACAGCTGTCATTCGAGTGGAGAGAACTTTAAGGCATCCTGTTTATGGAAAAGTTGTTCGCGATTCTAAAAAGTATTACGCGCACGATGAGGAGTCACATCTTTTAAAAGAGGGTGATACTGTGACAATTGAGGAAACACGGCCCATGTCTAAGCTGAAACGCTGGCGAGTCGTAAAAGAACCTAAAACAACTACGAACGGTAAATAATATGATTCAGCAAGAATCGCAACTGGAAGTTGCTGACAATACCGGCGCAAAGAAAGTGAAATGTTTCAAAGTATTGGGCGGTTCTAAGCGTCGTTATGCCACTGTAGGAGATATCATTGTCTGTTCTGTAAGGGATGCAGAGCCCGAAGGGACAGTCAAAAAAGGTGAAGTCGTCAAGGCTGTCATCGTAAGAACAAAGAAGTATGTAAAAAGATCGGATGGATCTTGGCTGCGTTTTGATACGAATAGCTGTGTCATTATCGATGATAAAGGAAATCCTCGAGGGACCCGTATTTTTGGTCCCGTTGCTCGTGAAGTGAGAGATCGAGGATTTGTTAAAATTAGTTCCCTTGCCCCAGAGGTCATATGATAGCTGTGAAAGTTAGAAATAAAAGAGTTCGTCCAGGTGATGAAATTTTGGTGATCTCAGGAAATGATAAGGGAAAAACTGGAAAGGTTCTTTCCTGCCAAGGAGATAGGGTAGTTGTTGAGGGGGTAAATGTACGTAAGAAACACATGAAAAAAACTCAGCAAAACCAAAAAGGACAGATCATCGATATCGAATGCCCTATACATGTCTCTAATGTAAAACCCTCAGTGAATGGCAAAGGTGTTAAATTAAAGACTCGGACAAACGATCAAGGTGAGAAAGAGTTTTATTATCTAGAAGAGGGTCGAGCGGTTGCTTACCGTCTCGTCAAGAAAACGAAAATTTAGGGTTGGACACATGTCTAGATTAAAAGAACGTTATCATAAAGAAGTTAAAGGGGCTCTCCAGAAAAAGTTCGCATATGCGAACCCTATGAAGATTCCTCGTCTGAATAAAGTCATTATCAGCATGGGTCTAGCAGAGGCTTCTAAAGATAAGAATTCCTTCCAAGAAGCTTTAAATGAACTGACTATGCTCAGTGGTCAAAAACCACTTACAACAAAATCTCGAAAAGCGATTGCTGGTTTCAAACTGAGAGAGTTCCAGGCTATTGGTGCAAAAGTGACTTTGCGCGGAAAAAGAATGTTTGATTTTATCGATCGTTTATTTAATATCGTTAGCCCTCGTATTCGTGACTTCAGAGGCTTTCCTCTTAAATGTGATGGACAGGGAAATTACTCATTAGGTCTTGAAGAGCAGGTGATTTTTCCTGAAGTAGATCTTGATAAAGTTAAAAGAACTCAAGGGATGAATATCACTTTTGTCACAAATGCCGAAACAGATAATGAGTGTGTAGAATTATTAAGGCTCTTAGGGATGCCTTTCAAGCAATCAACGATTAACTCATCAGTTAATCAGTAGGAGAAAATCATGGGAATAGTAAGCGACCCAATTGCTGAATTACTAACAAATCTTCGAAATGCTTCAAAAGCTGAACGACGTTATATAGACATCGCTCATAGTAAGCTAAAAGAAGAAATAGTTAAAATTTTAAAAGAGAATGGGTTTATTGCGCATTTTTTGATTAAAGAGGAAAAACGGAAGAAGACAATGAGAGTCTTTCTTAAGTTTGGGCCTAACCGCGAAGAAGTTATTCATGGGCTTAAACGTGTATCTAAACCCTCTTTGAGACAATATATTGCAAGTAGTGATATTCCCCGAGTATTTGGTGGAATGGGTATCGCAATTCTTTCAACGCCCAAAGGGGTATTAGAGGGAAGACGTGCACGTAGAGAAAAAGTGGGCGGAGAGCTTCTCTGCTTGGCCTGGTAGAGAGGAGTCAAAATAGATGTCACGTAAAGCAAGAGTTCCAGTTATACTTCCAAAAGGTGTAGAAGTTAAGTTAGATGGGAATATTTGTACTGTAAAAGGGCCTAAAGGTCGATTACAGCAAGAGCTTATGGCTGGGATGGTCATATCTATTGAAGAAGGAAAAGTTACCGTTGCTTTGGAAGAAAATAGAGAAGAAGAGTACCGTTTCCTTGGTTTATATTGGGCGTTGATCTCAAACATGGTCAAAGGTGTTTCTGAGGGTTTTGAGAAAAATCTTGAAATGGTTGGAGTGGGTTATCGTGCTGCTGTTCAAGGGAAATTGCTCGACTTACAGTTGGGATTCTCTCATCCAGTCAAATTACCGATCCCAGAGGGAATTCAAGTTGCTGTCGAAAAAAATACGATGATTCAAATTAAGGGAATAGATAGACAGCTTGTAGGACAGTTTGCGGCTGATGTGCGTGCAAAGCGTCCCCCTGAACCTTATCAGGGCAAGGGTATTAAATATGTGAATGAAGCTGTACGCCGCAAAGCTGGAAAAGCTGGTAAGGCCTCAGGTAAAACCTCTTAATAAGTAGATCTATGGAAAATAGTCAAACTAAGATAAATCGCAATCGTAAACGCAGAGCTCTTCACGTCCGTAAAAGGGTACGAGGAACAGCCGAAAAACCCCGTCTTTGTGTAGTAAAATCCAATGCTCATATTCATGTGCAGCTTATCAATGATGAGGCAGCTCATACATTGGCTAGTACCTCCACGCTTTCTGGTGAGTTTCGTCAAACAGAATTTAATCGAAAAAACAAGAGTTCTGCACATCAGTTGGGTTTAAAAATTGCAGAACTTGCGCAAGCAAAAGAAGTAAAAAAGATAGTTTTTGATCGTGGCCCTTTTAAATATCACGGTGTGATTGCAGCAGTAGCAGATGGGGCCAGAGAAGGTGGTTTAGAGTTTTAAGAATGAGGAAAGATGGCTAACCAAAAATCGCATAAAGAGGCCAATAAAGAGTCAGGACTCGAAGAAAAGGTACTTTTTGTCAATAGATGTTCTAAAGTAGTAAAAGGGGGACGAAAATTCAGTTTTTCTGCTCTTATACTAGTGGGTGATCATAATGGACGTGTAGGATACGGATTTGCTAAGGCAAACGAGTTAACAGATGCGATCCGAAAAGGAGAAGATTCTGCACGTAAGAGTCTTATCTACTTTGAACAGGAGGGGACAACCATTCCTCATGAAATCTGTGTGGAATTTGATGGTGCTAAGATTTTATTGAAACCAGCGCCTGAAGGGACTGGAATTGTTGCAGGAAGTTGTATCCGTTCCATTTTGGAATTTGCTGGAGTTAAGGATGTTGTTGCCAAAAGTCTTGGCTCGAATAACCCGATGAATTTAGTGAGAGCCGCATTTAAAGCTCTCTCCATGTTGTGTAATCGTCAGAAGACGATGGAAATAAGAGGATCAACGTCATGATGAAACTAGAATCATTATCAAATAGTTCTCGTGGAAGAAAGAGACGTAAAGAGGTGGGCCGTGGAGTGGGTTCTGGAAGTGGAAAAACCTGCGGTCGTGGTACAAAAGGGATGGGTGCACGTTCCGGTTATAAAGTACGTGCTGGATATATTGGGGGCGCTGGACCTTTACATAAGAGAGTTCCTTCAAGAGGTTTCTCTCAAGTGCGTTTTCAAAAACTTCCCCATGTTTTTAATCTCTCTATGATCGAGAAATTTTATGAAGATGGAGAGGTTGTGAATATGGAAACACTTCGAGAAAGAGGATTGATTAAAGGGGTTTCCCACGGCGTGAAGATTTTGGCAAATGGTCATTTAACTAAAAAAATAAGTTTTCAAGTGGATGAGCTTTCTCAAGGTGCGAAAGATAAATTGCAACAAGCTGGAATTAAATTTTAATTATGTTTGAGTCGCTCAAGCGCATAGCTGCTATTCCGGAACTGAAGGGGCGCATTCTTTTTACTCTCCTTTTATTGATTGTCTGTAGGATTGGTGTCTTTATCCCAGTCCCAGGTATCAACGGTGAGCTTGCTTTAGCCTATTTCAAGCAGGCGACGGGCGGCACTCAAAATTTATTTCAGTTAGTTGATATTTTCTCTGGAGGTGCTTTTGCGCAGATGACTGTGATCGCACTGGGAATTGTGCCTTATATTTCCGCCTCCATTATCATGCAGCTTATGTTGGCCCTTCTTCCTAATTTACAAAGGGAAGTGAAGGAAAACCCTGACATGGGTCGTAGAAAAGTCAACAAGTATACCCGTTTATTGACTGTTTTTCTTGCTATTCTCCAATCAAGCCTATTTGCTCGTTATGCCATACAGATGAATTTTGCAAACCCAGGGATCATCGTTCCTCATATGTTTGAGATTCAGGCTTTCGGTTTCCCATGGCTCTTTTATCTCGTGACCGTCATGACGATGACGACAGGTACCATTTTTCTGATGTGGGTAGGAGAGCAAATCACTGAGAAGGGAATTGGAAATGGCACGAGCCTTATCATCACACTAGGTATTATTTCCTCTCTTCCCTCGACAATTGGTTCTATCGTTCAACAGCTCAATCTTGATTCGCAAGAACCAGGTCAGATTACTTTTTCCTCTCTACTCGTCCTATTCGCTGTTTTCGTTCTCGTAATCATAGCCACTATTTTAATTATTCAAGGGGTTAGAAAAATTCCTGTACAGTATGCACGCCGGATCATCGGAAGAAAAGAGGTTCAAGGGGGGGGGCTCTTTTGTTCCCTTAAAAGTGAATTATGCAGGTGTGATACCTGTTATTTTTGCCTCCTCTCTTCTCATGTTTCCCGCGACTATTGCTCAATTTTTAGGCGGAGCTGGATGGTTAGGTTCTATCGCGAGTAGTCTTTCTCCTGGAAGTTGGGTTTATACTGCGATTTACGTATTGTTAATTCTTTTTTTCACTTATTTTTGGACAGCTACCCAGTTTCATCCGGAGCAGATCGCCTCTGAAATGAAAAAAAATGGGGCTTTTGTTCCTGGAATACGTCAAGGAAAACCGACTCAGGATTATTTAGAGTCAACCATGAATAGAGTGACCCTAATAGGCGCTCTTTTCTTAGCATTTATTGCAATTCTCCCCACATTAGTGGGTAAAGTATTACGTTTAGACCATTCCATCAGCTATTTTTTTGGTGGAACCGCCCTGCTTATTCTTGTCGGAGTAGTATTAGATACTATGAAACAGGTAGAGTCCTTCCTCATCATGAAACGCTATGAGGGTTTTATGAAACGGGGAAAAATAAAGGGAAGATAAGAAGAGGGCTTGTATAATAGTCCCTTATTTGGTAGAATTTTTGATCATTTTTAATTGTTTTAGAGAGATGAAACTATGCCTCGTATGATTGGAGTAGATGTACCCGGAAATAAACGGCTGGTCATCAGTTTAACTTACCTTTTCGGAGTTGGCCGTGCTCGTTCTGAAGAGATTATCCACAAACTGGGCCTCGATCCTAATATGAAAGCCCAAAAACTTTCTAGTGAAGACATATCACGGATTAATGCGCTTTTGCAATCTGAGTACCTTGTAGAAGGGGATTTAAGAAGAAAAGTACAGAATGATATTAAACGACTCATCAATATTCATGCCTATCGGGGACAAAGACACCGCGTAGGACTTCCTGTTCGTGGCCAACGCACACGCACAAATGCACGCACACGAAAGGGTAGACGTAAGACCGTTGCTGGAAAAGCTGTGGCTACGAAGAAATAATTGATAATAAATTTTATTGAGGAGAGCACACTTGGCTAAACAGAATCAACAACAACAGCAACAGAATCAGCAACAAGCGAATAAAAAACCTGTCAAAAAGAAGGTGATGAGAAGTGTTCCTGCTGGTATTGTGCACGTAAAGGCCACATTCAACAACACCATCATTTCCATTGCGGATCCTGCAGGTAATATCATTTCTTGGGCATCCTCAGGTAAGATTGGTTATGGTGGATCGAGAAAATCTTCAGCTTTTGCAGCAACGCTTGCTGCGCAAGATGCTGCCAAAATAGCCCTAAATATGGGAATGAAAGAAGTGGAAGTTTATTTAAGGGGTCCTGGAGCGGGACGAGAGTCTGCGGTGCGTGGTTTGATCAGCGCCGGACTTATTGTTTCAATCATTAGAGACAAAACCCCTGTCCCCCATAATGGGTGTAAACCTCGTAAGCGTCGTCGAGTCTAAAGGAGGGCCGATTCATGTCAACTGTGATTTATGATAAATTTGAGCTACCAGAAAAAATTAAAGTCGATGAAGAGACCTCTACTTCTGCGCGTTTTGTAGCTGAACCTTTTGAAAGAGGTTTAGGTCATACACTCGGAAATAGCTTGCGTCGTATTCTTTTAACTTCTATTGAAGCTCCTGCCATTATTTCTTTTGCTATTGAGGGTATTCCTCATGAATATATGGCTGTTGAGGGTATTGTAGAAGATTTAACAAACATTATTTTGAATCTGAAAGGGGCTCTTTTAAGAAAGTTGCCAACAAACCATGTTCCTAATTCTAAAGATCAAAAAATAATTTCTAAGATTTTAGTGGTTACACAAGAGGATTTGGGTCAAAAAGGGCAGAAAGTTATCACTTTAGGAAACCTTATCCACACAGGTGATTTTGATGTTGTAAACCCAGATCTTCCTATCTTTACAGTCACAAAACCTTTCAACCGTAAAATAGACCTTAAAGTGTCTATTGGAAGAGGTTATGTTCCTTCAGAGCGTCATCTCATTGGTCAACATGGAGTGAATGAAGTCGTCATAGATTCTATTTATTCTCCCGTGCGTTTGGTTAATTACTTTATTGAAGATACTCGTGTGGGACAGGATACAGATTTTGACCGTTTAATTTTAGAAGTAAAAACGGATGGAAGAATTTCTCCTCGAGAAGCGGTCTCGTTTGCTGCAAAAATTATTGCTCAGCATCTCTCTGTTTTTGAAGGTCTTGATCAACATGATATCTCTTTTGAAGAGGTCAAAACTCCTATTGATGAGGATAAAGATGAGCTGATGCAGAAGCTTGTTTTGGGAATCAATGAGATTGAATTATCTGTTCGTTCTACTAATTGTTTGAATGGGGCGCATATAGAAACTATTGGAGAATTAGTTGTAATGGCTGAACCCAAACTGCTTCAGTTTAGAAATTTTGGAAAAAAATCTCTTAATGAGATTAAAGCTAAGCTTTCTGAAATGGGTCTAAGTTTAGGAATGGATTTAGCAAGGTTTGGTATTACTTCAGATAATGTAAAAGATAAAATTAAGGAATATCTCGAAGAGCAAAAAGGAATCATGGCATGAGACATAGAAACGCAACTTTTAAAGTAGGAAGAACCTCTTCTCACGTCCGTTGTTTACTGGCCAATTTGCTTAAAGCGCTCATTGATAACGAGCGTATTGAAACTACGGTAACCAAAGCGAAAGAGTTAAGACGTCATGCTGATCGGATGATTACTTTGGCGAAGCGCAATGATTTATCTAGCAGGCGTCAAGCAATTAGCAAAATGATGATTCAGTTTAATCGTCTGAATTCAAAAGAGGCGAGAGCTGTAAAGGGTGGGAATACGGAATGCTATAATACAGATCGTCGTGTTTTATCTAAGCTCTTTGATACGTTAGGTCCCCGTTTTCTTAATCGGGAGGGTGGTTACACACGTATTGTGCGTATTGGTAAAAGAGTGGGTGATAATGCGGAAACTTGCGTGATCGAGTATCTGAGCGAGTAGTTGCTTTTTAATTTGAGGAAGAAAAACTCAAAACTCAGGTTCATAAGCTAAGAGTTAAAAACGGGAAGTGGACATGAGAATAAAGATTGCGATCAATGGCTTAGGACGCATAGGAAGACTTGTTTTACGGCAAATTTCTCTCTGCAAAGGGATGGAGATCGTAGCGGTTAATGATCTTGTCCCTGCAGACAATCTAGCTTATCTTATCAAATATGACTCTACTCATGGCAGATTTCATGCTGATGTGAGTGCGGGCGATGATCATATTCTGATCAATGGAAAAAAAATCCACGTTTTCAATGAAAAAGACCCTCTCAAGCTTCCTTGGGGTGATTTGGGGATAGACTATGTTGTTGAGTCGACAGGTCATTTTACAAACAGGACAGATGCAGCGAAACATCTCCAGGTTGGAGCGAAAAATGTTCTGATTACAGCTCCTGCTAAAGGGGATGGTGTGCCTACTTTTGTAATGGGTGTGAATCATCAGAATTATGATCCTGAGAGAGATAGAATTGTTTCTAATGCTTCTTGTACGACCAATTGTTTAGCGCCTTTGGCCAAAGTGTTGTGGGACCACTTTGGCATTGAAGAGGGGCTGATGACAACGATTCACGCGATGACAGCGACGCAGCCCTCTGTGGATGGTCCTTCGCGAAAAGATTGGAGAGGGGGAAGAGGAGCCTCTCAGAATGTTATTCCTGCGTCTACGGGAGCAGCTGTGGCTGTTGGAATTTGTCTTCCTCAATTAAGAGGGAGGCTAACAGGAATGGCTTTTCGAGTTCCTGTTGCTGATGTTTCTGTCGTAGATTTGACGGTGAGGTTAAGTAAATCTACGCATTATAAGGAAATTTGTCAGAAAATGAGAGAGGCATCGGAGGGAGAAATGAGGAATATCCTGGGTTATTGTGAAGATGAGGTGGTCTCCTCCGATTTTATAGGTTCCCCTCTTTCTTCTATTTTTGATGCAAATGCGGGGATAGAGTTAAATGATCGATTTTTCAAATTGATTGCTTGGTATGATAATGAGACAGGATATGCAACGCGTGTTATGGATCTCATTGGTTATATGGCAAATCAATCAAAGTAAGAACAAAAGGTGAGAGTGTGAATTTTACTAGAGAGCCTGTGATAGAAACGGTGATTACCCCAAACGAGGGTAATAAATTAGTTGTTAGAAATAGTAAGGGCAGTGGGCAGGAGGAGTTTTTTGTTGACGCTGTGGAGGTTATCTCCTTTGGGAACAGCTGTTTTTTTCGGGCGATGGAGAGGCCCAAATGTTTTTTAGTTCCTGTGAGTGATTATGAGGTTTTGGAGGTGCGTGAGGCGAAGATCTTTTTGAAAACCCAACCGATTGAGAAGGGGATTAAGATTGGTGGGGGGCGAGAGACCTCTTTGAAGCAGCCTGCACGGGAGAAAGAAGTTGAGGAGATTGCTGCAGAGGGGCAGGAGATGGCAACTTCTGGGGAGTCGAAAGAACCGAAAGAAAAGAGGGATCGCAGGAAGCGTTTTCGCAAGAAGAAAGAGGCAGAGGGTGAGCTGGAAGTGCAGCAGCGGATAGAGGGAGTGGAGGTGAGTCACGAGGCGATCATTGAAAAAAGACCTGAGAGACCGACCCTGATTCCCCCTCCGACGACTTTGATTACTGAGAGTATTGCTCGTTATAAAAGTATGTTGCCTCAAGAAGAAGTTCCCTCTATTAAAGAGGTGGAGGAGGAGGTGCCCCCTTTTTTTATTAAGGAGGAGGAGCCTTTAGAGTAGGGTTTTCATTGACTCTAAAAGGTAGGAGAGAGTAGTTTTGATCTCCTTTTTGCTCGGGTGGTGGAATGGTAGACACTAGGGACTTAAAATCCCTTGGAGGCAACTCCGTGAAGGTTCGAGTCCTTTCCCGAGCATTTTCTCTCGAGAAAAGACCTAATACTACTAAGCTTGATAAATAGGATTCAGCCATGAACGAATCTTAATCCAAGTTCCAGGATAAGCTATAATACCATAATGTCCCAGCCAAGAATATATTCTGTTATTGTTTTGGCTCTCTGTAAGTATACTGGAGGCTCCTGGCACCATGAAATCGGTTGTTGAGCCGATGGAATAATAGGTGCGTTTTCTAGTTGTATCTGATTCCAATGCTGTTTTAGCAAGGGCGGTTAAAAAATCATTATTTTCGGTCATCTGTGTATATCGTTTTGGTTTTTCATTTTCGTCTTTGCAATTGAGTAAAGGAGCCCCATGCCATGGAGTTGCAATCGAAATCACATGGTTAACAGTGGTTCCGTCCTCCTCAGCACAGTGTTCAGCATAGTAGGCTGCAACCAGGCCGCCCATAGAGTGACCCATGAGAATCACCTCATTCTGTCCTGTGAGTTGCTTTATTTCACAAATTTTATCTCGAATCTTGCCTCGGGCATAATCATCTACCCCCATATGATGTTCATTGCTAGCCAAGCCATCCAAGTTCAATGTAAAGACAGAGCCATATGCCTCTTTACTTAACCAGGGCCAAGAGGCTACCCATTCAATTTCACAAAAACCAGAACCATGAATTTGGAGAATTGCGATCTTATTTTTCTTTGGATTGCTGGAATCATAGTTAGATTTACAACATGCGATTAATAGAAGAATGGCTGCCACTGGTAAAAAGGCAATATCAAGGGCTGTAGAAAGAATGACTCGTGGCACCCGGGTTGCTGTCTCAAACATTCTATCAAATCTTGTTTTGGGGTTCACCCTCTCTTCCTTCTGAAGAAGTTCCTTTGAATGAATGGGGCCTGCCAATTTTGCTAGAGCTGTGCTGGTTACATACCCTCCTACGATTACGCCAATACATCCATTTCTTCCAAGAGCGGTAACTGTAGATTTCAACCATAAAGGGAGTGCATTATGAGGAGCGGCAAGACCGATTGATCCAAGAGTCAAGCCCACAGAAAATAAAATAATGGCTATTGCAAATAGGGTTACTGCACATGCTCTTTTGGGATGTTGTTGTTGAGCTACAAGATCATTTCGAGCAAGTGAAGGGGTGAGATGTGCTGTTGCTGCTAAAGAATCTGCCATCTCTATTAACCATCCATTTATTGAATTACTGTACTAAAATTATATAAATAATAATAATAAAATTCAATTATAAAAAAATGTTTTATTTCAGATAGTTGTGTCATGAATAAAAGTTAGTTTAATATAAAATCAAAAAAGTCTTATATACATTTGAACCTTTTGACCCTTTCGCAAACCACACATTTTCAAATTTACTTGCCGAGAGCGGCGATTCTAGCATTAGAAGGGGAATCTCCAATTATAGTGCTGCCATGACCACGATGAGAAGAGGGGGTGATCTTGATGTAAATGTCTTGGCCAAGATCGTTTAGGAATCGGAATAGACGTTCCATAGAGAAACTTTTTAAATAGCCTCGGAGTAGTAAAGAAACTTTAGGTTGGGTGATCTTGAGGATTGCAGCAACGCGTTTTTGAGTCAGTTTACGCTTCTTGATGATTTTAGCAATCTCCCAAGCAAGCTGTGCTTTGGCTAGAGCTTCTTCGGGATTGGCAAGGCCCAAATCAGCAAACACATTGCCTGAGCCGATTTCATATTCAACATCACCGAGCTTCTTCTTTTTCATTCTATTTCCTTCAGAATTTTTTTTGCTTCTGCTAAACGTTTTTTTTACTAATTCCATCTCTTGTTGAGGAGTGGCAATACCACTCTTCGATTTCTTTTGGAAGGCATGTAATACGGCTATGTATCCCTTAAATTCCACCGTATACACGACTCGAAAGGTTCCGTTCGAGTTGTTTTCTATAATCTCTCGAACCTTTGCATTTCCAAAGCCTTTTAAGACTTTGGAAGAGGGAGGAATTTCACCCTCTTGAGCACCCCATAAAGCAAAGCCCACAGATCGTTGTACTCTGTCAGGGAATTCTTTTAAGTCAGCCTTGCTACGTCCAATCCAAACGATTTGCTTCATGCTGTTCCAATACCTGCATTTCTTGTGCTCGATTATACCCATTTGGGGATATTTCTGGCAAGGGGCGATGGGACATAGGTGGGACAGCAACATCGTATAACTCGCAATCTAGAATCACGCATTATAATAATTATTTTAATGCAAATTGCTGTAAATTACACTGATAGATATCGAAATGTATTGCTTGCAGTTGAATTCCTGCTGACTTAAAATCTCTTGGAGGCAACTTGGTGAAGTTCGAGTCCTTTCCCGAGCATCTCATTATCTGTGGAAAAAAGTTCGAAAAGCAAGCTTTTTGAATGGAGAGGTAGGTCCATGTCTAGATTATTACTTGAAATCGGTCGCTATTGCTTTTTTGCCTTTGGCTGTTTTCTTCTTTTTTCTTTCACAACCCCAGAAGGGATATATTACCAGCATATTATTACGGATATTCCACAGTCCATACATGTGCTAGAAGTTGATTCAACAAAATTTTCTATTATGCCTGCCAGAGCGTTAGATAAGTGTGTGGGTAGGGAAAATGTGCTGTCGCTTTCCATGAGGAAGGGAGCCATTGCAGCTATCAACGGCGGTTTTTTTGCAATTGGGGGCAATCATGAGGGCTCACCTTGTGGTATTTTAAAAATTGAGGGCGAATGGTATGGCCTTCCAGCCAAACCAAGAGGTGCAATTGGGTGGGATAAAAAGCATAGAGTACTTTTTGATCGTCTGCTTACCCACTTAGAGGGCATCGATTTTCATGTTGATCCACAGACAGGATGCACGACAAGCGAAGAGTGGGAGAAAATGGATCACATCGTTGGTGGCACTCCCTTACTCATCCAAAATGGGGAAAAAGTCAAAGATTTTTCTTCAGAAAAAACAATCGTGACCTTCCTGACTCAAAGACATGCACGGACTGCCATTGGCATACTTGCCAACGGCAATTGGGTTTTTGTGGTTGTAGATGGCAAACAACCCACACTAAGCTTGGGGATGACAATGGATGAATTGGCCGATTTTATGGAGACTTTGGGTTGTATAGATGCTCTTAATTTGGATGGTGGTGGGTCTTCAACTTTTGTATATCAGGGTCAAGTGATCAATCAACCTATAGGAGATGGTGATGAAAACGACCATAATCTGCATGTATTAAGGCCGGTATCAGATGCCATACTTATCATGCAAAAATAGCCCCTACCCTATGATAGGGGCCTTTTAACCTGAGTTTTGGGTTTAATTTTTCAACTTCTCAACTATTTTATCGAGCTTCTCCTGCACAAAAGGGATCACTGTGGTAGCAGTGGTGAGCATTGCTGCTCTCCAGGCAAATCCAGCAAATACTCCTTTTTTACAGAGGGCCTCAACTGTCGCCATTTTCATAGAAAGGTCCCCCTGTTGTTGTGTTTTCACCGTATCAAATGGATGGCTGATGCCAGCTGCAGCTATTCCCACACCTGCACCTGCTAATATTTGAGCTATCCATGCGTGCATTCCAAGAGACTCTAGTTTCCTTTTTACAATGGGTGTTACACCAAGATAGGCTGCTGCAAAAGTTGCCTCTCGGGCTGCAGTGGGTAGCAAAGCTCTATAAAACCCCCGAATGCCATAATCAGTATAAACATATTCCGCTGTCTTGAAAAAGCCTACCCCCGTCTTTTGTTGTTGAATCATAATCCCTTCAGCAGGACAAACGACGAGAGCAGAGAATGCTCCCCCAGCTAATGCAGCAACAACTGGACCTAAATCCCATATATTTGAAAAGATACCCTTGACAGCTGTTTGAAGAGCAATAGTTGGAGCAAAACTGGCCGCAAAGCCACCAACTCCTCTATACCAAACGCGTGGATTCCTCTTGACGTGACTACCTAGTTGCTTCATATTTTTAAAGTAGATCAGTGGCTGTATCATAGACACAGCTGATATTCCTGAGAGACTACCCACACCTATATTCTGCAATATTGACTTTTTTTTCTTTACTTCCTCAGATGGAGAGTACTGCCTGACTGCTCCGCTTGAAGAACCAATTGATTTTGACATAGTATTATTCCTTTTTTAATTATTTGTTTTTGAAAAAAATGATGAATAGAAATAAATAATTACTGCGCAAGCTTGCGCATAATAAAAGGAATCGATAGAAGTTGGATAAATGAAATATCAACAATGACGGATGCGCCACTGCAGTTACTAAAGAAGGGACAATCAGTATCTTCTCGTTTCATAATGAGCAGGATACTCCAAAAATTTTATCAAGTCAAGAGTTGAAAAATATAAGAAAAGTCTTGATAATGCCGCATCATGAATCTCTCCCAAAATTCTCTCGTAAATCAGAGCTTTAAAATCGTTGATTTGACCCACCCTCTTTCCTCTCATATTCCTACATGGAATGGATCTTGTGGCTTTTGCTTGGAGATCAAAAAAGATTATGACAAAATGTTTCGGGTTCAGCAGATCAAGATGCATGCTGGATTAGGGACGCATATGGATGCCCCCTCCCACCGCATCCCGGGAGGCAACTCAATCGCAGAGATTCCTCTCGAGCAACTCATCGTCCCTGCCTGTGTGATTGATGTTTCCGCACAAGCGGATGCAGATTATGAGGTCTCCATTGAGGATATAGAAAACTACGAAAAAGAATATGGAAAAATTCCTCAGAGCTCTTTAGTGATCGCCTATACAGGTTGGAGTCGTTATTGGTCTTGCTCAGATGCGTATCGAAATGTAGATGGGAAGGGACAGATGCATTTTCCCGCTTTTTCAGCTACAAGCGCTCAATGGTTGCTTAGGAGAGATGTTGCCGGAATCGCTATCGATACGCTCTCTCCCGATTGTCTAGATCAGACTTTTCCTGTTCATAAAACCATTTTAGGGGCAGGTAAATATATCATCGAGAATATAGCCAACTGTTCTCAAATTCCACCTCATGGTAGCCTTGTCATGGCTCTTCCTCTTCGGGCACAAGAGGCAACAGAGTCTCCGGTTCGCATCGCTTGCCTAATACCATTTCCAAAAACTTGTGAAAAGAGTCATTAAAACTTGCTTGCGTGTGAAAATGGTTGTACTCTGAGCTCATCCAAGAGAGCTTCTTTCTCACATTTTCCGAAGCATAAAGCTCTTCTAACTTCGTAAAAAAATCGGGGTCTTGCCACTCGACAATTAACTCATCTAATTCATATTTCCTTAACTCATAAGCAAGCCAGCTCCCCTCCTTCACAAGGGGCATCTTCCCTAAACAGACTGCTTCCACAAAAATACCAGACGTCCCTTTTTGATAAACAAGAGGGTCATAGGGTAGTAAAACAAGATCGCTTCTTTCTAAATAAAAAAGATACTCCTCTCTTGTGAGGTAATCTTTAATGAGATGCGCATTTTTTAGCTCGGAAGAACGGACAGCTACAAGTTCAAATCTTTCTCTATCCATCCTTTCAGTCAGCTGTTTGATTTCAGAGAGCCCTTTGCTTGGTCTCGGCTCTCCTGGCCAGTAACAAATGAGCTTGTCCGATTTTCTCATCGCTTTCTGCTTCCTCACATGCGTATGAGGAATAGGAACCACTTGTAGCTTCACCCCCCCCTCCTTCTCATATTCGGCAGCTATCAGCTCGCTATCTGTCAAAAAATGGACCTGGTTATAGCGTGAAAGCCCTTTAATAAGAAAAAGGGAGATCCATTTTTCCCAACAAAGACTCCTCAACCCATATCGAAAAAGTAGCAAAAAGCGGTCTTGTCGTTTTAAAAACAGTAGAGCTAAAAGCAAAAAACTTAAATCTACAATTTTAAAAGACTCTATAAAATAGAGAGAGGGCTCCTTCTGTTGAATAAAGAGACGGATAAAATCAAATAACTTAAAATGGCTAGAGAAATAATTTCTAAAAGGAATGGTTAAAGAGGGGAGCTGATTTTTTTTGGGAAAGAGGACAATAAAGGGCATTTTTAATGACTGACACATGTTGTATAAACAGGTTTGATAGGCAATCCCATGTCCTTGTGGACAGTCGTAAGAGGGGGCAAGTGAGATCCACTTCATATTTTTTGTTTTTTTAGTCTCAATGCATTGATGATGACAGAAATCGAGCTACATGTCATTGCTATACTGGCAATCATAGGATTTAATAAAATTCCAAAAAAAGGATAAAAAACGCCTGCGGCAAGGGGAATTCCAAGTGCATTATAGAGAAAGGCAAACCAGAGATTTTGCCGAATATTGCGCATAGTAGCAAGACTTAAAGTGCGCGCACGTGCAATCTCTCTTAAATCCCCTTTGACTAAAGTAAGAGGCGCGCTCTCTATAGCTACGTCTGTTCCTGTTCCCATCGCAATTCCCACATCTGCAAGAGCAAGTGCTGGGGCATCATTGATCCCATCCCCAACCATAGCAACCTTATAGCCCTCTTTTTGAAATTTCTTGATGATCTCATATTTATCTTCTGGAAGAAGATCTGCCTCCACGCGATCAATATTTAATTTATGAGCAATAGCAAGAGCGGTCTTTTGATTGTCTCCTGTCAGCATCACGATGTGAAGAGCTGCTTGATGCAGTTTTTCAACTCCCTCCTTGGAGGACTCTTTTATCTTATCTGAAAGCCCAAAGAGGGCTACGACTTTCCTATCGAAGACTAAAAATAGGACAGTTTGATCCTCTTGATAGAGCGGCTCTGCCAGCTTAGAGGGAATCTCCACATTTAAATCAGCAAGCAGCCGTTGATTGCCGATGGCGACTCTTTTTCCATGGATTGTTCCTATGACCCCTTTTCCGCTGTTGTTTTTAAAATCATTAAGGGGGAGGAGCTCGATTCCTTTCTCTTTTGCTTTTGCTATCAGAGGAGCTCCTAAAGGATGTTCACTTGCAATTTCTAAGCTTGCTGCGAGTTGAATCACCTCATCTTCTTTTTTTTCGCTTATGCATAGAATCGTCGAAAGAGAGGGTCTGCCCTCGGTCAGGGTGCCTGTTTTATCGATCACGATAAGATCAACTTTGGAGAGCATTTCGAGCGCTTCTGCATTTTTGATCAAAATCCCCTGCATTGCCCCTTTTCCTATTCCAACCGTAATGGACATGGGAGTGGCTAAACCGAGGGCGCAAGGACAGGCAATCATTAATACAGCCACAGCATTGATAAGAGCATGAGAGAAGGCAGGAGGGGGGCCGATCGCGCTCCATATGATAAATGTAATCAGAGCAATGAGTAAGGTGAGAGGAACGCAATAGGAGGAGATCGTATCGGCAAGTTTTTGAATAGGAGCATGGCTACGCTGAGCCTCACTCACTAAGTGTACAATTTTAGCAAGAAAGGTCTCTCCACCTATCTTTTCAACTTGCATGATAAAACTTCCATTTCCATTGAGAGTGCCTCCTATGACCCTCTCTCCTCTACTTTTTACAAGAGGAAAAGGCTCTCCACTGATCATCGATTCATCGAGGGAGCTACCCCCCTCTAAAATGATTCCATCTGTGGGGACCTTTTCTCCAGGTTTTACGCGCAGCCAATCTCCGATTTTTACCTCCTCAAGAGGAATCTCTTTTTCACTTTTATCACGACTCACCAGATGCGTGATTTTAGGTGTTAAATTGAGGAGCGCTCGAAGGGCCTGCCCCGTTTTATCGCGTGCTCGTAACTCTAAGAGCTGTCCAAGTAGCACAAGAGTTGTAATGACCCCTGCTGTTTCAAAATAGAGTGCAAGGTGATGGTGCTGATCTTTAAAAGAATCAGGAAAAAGAGAGGGGAAGCAGACAGCAATGATACTGTAAAGATAAGAGATTCCCACCCCCATGCTAATCAAGGTAAACATATTTAAGCTGCTGCGTATAAGAGAGCTCCAGCCCCGTTTAAAAAAGGGCCATCCCCCCCATAGGACAAGGGGAGTTGCAAAAATAGCTTGTATCCATCCCCCCATTTCCGGAAAAAAGGAGAGGCATAAAAGAGGAATAAGAAAGAGCAAGCTCACCCAAAAACGGCGTGACATCTCCTTGAGTTCCCCATTTTCCTCCTCGTCTCCTGTGGGAAGAAAGGGCTCTAGAGCCATTCCGCAGAGAGGGCAACTTCCGGGTTGTTCTTGCGTAATTTGAGGGTGCATGGGGCAGGTATAGCCTCTACCATGCTTGTGAGGGGGAGGGGAGTGGGGAGAATGAGAACAGCAGGAGTGATTTTTTGTATTCATAAGTTTATTTTAAATGAAGAATTAATTTGCTGATACAAGAACATTAATCATTTCTTTATTATTAATAAAAATTTAATTTGCATATATATAAATTATTTGGTATAATAGATGTATATTATTTTAATTAGGTTATACAGTGTTATCATTTAATAGCCGTCCTTATTATGACGGGCATTATACTCCTATAAAAACCACTCCTCAAAAAAAATACTATGATTCTATTTTTGAGAAGAGAGCGGTAAAAGCTGCCATTATCGTCGGTTTGGCAGTAGGGATTATTGCTGGATTGGTTCTCTGTCAACAGTTAGGCCTTCATACAGCTGCCCTAGATCAATTGGCGCATACAGTCTCTGTTGTGGGAATTCACGAGGGGATGATAGGTGCAGTAGTAGCAGCCGCCTTTGTAGTAGGACTGGGGGTATGGAAATGTAGGCAGCTCTCTTGTACAACCCGCTCTTTAGAGGATGAAATGTCTCGAACCGTTCAAGAAGAACGCGAGCGCTTAGCTAAACAATTAGAACAGGTACAGTTTGACAAAAAAAACATCTATGCACAGATAAAGGAGCTGGAGAGTGCTCCTAATTCTGAAGAAAACATACTAGCTTTGGCTGAGTGTCATGAACAATTTTCTGCACTGAATGACGAGGGAGAAAAGCTTCTTCAGAGCTTTGTAGAGTGTGAACCCAAACATAAATTACAGAGTGGGGGGGAGAAAGATAATGAACCCACAGTTTACCGCTCTTTTAACTATTCCATAGCATCCGCCGGAACACAAGAATTACCCGAAGGTCGCAAGATCTGGTTTGTGAATGGGATCCAGAATACATTACCGCAAGCTCGGGATAATGCTCTTCATCTCTCCAGGATGTCAGGGGGTTATAAGATCCAGGCTACTTACAATGGGACTTTTGGAATGGTAGATGATCTCTTGGAAGTATACGGAAATCTGCATGATGAACTCTCCCCACCTGTTGAACAGCTGTTAATAGGAATGATGCAGTATTTAAGTGAGAACGAAAAAAACCATATTCAACTCTTTGGTCATAGCCAGGGAGCTGCCATTGCCCGTTCCGCTTTGCGAAGATTACCTCCACATTATAGAAAAAGAGTGACTTTTGTGGGAATTGCTCCTGCAGCACACGATGCTTATGAAAAGTCAGTCTCCTATAGAATTTCTACCGATTTTGTCCCTAAGTATGATAAAAAAGGACTAAGGGCAGCAGTCGATCTCAATCCTCATTCTGTCAAAACGCTTCAGAAAACACGGTCAGGGAAAAGCCCTATCGAAGGGCATGCCTTTACAACAGAAGCTTATGAAAAAATTCTTGAAGACCATATAAAAGCTTTCCTTGACGACCCCAATTACGACCTGTATACAATCGATTATTAACCTGAATTTTGGGTTTTTCTTCCTCAAATTCAGGAAGTTTACTTGCATCTCTTGTGCTTTTCCGACTTCGAAGAAGACAACCCAAAACTCAGGTTATATTAGAACCTGTTTAAAATCTCACAGGTTCTTATTGACGATTTGTAGGATGGTAGATTAACCTTTTTTCCCGGTAACCTTTAGAGTCATTGATCAGGTGGAACGTAAAAGCTTTCGAATCTTTAACGACGCGGTCTGGCTCACGTTAGGCTTTTTAATTCTTCAGCAACTGATCTCGGCCTCCTCTACGATTTGGATCACTCGTCTCATCGCTCATATCCAGGCGGGCGCCCCCTCTTTTATCTGGTTGGGTCTCTATCTCACCTCCCTTTTCCTCCATTATCTTCCCGGCTCTTTTGCCCTCGTTCAAAAGACCAAAGCCAAATATAAGGCGGATGTCCAATTTGTGGAGCTCTTTGCAACGACCTATCGAGGGCGTATTATGGAGTGGCTCAACCGAGATAGTCATAATTCTAAATCATCGATTCTCACAGGAGAGGCCAACCAGACATTCAACGAATATCTAGATTTTATCTATAATGTCTCCTATTACGGCTTCCATGTTCTTTTTAATCTCATTATCCTAGCCTTTGTCATCCAACCCTACCTTCTGATCACCTACCTCTTTGGTGTTCTTCTCACCTGTATCGTTCTGAAGTGGCAAAAGGAGTGGAAAAGAATTCTTACCCTGCGTGCACAACAGGGAAGGGTAAAGTGGATCGCGATGATGCTTAAGGCGTGGGATAACGTACTTCTCAATAACCGGTACAATTTGGGATTCTGGCATCAAAAAATCATTAAAAGAGCCAAAAGACTCATTATTAGTAATGTGAGACTTGAGGGTTTCAGTCAGGGAGTGAGTGTGATTATGGCTTTTTTGCTATTGGCCCCCTCATTTTTCTTAATCTGTTACACAGCTATAGGACGGGTGACTGATTTAGTGTGGCTTGCCATGATGGTCGTGACACTTCCCAGCCTTTTTGATGTGATGAGCTATTCTTATGAGCTTTTGCTTCTTTTGTCCAATTATCCCATGCAAAAAGCACGTTTGGAAACAGTTCTAAAGTTATTAGATCCTCACAAGCTTCCCGAGATCTCCCATTCACAAAATGAGTTGGAAAATAGGATTCAGTGGGAAAAGCTTGTTCTATCAAAAGAGGGGGCTTCTCTTTCAGCTAAACACTTTCTCTCCTCTCTTCCCTCTACAGGAAGAATCACATTAAGAGGGGAGAATGGGTGCGGAAAAACCTCCTTCCTTTTACTCATTAAAATGGTAGAAGGGGAGGCCGCCTTCTATCTCCCTCCCAAACATGATCTTGTCTTTCAGCTTTCAAAAAATCAGCTCTCGACGGGACAGCTGGCTCGTAAAACTCTTCAAGAGCTCTTTATCCACCTGGATAATAATGTCATTTTATTAGATGAATGGGATGCCAACTTAGATCGAGAAAATAGTGAAGCTCTCTCCTCATTAATCGACAAACTTTCTTTACGTGCATGTGTGATCGAATCTCGTCATATCAAACAATAGCTCTTGAAATAATTCTTATGATATGGGAATGATGAAATGATGAGTTTAAAACACTTTAAAACTAGCTTTATCACACCAGAAAAAACTCCTCTTGTGATTGAACCTAATGGACGCTTGCTCTCTTTTGCCGCATTTCTCTCCTATTTGCAAGATCATCGAGAAGAGTTGCGTCGTCATATTTTTCAATATGGGGGGATTCTTTTAAGAGGATTTCCTATAGAGGGAGCAGAGGGGTTTCACCGAGCAGTCAAAGAGCTGAATTTGGGCCATTCTCTCGATTATATTGGCGGAGATTCTCCTCGAGATAAGGTGAAAGAAAAGGTGTATACCTCGACAGAGGCTCCCCCCTCTTTTAAAATTGCTCTGCATCAAGAGATGAGTTTTACCAACCAGTTTCCCAAAAACATCTATTTTTACTGCGAGACGCCTCCAGAGAAAGGGGGAGAGACGATTTTAGGTGATGCGCGCAGGATTAATACGACCCTTAATGCTCAGATACGGCAGGAATTTCAAGAGAGGGGGCTCAAGTATGTTTCTTTCTATTATGGAAAAAGTTGGATAGTGGATCAGGTGAATAAATATAAGAGGGCTCACAAGACGTGGAAAGAGGCTTTTGAGACAGAGGATAGAAATGAGGTCGAAAAAAAGTGCTCTGATCGAGAATTCAAGTTTCAATGGCATGATCGCGAATGGCTGGAGGTCATTCAGGAGCGTCCCAGTGAGATCATCCATCCTGAAACGGAGGAACAGATCTGGTTCAATCAGGCCCATCTATATGATTTCAATCCACGTATGATCGGTTTTTGGAACTGGGTGGGTACGAAAATGGTCTATTGGGGGAAAAATCGCCTTTTACATGAGATCTATTACAAAGATGGGAAAAAAATTCCTCGTAAAAACCTCTATCACATCTTAGATGTTTTGGATCAATGTACGATTCGATTTCCTTGGCAAAAAGGGGATTTACTGGTACTCGACAACATTTTGATGATGCATGGACGGGCACCTTTTCAGGGAAAACGAAGAATTTTGACAACCATGACCAGATGATGCTTTATGATAAGCACTCCCTTTCAGCTCTAGAATGGGCTCAGACAAAAGAAGAACAACAAACGAGAGCATACTGTGAACCTCTTCTTAGAGAGGGGGTCTCTCTCTATTTTAAAAACGTCTATACCGATTTTTTTCTTCTGCAACTGGATCATCAGATGATTCCTCTCACGGTCAATCAGAAGGAGTATGAGAGCTCTTATCTCACCTCCAATTATTTCCTCATCAAATTTTTGGAGGAGCAAATTTTTAGAAATTTCCCCTCTTGGAATCTCTTACAGCTTCCTTTTTTAAAGATAGGGGGGGGGATATTGAAGCTTTTAAAAATCAATAAAGTTGTAAACATTAATAATTGGCTTTTTACGACCAATATCTATTCCGCTCTCAGTGATGAGCAGCTAGATCGGATGACCACATTTCTCGAAAAACAGTTTCCAGATCATCTCATCATGTTCCGCAATTTAGATCTATGCACCTCTTCTGCAAAAATAGAGGGGCTTAAAAAAAGGGGGTACCGTCTGATCAGATCTCGCCATGTCATGGTGTATGATCCCTCTCAAAAATCAACCTTTTCCCCTAAAGTCCGCTATCATCATAGAAGAGATAGAAAATTAATTGAAAAGGAGGGATATCTTATTTTCCGAGAGCAAGAGCTCACTAAAAAAGATTTCCCTCACCTTTTAGCTCTTCATCGCAAAGTGTATCACCATTATACAAAATATAGCCCCGATTATACGGAGACCTTTCTTGAAAAGGGCATTCAGGAACAGTGGCTTCATGTGATAGGTCTTAAGAAACAGGGGGAAATTCATGGGGTGATCGGATATTTTCTGCGAGAAGGGGTAATGACAATTCCTTTTTTTGGATATGACTCACATCAGGGACAATCAAATCACTTATACCGGATGTTAACAGCACTGATTTTAGAAGAGGCCGAAAAACAAAAAGTTTTACTTAATGATGGTTCAGGAGGAGAGGCCCACAAAAGCTACCGGGGATTAAAAGCCTATCCGGAATATATCGCTATTTACGACCAGCATTTGGGCTCTTTCAGAAGGATGTTCTGGAGAATTGCTCAACTAATAATACGCCAGGTTAATTTTTAAGGATTTCTCCCACCATAAAACGGTAACAAAAACAGCGATCCTCCTTTTCTAATTGCTGTTCTAGAGAGAAATCTCGTTTAAAATAGGGTACAAGTCGTTCCGGGATTGAATAGTTAGAAAGAAATTGTCTGATACAAAAACGAGAATGCGGTTTTGCTCTTTTGAAAATATTTTCAATCAAGAGCTCAAAATCGGACTGACTTAAATAAGAGGCCACATCTGAAATAGAGAAACGGTTGTAGGTAGTGCCAGAGTCCTGTTTAAGAAAAGAGATCAGATCATTTGTTTGATGGGAAATATTCTCTGTATTTTTTTTGATATTTTTTACCCCCTCTTCTTGTAGGTAGGGGGGAAAATAGTCCGAGGAGACTCTCCCAGTGAATAGAAGAGAAATGAGCGCACTTTCTTTTGCTAAACAGCGGTTCAGCCCCTCATGCAGTTTATTATAAATATATTTTCCAATGTGCATAGAGGGGTCGACATGAGCATAAAGACCAGGATCTTTGATAAAGAGACGAGAAAGTGAGGGGTGTAAAATGAGTTGGATTCCCCTCTCCCATAAAGCAGAATTCCACTCCGTTTTTAAAAAGTGCTGCTGTTCTTCTAAATTATCGAAAGAACAGAGTTTATTGATTTTTTTTCCACTCAACCATTGAAGTGCTTGAGACGCCAGTTTCAAACATTTCTCAAGCGCTCCTTGATAAAGAACCCCTTTTTTCAATGTGGATCTATTTTTTTTCCAAATAGAGGAGGAGGGGGCAGATAGATATTTGTCTAGCCTGTCATATACCTGTAGACGATTGGGATGGTGATCTGCTCCCAAAAAAGCTAGATACTCTGAAAAAGAGAGATGGAAAAGCGCCGTTTTTTTTAACTCAAAGAGTGCATTTTGAAAGGGATTAGCATCTACAGAAACGAGAGAAGAGCAGCCTCTTGTCAAGAGATTTAAAGGTCGATCCCCACTTGCAGTGATACATAAAATATCGCTTTTAGAATCAATCTGGAGAGCTTTTTGTTCTGTTTTCCAATCTTCATTACCAAAGCTATAGCTAAGTCGCGAATAAAACGGTGTCATATGATCCTTATTTAATATCGATATAAGAGGGCTAGTTGGGCGCCATAAATATAAAATTTTGTATCTCTGAAATTAAAGGGGTAGCCCTCACGTCCGCCAAAATGGCGAAATTCATAGAAAGGCACAAGCTGCATAGCTATTCCAAAAAGAGAACAGGGGAGATTAAAGGTAAAAGGAATATCTAAACGGATCTGCATTTCATTTTCCATATTCAAATTCACTTCATCATAAACAGGGTCGTTGGTGACTTGAGATGTGCCGTCGATCATGAACCGAACTTTAAAATTTACTCCCATACTTAACAAAGGAGTGAAATTCACTCCAGATAAAAATCCTATCGTGAAAAAATGAAAGGTATCATTGAAAGTGTACGTGAGCAAAGAGGGATAACGAAAAGCATTCACCTCTTTGAAATATCCCCATCCCCCAAAAGGGACAAAAAAAGGTTGTCTCCCCTCTTTTTGTTGGAAAGTATATCCCAAGCGTCCCTCATAAATAGTATCGGTGAGTTTAGAGACAAAATAATTTCCTCCAGCAGTATATCCTTTGATATCCCCAGAGGCATATTGATACTCTCCTCCGAAATACCATCTACATCTTTCAATACGATCAATATCTATTTTAACCCCATCTAGACGCCCCTTTTGAAAGCTACCCCCCTCACGAGAACGTTTAATAAAATAGGTTTCAGGACCACCTGTAAAGTAGACATCAGCTGATAGAGAGCCAAAAAATAAAATACAAAAGAGGCTGAAGAGAAAAGTGTAGGTGATGTTTTGCAAATAATAGAGCATGCCCATCCTTATATACACAGGAACAAAATAAAAATTAATCTTGAGATAATTTTTCTGCATTTCTATACTCCAAAGCATGCAAGAGAGTCTCCGTTATCGTATTAACCTGAGTTTTGGATTTTTCTCCCTCAAATTCAGGAAGTTTACTTACATCTCTTGTGCTTTTCTGACTCGTAAAGGGCCGTTGGCCATTTACTTCGCCAGAAAATCCCAAGATCTGCGGTGTAAACTTCTCCGACTTCGAGGAAGACAACCCAAAACTCAGGTTATTATCCAATTTTTAATCATCTCCTTATGGGTTATGAGTAGTGCACAAGGTAGCGAAGTGGTCGTTCATACTCATCAGGGGGAAAGTTTTGTATTAGAGGTGGATCCTCAAGAGACCGTGCAACTTCTTTTTGAAAAGATAATAGCTATGTCAGAAGGGTATACCAGAGAGTGCACAATAGAATTTCCCTTAGAAGATAGAATAGAGCGCATTGCAAAAAGACAGGGGGGGACCTTCGGCTATGCGAGAGATTTTTATTCCGAACTCACTCCTCAAGAGAGAGCAGATATTCGATTCATTCTGACAACGCTTGCCAATAAATCTGTTTTTGCGATTGCTAAATCAAAAAGTGCCTTAGAGGCTGCTGGAGATCGGGTAGACCATGTACACCCCTTACGTTTTTTAGCGACTGTCTTTAGTGATGAGGAGATGAAGGTTTGTATTAGAAATATCCGAGGAAAAGGGTGGATCTGGAGCGAATTTTCGAATGGAATCAAGGATTCTCTTAAATCTGAGACGCATATAGGAAATATTTTAGATCACCACATCCTCCAGTTTGGAGAGGAGGTAGGAGTGAGTTATCAGCTGATTGCCCCCTCTTTGCAACAGCTGCAGTTTGATGAGTTTATTGATTTATTGATTATACACATTCCGAGACAGGGGAATCCAGACAGGTATGATCAGTAAAATGACTTTATTTTTTACTGTTTTTTCTATAACATGGACTGTTTGCTAATTAGGAGGCAGTCTTTAAACTTATTCTTCAAAATTTTAATAATTTTCTTACACTCTATTTAGTTTTCCCTTTTATTTTTCTTTTAGGTTTTTATCTTACCTATCGCCTTCGATTTGTACAGATTTTTAAACTCAAAATGAGTGCGCAGCATCTCTTCAAAAAAAAGCAAGATGCAGAGGGTAATATTTCTCATTATCAAGCAGTTGCATCTGTGCTTGCTGGGAATTTTGGGACAGGAAATATTTCAGGGACAGCGGTTGCTCTCACAACGGGTGGACCTGGAGCTCTTGTATGGATGTGGTTGATGGCATTTTTCGGTTCTGTGATTCAATACACAAGCTGTTTTCTTGCTGTGAAGTATCGCACAAAAAATGCGGATGGGGAATTTGTGGGGGGCCCCATGTACTATCTATCAGAGGGTCTTGGTTTAAAAAAGCTGGCTGTTTTTTTCTCTATTTTCGTGATTTTTGCAGCTTTTGCGGTGGGTAATTTTGCACAGATCAACTCCATGGTTTTACCCTTAACCGATTTTGGGATTACACCTTGGGTGACTGGGTGTGTGATTGCAGTTTTGGTTGCGGGCGTTATTTTAGGGGGGGCAAAAAGGATTGCACAGGTCTCTTCAGCGGTGGTCCCTTTGATGGCGCTTTTTTATTTATGCACGGCTATGTTGATCCTTTTCCTTTATAAAGAGAATATTTTTCCCGCTTTCAAACTCATTTTTGAGTCAGCTTTTAAGGGAACTTCTGCGACAGGGGGAGTTTTAGGATACACATTGATGAAAGCTTTGACGGTTGGATTTGATCGAGCGATTTTCGCAACGGATGCAGGAACAGGTACAGTTCCCATTCTTCAAGCGGAGGCGCGCACGAGCCATCCTGTGGTTGACGGGGTAGTGGCGCTTGTGGCTCCTCTTTTAGTGATGATTGTTTGTACGACTACAGGGCTTGTTTTAATGGTGACGGGTGCCTATCAAATTCAAGGAGGGAACCATGCCTTGAGTACCAATCTGGTGATACAAGCCTTTCAAACAGGAATAGGTCCCTATTTAGGCTCTTTTGTTGTCATTATTTCACTTCTTTTATTTGGATATACGACCACTTTAGCATGGGGGAGCTGTTTACAAAGAGCTGTCGGTTATTTATTGGGTAGGCGTGGGGTTAGACTCTTTCAATATCTCTATATTTTAGCTATTCCGGTAGGGGCTCTTTTACAAGTGGATCTTGTTTGGTTATTGGCTGATTTTACATTGACTGCTATGGTTGTTATCAATTTGATTGGAGTAAGTGCCCTATCGGGGGGAGTTATTCAAGAGAGTCGTCTCTTTTTTGCATCGAAATGGAGCTATACCACTTCCAGAAAATAAAATCATGAATTGCTACCGTATAACACGCCATCTTTAAACGATCCTTTCTCGCTCATGTTTAAAAACATGGGCTTCGAAATGATCATGTAAATCTGTCATGTTATCCGGTACCACTTCAAGACTTTATTTTCTAAAAATGGTATTATAGTGACTAATTTTCTGCTTTCAAGTTCTGCTTTTGGACCAGGGGGGACGATTCCTCGGAAATATACCTGTCAGGGAGTGGATATTAACCCCCCCTTATCTATTGTGGGGGCGCCTATTCAGACAAAAAGTTTTGCGCTCATTGTAGAGGATCCTGATGTGCCTCTGCACATACGTCAAGATGGTCTTTTTGTGCACTGGGTAATTTATGATTTAGATCCCCGCACAACTCTTATTAAGGAGGGGGCTTTTTCAGTGGGAGTGCAAGGGTGCAATACGGTGGGACGCAATCAATATATGGGCCCCTGTCCTCCTGATCGGGAGCACCGCTATTTTTTCAAACTTTTTGCTCTGGATAAGAGGTTAGAATGGGCTGCTGGCAAGACGAAGGAGGAGCTTATAGCAGCGATGCAGGGGCATATTCTTGCTCAAACAGAGCTCATGGGCCGCTACGAACAAAAATGATGCATTATCTCTATGTTAAAGAAGAAGGTGTATAAGAGGAGGGTAAAGCTAAAGGAGAACCGGCCTTCCCGAATGTCACATGAGCTGTCGCGGAAATGCCCTCAGGATAGGAAGTCAGTTGTTGAGGAAGAGTATCCCCTCGCGCACAGGCTTTTAATGCTTTGAATCTTTCCTGCATAGCGGAATCATCTATAGTCATTCTTACACCGGATATGGGTTTACCATCAGGTCCGCGCTTTTCAGCACATCCCCATCCTCCCCAGTGCGTAGGAGCATGGGTATAAGAGCGCACTAAAATTTCCGATTCAAGGCTGCGTCCTTCAGGTGAAAACCGCTCACATAATGCAAGTTGGCTAACTGAACGGTACACTCCCCAATTTTGACGTGTCATGATATCGAAATGTACAGCACTTAAATGAGGAACTCTAAAAAGTTGAGAGAGAAAATCAGGAAAAACACCTTCCAATCCATTTATAACTCGAAGACAAGGCCTCACGCTACTGAATGAGTCCATAACTGTATACTGATTTGCTATTTCCAATAAGGTATGTAATGTGTTTGTAGAGACAGAATGAGCAGCCTCTAACTGTCTTCCACGGTTCTCTCCATCTTGAATAGATGGGTGAGTAGAAGAGGGATCGCTATAGTTATGAACAGTCAGTACTACTTTTAGCTCTAATCCTGGCATCTTTACTAAGTAGATAGTTGCTAGCTGGATGCGTCTACCTCCAGATGCTGGAGTCTGTTGTACGCTAAAGTCAAATACCATTTCTCCAAAAGGAAGAGCTGCTTGTAATTCTGTGTGATTCACGCCCAGGGCGCGTACCAATGCGTGGCCTGCAAGCACTCCTCCTGATTCCTCCCTTTTGTGCAACTCTGTAGAAGAGGGTAACACTAGCGAATGCTCTTGAAGAGACCCTACGCTGCCGCTTATGATAAGCGCATCGGCTCTATTCTCGATTTTGATTTTTTTGCGAGCCATCATGCATAAAGCAAGAGCTAAGAAGGGTATTGGAAGCGTAAGAGCGATGCCCACTATCCCACCTCTCCCTAGTAGACTCACTGCATTCACTCCTGCAGGCAGAATTTGGAGCGCTCCCAAAATCAGAAACAGCTCTCCTAAGAGGATTATTCCTGCCATCATCCCGAGTATTTTGATCTGCGTTGGAGTAGGAGCTACAAAATTAATATTACCTACTGTTTTCATGACTACTATTATACTAACTTCTCTTTTTAAAAAGAGATATTAAAATTTTATATATGCATATAACTGTTGTAGTTATCTATACAACATCTTTTAGTTTCTCTCTTTTGTACCAGTAGATATCCCCATAATCATACGTCAGCTGACCCCCCATAGGAATCTCTTGTATCGTCCGAAAAACAATATGAAAAACCCCCTCAAATAACACTGCAACAGATTCACAGTTGGGAGTATCACTATGGTTAATAAAACGGGTATAATTTCCACCTGTTTGGCTATCAATGGTAAGGGCTTTCAAGGAGAACCATTCATGAGGATACATAAAGCAGTAATCGTTGATCTTGGGAAATAAAAGACCACGATCCCTCACCACCCCCGTATATTCCCCGATAAATTCCCACTGTTTGAACGCTCTTTCCGCAAAAAGACCATACCCCATCTCATCAGAAATCCAGCGGATAGAGACCTCAGGGATCTCCCCTGCCGCTAGCTCCCTCCCATGTAATTTTCCCAGCCAAATTCCCAACGTACTGATTTTCCCCTTTTTATGCGCTTGAGCACATTTTTTTTTGACCCATTGTTCTATTCTCCAATCAGAAAACTGGAGAAAAGGTAGATATTTGAGTTGAAAAAGCTCCTCAAATCTAGAAAGGGTGTACTCTTTGATAAGAGGGGGACGCAGAGAGATTTTTATTTTTTTTTCCATGAACTGATTTTAAAAGTTGATAAAAGTTCCTACACGATCTTGATAGGCAATATTTACAGGAAGATGTTTGCCCTTTTCCCCCATCTTATCTCTTACCATCGCAAGCGCTGTTTCAGGAGAGTTACATTCTTGCGAAAGATGAGCCAAATGCACATGTCTCAGTTGAGGATGGAGGAGCTCTGAGAGCAGTTGCCCACAAGCCTCATTTGAAAGATGGCCGCTTCTTCCCAATACACGCTGTTTGTAAATCATAGGCCGTGCACATGCATGGACCATAGAGGGCTCATGGTTGGATTCTAGATAGAGATAATGACACTCTTTCAACTGATTTTTCACCAAAGTCGTTGCAAAACCTAAATCGGTACAGACCCCGATTTTAAGAGCATCTGCTTTAATCGTAAAAGCGACAGGATCTATTGCATCATGTTGGACACTAAAAGGATGGATCTCAAGATCTTCAAAAACAAAGGTCTCGCCAGTTGTAAATATCTTGAATTGAGGACACATCTGTAAAGAGGCGTAGATGGCCTTCGCTGTTTCTGCATTTGCTAAAACAGGAATCCTTCTTTTACAAGCAAGGGACTTTAAGCCAAGAATATGATCGGAATGTTCATGAGAGATCAAAATGGCTTGGATGGTGGATAAATCGACACCAATCTCCTCCAATTTTTGTTCTGTCATTTTTGATCCTAGCCCTGCATCGATCAAAATTTTTGTCTTTTCACTCCCCAAATAAATGCAGTTACCTTTTGAGCCAGATGCAAGTGGGCAAAAACCTCTCATTATTCCTCATTTTCTGAAAGCTGGTTAGGATGGAAAATTCTCCGGGGCTTAGCTCCTTCTGAGGGGCCAATGATTCCTTGTATTTCGAGAAGGTCCATCAAACTTGCAGCTCTTGCATAGCCTATTTTCAATTTTCTTTGAAGAAAAGTTGTCGATGCATTTCCCGTATCGAGAACAATTTTTTTCGCCTCTGAAAATAGGGGATCATCAATACTTGCCTCTTGTAGGATCTCTGTATCTAGGTTATCTCTATATTGATCAAAGGAGGGGATAAGATAGCGCGCAGGAAGCTGATCAGAAATAGCCTGTACCGTTCTTTGAATATCCTCATCTCGAATGAAAGCTCCTTGAGCTCGCACAAGATTGGAGGTCCCTGGAGGGGCAAAAAGCATATCCCCATTCCCAAGAAGAGTCTCTGCTCCCCCCTCCCCAATGATGATTTGGCTATTAATCCGACTGGATACTTTGAAGGCAATACTGCATGGAAAATTTGCCTTAATCAGCCCTGTAATCACCTCTCGAGAGGGTCTTTGAGTGGCCAAAATCATATGAATACCAACGGCTCTTGCCATTTGAGCAATGCGTGCAATGGGAGTTTCAATATCACTCGAAGAGACCATCATTAAATCGGCCAATTCATCGATAATGAGCACAATAAAGGGCATTTTTTCAGGAACCTCTAGATGAAGCGAGCTCTCCACCTCCTTATTGACCTTACGTGTATTAAACGATTGAATATTGCGCAGAGCCAGTAAACGCAGAATCTCATACCTTTTTTCCATCTCCTTGACTAACCATTGGAGAGCCGCGCAGGCACTTTTTGGCTCCGTAATAACCGGAGCAATCATATGAGGAAGAGCAGTATAACCTGATAATTCCACCTTTTTGGGATCCACCATAATCAATTTGATCTCTTCAGGATGAGCATTCATTAAAATAGACATCACGATCGTATTGACACAGACCGATTTCCCAGATCCCGTCGCTCCCGCAATGATCAAATGGGGCATTTTTGCCAAATCTGCCCACACATCCTCCCCATTCACCTTTTTTCCTAACAACAGAGGAATATCCCCCCGTTTTTCAGAAGAAAGATAATTTTCCACCAATTTGCGAAAGCTAACCTCTTGAGGATAAGGACTTGGAATCTCAATGCCCACAGCCGCTTTTCCAGGAATAGGGGCAATGATGCGGATCGATTTTGCTTGGAGGTTTAAGGCAATATCATTTTCTAAAGTTTTTATTTTTTGAACTTTAACACCCACTGCAGGATGAACCTCAAAAAGAGTAATGGTAGGACCACAGTGAATATCACCCACCTTGGCTTCAATGCCAAAACTGGCGAGAGCCTCTTCCAGGATTTCTGCCTGCTTACGTAAATCATTTTTTAAAGCAGCTACCTCAACTGTTTTCACCTCAGTAAGAAGTGAGGGGGAGGGGAGCTTATAAGAGCCAAAGTCCTTAAGAGGAATACTCTTTCTTTCTACATATTTCGTGACAGGGGGTTCAGCAATGCGAATGCGCGTGACCGGTTTAAGAGGGTCCTCTCTATATAAAGGGGGGAGAGCTTCTTCTTCCAAAGAGAGAGCTGCCGATTGAGCAAAAGCGGGAATTTTTTGAGATTTGGAACGGTTGGAGGTTATTTTTAAAAAAACTTTTTTAAAAAAGGATTCACATTTAGAGAAAGAGAAGCTCCATTCAAAAAGTAGCCCTAAAGAAAGAATTCCTAGGCTTAGGAAGAGAATAAAAGTTCCCCCAAAGCCGATGATACGAGAGAGACTCCATTTGAAATCCAAGAAGAGATGGTGAAAAGGGACCCCTCCTAAATAGGTACGATACTTGGAGGGGTCGTAGTAGGAGTTAGTAGGATAAAAGTTAGAATAGGCCCAATTTTTAAAGAGAAGAGCGATTTTTGGAAAATAATAGGAGAGCAGAGAAAAAATAATAGCAGAGGAGAGTAATAGGCAAAAAAAAGCCACGATTTTAAGGGGAGGAAGTTCCAATTTTTTTAATCGACGCCAGCAGATCCAAAAGAGAAAAGGGGGAATCAGAAGAGAGCTCAAGCCAAACAAGTAGGTAAAGGCCCATCCTGTGAGATGACCCACCAGTCCCAGAAGATTGTGTGAAGGAGCATTTATTCGGTAACTTACAAGGCTCAAAGAGAGAAGAGAGGTCCAACCAATCAAAAAAAGATTTTGTGCAAGCAGAGAGAGTGAGGAGGTTTTACTTTTTTTAGCCATCGTCTTTCTCGGTATATCTGATTGAAGAGGAAAATTCAAGAAGGGCGAACGACGGGACTTGAACCCGCGACATTTGGAACCACAATCCAACGCTCTAACCAGCTGAGCTACGTCCGCCATATTCAGTAAAGAGTGCAGATTTTCCTGCTTTCAGTATTTAAAGTCAATCACCCATTTTACGAGATAAAATCAGGAAAAAAAGAGCTTTTAGAAAAAAATCGTAAAAAAGCTGTTGTGGAATAATTCCCGTTTTCAGTATTGTCTTGCCTTCTTAACGATTGGTAGTGCCAACGGAAAGAAAAAACGTCGCCTTCGAGCGGCGGGCACAAACGGGGTTAAAGCCGAAAATTTGTGCGCGATCTTGACAGCGAATATGAGATAGAATGCAGATCCAATTAAATTGGATAAGCTTATTTAGGGGTAAATAATATTTACCCCGTCAAAATTAATTTTTTTTCAAGTTCTCTTTACTGAGAATTTGATCCTGGTTCAGATTGAACGCTGTCGGCGTGGATGAGGCATGCAAGTCGAACGGAATGGTGATTTCGGTCACCATTTAGTGGCGAAAGGGTTAGTAATACATAGGTAATCTGCCTTCAATTTAGGAATAACGGCTGGAAACGGCCGCTAATACCGAATGAGGTGGCTTTAGGCATCTAGAGCTTATCAAAGCAGGGGACCTTCGGGCCTTGCGATTGAAGAGGAGCCTATGGGATATCAGCTAGTTGGTGGGGTAACGGCCTACCAAGGCTATGACGTCTAGGCGGATTGAGAGATTGACCGCCAACATTGGGACTGAGACACTGCCCAGACTCCTACGGGAGGCTGCAGTCGAGAATTTTTCGCAATGGGCGAAAGCCTGACGAAGCGACGCCGAGTGTGTGATGAAGGCCTTAGGGTTGTAAAGCACTTTCGCCTGGGAACAAGAGAGGTTGGCTAACATCCAGCTAATTTGAGGGTACCAGGAAAAGAAGCACTTGCTAACCACGTGCCAGCAGCAGCGGTAATACGTGGGGTGTAAGCGTTAATCGGAATCATTGGGCGTAAAGGGCGCGTAGGCGGGGATGAAAGTCAGATGTGAAATCCCGGAGCTCAACTCCGGAACGGCATCTGAAACTTCATCTCTAGAGGGTAGGGGGAGAAAAGGGAATTCCACGTGTAGCGGTGAAATGCGTAGATATGTGGAAGAACACCGGTGGCGAAGGCGCTTTTCTAACCTACTCCTGACGCTGAGGCGCGAAAGCAAGGGGAGCAAACAGGATTAGATACCCTGGTAGTCCTTGCCGTAAACGATGTATACTAGATGTAATTGGTCTCAACCCCAGTTGTGTCGCAGCTAACGCGTTAAGTATACCGCCTGGGGAGTACGCTCGCAAGGGTAAAACTCAAAAGAATTGACGGGGGCCCGCACAAGCAGTGGAGCATGTGGTTTAATTCGATGCAACGCGAAGAACCTTACCCAGGTTGGACATGTACTTGACAGTGGCAGAAATGTCATCTTTCGCAAGAACAGGTACACAGGTGCTGCATGGCTGTCGTCAGCTCGTGCCGTGAGGTGTTGGGTTAAGTCCCGCAACGAGCGCAACCCTTATCACTAGTTGCCAACATTTCGGATGGGAACTCTAGTGAGACTGCCTGGGTTAACCAGGAGGAAGGTGAGGATGACGTCAAGTCAGCATGGCCCTTATGTCTGGGGCAACACACGTGCTACAATGGCCGGTACAGAAGGCAGCAATACCGCAAGGTGGAGCAAATCCCAAAAGCCGGTCTCAGTTCAGATTGTAGTCTGCAACTCGACTACATGAAGTTGGAATTGCTAGTAATGGCGCGTCAGCTACAGCGCCGTGAATACGTTCCCGGGCCTTGTACACACCGCCCGTCACATCATGGGAGTTGGTTTCGCTCGAAGTCGCTGACTCAACCGTAAGGGGAGAGGCGCCGAAAGTGAGGCCGATGACTGGGATGAAGTCGTAACAAGGTAGCCCTATCGGAAGGTGGGGCTGGATCACCTCCTTTTAAGGACACGGAAAACTACCTCACAGTAGTTTCCTAGGTTGAGAGCCAAATGGTGTCAAAGCCAGTCTGTATTCTGTCTCATTATCGCTGTCAAGGCGTAAATTATCTGATAGTTTTTGCGTTTGTAAATATAGATAAGTAAAACAACACTTCACTTGCAATAAGTGGCGTTTGAAGAATACAAATCTTGTATCTGTGTAAAAATAAATAAACTAATAGGCGATTGATCATTAAATATTTTAGCACTTTGTGTTAGACAAATTTTGTGGTCAAGATATTAAGAGCTGTTGGTGGATGCCTTGGCATCAATAGGCGATGAAGGACGTGATTACCTGCGATAATCTTCGGGGAGCTGGTAAAAAGCTTTGATCCGGAGGTCTCCGAATGGGGGAACCCGATGAGACTAATCTCTCATCATTATTCACTGAATTCATAGGTGAATAAAGCGACACCTGCTGAACTGAAACATCTTAGTAAGCAGTGGAAGAGAAATCAAACGAGATTCCCTCAGTAGCGGCGAGCGAAAGGGGAAGAGCCCAAACCGTTGTCGAAAGGCAGCGGGGTTGTAGGACCAGTCAAAAGAGCAGGAAATCTTAGTCGAATTCTTCTGGAAAGTAGGACGAGACAGGGTGAAAGTCCCGTAGACGAAAAGAGGACCTGACAGGATTGGCACCTGAGTAAGATCGGACACGTGAAACCCGGTTTGAATCTAGGGGGACCACCCTCTAAGGCTAAATACTCATTGATGACCGATAGTGAACCAGTACTGCGAAGGAAAGGTGAAAAGAACCCCTGTTAGGGGAGTGAAATAGAACCTGAAACCAGCAGCTTATAAACGGTCGAAGGCCTATACCCTCTTTGAGGGAATGGCTGACGGCGTGCCTTTTGCATGATGAGCCAGGGAGTTACGTTAAATGGCAAGGTTAAGGGACATCCGTTCCGGAGCCGTAGCGAAAGCGAGTCTTAACAGGGCGATTGAGTCATTTGACGCAGACACGAAACCAAGTGATCTATCCATGACCAGGTTGAAGCAGAGGTAATACTCTGTGGAGGACCGAACTAGTGCCTGTTGAAAAAGGCTTGGATGAGTTGTGGATAGGGGTGAAAGGCCAATCAAACTTGGAGATATCTTGTTCTCTCCGAAATAACTTATGGGTTAGCCTCAGAAAAAATCCTTTGGGGGTAGAGCACTGAATTCTTGCGAGGTCCTACCGGACTATCAACGGAAATCAAACTCCGAATACCAAAGGAATGTCTGGGAGATAGACTGTGGGGGATAAGCTTCATAGTCAAAAGGGGAACAGCCCAGATCGTCGATTAAGGCCCCTAATTCTATGCTAAGTGAGAAAGGAAGTGGATTTTCTAAAACAGTTGGGATGTTGGCTTAGAGGCAGCAATCATTTAAAGAGTGCGTAACAGCTCACCAATCGAGAAATTCTGCGCCTATAATATACGGGACTAAGCATAGAGCCGAAATCACGGGTGCACATTGTAAAATGTGCGCGGTAGGAGAGCGTAGTATACTGCGTAGAAGGCGTACCGTAAGGAGCGCTGGAGTGTATACTAGTGATAATCCATGGCAAGAGTAAACGATAAAGGAGGTGAAAATCCTCCTCGCCGAAAACCCAAGGTTTCCAGGGTAAAGCTCGTCTTCCCTGGGTTAGTCGGTCCCTAAGTCGAGGCGGAAACGCGTAGACGATGGAAAACAGGTTAAATATTCCTGTACCACCTAAAGCTATAGTTATGGAATGACGGAGTAAGTTAAGCGTGCGGACGATTGGAAGTGTCCGTGGCACGATGAGGTTGGTCGGTAGGCAAATCCGCTGACATAATACTAGGTCGTGACCAAGGGGAATCTTCGGAGGAACCGATGACGTAGCGCGATGCTTCCTAGAAATAATTTCTAACTGCTGATGGTGACCGTACCGCAAACCGACACAGGTGGGTGAGATGAGTATTCTCAGGCGCGCGAGAGAACTCTCGTTAAGGAACTCGGCAAATTACCCTCGTAACTTCGGGAGAAGAGGGGCCATCTGGTGTGAAATGCCTTCGCGGCATGAGCGCTGGGTGGCCGCAGAGAAATGGCCCAAGCGACTGTTTACCAAAAACACAGCACTATGCAAACCCGCGTAAGGGGAAGTATATGGTGTGATGCCTGCCCAATGCCAAAAGGTTAAAAGGAGATGTTAGCTCTTCGGAGCAAAGCATTGAATCCAAGCCCTGGTGAATGGCGGCCGTAACTATAACGGTCCTAAGGTTAATAGCTAGCCTTAGTAAAACTAAACTATATGCGGGAAACTCCTCGAAAACTATTAGTACTCGCCTTATAATGGGGCAGTAAAAATCTAATAGACATGGGGACAATCCGCAGGAAAGGCCAAGTTCTATAACGGTTTTTTTTAAAAGAACATGTTCTGGAGATGGAATCCTCAGAGACTATATGTTTGGAGTTTGCAATGAATTTAGAAGCTGAATGGATAGTAGGTTTTGTAGATGGTGAAGGCTGTTTCCATGTGTCCATTAATGAACACAAGGAGATGACCACAGGTTTTCAAGTATTACCTGAATTTACTGTTGTACAGCATGAGAGAGATATTCAAGTTCTCCACGCGTTGAAAGCTTATTTCGGTTGCGGAGTGGTTCGTAGGAACCATGGTGATCGAATGGCCTATCGTGTGAGAAGTATAGAGCATCTTTTGAAGTATATCCTTCCATTTTTTGAGAAGCACGCGTTGAAGACAAAAAAACGTGTTGACTTTCTTAAATTTCGACAAATTTTGTTGAAAATTCAGCTTAACGAGCATCTGACTACTGAAGGGCTTGAAGAGATTCGAGTTATTAAGGATCAGATGAATCGAGGCAAATTAAGAGAGAGTCCGACTCTTTTGGAAACAGAAGAGATGAATCGAGCGAAATTCCTTGTCGGGTAAGTTCCGACCTGCACGAATGGTATAACGATTTGGGCGCTGTCTCAACGAGAGACTCGGTGAAACTGTAGTAGCAGTGAAGATGCTGTTTACCCACAATAGGACGGAAAGACCCCGTGAACCTTTACTGTACTTTGGTATTGGCTTCTGACTTTTCATGTGTAGGATAACCAGGAGACTATGATTGCGCCTCGTCAGGGGTGCAGGAGTCAACCTTGAAATACTGGTCTTGAAAAGTTGGGAATCTAACACTTCTTCGTGAATCCGGAGAGTGGACAATGCTAGACGGGCAGTTTTACTGGGGCGGTATCCTCCTAAAGAGTAACGGAGGAGTTCAAAGCTTACCTCATCGTGGTTGGCAATCACGAGTAGAGCGTAAAGGTATAAGGTAAGTTGACTGTGAGACCAACAAGTCGATCAGAGACGAAAGTCGGACTTAGTGACCCGGCGGTTGAATGTGGAATCGCCGTCGCTTAACGGATAAAAGGTACTCCGGGGATAACAGGCTTATCGCCACCAAGAGTTCATATCGACGTGGCGGTTTGGCACCTCGATGTCGGCTCATCGCATCCTGGGGCTGGAGAAAACCAGAGGAAGTCTCTTCGGAGATGGACTCAGACCTTCTCTCTCTAAGGGAAACCTTAGAGTAATAAACGGGCTCAAAACGGTGAAGGCCTTTAATTGGTTTTATAATATAATTAGAGGTTCACGCCGTGGGAAAGGAATTTTCTGAAGTAAGCAAGGCCTATCTTGCAGGTTTTCTTGATGCTGATGGAGCCATTATGGCTACCATCGAAAGGCATCAAGAAAAAAAAATATGGGTTTAGAGTTCGAGTAGTTTTTAAAATTACTCAAAAAGATAGAAAAGTTTTGGATTGGTTCGCTGATCTCTTCCAATGCGGAAGAGTTCGTTCGAATAGAACGACCTTCGATTGGATCATCAAGAATCAAAAAGAAATCAAGTATCTTACTGAACTACTACTCCCCTATTTGCAAGTAAAAAAGCAACAAGCGATCTATGCATTAGAAATCATGGAAATGATTATTCTACGTAGAGAGGATTTGTTGAAAGCTGCTGAGCTTGCAGATGCATTGTCGCGGTTGAATGTTCGGTCTGAGAACCGACGCTTAAACCATGCTGCAATGATCCAAGAAAATTGCCTCCCCTAACGACTGATTATTGTCAACTCAGTGACAATATGAGATAGAGCTCAAAAACTCTATCACACGGCTCGCACCTAAGTTCTGGTTGGTGACAACTATGAATATGGTGAAGGAATAGTCTGGCACCTATAGTAATATAGGAAAACAGAACGAGGTCCCAAGGGTTTGGCTGTTCGCCAATTAAAGCGGTACGCGAGCTGGGTTCAAAACGTCGTGAGACAGTTTGGTCCCTATCCTTTGTGGGCGCAGGATATTTGAGAGGAGCTGCTCCTAGTACGAGAGGACCGGAGTGGACAGACCTATGGTGTTTCGGTTGTTCTGCCAAGGGCATTGCCGAGTAGCTACGTCTGGACAGGATAAGCGTTGAAAGCATCTAAACGCCAAGCCCCCCTCAAGATAAGATATCCCTATGAGACTCCATGAAGACTACATGGTTGATAGGTTGGAGGTGTAAGCACAGTAATGTGTTCAGCTTACCAATACTAATCAGTTCATTGGCTTGACCACTTTTATCATCAACTAGGCCGAATAGGCATAGTCAGTGAAAAAGTTGGATTAGAGACTCAGTTGTTTATTAGTGCGTTGCTTTGAGTAGATACAAGATCTCTTCGAGCGCCACTTAATGTAAGTGATGCCTATTTGCAGACGCAAAACGTCAAGATTTTTTTCTTGGTGACTATAGAAAGGGGGGTACACCTGATCCCATTCCGAACTCAGAAGTTAAGCCCCTTATCGCCGATGGTACTCCGCTCAAGAGTGTGGGGAGAGTAGGTCGTTGCCAAGTTTTTCTTTCGCCCTGTCAGCTTTGACAGGGCTTTTTTTTGTCGTAAAATAATACAAATATTTTTAATTATGTACTTTTTTGTATTATTAAATTATAATAAGACGCTATTAATAATAAAAAATAAGATAGGAGTAATTATGCCAGGCGAAAGTGGCAGTATAAATCCCTCTACTACTTACTCACCAACTATTGCACAGAAACAAAAATATGCGAGAGTGGTCGCGGTACTCTCCGTAATTGCGCTGTTAGGTGGAGTTGCTTTAACTTTAGCAGCTTTTGAAGTACTTCCCGGTCGAGCCAACCTAATTAGCAAGAGCTATCCAGCGGGTGAGATAATAGGTATGATGACTACGGGGCTGGCAGCTGTTTCTTTGATATCCAGCTTATTTGTTCTCAATTACTTAAAACAACCAGCTCCATTAAAAACTTTCTAATGCGTGACGAAAAGGGGCTTTAAAAGTGGAATCAAAAAGACAATCACAATCCCCACAATCATCAATAAAATAATCGCCATGACAACCGTAATGACCCCCTTCCAGGCAGAAAAATGGTGTGCCTCACCGATCAGCTTAAAAAAAATAATAAGCGCCCAAATCAGCACTGCTAAATGCACAAGCTGAAGAAATAATCCCATCCCATAATGATTTCCCATCCCCGTCACAATCAAATTAATCATAAGAGCAATCGAAAAAGGGTATAAGCTCCATCCTGAAGCACATTTAAGATCAGAAAATTTCCCCTCTCCTCTTATCCACTTTCCCGTACACAGATAGAGCCAACTTCCTAAATAAAGAATGATAATCCCTTTAAGGATGCCCAATAGAAGCATCATCCCAACAAAAACAGGATTTTTATAGATAGACTGCCCTGGATGGGTAATCCATACATAATTTAAAATATTGAGGGAAACCAGAATACCCCAGAAAATAGCCAGTAAAAGGGGTGTCCTTGTAGACCCTTCTTCTATTAAAGATCTTATGGTTGCCTTGGGCCTTATCCATATCCTTAGCCAAGGAGTGATCTGCATGCGTTTGTTATTTATCATAATATTGCCTCGTCTAGGATAGGAAGCATGTTTCATGCCAAACAATAAAAATCCACTTTATACAATGTTGAACTCTTGAGTATGCTTGCCACAAAGAAAAGGAATTTATGGCAGCCAGCTCTATTTCACTAAAAACAAAAATCTACTTTTTAGTAGGTAATAATCCTCATCAAACCGCTCCCCATTTTTCCAGACAACTCTCCGATGCTCTTCAACGTCAAGGAATTGAAACCCGCCTCTATTGGATAGATGAGGGACATTTTTTTCATGCTTTCTATGACATTTTGGAGGATCCTCCCGACTGTACCTGTTCCTTTTCTCAAATCTTAGTGGGTCAAAAACGGTTGGGAGATCTCTGGCGCATTCCTCATCTCTCTTTTCTAATAGACTCCGCAATCTATTTCACCCCCCATTTTGAGGGAAACTACTCATGGATCTCCTGCGTCGATCAGGATAACTGCGCCTTCGTTCGCTCTCGTAATTTTAACTCTGTCTTCTTTCTTCCTCATGCCGCAGAAAAAGAAATTCTTACCCTACCGCATGATCATAGAACGTATGAGGTGGCTTTTTTCGGCTCCTGTGTAGATATAGATGCATGTGAGAGGCGGTGGAGAGGCTATCCCATGGCTAAAAAAGAGAGGCTGTACGCGCTGGCTGAAAGGGTCCTTTCCCCACAAGGAATCTCCCTTTATCAAGCCATTCAAGAAATAGGTGTCCATCAAGAGGAATTTTTACATTACTATCAAGAAATAGAACTCTATATAAGAGGCAAAGATCGTATCGAACTCATCCGTTCTATACAAGATCAGGAGGTTCATATTTGGGGGCCAGGGCCCTGGAAAAGGTACTGCCCTCAAGCAATCGTTCACTCTTCGATTTCTTTTGAGGAGACGCTTCTAAAAATGCGAGAGACTAAAATCGTTCTTAATAGTTCCCCCTCCTTCAAAAAGGGGGCGCATGAGAGGCTCTTTTATGCTCTTCTTTCAGGCTGTTGTGTCTTGACAGGAGAGAGTGCATTTGTAAATCATCATTTTGTCCCTGGAAAGGAAATACTTACCTACCGATTTGGTGAATATAGTCATGATTTAAAGGGTGCCTTCTCCTCGTGGAAGGAGATCGCCCTAGCTGGACAGCAGAAGGTCCTTACAGAACATACTTGGGATCATCGGGCTAAAGATGTTATAGATTTTTTGATTTCAAAAAAAAATATAAAGTAGAGTTTTTAAGAGTAAATGCGTATAATCTCCTATGTCCATGAGTTCGCATAATGTAGTCGAAAGACCCTTCTTCAGTAAATGGCGAAACCGTTTGTGGCCTATCCAGGGACACGAAGCGAAGAAACTTCTACCCCTTCTTCTCATGAAAATCGGGGTCTCTTTTAACTATACAGTCCTCCATGCAACAAAAGATACAGTCACTGTAACCACATCTGGTGCCGAGGCGATTCCTGTTCTCAAAGGATGGGTGGTTATTCTCTTCGCTTTCCTCTTTATGTTAGGCTACTCAAAATTAAGTAATCATCTTTCGAAATCTCGCCTTTTCTATGCAACGATTGCTCCTTTTTTGATCTTCTTTGCTCTTTATGGCTTTGTTCTCTATCCCTATCAAGAGTGGTTATGTCCCCATAAAATAGCAGATAGACTCGTTGACTTTTTAGGTCATGAGAGGGCTCATTGGGTCTCTGTTTTTCGTTATTGGATGAATTCTGCCTTTTTTCTTATGGCAGAACTATGGGGAGGAGTGGTCATCGCTCTTCTTTTTTGGGGATTTGCTAACCAGATCAGTACCATTTCAGAAGCCTCTCGCTTCTATACTCTCTTATCTGCAGGGGGCCATTTAGGTGTGATCGCAGCAGGCCCTCTTATCTGGTATTATGCACAAAAATTTAGCCATAATCAATTCGCTTTGACAGTTCAATGGTTGATGGGGATTGTAACACTCGTGACTTGCATGATTGTATTCTGCTATTGGTGGATCAATCGGCGCATTACCTTAGGCAGTGCTACCAAAAAACAGACTCCAGCTACAAAACTCTCTTTGAAAGAGAGTTTGCATTACATGATCCGATCCCCCTATTTGGGGTGTATCGCTTTAATGGTGATTGGGTATAGCCTTTCTATGAATATGGTAGAGGTCACCTGGAAAGCCATTTTAAAAACTCAATATCCAAATGCTAGAGATTATCAAGCATTTATGGGTATTGTTTCCTCCATTACTGGATTTGTCTCCCTCTTTTTAGCCTTTTTTGTAGGAGGGAATATGATTCGCAAATTTGGTTGGAGGGGGGGGGCTCTTTTTACCCCCATCATGTTGGGGATTATAAGCGTCATCTTTTTTCTCTTATACTTTACCCGTTTTAGTTTTTCTGGAGTTCCTCTTTTGGTCGGAGGGGGCTCGCTGATGCTTGTGGTGATCTGTGGGGCTGCTCATAATATTGCCTGCAAATCTATGAAGTATTGCCTTTTTGATACGACCAAGGAGATGGCTTATATTCCGCTTGATGAGGAGTCTAAGGTCAAAGGAAAGGCAGCGGTTGATGTTGTTGCAGCCCGTTTCGGCAAGTCAGGCTCCTCGTGGATTCAAGCTGGACTCATTGAGTTTGTAGGGCATGGCTCCATTTTTGGCATTGTCTCTTTCTTAAGTCCATGCGTTCTAGTCGCTGTGGTCTGCTGGATTGTATCTGTTTATGCATTAGGCAAGCGTTTCAAACAAAAAACTGAACAGAACCAACCCCTTAATGTTTAGAGGTGCTAGTTTAATTGCTCAATGACGTACAGCATCTTCTAGCCATTCCTTAAATTAGGTTGGTGTTACTTAATGAGTTACTCCATTAGTAATGGGGCTACGCCCCAAACCCCGTCGATCCACTTTGCTCCGCAAGTGAAAGGATAATACCTGTCGGGGGCAAGCCCCCCGCTCCCCTAGGGCTATTGGGACTGTGCGCAACTGCTGCCCTACGGGTCGCTGTGCGCTCGCTCGCCGTGCTAAAGCACTGATCTTCGCTCGTTTACAGCGATTGCGCTTTGCCCCAACAGCCATCGACCCGCAGTACCTGCGGTAACTTTTAAAAATAACTTAACTTTTTGGATTTTAGTGACTTAAAATGCTAAAAAGAAATCTAATCTTGATTATTTGTAAATACCGCAGGTACTGCGGCTCCATTTGTAAGTCAATGAGCATCTTCTAGCCATTCCTTAAATTAAACTAATGTTTAGAGGTGCAAGGACACTTGCACGAGGGATTGCCACCCGTTGGCATCTGCTGTTCCCCCTTCTTAGAATAACAACCACAATGGCCGTCTGGTGTACATGTACACTCCTGACTACCACAACCTTGCATCTTGTGAGATGGGGACTTCTTACTGCATCCCACACAAGTAGACATCAAAAGAGCTAAAATCAAAATACTTTTCATAGATGCAACCTTATCATATTTCGATTATTTTGTATTTTTTTTATTAAAACTTTTACAATGAGGACATTGAGAGATTATCTGCCTCACGCGTACAAGATATGCTGAGGTGCAGTATTCACAATGGAGGACCTCATGTAGAGGGGTCATGACTGTTTTTCTTTTCTGTTTCACATGGGAGTAAAACCAAGCACCTAAACAGACAAATAGGTAGAGTCCCAAGTAGATGAGAAAGATATTGGAAATATTAGTGGTAATCATAAATCCTCTTGCTCTTCAAAAAAATCCAAAAGATGGTAAGAGGTGATCTCCTGAAAATCTGAATAGATCGTCATATCCACATTCAAAAATTCTTGAGGTTGAAAAGAGGAGTAGGAAAAGAGGGGGAACTCAGGATGTAGGTTCCTTTCTAAAAGAGAGACCTCTTTTTCCATAGCAATAGGGGAGAGGTGGGTGCCTAGATCAATCTCGACATAGGTGGAGGGCAAGAGGGGAATGGCATCCAAATCTGGCGAAGAGGCAATGCGAAACATAAAAAAGAGAAGAGCGTGGATAGAAAGAGCACATGCCAGACCAAAAAGAAATTCTGATGAGAACTTTTTCTCACTCTTTCTAAAGGTTAGATCTCCCCTATCTCCTAATCTAAGCATAACTCTGTTGTATCACTATAAACTAAACGAAGCTTGAGACCCGCCTCTTGAGCTACAGAAAAAAGACGTAAAAAATCCCCATACTCTACACGACGATCAATGCTGAGCACAATGGTTGTATCAGCCGCAGGATGCATGCACAAGCTTTTCTCAATTTCATAGTCTAAACTCGTGCGAAAAGATCTTAAATCAACAATCTCCTTTTTACTCCCGACATAAATCACATTCTGTGCGTCCATAACAACTAAAATTTGCGTAGTACGTGGAGCGGACGGGCATGCAAGAGAGGGATTTTCAATATTTAAAGATTTTAAAGGTAAAATATCAGAGGTAATCAGAAAAAAAACCAGCATTAAAAAAATCACATCGACAAGCGGTGTGAGGTCGATCAGGGCATTTGTAGGCTCTAAGGAACTTTTGAACTTCACTGCAATAAATCCACAATTTCAGAGGAGGTGAGCTGTATTTCTAAAACAAAGCTTTTCACTCGACTGACTAAATAATTGTACGCCACAATCGTGGGAATCGCAACAACAAGCCCCGCCGCTGTTGTCACAAGTGCATATTCCATCCCCTCTCCCACTTTTGTTGTGGAAATATCCATAAGTCCTGAGGCTCTCATTTCGGAAAAAGTCTGAATAAATCCCAAAACTGTCCCCAGTAAGCCTATAAGGGGAGTGATATGTGCAATCACCGAGAGAATTTTCGCGTTTTTTTCAAGTTTCGCAATCTCACTTGTTCCTGTAATTTCCATGCTAGCCTCAATCTGATCTTTGGGTCGGTCATGCTTTAAAAGTCCTGCTCTGATAATCGCAGAAATAGCCCCAGGAGTCTCCTCACAGATTGCAAGAGCATCTATCATATTTCCCTCTTGAATGGCCTCCCTCAAACGGATGATAAATGTGTTGGTATCAATCTCCGATTTTTTCAAGTACAAAAAACGTTCACAAAAGACCGTCATGGCAACAATAGAACAAAAAGCAATGATCAAAAGAATAGAATTTCCCTCAGAAAAATAGCGAAAAATATATCCACCCCAAATAGATGCTAAATAACTATTCAATAATATAACCATACTGTCTCCTCAATTTTTCATTGGCAAGAGCGGCCCACTCGCCCCCTTTTTTGGCAAGAGCCTCCAATTGGCGGGTCGCAAGCTCTGGACGATCTTGAAGTTCATAAAGTTCAGCTCTTAAATACATAGCTTTTAAACGCAACGGTGAGGCTACATCCGCATTGATGGCTTTAGAAAGAAAACGCATGGCTATATCATACTCCATCTTTCCTCGATGTACCTCACTTTTTAATAAGAGAAGAGTCAGCAGCTTTTCATCGGTAAGATATTCTTTCCCCGTGACTTCAGAAATTTCAAAACAGTGAAGAGCTGTTTCAAAATCTTGACATTTTAAGGCAAGTTTTCCCTGATCTCTCCATACTAAAGAAAAATAATATCCCTCTCGTATTCCCTGCTGTTTGTAATAGGCAATCAATTTCATCAGTAGCTCTTGGGCAAGAGTGTCTCTGCCTAGCTTCAGATTACATTGTACTAAGGCATATACACTCTCTTCCCATAAAGTTTGGTAAAGAGGGGAGGGGTTGCTCCCGATGTCAGTATCAATTTTCTGAAGAAGAAGAACTGCTTTTTCAATCTCCACATCATGATTCAGATAAAGAGAGGCTAACGCATTTTGCATTTGATAATGTAATAAAAGATACCTTTCTTCTCCTCCAAATAAAGCAAGCCCCTTCTCATAGGCCTCTTGAGCTTTTTCAAAAGAGGTCTCCTGTTTTCCCATCAGATAATAGACTGTCATGATCAGGGGAGATTGAGGAAATAAAAGAGGGAATTTTTCTAAATGTTTGATGGCCTCCTCCTCCCCTTTCCTATAATCTTTCTCGCTAAATAGACGAAAATAGGCCTCTGGAGCATAAGGAGAGGAGGGGTATTTTTGATAAACCATTTGACGCCAATAAGAACCATTTTCCTTCAATTTTTCGGCCGCCTCTGCGGTCCAGAAAAGACTCTCATCCATATAGGGCGATTGGGGAAAAGAATGGATTAAAGAGAGGAAACTCTCTTTGGCTTCTAAGAACCGATGATGGTTGAAATAGAGGACCCCTAAGACAAAATAGGCCGCATCTGTATATTTCCCCTTGGGATAGGAGAGACAAAGTTTTTGGAGAGACTCTTGGGCAGTTGAAAAATAGGAGGGATCGAGCTGAGAGGCAATTAATCCTTTAAGGTAGAGAGTCTCCTCTCTTTCTGACTCTCTTTCATCAAATTCATTCAATAACTTTTCTACGAGGAGAAAGGAGGGGTAAAGAGCTTGCTCGTAATAGTTAACTTTCGCCTCCCATTTCAGAATGTGAGCGGCTCTTTCTCGATTATTTCTTTTTTCCAAATCAAAAGCTTTTTCAAGAGAAAATAGTGCCTTTTTCAAATGGATTTTATTGTTTTTGGATTTCAAAGCCTCTTGAAAATGAAAAAATCCATGCAAGTACCAACCTTTCGAATAGTTTTCTAGTGACTGAAATTCAGTTTGTTGTGCCTGTTCAAAAAGAGCCTCTTTGAGATCTGCCCCCTCCTCAATTTCTGTCAAAAGAAGGAGCGCTTCATGTTGAAAAGCAAGAGAAAAAGAGGATCTTGCACTTAAATATTTCTTCGCTTTTTCTACATCCTCTTTTTCATTTCTGATCAAAAAAAGGCGACATAAAGCGAGGATGCCCTCCTCTTTTTCTGAAGTTTGAGATTGCAAAAGACATAAGAAAATCGCTTCTGCCCGTTTCAAACACTCAACAGCTGTTTCAGACTGTTCTGCTAATTTGACAAAACAGCTTCCCCAATGTAAAAGCGCTCTGCCCTTCCATGCACTGGACAGATAATTTTGAAAGAGCGACTCCTCAAAATAGGAGGAGGCCTCTTGGAATTTCATCCGTTGATAGGCAATCTCGCCCCTAAGAAAAAAAACCTCATAACGGAGAGGATCGTGAACAGATAAAGAGGCGATCAAAGGAGAGAGAAGCTCCTCTGCCATCTGATATTTTTTATCTTTTAAGTAGATGCGAGAGAGATAAATTGCAGAAAGGGTCGCAAGCTTTCCTGTGCGAACCGATTCGGAGAGGATTCTTTCAAAATAGCTTTGTGCTTTATGGTCATTCTGATTTTGAAAAAAATGGATGCCCATCTCAAAAAGAGCCTCCTCAAAGTGATCTAAATCGGTATGACCTCCTGAATGGGAATATTTTTCAAAGCATTCTAAAGCTTTTTCAAACTCATGTTCTTCTTTATAAACCATCGCTGCCAGATAAAGCATCTCCCGATCAATCCGATCTTCAGGTTTATCTGCAAAAAAAATTAAAGAGATCGCCTTTCCATATTGTGCTTGTAAATAGTAGCTTTCAGCCAGTCTATAGCGCACTTTCTTTTCAATCGTAGAATGCGCAAGAGAGGCTTTTGGATAAAAACCCTTCTCAATAGCTTCTAAAGCTTGTCTATAAAGAGGAATAGCCTCCCCATATAAGCCACAAACCATAAATCTCTTAGCTTTTTTGAGAAGAGCATCATAAGTTTCGTTCAGTGAATATTCTAGAGCCTGGTACAAAGAACGGGTCTCTTTTTCCCAATACTCTTGAGGAAAAAAAGAGGCGGTCAATTTCATTTCTTGAAAAGCCTCTTGTGGGGAACGGAGGCGTGCGCGCGCCAATTGCACACGAGGAATTAACTCGGCAGGAAGTTGACGTAAGAGCAGCTGAGAAAGTCTCTGCGCACCTCTCTCCTTGTGTCCCAGTTTTTCTTCAGCTTCAGCAAGTCTTAGGATAGTATCCACATAGGTTATCCAATCAATACGGTATTTGTTGGATGCAACCACATCCACACGTCCCAAAAGATCCTCATAGGCTTTTTTGGCAGCCTCAAAATCCCCACTTTGCATGGCCCTTTCTGCATTTTGATGAAGTTTTTGGATCTGTTTTTCCTCATCTTTTCCAAAAAAAGAGGAACAACAGAGGAAAAAAAATGCAAGGACAAGGAGCCGTTTGATAGAAGAGATCACAAAAAAGATACTCGCAGATAGAAACATTTTAGTGAAGTTGAAGAAAATTTCTATAAAAAGGGTTGCAGAATATCTGCAAAGGGAATAATTAAAGAGGTAGTTGTATTTCATTATTTTATGGAGGATTCTCTAAAATGTCTCTCAAAGACTCATATAAAACATTAAAAACTCTGCTAGAAAGCATTCAGGGTGACCTGGATAAAGCTGAAGCAGGTAACAAAGCTGCCTCTCAAAGAGTGCGCACATCAACTATTCGTTTCGAGAAAGTCGCAAAGGTTTATCGTAAAGAGTCTATTCAAGCTGATAAATCAGGGGGATCGAAAAAGAGTGGTGGGAAAAAAGGTAAAGCTTCCAAACCTGCTGTAAAACATGCAGCGAAGTCTGCTGGAAAAGCAAAAGCAAAAGCTAAAGGATCTGCCTCACATAAGTCTGCTAAGAGTGCAAAGAAATCCTCGAAAGGATCAGCAAAAAAAAGAGCAACCGCGAAATTACCTAAGAAATCGAAATAGCTTTTAATTCTCGTGTGAAAAAAATAAGGGGGGAGGGCCGTGTATAACGAAAACTCCTCCCTTTTCTTTTCTCTTTTCTGCTATTCTTTCCTCCATGAATCTCTCCTTCTATTCTCAAACGAGTGAGGCGCCCTGTATCCATTTTGGGACATGTGGGGGGTGCCGTTTTCAAAATGTGCCTTATGATGAGCAACTTTTTCACAAAGAGTCTTATGTCCGTACTCTATTTGATTCCATAGGAGGAGAGGTAAGACCCATTATTGGCTGTCACTCTCCTTGGAGATACCGCAATCGGATGGATTTTTCTTTTTTTCAGAAGAAAACTGGGGAAAAGAGGGTAGGTTTTTCTCAAAAAGGAAAAAAATGGGGAGGGGTAGATTTGCATCAATGTCTCCTTACAAATCCTTGGATGATGGATACTTTGCAAGCTGTGCGCACATGGTGGCAAACAAGCGTTCTCTATGCCTATCACCCCCTTTCTAATAGGGGCACTTTTCGGACGCTGACCTTGAGAGAGGGGATGCATACTCAAGAAAAAATGGCTGTTTTTACCGTTTCTGGAGATCCAGAGTACCAGTTAACCTCTCTTCAAAAAGAGGAGCTGACTCAAGTCATCCTCTCTTCCCACCCCTTTTCCTCGATCATTTTAAGAACCCAGTATCTTGCAAAAAAAACGGCTACCCGTTTTGAAGAGGAGCTTCTTTATGGTAAAGATCATATTCATGAAATTCTCCATGATGATTCCGGGAGAAAATGGATCTTCAAAATAGGTTCTCAAGATTTTTTTCAACCCAATACAAAACAGGCAGAAGTTATCTATCAAACCGCACTTACTTATGCAGAACTTAAAAAAGGGGATAGTCTATTAGATTTATATTGCGGAGCAGGAGGATTTGGGATCTTTGCCTCTCCTCATCTCTCCAAAGTATGGGGGATAGAAATGAATGCTACTTCTGTAAAAAATGCACATGAAAATATCTCTCTTAATCAGGTCTCTAATATGGAAGTGTTTGAGGGAGATGTGGGGGCGCTTTTGAAAAAGAACTCTTTTGAGTCCCACTGCATGATTATCGATCCACCACGAGCAGGCCTTGCGCCCAAAGCTCTTCAAGAGATCCTCTCTCTCGCAATTCCAAAAATAGTTTATGTTTCCTGCAATCCAAAGACACAGGTGGAAAATTGCCAGATTTTAAAAGAGGAGGGGGGGTACCGGCTTGCTCTTGTCCATCCTATTGATCAATTTCCCCATACTCCTCATGTTGAAAACATCGTTTTGCTTGTGCGCTGAATAGAACTCTTGCATCGATGGTTTTTTTTTGCTACTCTCAAGCCTTTATTATCTAATCATTGGAGATTTGAACCATGTTCCGTCTATTTAGTCTGTTAGTCCTCTCCTTCTTCACCTCTGGCCTTTATGCGCAAGATGAAGCGCCGGCCGTGCGTGCTCAAGGCTCTTTTTGGCAAACCTTAATCATGATTGCCATCGCAATCGTTTTCTTTTACCTTATCCTATGGCGCCCTGAGCAAAAAAGACGCAAAACCATGGAAGCTCGAAGAAATTCCATGAAAAAAGGGGATATAATCACCGCTATGGGAATCGTAGGAACAGTGGATAAGATCAAAGAGGCCACCGTGATCGTTAACATGGTCGATGGTTCAAAAATTGAATTTCTTAAAGGTGCGATCACCGAAGTAAAATCCAAAGAAGAGGCAAGCGAAGGGGAAGTTGTTCAAAAATAAATCTCATGATGAATGATGCGATTTTTGCCGGCCTTGTTGTTGTGCTGGTTGCCATCTCCGCTTTTGTGGCAATCGGCCTTATTTTAACAACAATGATCCTCTATACTAAAAAAAAGCTGGTAAGAACTGCTCCTTGTAAAATCTCGATCAACGAAGACTCAACTCTTTCAAAGACAGTCCCCGGAGGACAAACTCTTTTATCCGCCCTTTCCCAAGAGGGGATAGCTATCCCCTCCCCATGTGGAGGAAAAGCTACATGCAAACAGTGTCGTGTACAAATTATAGAGGGAGCAGGGGAGGCCTTAGAAACCGACAAGGGCACTTTTAATAAAAAACAGCTCAATGAGGGGTGGCGCCTCTCTTGCCAATTTAAAATAAAAAGCGATCTTCATCTTCACATCGAAGAGAGCTATCTCAAAGTAAAAGAGTGGACGGGTACTGTCATCAGCAATGAAAATGTTGCCACCTTTATTAAAGAGCTTGTTGTAGAAATTCCTGAAGGAGAAGAGGTTCCCTATAAATCAGGAGGCTATCTTCAATTTCATGTTCCCCCTTTCAAAACGGATACAGAGAGGTGGAAAGAGACCATGGCTCTAAAGTATTGGCCAGATTGGGAAAAATTCAAACTTTTTGGTAGAACGATAGATTTTACCCATCTCTCTCCACATGAGGTGATTAGAGCCTACTCCATGGCCTCCTATCCTGCCGAGGGAAGAATCTTGAAATTTAATATCCGGATTGCCACTCCCCCCTTCATTAAAGGGGAGATGATAGAGCATCTTCCGTGGGGCATTTGTTCCAGTTATACATTTGGATTGAAACCAGGAGATCAGATAAGCTTGTCTGGTCCTTTTGGAGAATCCTTTATGATAGAAGATGCGCGTCCTCTGATTTTCCTGATTGGGGGAGCAGGTTCCTCTTTCGGCAGAAGTCATATTTTACATCTCTTCAAAACGGAGAAGACAAAGCGGTCGGTGGATCTCTGGTATGGGGCACGTTCTTTGAAAGAAAATATCTATCAGGAAGAATATGAGGAGCTGGATCGTCTCTTTGAAAATTTTCGCTACCATCTAGTTCTTTCAGAGCCCTTGCCTGAGGATATCCAAGCAGGCTGGCCCCCCTCAGATCCCTTAAAAACAAATTTTCTTTTTAGAGCTTTTGAACAGGGTCAACTAGGTCATTTGGAGGAGCCAGAGGAATATTTGTACTATGTTTGTGGTCCCCCTCTGCATAATTCGAGTATTTTGAAACTATTAGATGATTATGGCGTTCCTAGAGAAAATGTTGTACTCGATGATTTTGGGAGCTAAAAATGCGTGTAGCTCTTGCCCAGATTAATCCCCTGGTGGGGGCTCTTTCCGATAATCGCAAGAAAATTCTGGAATATATTGAAAAAGCACGAGAAGAGAGAGCTGATATCGTGGTTTTTCCAGAAATGGCTCTTTTGGGTTATCCCCCTCAAGATCTTCTTTTGCTTCCCTCCTTTATCAAAGCATTAGTCGAGCAGTTACAATACATTATCCCTGCCACTTATGGACTGGCAGTGATTGTGGGATGTGTTCGAGAAAATCCAGGAAAGGAAAAAGGGCTTTATAATTCAGCGCTCTTATTAGAAAATGGGGAGTTCATTGGATTTCAGGACAAGACTCTCTTACCGACCTATGATGTTTTTTCAGAAAGACGTTATTTTGAACCCGCCTCTCAGAACAAGGTATGGACCATTAAGGGTAAACGCATAGGGGTGACAATCTGTGAGGATATTTGGCAACACGCAGAGAGTGTCGAGGAGACAAAATATGTTCGAGATCCCGTTTTAGAGCTAAAAGAGGGAGCTCCTGATCTTCTGATTAATCTTGCAGCCTCCCCCTATTTCCTTGCACGGCATACCACCCGTTTAACTGTGTGTCAAAAAGCTGCGCGTACTCTCAAATGCCCACTTCTTTATTGTAATCAAGTCGGAG
>Ga0207115_1002_pt1 | contig 85367 bp, 82 predicted proteins | sample Alteio_BWMinHeat_46_FD_153536 | JGI IMG/M metagenome (GOLD analysis project Ga0207115, IMG submission 153536) | Enriched cells from forest soil in Barre Woods Harvard Forest LTER site, Petersham, Massachusetts, United States -... | ecosystem: Environmental > Terrestrial > Soil > Temperate forest >...
TAAAAACGGAGTGGTAAAGAAAACAGAACTTTCTGCATTTAGTCATCCGCGTAGTCGAGGGATCAGGGCTTTGGAGATTGATCCTGAGGATGAGTTGATTGCGGCGCGTATTGTGGGGGGCAATGAGCAGATGATGCTTTTCACCTACCATGGGATGGCGGTGCGTTTTGATCACCATCGAGTACGTGCGATGGGAAGAGCTGCTCGGGGAGTCAGGGGGGTCTCTTTAAAGGATACTTCAGATCGAGTGGTTGGTTGTGAAGCTGTTCATACAGAAGAGGAGAGCGTTTTAGTTGTTTGTGAAAATGGTTTTGGAAAACGTTCTGCAGTTGGAGAGTTTCGTCAAACGAATAGGGGTGGAGTGGGAGTGAGATCGATTATCACAAGTGAGCGTAATGGAAATGTAGTAGGAGCGGTCTCTGTGACCGATCAAGATGGACTTGTGATGATGACCTCACAGGGACAGACAGTCCGTATTAGCATGAGTGATTTACGTGTGATGGGACGATCAACGCAAGGGGTTAAACTTGTCAATTTGCGAGAGGGAGATGTTCTTTTAGCGATTGAGAAATTATCTCAAGGAGAGATTGGAGAGGAAGAGATAGGGGAAGATGGAACACAAGCAACTCAAACCCTATGAGGGGATCTTTCTAACGATTGAGGGGGGGGGAGGGATGTGGAAAATCGACCCTTGCCTCTCGTTTGGAGGAGGAGTTGAGAAAGAGGGGAGTAGAGGTTATGCATACACGCGAGCCTGGAGGAACCCCTCTTTCAGAGCATGTGCGTGATCTGCTTCTCCATCCAAAGAAGTTATCCGCATTTAAGATAGGAGAAAGGAGTGAGCTTCTTCTTTTTCTTGCATCAAGGATGCAGCATGTGGAGGAAAAGATACTTCCCGCCTTGCGTCAAGGCTTTTTTGTCATTTGTGAGAGATTTAATGACTCGACAATAGCCTACCAGGGCTATGCGCGCCATTTAGGGGCTCACTATGTCACACAACTTTGCCATTTAGTCTGTGAGGGGCTCATAGAACCTCAGAAAACGCTTTTATTAGATTTGGATCCGAAAGAGGGGCTTCAGCGGCGCAAAAGAGAGGGTAAATCTTTTGACCGTTTAGAAAGAGAGCAGCTTCAATTTCATCAAGAGGTGAGGCAGGGATTTTTACATCTTGCCGATCAATATCCTGAGCGTATACAGGTGATAGATGCCTCATTGCCCTCAGATGTTGTTTTCTTTCAAGCCCTAGAAATTTTACAATCTATTTTATGAAGATTCCTGTAGATAAAATTCCTCATGCCATTTTGTTAGTAGGGAAAAAAGCATTTTCTGAGGCATCTGCCTGGGCTTATCAACTCGTTGGAGGAGACGCATCAGAGGGGCATCCTGATGTTCACATCTATCATCCTGAAGGGAAGCTTGGAATGCATCCTATTCAAACAGTAAAACTTGTCATACAAGAGCTCATCTTAGCTCCCTATTGCGCCCCCTGGAAGGTGGTGATTTTTCAAGAGGCGGATAGGATGTTACCCCCCTCTGCGAACGCTTTATTAAAAGTGGTTGAGGAGCCCCCTGCTCGTAGTGTGATTATTTTGACAACAAACTATCCAGATAGAATTCTTGCCACTCTGCGTTCACGTTGTCACCGTTTTATTGCATCTGGTGTAGAAAATGAGGAGTTACCTCTTAAAAAGGAGTTTGTGAATTTTCTTGCGGAGGGGGATTTTTCCTTTGAGAAGTTGGAAAAGGTGGCAGCTCTCTGTGAATCTGAGGAGGTTTTGGAGTATCAGGGGCGGGTCACTACTCTTTTTGAGACGATTTTGTTCTGGTTTCGAGATCGAGCTTTTTTAGAGATAGCCAAGCCAGAGCAGCTCCATTTTCTTGACTATCAAAAGGAGTTGAAAGAGGCGCCTTTTTTTCCGTTAGAGGAGTTACAGAAGAGTATTTTGCAGGCACAAGTTGCCTTTGAGCGTTCGCTTAAGCTAAGCCTCTGTCTAGAGAGAGTTTTAGGAAGGTAGAGGCCTCTCGCAGAATGGGGGAGGGAATCTCATGCCCCCCTTGAAAGGCATGGAGTTTGCCTTGGAATCCCCCCTCCACAAGAAGCCTCTCCAGAGCTTGCGCCTGCGAAAAGGGGAGAAGAGGATCCTCCCTTCCATGGCTCTGAAAAAAGGGGGTCCCTCGATGAGAGGGGAGCAGTTTTTTCCACCGCTCTGCATGGATAGCAATTCCAGAAAAAAGCAGAAGTCCAGCGGAGCGCGTAAGAGAGTGGAGAGCAATGTCAACAGCAAGAATTGCCCCCTGACTAAAACCCCCAAAAATCATTTTGGATCGCGGAATGTTGAGTTCCGCAATAAGCATCTCCACCTTTTCTCTCACCTCGGTAAGATCGGTCGGAAAAGCTTGCACCACAGAGGCTAAATCCTCTTTTCTCATAGCTTTCTGAATACCTTCTATATCAATGGGAAACCAGGCGCGTCCGGTATAATGAGGAGAGAAGGGAATTTCTAAAGGACCCTGAGGAAAAATCCAGTGCGCTTTAGGAGCTCCCTCATAAAGAGAATGCAGAGAGCTAAGATCATAAGCATCTGCGCCAAATCCGTGGAAAATAATAAAAGTGGGCCCAGCAGGTTCTCCAGGAATCTCAAGAGTAGAAAGTCCTCCTCTTTTTAGTTGTTCCATTTGAATCTACTTTCCACAACAGGCCAGTTGATATTTTCGAAAAAAGCCTCCATATAACGTTTGCGATCAATTCCATAATCGATGAGATAAGCATGTTCAAAAACATCCATAATCAAAAGAGGATGACCTCCTGCGAGATGGCCCGTATCATGCTCATTGATCCAGGTATTAATCAGCCGTTGACTGAGAGGATCATAATAGAGAATGGCCCAACCAATCCCCCGCATAGCACCTGTTGCAATAAAATCTTTTTTCCAAGCTTCAAACGACCCAAAATCATTTTCAATTTGCCTGTAAAGAGGGCCGCTTAGATTCATTTGAGAGCCCTTTCCCCCTAAATTGGCGAAATAGTTTTCATGAAGGCGCATGCCATCGAATTCCCACATTAACCGTCTTTTAATTTCAGAATATTGAGGAGTTTGTTCTTTTTTATCAGTTGCATACTGTTTCAAAATATCCAGCAGAAGATTGGTATTCGTGACATATCCCTGATAGAGCTTAAAATGGATATTGAGAGCCTGATCGCTAAAGCCTGGCATGCCCAGAAGATGTGCATAATCTTTAACTACATAAACCTGATTGGATGGAGGGGGATTGTTTTCCCCATAAATGGGGGAGATAGTGATCAGAAGGGCGTATAAACTTAGGGTTATATTTTTCATGTTTGTATCATAATCGATTTTGAAATAGAGTAAACCTTAATCTTACGTCAGTATAATTTAAGGAACGTCTGAATCTGCTGTAAGTCATAGAGCATCTCACGCGATCCAATTCTCGCAAAGCCCCATTGAGGGGATTTGCTTCGAATAGGATCTCGTAATCTGCTCAATGCCTTCTCAGCATTTTCTAGACATTCCTTAAATTATACTGACGTTAATCTTTTTTCGGAGAAAAGTGATGACAGAACAGGTGACTTTTAAGGGAGCTGCCCTAACGTTATCAGGTGGTTTGCCTAAGGTGGGGGAAAAATTTCCGGAGTGCACATTGGTCAATCAGGAGATGCAGTCTATCAAGTTATCCTCTTTGCAGGGCAAGCCTCTTCTGATTTTGAGTGTTCCCTCTTTGGATACAGAAGTATGTCAAAAGGAGGGGCGCCGTTTTCATATGGAAGTGGCTAAATTTGAAAGCAAAGTGCAACTCATCATCGTAAGTATGGATCTTCCTTTTGCGCAAAAAAGATGGTGTGGACAAGAGGGGATCAAGAATATGGTGACCCTCTCTGATTTTAAATATAAAGATTTTGCACATAAATTAGGATTAGAGATCAAGGAGCTTGGTCTTTTAGCGCGCGCGGTCTTTCTTTGTGATCATAAAATGGTGTTGCGTCAAGTACATCTTGTGAAAGAGATCACCAACGAGCCTCCTTACACGGTTGTGATTGAGCAACTCAATCATCTTTTAGCTAAAACATGATACACATACGCCGTTCCTTAGAGAGAGGGTATGAGAATAAGGGATGGCTTCAAACCTATCATACCTTTTCTTTCGATACCTATTATGATCCTCAATTTTTAGGATACCACTCTGTCCGTGTGATTAATGAGGAGATTTTGCAAGGAGGCAAGGGGTATGGGGCTCACTTTCATAAAGAGATTGAGCTGATTACTTATGTTTTGGAAGGAATTTTGGAATACCAGGATAATGCAGGTAGAACAGGGGTGATTAGGCCAGGTGAGGTGCAATTATTGAGTGCAGGAACTGGGATTACTCATAATGAGTATAATTTGTCACAACATTTACCTGTGCATTTTATACAAATTTGGGTAGAGCCTGAGCAATTTGGTGGAGAGGCAACCTATGCACAGAAGCTTTTTTCTTCGGCTGCCAAGTGGGGGCAGTGGCGTTTATTGATTTCAAATAATGGTCGAGAGGGGTCTTTGAGGGTTCATCAGGATTTTGATCTTTATACGACGCTATTGGAGGAAAAAGAGGTCATTGCTTTTCCTGCTTTAGAAGACAGATATTATTGGGTACAGGTGATTTCGGGCAAATTTTTTGTTCAGGATCTACTTTTGGAAGCAGGGGATGGGGCTTCTCTGATCAATGAGTCTACCATTGAGTTTAAATGCATTGAGGGTGGGGAGCTGCTCTTTCTAGACCAGGCCTAATTAAATCGACCCGCAGTACCTGCGGTAACTTTTACAAATTAATCGTCGCTGTAAGTTTTTCAAGCTCATGGATGACTAGCTATGTTTCCCGCAGGCACTGCGGTTCCTTTACCACAGATGGAAAAGCTTCCACCAAAAAGGACCAATCACTAACCAGAAAAAGATATTTAATAAACTGACAAAAAAACCAATCCTCCACCACGCCTTGACATCTACATAACCTGAGCCAAAAAAGAGGGGCGCCGCACTGCTCCCATAATGCGTCAGACCACCAAAAAGACTGCTAGAAAAAGCAAAAACAAGAAGGGCTAGTGAGGGGGGAGTCCCAAGCCCTATCGCCATCATAAAAAAAGCGGGAAACATCGCCCCCACATGCGCAGTGCTGCTTGCAAAAAAATAGTGAGTATAAAAATAGACGATCTCTAAAATAATAAAGGCCACAGGCCACTCCATCCCCCCCACCATCCCAATCACCTGACCGCTTAACCAGGAAATAAAGCCAAATCGATTCAGAGCACTTGCCATCATAATAAGCGCTGCAAACCAAAAGAAGGTATCCCAACCGGTCTCCTCCGCTGTCATCTCCTTCCAACTCAAAATGTCCGTAATCAAAAGAAGAGCCACACCTAAAAGAGCAGTAACCGTCGCATGAAGAGAGAAAAAACCCCCAAAAATCCACAGCAAAATCATTAAAATAAGAATGATCATCATAAACCACTCTCTTCTATCTAATTTTCCCATCTCAGCAAGTTTCTCTCGAGCATGGAAAACAGCATCCATAGACTCTTTGATAACAGGGGGATATATTTTATAAACTAACCAGGGCATGAAGATCAAACTCAAGATCCCAGGAAGAAGAGCTCCCAAAGCCCAGGTCCCCCACGACAAATGATAGCCCGCCTCCTCAGCCAGACCTGCCAAAAAGGGGTTTGCCGCCATCGCTGTCAAAAACATTGTGCTTGAAATAACAGAACCTTGATAGGCCACCTTCATCAGAAAAGAACCTACCCTTTTTTCAGTTCCTAAATGGGGATCACTTCCAAAGGATTTGGCCAACCCTTGAACAATAGGAAAAATAATCCCTCCTGAGCGGGCAGTCACACTCGGAATCGCAGGAGCAAGAAGCACATCACTTAAGAGAATGCTATAACTTAATCCCAAAGTCTTTTTGCCAAAAATCGAGATGAAGTAATAGGCGATTCTACTGCCTAATCCTGTTTTAATAAAGGCTCTAGCGATGAAAAAGGCAAAAAGAACAAGCCAGGCAACATGACTTTGAAAGCCAGAAAGAGCCTCCTCTAAAGTGAGTGTATGTGTAAGAGTAGAAACAGCAAGGGAAATCAGCACAATTCCTCCAAGAGGAAGGGGCTTTAAGATAATTCCAAAAATAGTTGTGATGAAAATAGCAAATAGATGCCATGCTTTTAGAGAGACACCCACTGGCTCCGGACAGATCCAGATGAGAAATCCCATAAGAAAAAGGGTGAGGAGAATCAGAGAACGCTTCACACTTCAAAACTCATATTTGTTAACCACTTTTCCATTTCACTGACCGTATCCTCTATGAGTTCACTATTTTGGTGTAATTGAAAAAGATGGCTCTCTTTTTTCTCAGATAAAATTGTAGTGACGTCAGAAAGAGAGATATAGGTAGGATCTATCAGTCGATCATAGAATGCGTGACTGATCTCCTCATAAATTTCATCTGGATAAAGCAGACACGCACTCATCACGAGATGATTCCAGACCAGAGAGGGAACCTTTTCAATTTTTTCTCGAAATAAGCTTTTAAAGTAGGAGACTACTTCACTTCGAGCAACATGTTTCACTCCCACCAGAGTCACAAGACTTGAAAGACAGGCGCATCTCACATATTCATTGAGCGTAGAATTTTCTATCATCCGTTCTAGAGCAGCTGTTTTTTTTCCACAAACACTTGCTAATATACGGCTGATATCCTCTGTTAACACATCTCCTGCAATTGCATGTGGAATATCCCCAGGAAAAGAGATCAGCTCAAGAATAAATGGAAAGGCCGCCTCCTCTCTGAATTGCGCTAAAAGATACATGGCGTAGAGATGCCCTTGATAATTATCATCTTCTACAATCTCATCGACTCTTTCTATTGCATCTTTTAGTATATCAAGAAGATAGGGTGTAATCTGTTCTTTTTTTGTGATGGCAGCTTCGATGGCATCTCGTGGAAGTTCTCCCATATCGTAAGCAAGCTCTTCTAGAATATGCGGAATTTCCATAAACAACAGTAGGCTTTAGAGTGTGATCAAGATCAAGAGGCCTGGTTATAGCATTTTGGAACTTTGGGAAAAACCTTTTTCTTTTCTGATCTATTTCGATGTATCAATAGAACTGCCGCAGGACACAAGCAGCGCCGTAGGTGCCGCCGTCGGAAGGGTTGCGGTTCAAGTCGATGTCGAGGCCATTAGAACTAAAGCCTCCAACAATGACTGGATAGTTTAGAATCGCCTCTTCACAACGTGTATAGGTGGGTTCACTAAATAGTTGTCTTCCAGAACGTGCATATTCCGCAAAAATACAAACCACTGCTTCCAATAGGCGAGGGATGTGATAATTCTTACCGAGAGTAGTAACCCGTATTTGCTGGGCGCTGTAACTTTCTTTCTCGCTACCTGGAATAAGCTCCCTAGACATCATTACCCAATAAGAGCGAGCAATAGGTGTATCTCCACCTGCTACAGAACCCCATCCGCATCCATTTTTATAACCATTCTCAGACTTAGGAAAATAAAGGAGTTGCATAAGTTCTCCCAATGTTCGAAGAGTAAGAGGTTTTCCATTTACTGTTGCAGGAATCAGCACAGGCCGGAATGTCTCTTGTACAAGTTGTCCTCTCCAAATAGAACAAGGACGAAGTAAAAGAGCCTTCATATAAGGGGGAAAGGGCGGCTCTTCTCCTATGTCTACTTTAAAAGAACGAGCCCAGTCGGCTCTGCCAAATGCTGATTCGGGAAGGTGGAAAGCGATTACCAGAGGCCTTTCTACTGAAAGAGTTTGAAGTGCTACTTGTACAGTTTTCAACTCTCGTATGTCCGCATCCCATTCTTGTTGTATAGCTTGGAGTGGATGCTGTTGTTCGGGCATAGCGCGTAGAGCCTCTGCTAGCTTCTCTCTTGTTTGTAAGAGGTGTGCAATCACTGAACCTATCCTCTGCTCAACTTCTGTTACAACCGTAGAGGGATCCTGATCAGTAGGAGCTCCTCTGCTTGCTTCTAAAAAGAGGGGGTAGCTAGCCATAACATCACCTGTTTGTAAAAATTATACGAAGGGGATAACTTAACGTGTGCGCGGAAAAAAATGCAAGATAAAAATGAGACTCTTGATGGGAGTAATTAAAAAAAAGTATTTTAATTAATAAACTGTTTGATATACTAAAAATAGTTACAGATTTTTGGTTATTTTGTATGTTTAAGTTCGCGGCTGCTCTTATTATAATAGCAACTCCTCTTCTATCAGTAGAATCAGATCCTACTTTGAATGACTATTCCACAGATCCCTATTCTAACAATTATGATGATTCCTATAACTACTTCTACTTTCCCGAGAGTTATAACACAAATTCAGTAGAGGAGAGAGGTTCCTATTATGAAAGAGGAAATGGATACAATTATAGGGAAAAAAATGGTTAAATATTTACAATCACTAGTAGTTACCTGTGCAGCAATCGCTGCTATCTTTTCTGCATCTCCTCTTCTTGCAGAGAAAAATGGGTGTCAATCAAGCGCTTGTCCTTGTCAAATGGGGACATGTGCGAAAGATTGCCCCTGCAGGCAGCAAAACTATTATTATAATTATGGATATTCCTATCCTTACAATTATGGGTATTATTATTATCCCCCAAGAAACCAAGGATATCCACGCTATTGGGGTGGCTATCGTCGATGACAGGCGATAAAATGAGCGGGGGAAATTTCTCGCCACTCGGGATGTGTCGTATAACAGGTGTCAATAGCTAAAGGACAACGACTAGAAAAAGGACAACCCTTAGGGGGATCTAAGGGATTGGGAATCTCGCTCTTTAAAAAAATGCGCTCCCTTTTTTTCTCTAAAATAGGATCTGGTATCGCAACAGCTGATAAGAGCGCTTGTGTATAAGGATGAAGGGGATTTTTATATATTTCTTCGCTCGGTCCTAACTCCATAAACTCTCCTAAATACATAACTGCTAAACGGGTAGCTAGAGATTTAACGGCTGCAAGATCATGAGAAATAAATAGATAAGTTAAATGCTTCTCTGTTTGTAACTGTTTGAGAAGATGAATAATCTGTGCTTGAATGGTGACATCTAGAGAAGAGATAGGTTCGTCACATACGATAAATTGTGGACGAAGAGAAAGTGCACGTGCAATGGCTATGCGCTGTCTTTGTCCTCCGCTAAATTCATGGGGAAAACGTTCTTTATGCTCCTCTTCTAAACCGACTAGTTGAAGCAGTTGAGAGATCTCTTTTTCTAGAGCAATTCCTTTTGCAACTTTATGGATATGAAAAGGTTCTGCAAGAATAGTGCGAATTTTCATATGAGGATCAAGGGAGTTATAGGGATCTTGAAAGATCATCTGCATCTTGCGACGCATCTTTTTCATCTCTTGTGGTGAGAGTTTTAAGAGCTCTTCTCCCTCAAAAAAGATTTTTCCGGATGAGGGGGTAACTAAACGAAGCAGAAGACGGCCCAGAGTAGATTTACCACTTCCACTTTCTCCTACAAGGCCTAAAGTTTCTCCAGAGTAAATAGAGAAGGAGAGGTTGTTGACTGCGCGGAGGATTTTTTTCCCCACGAGATAGTTTTTTGATAGTTTTTGAATGTCAATGAGTATTTTTTGCATTAAGAGATCCGAGGTACTGAAGACAAAAGTCTCTTTGTATAGGGGTGTTGCGGGGAATAATAGAGAGCTTCAACAGGGGCCGATTCTACAATTTTTCCCTCATGCATGACAAGTACATGTTGCGCAAATCTGGCTACAATCCCTAAATCATGTGTAATAAGAATAATACTTAAATTTCTCTTTTTTTGGATCTCTTCGAGAAGTGCAATGATTTGGGCTTGTACCGTCACGTCCAACGCAGTTGTGGGTTCATCTGCGATCAGTAATTTAGGTTGACAAGCAAGTGCCATCGCAAGGGCCACTCGTTGTCTCATTCCTCCACTCAATTCATGGGGGAATTGGTCTAGCCGCTTGTCTGGATTCGAGATCCCTACATCATGTAAAAGAGTAAGAGCTTGATCGCGAGCCTCTTTTCTTTTAAGTTTATGATGCTTAATAGCTCCCTCCATGATCTGTTTTCCGATACGCATCGTGGGATTGAGAGAGGTGAGAGGATCTTGAAAGATCATCCCTATGTGATTGCCTCTTATCTGTTCTAGCTCTTTTTGAGATTTCAACAGAAGGTCCTGCTGTTCGAATAATATTTTTCCCTGTTCTATTGTGCCCATAGAGGTGGGGATCAAGCGGGTAATCGCAAGAGCCACGCTGCTTTTTCCTGATCCAGATTCTCCGACAATGGCTACATTTTCCCCCTTATGAACGGAAAAAGAGATATCTCGGACGGCATCTACCTTTCCTCTCGAAGAGTGAAAAGAGACAACCAGATTTTCAACTTTCAACAGAATGTCATCTTCGTGATTTGGGGTCGAAAGCATGGTGAAGCCCTTCTCCTAAGAGGTTAAAAGATAACATAGTTATGCTAATAAAAAGCGCAGGAAAAAAAAGACGCCATGGATAGTAGCGAAGAGCGGGAAGGCCATCGTTGGCCATCGTTCCCCAGCTTGCCATAGGAGCTTGTACTCCAAGTCCAAGAAAACTTAAGAAAGCTTCAGAAAAAATAGCGACAGGAATGGTGAGGGTTACTGTCACAATAATGGTACCTAACGTATTGGGAATAAGATGGTGGAATAAAATTCTTGAGCGACTGGCTCCCAAAGAGATAGTAGCTAATATGCAATCTTGTTCTTTTAATTGAAGAAATTCTCCTCTTACGATTCTAGCCATTCCAATCCAACCGGTGAGAGTGAGCGCTAAGATAATGGGAAAGAGTCCAGATCCCATAACGACCATCAGCAAAATCACAGTCAAAAGATAGGGGATGGCGTAGAGAATATCTGCAATACGCATGAGAAGATTATCGATTTTGGGAGTTGAAAGAGCTGCGATTCCCCCCCAGAGCACTCCTATCACAAGATCTCCACAGCCACTGGCGATTCCCACAAACAAAGAGATGCGAGCCCCCCAGGCAAGTCTTGTAAACATATCTCTTCCTAATTCATCTGTTCCAAACCAGAACTCTTGGGAGGGGGGGGAATTTTTTAGAGAAAGATTGGTCTCGTAATAACTGTGAGAAGAGAGAAGGGGTCCAAAAATGGCAAAAAGGGTGATTAAAATCAAAAGAGAGGCCGCAAACCAGGTGAGTTTCATGAGGGGGCTCTCCCTAATCTGATCCTAGGATCCATCCAGCCATAGGCCAGATCCACCAACAAGATTAAAGAGAGCAAGATCACGCTATAAAAGACCGTTAGCCCCATAATGACCGTATAGTCCCTATTGGCAATGCTATTCACAAAAGCTTGTCCAAGACCTGGAATTCCAAAAATTTTCTCAATCACAAAACTACCTGTGAGAATATTTGCAGTTAAAGTCCCCACATAGGTGATGGTTGGAAGAAGAGAATTTCTAAGTGCATGACGGATAATAATTTGAACTTCTCCAATCCCTTTTGAACGGGCTGTTTTTATATAATCTTGGTTGAGAGCCTCGATGAGGTGATTACGCGTAAGACGTGTGATAAAAGCAGAGGGAAGGGCTGCTAAAGAGAGAGCTGGCAAGAGAGATTGTTGAAAGGTTCCCCACCGTGCAACAGGTAGAAGATCTAATTTAATAGCAAAAAGGTACTGCAAGAAAGCGGCTAAGATAAAACTTGGAACGGAAATTCCCAAAACGGATAGAAGATGTGCGCTGATATCTTGCCATTTATTTTTTTTCAGTGCAGCTATCGTACCCAATGTAAGACCGAAAGTCACAGCAAGCAGGAGGGCTTCTAGCCCTAAAAGAGCTGAAACAGGAAACCCTTTATTAATGATATCATTTACAGTGCGCGACTTATATTTAAAAGAGGGGCCTAAATCCCATTTAGCAATCGATTTAAGATAGTTCCCATACTGGATATACCAGGGATCATTGAGTTTGTAGTGTTCATAAAGGGATTGAAGAATTTCAGGAGGAAGTGCTTTTTCCTCTGTGAAAGGATCTCCAGGTAGCCCTTTCATAAGAAAAAAGGTGATCGTGATGATGACCCAGATAGCGATTATATTAGAGAGGATTCTTCCTAAAAAATAGCGTTTCACTTTAAAAAGGCCTCTTTAAAGTCGATGATGCCCAGAGGAGAGAGAAAGACATTGTGGACATAGGGTTTTTTCATATAGGTAAAATTGATAAAATAGAGGGGGATAATAGGCATTTCATCAATGAGAAGCTCTTCTGCCTGCTCCAATAGTTTTTTTCTTGTGAGAAGATCAATTTCCACCTCAGAGGCATTAAGAAGGGAGATATAGTGAGGATTTTCCCAGCCCGTCCCATTTGTCTCCCCATCTTGATATTTAAAGGGGTCTAAAAATGAAATGGGATCATTGACATCAGCAAGCCATCCCATGCGTGCGATCTGGTAATTTTCTTTGGCCAGTTTGTCTAAATAGACTCTCCAATCGAAGGTTTCCAGTTCGATTTCAATATCAAATGTCTCTTTCCACATCTGTTGAATGGCTTGCGCAATTTTTTGGTGTTCCCGATTAGCATTAAAACTTAAAAACGTTTTAGGGAAGGAGAGCAGGCCAAGTTCTTGGATCCCTTCTTTAAAAAGAGCTTGTGCCTTTTTTTTGTTGTCATCCTTAAACAAGACTTGACTCTTCCAATCCCACATATTGGGCACTAATGCAAGAGCGATCTCTTGATCTGCTTGCGTGATATGATCTACGATTTCTTGTCGATTAATGGCATAGGCAAGAGCTTTACGGATTTTGGAATTGTGGAGATGGGGAATTTGAGTATTGATTTTATAATAATAGGTGCCATTTGAGGGGTGTGTGATGACCCTGCCTTCGGCTTTGAGCGTAGGAAGAAATTCGGTGGGCAAATTAGAGAGAGGAGCTCCTGCCCAATCTAATTCCCCATTTTCGTACATATAGAGCTCAGTGGTTGCATCCTCTACTATTAAAAGCTTAAGTCCAGCTAGGGTTACTTTTGAAGCCTCCCAATAGAGGGGGTTTTTTTCGACTCTTATTTCATTGTCATGATCCCATTGTTTAAGAATAAAGGGGCCATTTGAGGGGGAGGTTTCAGGATTTTTTTCGTCAATCGATGCGTGAAGGGGAAAAAAGAGGGGATAAGAGAGCATTTCAAGAAAATAGGGGGCAGGATGCTCTAAAGTGACTTCCAGAGTTGAGACATCGAGAGCTCTAATCCCTAATTCTGTAAGGGGAACCGTTCCTTTTTTTACAGCAGCTCCATTTTTAATCAGAAACAATTTATAGGCAAAGGGGGCTGGAAAAGAGGGGGTCAATATCTGTTTCCAGGAGCGTTCAAAATCGAGAGCTGTGACAGGATCCCCATTTGACCAGAGACTCTTTCTTAAAGAAAAAGTGTAAGTTGTTCTATTTTCGGAAAGGGTAATTTTTTCTGCAAGAGCGGGCTTGGGAGTATGATCAGCACCGATTCTTGTGAGCCCCTCGTAGAGCATAATCAGGACATTATTAGAGGTGACATCCGTGGCTTTTCTAGGATCTAGAGTGGGGGGCTCAGAGGAGAGATTAATCCTTAGAATTTGACTACGTTCTTTGGGGGAGGAGCAGGAAAAAAATCCCAGCCCCACAGCCAATAAGAGAAATATTATAATTTTCGAGCCCATTTAAAATCTGCAGTTCCTAGAGGAGAAAGAACAACATCTTTTACATTATCTTTCTTTACATAGTCAAATGCATAATGATAGAGAGGGAGGATTGGCATTGCATCTATAAGAATGTGCTCTGCTTGGCTGAGCAGTTCCTTTCTCTGTAGAGGGTCTATTTCGCAACGAGAGCGGTCGAGAAGCTGGTTATAACCATCTTGATTCCAGTTGGTAATATTTACCCCCTCCCTCCATTTAAAGATTTCTAAAAATGCCAGAGGGTCATGATAATCTGCGACCCATTCCCCCGTTGCAATCTGGTAATGGCCCTGTTTGAGATGAGTGCGATGCACATGTAATTCAAGAGCTTCTAGTTTCACTTCTATTCCAAAGGCTTTTCTCCATTCATCTTGGAGGAATTGAACGATCTTGGTATTTCTTACAGAGGGGGAATATTTTAATGTGATAGGGGAGAGTGTTGTGGAACCTAACTCTTGAAGAGCCTCCTCAAATAAGAGACGCGCATAGGTGACATTTCCATCTTCAAAATAGGGTTGATGATGAGAGCTCAAAGAGGGGGGAACAACGCCTGTGGCAGGAATCTGATGCCCCTGTAGAATATGTTCGATTAAAGCTGCTCGATGCACAGCATAGGAAAAGGCCTTACGGAACTTTACTTGATTGAAGGGGGGAGCATCTGTGTTGAAATTCAACCAGAAGGTTCCATCAATGGAGTAGGAGTGGAGCTGTTTATCATTTTTCATTTTTTCCATGATTTCAGGAATCAAAGGGGCAGAGAGGGGCTGTCCTAACCAGTCCAGCTGATTCTTCTCAAAAAGAAGCCCCTCTGTTCCGCTATCTGCGATGATGGAGAGGGTAATGCCAACAAGCGCAACAGAAGAGCAATCCCAATAGGTGGGATTTTTTTCTAAGATAAGCTCTCTTTGAGGCTCCCATGTTTTGAGAGTAAAAGGACCATTATAGACCTGAGTTTTGGGTTTTTGATGGACAGGAAAAAAAGTGGGAAAAGCTGTGAGTTCTAAAAAATAGGGGGTGGGACTCTCCAGTTGGATGGTCAACAGGTTAGGGGCTAGAACAGTGACCCCTAATGAGTCCACAGGCAGTTTTCCTTCACGAATCTGTCGTCCATTTTTTATGGGATAGAGCATATAGGCATAATCACAGGCGAAGGAGGGGTCTAGAGCTTCTTGCCAGCTTCTTTTGAAATCTTCTGCCGATATAGGATCCCCGTTAGACCAGAAGGCCTCACGGAGAGTAAAGGAGTAGGTCAAAAGGTCATTAGAAATTTCTATTTTTTCAGCAAGAGCTAGCTGAGGTGCCCCTTGAGCATCTAAACGCATGAGCCCCTCATAGAGCTGTTTCATCAGAGTTAAATCTCGTTGTAGGCGCACTGCGCGCGGATCGAAGGAGGCGGGGTCTGTCGGAAAGTTAAGGAGAAGCTGTTGGTTATTATCCTTGGATGGAGGAGGCTCCTGACAGCTGGACATGAGGAGAAGTAGGAGAAGCAGAAGTTGGGGCACGTGCAGACTCCTTAAAAGGGATACGGGGTTTAGCTTCTAATGTCCAGGGGCTGATCCCCTCGCGTTTAAAAACATGATACCCGAGACCTGCAATCATGGCCCCATTATCAAGACACAGACCAGCAGGTGGATAATAAATAGGAAGAGAGGATTTTTTTTCCAAAAGAGTGCGCATATATTGATTATGCACCACTCCCCCTCCCAGAATTACACTCTGACATCCCCACTCTTTTGCACTAAGTGAGATTTTTTCCACAAGATGAGAAAAGGCGACATGTTGAAAACTTGCAGCCACATCTTTTTTATCCTCTTCAGAAATCATAAGAGGGGAGTTTTTCTGTCCATTTTGTCCTCGAATTAGATAGAGAGCAGCTGTTTTAAGGCCACTGAAAGAGAAATCGTAAGGACGCCCCTTAATGGTTCCAGCTTTCAGAGGATATCTGAGAGGGTTTCCCTCTCGAGCAAGTTTTTCAATTTCTGGTCCTCCTGGATAGGGTAGATCTAACATTTTTGCCACCTTATCAAAGGCCTCACCGATGGCATCATCTTGAGTTTGACCAATCAACTCATATTCTCCCAGTCCACGCACAAACAAAAGGGCAGTATGTCCTCCTGAAAGCACAACTCCTAAACTAGGAAGAGGGGGAGAATGGCTCATGAGCGAGGAGAAGAGGTGAGCCTCCACATGGTTTACCCCTATAAAAGGTTTTTCATGAGACCAGGCCAGCCCCTTTGCAAAGTTGATTCCTACTAAGAGAGCACCTACCAGGCCGGGTCCATGCGCGACAGCAATGAGGTCGATCTCTCGCATCGAAACAGCTGCTTGGAGTAGAGCCTGATGGAGGAGGGGTTCGCATACATCTAGATGACGCCTACTGGCAAGTTCTGGAATGACCCCCCCATAGGAGGTGTGGAGATCTCCTTGAGAGGCCACGACATTAGATAAGATTTCAGAGCCGTTGCGTACAACGGCAAATCCTGTCTCATCACATGTACTTTCAATCCCTAAAACAAGCATATGGGATCACATTATATACTTATCCGCGACTGGCATCAAGATCGATGATCCAATAAGCAGGATGAAGAGGGGTCCCAATTTTTTGAGCAGGAAAAAGATCAGAAAAAGGTTCTAAAATTTTCTCTAACATCTCTTTTTTTTCTTTTCCAAGCACATAAAAAAAGATGTGATGCGCCTGATTGATAAAATCAAAAGTAAAACTCATGCGCCAACTATTTTTTTGAGGCACATAGTTTGCAATAACCCACCTATTTTCTACATGAAGTCCCTCTGTGTTTGGAAAGAGGGAGGCTGTATGTCCATCATCCCCCATTCCAAGCATGATGAGATCTAAGGGTCTATCTTTTAATATTTTTTTTAAAATTCTCTCATATTCTATTGCTTGGCTTTCTATATCATGCTCTGCTTCCATACGAAAAATATGTTTAGGATTGAGAGGAAGTTGATTAAGTCCCCCCTCCTCCATTGCCATACGATAATTATTATCTACATGGTGGGGGGGAACGCTTCTTTCATCTCCCCAAAACAAAAACAGTTTGGACCAATCTATTCGGTCTCGATTATGAGGAGCGCTCAATTTTTGGAAGATAGCCAGTGGAGTGGAACCCCCTGATAGAGCGACAGCAAAATACCCATGATCAGCTATGGCCTCTTGAGCAACTTGAAACCAGTGATCTACGCAATAATGGATCGTTTTTTCTCTATCTCCAGGGACAATAAGGCGGCGTCGTTCATCAATTACTTTTTCCACTTCAAATAGATCTCCATGCACGACCCTCTTTTGCCATCATCTCATCTGCAGCTTTTGGTCCCCAAGTACCTGAGGCATAATTCGGGAAATCTTTAGGGGGGAGGCGATTCCACTCTTCTAAAATAGGAGAGATTAGCTTCCAGGAGGTGAGAACCTCATCCCCTCTTGCGAAGAGAGTCCCGTCACCCAAGATACAATCACAGATGAGCCGTTCGTAGGCTTCGGGAGGGGCAAGCCCGAAGTAAGAGCTATATTTGAAGTCCATTTTTACAGGTTGTACGGGGCTACTTGGACCGGGAACCTTGCAATTGATACGCAGTGCAATTCCCTCATCGGGTTGAATTCTAATGACGAGCACATTTTTTTCATTCTGCCTACCCTCTTGAGTGAAGAGGATGCCTGGGGCATTTTTGAAGGTTACAGCGATTTCTGTCGCTCTTTTGGGGAGCCGTTTTCCAGCTCTTAAGTAAAAGGGGACATTAGCCCAGCGCCAGTTATCGATGTAGAATTTAAGAGCGACGAAAGTTTCTACATAAGATTGAGGATTGACATTTTTTTCCTGTCTATAGCCTATGACCCCTTGCCCATCGATAGCTCCTGGACCATATTGCCCTCGAACAACCAGCTGGTTAAAAAGAGAGAGATCGATAGGACGGATGGCTTGAAGGACCTTTACTTTTTCATTATGGATAGATTCTGGACGCAAGCTAGAGGGGGGTTCCATGGCGGTTAAAGAGAGCAGTTGCATCATGTGATTTTGGACAATATCGCGCAGCATGCCCGCCTCTTCCCAGAAAGCGCCTCTTGTACCGATTCCGATCTCCTCGCCTACGGTGATTTGAATATGATCGATATAATGGTTATTCCAGAAGGCCTCGAATATGGAGTTTGCGAAACGGAAGACGAGGATATTTTGAACAGTCTCCTTTCCGAGGTAGTGATCGATACGGTAGATCTGAGATTCAGAAAGATGTTTAGAGACAAATTTTTGAAGCTCTATTCCTGATGCAAGATCATGACCGAATGGTTTTTCTATAATGATCCGCGACCACTTGTCTTTTACTTTATGCACGTCGTAGATCAGACCATGTTGACTGAGTTTTTCAACGATAGTGGGGAAAAAACTGGGAGGAGTTGAGAAATAAAAGATACGATTACCGGAGGTTCCCAGCTCTTTATCGAGCTTTTGAAGAAATTGATTGAGGGAGTCATACCCTTGGTCATCATCGAAATTGGCTTGATGGTAGAAAATTTGATTAGAGAAGCTCTTCCAGAGAGTTTCATCAGTCGGTTTTACGCGAGAGAATTTATTGACCGCCTCATGCATTTCTTGACGGAAAGCCTCATGAGTTTTTTCTCTTCTAGCAAAGCCGACGCAAGCGAAGTTGGAGGGGAGCTGCTTATCTCTAGCTAGATTATAGAGAGCAGGAAAGAGCTTACGTGAGGTAAGATCGCCTGTAGCGCCAAAGATAACGATGATGCATGGCTCTATGGTTTTAGAAGTTTTTGCTTTTTCTTCAGAGGGGAGGGTGGATGTTGTCATAAGGCTTTAGCCAATGTTTTTTTCAGACATTAACCTGAGAGGTAAATTCTGCACAAGGGGGGAATAAGAAAATTAAAATCTAGTTGACAAAATCTTGATATATTTCTGATACTCTCCTCCGAAATTTACATTTTTATGGGAGAAATAACCGCCATGGCAACAATCGCATCTGCAACAGCGAGATTTCATGCTTGTGATCATTCAAAACATTGGCGTACTCCTCCCTTAACAGGTTACTCTCCTTATCTCAGGATAGTACAACAAATTTTGACACTGCAGGTGGCATGTTTTCGTGGAAATCAAGAGCGTAATCTTAAAGAAATTGAGGAGGGAGGGGAGTTGAAGTATGAGGTCTTATTTTGTGGTAGTCAGCCTGTGGGAGTTGTAGTCTACCAAAAGGGTTATATATTTAAAGTACAAAATTTAGAAGTTAGAGAGGATGACCTATGTCACGCAGCCCTTTTAATTGATAGAGTAAAAGGGCTGGCTCAGAGAAATTATTCAGCAAGAATCGAGCTGACCCTATCAGGAGAACCTAAAAAAATAATTGGATTACTTCAAAAAAAAGATTTTGGGGCGCAATCCGTTTTAAAAAACATCTATAAGCCAGGGGTAAACGAGATTATATTTGGTCATAAGGTCACGCGAGAAGAAGTAGAAAGTTTGTTGGTCGAAGTAAGAGAAGAAACATCAGCTCCGGAAAGTCGTTTTCCAGAGAAGAGTAAAGCTAAAAGGAAAAAAGGAAGCGAGCTTGAGGAAGAGGAGGGATCTGCAGGACCTCCTTCGAAAAAAAGAGGAACAGAGACCGATTATCAGAAAGATCGAGAGGCAAGCAATTTTGATCCTAGAGAGGAGAGACGAGCAAGAAGAGAGAGGGTTGCTTCTCAAAGCATGTCTCATGAACCTCCTACTCCTAAACTGGCTTTATATAGAACAAATTTGAAGCAGAAAGATATTGATCAAATCAAAAGTGGTGAAAAAACAATTGAGGTAAAAATTGAGTGCGGGGTCTTCTTAAAATATAAACCAGGCGATCTGGTTCAATTTTCTGATAAAAAAGCTCAAGCAGATGGTGTCCTATGTACAATTGTCTCTATTCGCAAGTATCCGAGTTTTGAAGAGCTATTTCAACAAGAGGATTTTAAAAAATGTCTGCCAGATGCTCAAAGCCTAGAAGATGCAGTCAGCGTTTATCATGCAATTCCTGGATCTGTGAAAAAAGCTGTCAGATTTGGCGTAATAGCAATTGAGTTTCGTAAGAAACCAGCCTAAAAGTAACTGTGAAATGAATCTTATAAGATTGATGATGAGACTTATAAATTGCAGAGCGCCTCGATTCTATGGCAAGAACCAGAGAGCTTGCCTCCTCTTCCTAAGCAGTTATAAAATTAAAATCTAGTTGACAAAATCTTGATATTTTCCGATACTCTTTCCCAAAATTTAAATTTTTGTGGGAGAAATAACCGCCATGGCAATAATTGCATCTACAACAGCGAGACCTCATGCTTGTGATCATTCAAAATATTGGCTTACTCCTTCCTTAACAGGCGACTCTCGTTATCTCAATATAGTACAACAAGTTTTGACACAGCAGGTGGCACCTTTTTGTGGAAATCAAGAGCGTAATCTTAAAGAAATTAAGGAGGGAGGGGAGTGGAAGTATGAGGTCTTATTTTATGATGATTGGCCTGTGGGATTAGTAGTCTATAGAAGGGCAGGTTGTATACTTGAAGTAAAAAATTTAGAAGCTAAAGAGGATGGTGCATCTACAGCAAGTCATGCAACCTTCTTAATTAATAGAGTAAAAGCTCTGGCTCCGGAAAATCTTTCAATACGCATCTGTCTGACTGTATCAGGAGGATCTCCAAAAATAACGGAATTTCTTCCCAAAGAGTGTCTCCTGAACCTCCTACTCCTAACGTGGTTGTTCATAAAACAAATTTAAAGCAGAAAGATATTGATCAAATCAAAAGTGGTGAAAAAACAATCGAGGGAAGAATTAATTGCGGGATCTTCTTAAGATATAAACCAGGCGATCAGGTTAGATTTTCTGATAAAAAAGCTCCAGAAGATGGTGTCTTATGTACAATTTCCGCTATTCGCCAGTATCTAAGTTTTGAAGATCTGTTACAACAAGAGGGTTTTGAAAAATGTCTGCCAGATGTCGGGAGCCTAGAAGACGCAGTCAGCTTTTATAATGCAATTGCTGGATCTGTGAAAAAAGTTGCCAAATATGGCGTGATGGCAATGGAGCTTCTTAAGAGCCCATCCTAAAAATTCTATAGGCGAGTTAATAACCAAGATAGCTTTGAAGTAAAATCAATGCGCAGACAGAATCTACTCTCTGCTTCCTCTTCTTGCGCGAAAATCCCCCCTCCCTAAGAGAACGGTCCGCCTGCCTTGTCGATAGCCTCTCATCCCAAAGAAGAACCTCATAAGGCACCTCCTTCTGTAACAAAGAGATAAAATGCTTTACCTCATCTGCTAAAAAACTTACCCTCCCATCCATATGCAAAGGATAACCCACAATGATCTTCTCAATCGTATAGGGTTCTAAAAGACGCAGTAGCTGCTTAATCGTGCCTGCCGTCTGCGCATCTGCTTGAATGGTGGGCAGGGGAGTCGCAATCATCCTACTCTCATCAGAAATGGCAACTCCCAATCTTTTGAGCCCAAAATCTATACATACTACTCTTCCCATAAAATCTGCTCCACTCTTTGTATATCTTCGGGAAGATCAACCCCAATCCCCTTATCCTCAACAAGACAGGTCTGTATTACAAAACCATTTTCTAATACCTTTAACTGTTCTAAATCTTCTCCCACTTGAAGAGTAGAGGGGGGAAGTGTCACATATTTCAAGAGAAAATCACGCCGAAAACAGTAAATTCCAATGTGCCGGTAAGCCTGTCCCTTATGAGGAATAGGAGAACGGCTAAAATAGAGCGCTTTTCCCTCTTTATCAAAGACACATTTCACAATTGAGGGGCTCAATAACTTCTTTTCACAATCGATTTTAGCCACCGGAGTAGATAAAACAGCCTCAGGGTTTTTCAAAAGAGAATCAACCAAAGTATCTATAATCAAAGGATTTAAGCAGGGCTCATCCCCCTGAATATTCACAATCAAAGTAGCTTGAGGACAAAAAGAGGCTGCCACTTGCGCAACTCGATCAGTTCCTGTAAGGCAAAAAGGGGAGCTCATCACAACTTTCCCTCCAAATTCCTCAACATGATTCCTAATCTGCTCATTGTCAGTCGCAATGATGAGATCATCTAAAAGCTTTGATCGAGATGCGTTTTCGTATGTTCTTTGTATTAAAGACTTTCCAAGAATAGAAGCTAAAGGTTTTCCAGGAAAACGAGTACTACCCCATCTCGCTGGAATAATTCCAATAATTTGCATAATGTAAGGAGCATACAAAAAAACATTTAGGGAGTCTATCTAAATCATACAAATAAATATTCTTAAAAAATAGAATAGATAGTATTATAAGTTTAATACTAACTAACTAGGTTTATATGGGTATTTTTCCAAATAAATTTCTTCTGAATATCTGTACATGTGGATTTGTTCTTTCATCTGCTATTTATGGAATCGGATTAGAAGCACAAGAAAAGAGAGTGCAAGAGAAAAAAGAGGTAAAAGAGTGGAAAAAATTTACATCAGAGGAGAGTGGTTTTGCTATCGATTTTCCAAGACCTCCCGAGCATATTGAGCAGACAATTGATATTCCTAAAACTGATCTGAAGATTATCTATAACACCTATTTAAGTGAACCCAGTGATGCTGTAGTTTATGTGGTTTCTGTATGGAATTATCCGGCTGAGTTAGATATGTCCAAGCCTGAGGTGAATTTACAAGATGGATTTCATGGAATGTTGCAAGCGCTTCCAGGTTCACAGGTTCTCTCTATGCAGATGGGGGAAGATGGGGGATTTAAGGCGCTCAACTTTTTGGTAAAAAATGAGGATATCTTTTTTCAAGGGAAGTTGGTTCTTGTTTACAATACGCTTTATCAAGTGTTCACTGTGTATAAGGAAAGTGAAAAGATGGAGGATAACTATAAACGGTTTAGTACCTCTTTTAAGCTTGTTCAGCCAGAAAAGAGAAAAGTAAATAACAAGAATGGCAAGAACCCTCAGATGAATATCTGAAAACCTGAATTTGAGGAAGAAAAACCCAAAACTCAGGTTAAAAGGCTTTGCCGAAGTGCTTTTTTTCAAGCCAGTAATCGATAGAAAAGAGCCCTGGACCGAAAGAATAGACAAGCAGTGCAGTCAGAAGATAGAGGAAGGGTTCTTGTTGAACAAAAAGAGAGGGGGATGTTCCGAGCGCAGCCACCGCCTCTTTATGAGCAGTTAAATAGGCAACGATAAAAACGCACGAGAGAATCAACCCAAAAAAACGGGAAAAAAGTCCGAGAACAAGGGCCAGTCCCCCCAAAACTTCAAAAGTTGCCACCATGTATGCTGAGAGTAGGGGGTAAGGGAGGCTAAGCGAGGCAAAAAATTCACCTACTGCATGGATATTCATCCACTTCCCAAAACCTGTGACCACCAAGAGCCACCCAAAGTAGAGTCGTAGAACGAGCAGAAGAAAGGGGGCTACAAATTTACTTGAAAAGACAAACGCCTTATAACCCTTTTTTATCCAATTTGCGGCCATATGGGCAGTCTAAATGATTTTTTAAAATACTACAAGCTGACAATACTACAAGCTGACGTTGTATCCGCGAAGAATAGCTCTGATTTCTCGAACCCCAATCTGAGAACGGCTGCAGAGTAAAAATGAACTTTTCCCCTCAGGTTGAAATTTTTCCCAATAACTTCTTCTCCCATCTAAATGGAAGAGAGCTTTACAGAGATTAAATAACTTTCGAACCGTCCATTTTGAGAATTTCCCAAGACCATGAATCGTTCCTAACTGTTTTGCAGGGGTTGTTCCAAAAGAGAGAAAAGAGGCCCCCTCTTGACGCAAAATTTCAATCACATGCATGACTAAAAGTTCCGATGTCCCGTTCGGCGCATCGGGAGTTGTCATCAAAAGATTCACGACCCATCCATCCGTAATCTGATTCATTAACAGAGCCCCTACCATCTTGTCTCCCACCTGAGCGTAAAACCACCGTTTTCCCTGACGGACAGAAAAAAGATGAACATGAGAGAGAAAAATTTGTAATCCTCGACGTGCTTTTAACCACTCTTTACCAACTTTTTCAATAGCTAACTCTGTTTGAGGGTCATGAGAAATATATTCCTGAACAGTTACGCCAGCTTTAGAGGATTGATTCATTTTTTTTCTAAGAATACGTCCTGTGCCACCCGTTGTTGGATCCTGTTGAGGATTAACGATAAATTCTTGACCAATTTCTACACTTAAGCCGCATACACTCTCTAAAGCCCAATCAGAAAATTGTTTGGTTGTATCCACATAAACAATACTCTTTTTCTGTTCATCACAAAATTGGTGAAAAGCGCGCACAAGAAGAGGCCTCTCTTCCTGAGAACAGACAGGATCTCCAAAAGAGATCACACAACCTCGTGTTGTCTTATAGCCTACAAATCCATTCACTTGAGGTGAAGTGAAAATATGGCAAGAGGGGTCTAGTAAAACGATGGAGGCAGAATGACCCCACTGTTTGAGGTGATCTGCAATCAGGTCTCGTTCTTCTATATTATATTCCATGAAGTTTCGAATAAGTTTTGTGTTTAATATAGCTATTCAGTTATGATCTCTTTTTTGAATTATAAAATTTATTTTATAATCTTGTCTATTTTTTTATTATAGATGGGTTTAGAGTCTAACGTTCACTAACAGGAGGTTTTTATGGCTAGTGGAGCAGTAAGTAGATCAGTAGTTTGTTGTATTCAAAGAGTTATGCTCGATGGGCTTTTAGCTCAAAAGAGATCAATATCAGGAAGAACAGCACAACAAGTTGTGCATGGTCATGCAACTCTCAGTCAAGCGCTATTAGCTCAAAAGAGATCAATATCAGGAAGAACAGCACAACAAGTTGTGCATGGTCATGCAACTCTCAGTCAAGCGCTATTAACTCAAACAGAATCAACTAGGGATATAGTAAAAACCATGCTTACGTGTGCTACTGATTCAGCCTCTTCAACTCAAAGAAGCGCAACGGATGAATCAATGCTAAAAAGATATGTAACTCAGTATCAATTGCAGTATGATCTCTTGCGGGTATTGGGAGCGCCAAAAAACTTTGATCGAGAAGTTATGGAAGTATGTTTAAGGACTTTAAATGTTTTAGATAGAAGTTTGCCTGATGTTTTTGAAGCGTCCGTTTAAATTAGGCAATATTGTATTGCCTTCCAATATCTTATGCGCCCCCTTAGCGGGGTGCTCTGATATTCCATTTCGTAAAATGACAACCAAATATCGTCCTGGTCTTGTCTATTGCGAAATGGTTAAAATGGATGCTCTGGTAAGAAACATTCCTAAAACTTTTCGTTATTTGGAATTTGAGCCTTCAATGCATCCCATTGGAGGCCAACTTTGTGGCAGTAAACCGGAGCTTGCGGGGCCCTGTGCAAAGATCATTGAGGAGTTAGGATTTGATGTAGTGGATTTAAATTGCGGCTGTCCTGTCGATAAGGTGACAAAAGATGGGAGTGGTTCTGGAATGTTAAAAAATCCAGAACTGATAGGGGAGGTCATCTCTAATATGGTGGCTGCTGTTAAGATTCCGGTCACAGTTAAAATCCGCATAGGTTGGGATTTTAATCAGATAGTCGCACCGCAAATCACGCAAATCGCGGAAGCTGCAGGGGCATCTGCCATTTGTATTCATGGAAGGACCCGCTCTCAGGCTTATAAAGGTCCTGCAAATTGGGACTATATCCGTGATTGTAAGCAGGTGGCCAAAAACATTCAAGTGATTGCCAATGGGGATATTGTAGATGCGTTTAGTGCTGAAAAGGTGTTTAACCATACAGGGTGTGATGCTGTTTTGCTTGCGAGGGGTACGATGGGGCAGCCCTGGTTAATTGAGGATATTTATCGTCATTTTGAAGAGAGGGCTCCGCTCATTAGAACGGGAGCTGATTATAAGCAGGCCTTTTTAGAACATTTGGAACATATCGTTACCTATCAAGAGGCTCATCGTGCGGTTCTTGACCTGCGTCGTGTGGGCTGCTGGTATCTTAAAAGGGGACATGGAGCTAGGGAGTTGAGAGAGGCTCTTAACCGTTCTCGATCGGTCGATGAGGTAAGAGAGCTCATCGCGCACTATCCCTGGCACCAGATCCACTTTTCTCCATCCAATGAAAATACCCTGGATAGCTGTCTTATTTAACGCCAGTTTAATTTAAGGAATGGCTAGAAGATACTGAAGGCATCAGCCGTTCTTTAAATTAAATTGGCGTATTATCAATGGGGCTACGCCCCAAACCCCGTCGATCCACTTTGCTCCGCAAGTGAAAGGATAATACTTGTCGGGAACCTTTCGGTCCCCCGCGCCCCTAGGGCTGTTGGGACTTTGTGCAACTGCTGCCCTACGGGTCGCTGTGCGCTCGCTAGCCATGCTAAAGCACTGATCTTCGCTCGTTTACAGCGATTGCACTTTGCCCCAACAGCCATCGACCCGCAGTACCTGCGGTAACTTTTATAAATAACTTAACGCCAGTTTAAAATAAGAAAGCATTCAACATTCTAAGAAATTGATATAAGTTTCTTTTTCTTAGAATGTTGAATGCTTTCTTATTTTAAACTGGCGTTATTTAATTGTTTTTAAGATGAATGCGGATGATCTTCTGATCCTCTTTTGGACGATCTCCCGCTCCTTTAGGTGTTGTTTCAATCTTCTGAATCACTGAGTACCCACTGGTCACTTCACCAAAAATAGTATGTTTCCCATTAAGCCATGTAGTAGGCGCTGTCGTAATGAAAAATTGACTCCCATTTGTGTTAGGTCCCCTGTTGGCCATCGCAAGCAGCCCACGATGGTCAAACTTTAAGGAGGGAACAATTTCATCCTCAAAAGGCTTTCCCCAAATAGATTGCCCCCCAGTCCCTGTACCTGTAGGATCCCCCCCTTGAATCATAAAACCCTCAATCACACGGTGAAAGATAATTCCCTCATAATATTTTTTATCCATAAGAGCAAGAAAGTTCTCAGTAGTTTTAGGAGTAAGATCTGTGAAAAGGGTAACTTCAAAAGATCCTTGAGTGGTTTCAAAAACAACAACGGGACGGTCAGTGGTCATACAAGAGGCCTCTATAGAGTTTAAAAATAGGATGTTAATAACGACAAATAGAAAAGAAAATAAAAAACGTTTCATGCGAGAAATCCTATCACACTGCTTGCATTTCTGAAAAATAGTTTTTTGTGTATTGAATATCTTGTGCAATTTGTTGCTGGAGAAGACTTTCAGAATGAAAAGCTCTTTCTGCACGTAAAAATTTATGAAAAATTACCTCGATTTCCCCCTCTACAGGAAGAGGAGAGTTCAAAAGATGTACCTCCAAAAGCAAAGAGCGTTCTTTATGAAAAGTAGGTGCCCGACCTAAATTTGCAACAGCTTGAAAAAGAGTGCCTTTTAGCATAACTTCCCCAATATAGACGCCAGGAGGCGGTAAACAAAGATTGTCTACGGAAAGGTTAGCTGTTGGAAAACCCAGCTTCCTGCCGCGCCCCTCTCCAGGCTCAATTTTAGATAAGATGGAAAAAGGGCGCCCTAAAAGTTGAGAGGCAATATGAAGGTCTCCCTGTTCAATTTTTTCTCGAATTAAACGGCTAGAAACAAGATGGCTCTCCTTGTACACAGGTGCTAAATATTCAAGACCAAAATGGAGAGATTGGGAAAGTTCTAAAAGGCAGGAGGGGTCCCCCTTTCTCTGATATCCAATACGCGCATCATATCCTAAGACCAAATGGCTAAAGGGGATATTTTTTTTGATTATACTTAAAAATTCTTCAGGAGTTTGCATCGAAAATTTTTCAGTGAAATTCAATAAAATGACAGTATCCACCCCATTTTTTTCTAGTAAGAGCAGTCTATGTGAAAGAGAGGTTAGGCAACCATTTTTTTTTTGATACAGCAAGGTGGCTGGGTGATTTAAGAAGGTTAAAACGACCCTTTTCTCTCCGAGTTCGCACAGTTTTTCTAAAAGAGCCAAGTGGCCTACGTGAACCCCATCAAAATTCCCAATAGTGAGAGAGGTTACATCAGAAGAGGGAATGTATGCATCTAAGCTATAGAGGACTTGCATGAAATTTCAACGTTTTTTAGAAGATGAGGTATGATATCAAACCCATGCTGATCTAAAAGTTCTCCTGCGATACACTGTTCAAGGCGAAAATGGCCACTTCTTGTGCGCTGCAGTTTGGATAAATGCGCTCCACATCCTAAAAGTTGCCCCAACTCATGAGCAAAACTGCGTATATAAGTTCCTTTGCTACAAGCAATTTTTAAAGAAAGACGCGGATAGTTATAGTTAAGAAAAGTAGTATGAATCCAGACTTTTGCGGGAGCGCGTTCTACGACCTCTCCTTTACGAGCCAGAGTATATAACTTCTTCCCTTTGATTTTTTTTGCGGAGTACATGGGGGGAATTTGCTCTATTTCTCCTTGAAAATGGAGAAGAACTTTTTCGATTTCTTCAAGAGAGGGAACCTTCTTGGAACGTGCGACAATTTTCCCATCACAATCGTATGTATCTGTACTAACCCCATAATAGATTTCAGCGAGATACTCTTTGTCTTGAAGAAGCAGTTTATCTGAAATACGCGTATAGTTGCGTCCTATTAAGAGAACCATAACTCCCGTTGCAAAAGGATCTAGTGTGCCTGCGTGACCGATCTTCTCTATCCCTGTAAGCTTTCGAAGAGAACGCACTAAACTAAAAGAGGTTTTCCCCTGGGGTTTATTAACTAAAAGAAGTCCCTCTTTTAGATCAGAAGATTCATGATTCAGATTCACGACTCTTGCGCTCTTGTTGAATTTTATAAATCAGTTCTTCAATTTTCATATGCGCCTCCAAAGAGGAGTCTACAATAAAGAGAAGTTCAGGAAAAAAGCGCATTACCACCTTTTTTGATGCATGGACAGCTATGAAGTTAGCAGCTGACTGCAAAACGGCAATGGCCTCTTTTTTTACAGCATCATCTCCAATGGCGCTGATATAAACCTTTGCGTGATGTAAATCTTTAGAGACCTCTACGCGTGTTACCGTAATCAGTTTGGGAAGATGAGGATTTTTTACATCTTGATGAATCACATCAGAAATCACCTCTTTGAGAAGAGAGTTAAGACGTTGAACGCGCCGTTCACTCATAGTTCCTGCTCATGGTAAATGATCTCATAGGCTTGGAGGAGATCACCCACTTGAACATCCTTGAACCCTTCTAAAAGAATCCCACATTCCAACCCTTTTTTAACCTCTTTTACATCCTCTTTCACCCGTTTTAAAGAGGAGATATTTCCCTTCCAAACCACCTGATTGTCCCGAAGAGCTCTTATTTTTTGACCACGCGTGATCGTTCCATCGATCACTTGGCAACCCGCGATCAGTCCGAGATGAGAGGCCTTGAAAAGAGCTTTAACTTCCGCTTTACCTGTCTCCTTCTCCTCCTCAATCTTATCCAAAAGACTCTTCATGAGTTTTTTTACCTCTTCGATGGCATGATAAATGACATCGAAAAGACGGACCGTTACACCACGCGCTTTAATAAGCGCCTCCGCATGATTTTCAACTCTTGTATGAAATCCTATGATCACAGCTTGAGAGGCAAAGGCCAATTCGATATCTGATTCAGAGACCTCTCCCACACCCACAAAAATGATATCCGCATCTATCTTATCCGATTTAATTTTCATAATAGAGGTTTTTAAGGCCTCTACAGAGCCTTGAACATCTCCTCTAAGGATCAGCTTCAAGATCTTCTTCTCTTTTTTCATCAATCTGTCCATACCAGAAGACTTCTTAATGAGAAGAGCTTGCTGTTTTTGACCCGCAGCTCTCGCCTCAATAATTTCACGAGCCTCTTTTTCATTTTTTACAACGATGAAAGGATCTCCTGCAGAGGGAAGACCTGATAAACCCGTGATTGCGACGGGGGTAGAGGGACCAGCTGAGCGCAGATGTTTCCCATATTCATCTTGAATGGTTTTTACACGTCCCCAATGTTGTCCAAACACAAGAGCATCACCGATATGTAAGGTTCCATTTTGTACTAAGATAGTCGCAACACTTCCCATACCCTTATGCATCTCAGATTCTAAAACAGTTCCTCGAGCGCGCGCCTCTTGTGAGGCAGTCAACTCTAACACTTCCGCTTGAAGAGCAAGCATCTCTAAAAGAGTAGAAATTCCCTCTCCTGTAACAGCAGAGGTATTGACTGTAATGGTTTGCCCCCCCCAAGCTTCTGGTAATAACTCTTTTTCAGAAAGCTGGCGATAGACAGTTTCAGGATTAAATCCAGGACGGTCACATTTGTTAACTGCTACCACGATGGTGACTTTTGCATCTTTTGCCTGTTGTAAGGCCTCATAAGTCTGCTCCCGCATCCCCTCATCACCAGCAACGACTAGAACAACGATATCTGTAACCTCTGCTCCTCGAGTACGCATCGCAGAAAAAGCTTCGTGACCAGGCGTATCTAAAATGGTGATATCTCCTACAGGAGTCTTACACATAAAGGCGCCAATATGTTGAGTAATCGCACCCGATTCTCCAGCTACCCGATTACTTTTTCGAATTGCGTCAATGAGACTTGTTTTACCATGATCTACGTGACCCATAAAAGCTACAACAGGCGCTCTGTAAATTAATTGAGCACGATCTGTTGCTTGAATTTCTTCCTGAATCGTTTGAGCTGTGATTTGAATTCTCTCTTTTTCCGATGTATCGATCGTGATTTCACAGCCAAATTCATGTCCAATAAATTGGACAGAGGTCTCATCTTCAAGAAAGTCATTAAGAGTATAGGTCATTCCATGGAGAAAAAGCTTCTGAATCACATCAGAGGCTTTTAATTTCATATCTGAAGCCAGATCTTTTACCGTGATAGGAAGACGTATCTTGAGCTGAGAGGGACGAGAGGCTTGCGTTTCCTCAATAAAACGTTGCTTGAGACCTCTTTTTTTTCTCCAGCGATCATCCTCTTCAGTAAGACCCTGACGATCTCTGGCATCAAATGCTTTAGGTTCTTGTTTCTTAGCAGGCTTTAAATCCTTAAAATCACGCAGCTTCTTAGGTTTTTTAACCTCTTTTTTAGAAAGATCCTCTTTTTTCGGCTCCTCTTTCTTAGGGGATTCTTTTTGAGTAGTTTCTGCGGTTTTAATGAGAGGCGCCTCCTCCTTTTTCTTTTTCACAGGGAGAAGGTCATCAACATGTCTTCCTGTAGGCCCCAGTTTTTCATAGAGGGGTTTGGCTGAGGAGGGGGGAGTAACAGGAGAAAGAATGGGTTGCGAAGGGGGAGTCGTGGGAGTGACAGATGGGGAGGGGGATTCTACAGATTCTTGTTCTACGATAGGGGGAGGGGGAGCTGTAGGAGATGAAGAAACAACAGGGAGCTCCTCTTCTTTAACTTCAACTTCCTCAATAGGTTCACTCGTAGGGGGTTCTTCTACGGAAGAGGGGAGAGCGGAGCTTTCAGAAGGTGCGAACGAGGATTTAGTTTTTGCACGAATGCGGCGCGGCTCTTTATCTGCATCTGTCCCAGCCACGGGTTTTGCTGCCTTAGATGCTACCTTTTTGTCATCTTCTTTAGGTGTTTCTCTAGCAAGTTTAGCTTTTAATTTATCGAGGCCTGCGGCTTTAGCAAGTTCTGTCTTTTTTATTTTGAGTTTAAAGTTCTTAGTCAATTTTATTCACTCCGTTTGGTAGCATCTTCCAGTATTTTATAAGCCATATCAACGGTTATCCCTGGGACGCTTGCGATCTCATCAATACGGGCAAGTAGAACTTTTCTCAGTGTATCAAAACCTGCTTGCTGAAGGTTTTGGAGAATTAATCTATTGAATCCCTCAATTTCTAAAGGCTTATCTAGATCTGGATTTGTAGATTCTGCAATTTGGAAGCGCTGAATTTCGAGAGCCTTGTTATACTCACTCATCCGTTGAACTTCCAGTTCATAGTCAAGTAGAGCCCCTGTCAAACGGGCATTCATTCCCCGTTTACCAATGGTTGCTGCATAATCCTCATCATCTACAACAATAGCAATGACATTATCCTCTTCATTGACTCCAATTTTTCTAACTTCAAGAGGGGAGAGGATATTTTGAAGAAATTGAATGGGATCGGGATTGAATGGAATAATATCGATCTTTTCATTATTAAGTTCTCTAATGATATTCTTTACACGTCCTCCGCGCACACCTACGCAGGATCCTACAGGATCAACGCGTGGATCTGTAGAACGCACGGCAAGCTTCGTGCGGTATCCCGCATCTCTTACAATACGCACAATTTCGATGGTCCCATCTTCAAGTTCTGGAACCTCTTGAAAAAAAAGCTGTTTCACAAATTCAGGATGACTACGCGATAAGATGACTTCAGCTCCCCCATTTTCTAGATCCTGCACCTCTAATAAAAGAGCATAAATTTTATCGCCCACCTTATATTGCTCTATCTTAGGATAATTTCTTGCAGGAAGCAGAGCCTCTACTTTTCCAAGATCGACTACCAGATTCGCCCCTTTAGCAAAACGCTTCACAACACCAGAAACAATCTCGTTTGCTCGATGACGATACTCCTCATAAATCACATCTCTTTCTGCTCCACGCAATTTTTGAGAAATAATTTGACGAGCAGTTTGAGCTGCAATACGGCCGAAGTTTTTAGGAGTGACAGGAACATCGAGAAATTGACCAATTTCAGAATCAGGATCCAATTCTTGGGCAGCAGCAAGGGAGATCTCTTTTGCAGGTTGGAGGACATTTTTTACAATCTCTTTTTCACAAAAAACTTCGATATCACCACTCTTAGAATTGATCTGGATGGATACGTTGGCCTCCTCTTTAATGCTTTTACGAGCAGCCGCTTTTAAAGCCAACTCAATGGCTCCAATCACAACTTCCCGTTTAATGCCTTTCTCTCGTTCCATGTACTCAAATATGGCTACCAGATCTTTATTCATCTACAAAACTCCTTAATTCTTATACACAATAGGTTCACGCAAAAAACCGAAGGAAACAACCTTCGGTTTTTTTAGAAATTATGACGCAGGCAGGGGAAACTACCGGCTCTCCCCATTTTTCATATCAACGGCATCTTCTGTATTTTCAAATTCATCATTTCCAGAAGATTCGCTGATGACAATATCATCTCGATTGACCTGATTTCTTTCGATCATGTGCTCTTTGATGGATAAAGAGACCTTTTTATGTTCAGGATCAACCTTAATGACTTGAGCAGTTACCTCATCTCCTACAGAAATCACATCTTCGACTTTAGCAAAGGCTTGGTCAGACAATTCTGTGACATGAATAAGCCCTTCTATTCCATTCTTCAACTCAACAAAGGCTCCAAAGGCGGTAATTTTGGTTACTTTCCCTTTGACTAAGGAGTCGATAGGAAGGATATTTTCTATCTCTTTCCACGGGTTTGAGCTCAACTGTTTTACACCAAGTGTAATTTTTTTACTCTCCTTATCTACAGAAAGAATAACCGCCTCAACATGATCCCCTTTTTTGAATAACTCTGAGGGGTGAGAAACCTTACGAATCCAGCTCATATCGGAGATATGAATCAGCCCCTCAATTCCTGGTTCTAGCTCTACAAAGGCGCCATAGTTAGTTAAGCTTTTAATTTCAGCTTTTACAGTAGAATCGATGGGATACTTCTTTTCCACATCATCCCAAGGATTGTGTTCTGTCTGTTTCATCCCCAGAGAAATCTTTCCCTCATCCTTTTGAATAGAGAGGACAATCGCTTCGATTTCATCCCCTTTATTGACGATTTCGCTTGGATCGGAGACGTTTTTAATCCATGACATTTCAGAAACATGGATAAGACCCTCGATACCGGGCTCTATCTCAATGAAAGCGCCATAAGGGAGAAGTTTTACGATTTTCCCTTTCACACGGACGCCAGGAGGATATTTTTTCTCAATATCATCCCAAGGATTATGCTCTTTTTGTTTCAGACCGAGAGCAACTCTTCCCTTATCTTTATCGATACTGAGAATCATCACCTCAAGTTCTTGACCTACATCTACCATTTCAGATGGATGTTTGATACGTTTCCAGGTCATATCTGTGATGTGTAAAAGACCATCAATACCATCTAGATCTAAGAAGACTCCGAAATCTGTAATATTTTTGATAATACCTTTACGAACATTGCCAACCTGAATTTGTTCCAAGAGCTCCGCTTTTTTAGAAATTCTTTCAGCTTCCAAAAGTTCGCGTCGAGAGACGACCACATTTTTTCTCTCGATATTAATTTTTAAGATTTTGAATTCACATGTTTTGCCGAGATAATCGTCAAGAGAGCGAATTTTTTTGTTATCAATTTGAGAACCTGGAAGAAAAGCCTCCATTCCAATGTCAACCATCAAACCGCCTTTGACCTTGCGGATGATTTTTCCCTTAACGATAGAACCCTCTTCACAATGCTCTAGGATATATTCCCACTGTCTTTGACGAGAGGCTTTCTCTCTGGAAAGAACGATTTGCCCCTTCTCATCTTCTGCTTGATCAAGGTAGACTTCGATCTCATTATCTAGAAATAGCTCACTGGGATCGTTGAATTCGACAACAGGAACAAGCCCTTCAGATTTAAGGCCGACATCGACGACCACATAATCTTTTCCTATTTCAACGATTCTGCCACGTAAAATGGTTCCTGGAGCCATATGCTCCTCTTTTTTCTGTTTGGGGATGGCACCATGGAGGAGTTGTTTAAAGGTTTCAGCATCAGACTCATGATATGTAATATCATCAAGAAAATCTTTTGCTGTCCAGGTGTATTCGCTATTTTTTGACATGTTAATTGTTTCTCCTAAATTCAAGTATCAAGCGGCTAGTGTAATTCGAGAGGTAAAAAAAGGCAAGAAGAGGATCAAAAAGAGTTGAAAACTCTAAATTAAATTTTTATTTTAACCTGAGTTTTGGGTTGTCTTCTTTGAAGTCAGACAAGCACAAGAGATGCACGTAAACTTCCTGAATTTGAGGGAGAAAAACCCAAAACTCAGGTTTTTATGGAAGTTTGGATTCAAAATAGGCGGCAAGTTCGGGATCCTTTTCTTTGATCCATTGTCGCGTTTTCGCTGAGGTTTTTTCAGCATCCAGATGAGCTACATTTGATTTTTTCAACTCCTGGTTTGGATAAAAGGCCCCCACGTCAAAAAAACGGGCCTCTCCTTGATGGAAGCCCATATTTTTATTCATTCCAGGATCCTCATCCCCAATTCCTTTTAGGTATCTTTTTTTGAGTAAAGAACAGAGGGAGTCTATCGCTTTTTTTGCCCCCTCTTTATTCCCCGTTTCTATCAGTTGAGAGAGGTGGTGAAGAGAGAGATCCCCCTTTTCTTGAATCAAAAATTGATAATGATCTAAATCGATACAATAGGTGCGTTGTAACTTATCTTGAAGGGTGATTTTTTGTTTGAGATGAGAGGAGGGATTTAAGTGAAGATAGATGAGGCCTGTCTCCTCTTTGAGATAGGTATCGGCTAAGAGGCAGCTTTCAAAGAGCCGCTTTTTTTTCTCTATTTTCCCCACATAACGTTTTAGATGGATCTCTTTAAGAAAGGAGGGGTAGGGGGGATTTTCTGTAAAGGGGATGCGATAGCGATTTTGGCGGAAAAATTTTAAAATATACCTATCATCTGCGCTGACAAAGGCGTAGCATTGAGATCCCTTTCCTAAATAGTAAAAGGGTTGCGAAAGAATAGGCTTTAAAGGGGAGGTGGGGGGATCTGTTTCCCATTCAGAATGGTAGGTGAGGGGGGGGGGAGGTAATGTTTTTTCTAGAAAATCCCTCAGAGAGCAACCCTGTTCCAGAGATATACAGGGCATAGAGACCCCCTAAAAGGGCTATCCATTTGAGAAATCTCATCTGCGTTCTGCTCGGTAAGAAATGACTCTCCATTCTGCAAGAGGTCCCTCTGTCATGAGGACAAAGGTTTCAATAGCTCCAGGCAATTTTGAAAAGTTTGTTTGGTAAGAGATGATCATGAAGGTCCCTTTTGTCCCGTTTTTTAACACCTGCGTGGTTTGAAAATTGGAAACTTTCCGAGAGCGCACACTTCCTAAACGGGCTCTTGTGGCCTGCATGGCAGCTGCCCACTGTTCTTGTGAAATGAGATCTTTGATCAGTCCCCCGGTTGCTAACCAAGAGGAGGCCCACTGCCCCTGGTCGATCAGGGCTACCCAGTAGATCGCTTGCTCATTGGCTTGAGAGAAGGCTGGGGAGGTTTTCCCTCCCGATGTGTCTGTATCGGCAACTGGGGGGGGAGCTATGGTGCTAGGGGGAAGACCTCCAGGGGGAGGGGCTGAAACAGGAGGAAGGGAAAAAAGAGGGGTGGTTAGGAGAGAAAGAGAGGTTAAAAAGAGTAAAGATTGTGCGCTCATAGAGAAACCGTTTGCGAAAATTAAATTGTTTCGATATGTTTTTCTTCTTTTCCTAGTTAAAGGGAAAGAGCAAGAGAAAGCAAGTGTTTTTGGGGGCTTAGCTCATTTGGTAGAGCGTCTGATTTGCATTCAGAAGGCAAGGAGTTCGAATCTCCTAGCCTCCATTCTTTCGCGCGGTTATAGCTCAGTTGGTTAGAGCGCGACACTGATAATGTCGAGGTCCCAAGTTCAAATCTTGGTAACCGCATATGATACGCATACTTTTTGTTTTAGCTGTTTTGATTGGTTCTCTGGTCTATCTTCCGGAAGAGGTTAAAGAGGAGATTTTCTTTTATCTGAATCCTTTAGTCGAAAGAACTCTGGATCAGATTTCTGATCGCGTCAATGCTCTTTTAGCGCTTATTTGATATTTCGGAGATACTGCTTAGTATCTCTTTTCGCAATATAGACCCTTGCCTCTAGAAAAGCTTTACTCATCGCCTTTTCTTCGAGAGAGCCCTCTTTTTTAGGGAAAAGAGGAGGAGTCACTTTATCATCTTTAAAATCAGGCTCATGGTTAATAAAAGCTTGTAAAAAAGCGCTGGCAAGGTTTTTATTAAATCCTAATGGCCATTCACCTCTTGCTTGAAGTTTTGCATGTAATTTTTTGACGCGAGTTTTTTCCGCTTTTTTTTCTGCTGTAGAGGGATGCTCAAGTGAGGTGCAGAGGAAATTTCTTAAGATAAATTCCTGTCTTAAAAGTTGCTCCTTTTTTTCATTCACGTGATCTAAATTTACAAAAGATCTCTCTACCCGTACAGGGTCTGCAAAATACGAATATTCCTTTCTACACAGCCTAATTATGATCCTAAAGAGTTCAAGTTCTGTTCTTTTTTTCTCTCTTCCTTTTCTCACGCTTGCCACTATAAAGGGAATGCTTGCCAGAACCGCAAGCGACGCGGGGAGCATGGCAGGAAGCACAATTCGAGAGATCACATTCACCCCAGGAACCGTCATCGTAACCCCAGCTCCTAAAAAGACAATGGCCCCTCCCAAAAATAAAAAGGTGGCGGCACACGTATAACGGGCCCCCTCTGTGGCTCTTTTTGAATACTCTTCACAAAGCGCAAGATAGGGTCTTTTATCGTCATCAGAAATAAGAGGAACTTTAATAGGGCCAAAAGCCATAATCGTTATTTTTTAAATGTGACAAGAAAGGCAGTATAGCATGTTTTCCTCTTATCCTTTCAAAATTTGTGATCCCATTCACGGTTTTATCCGTTTTGAAGAGATAATTCAAAAAATTATTAACTCTTTGCCCTTTCAAAGGCTCCGTTACATCCATCAGATGGGGGCAGCTTTTCTGGTCTATCCAGGAGCTACGCATACTCGATTTGAACACTCTTTAGGGGTCATGGAGCTGGTAACGCGTATTTATAATACACTCATCGCCCCTCACCATCTCAAGGTTCACCTTCCCGATGTGGATTTTGATTACTGGCGGCTGATTCTTCGCTGTGCGGCTCTCTGCCATGATTTGGGCCATCTTCCTTTTTCTCATACAGCAGAAAAGAGCCTTCTTCCTCCTGGAGGGCATGAAAAGATAACTATTGCAATGATTCGCAGTCCCCGGTTGCGTCCGATTTGGCAAGAATTAGAGGCCCGTTTTGGTCCCCATGTAGAGGATGATATCATCAAGTTATCGGTTCAGGAGGAGGAGCTAAAAGAGCTCAAAACAGGTTTGGAGTTGAACGCGTGGGAAAAAATGCTTTCACAGATTATTACAGAGGATAATTTTGGAGCAGATCGGATTGACTATCTTGTCAGAGATGCACGGTATACGGGAACGGGGTATGGCCACTTTGATTACCACCAATTGATTGATTGTCTTAGGATTTTGCCCAGTTTAAAAAAAGAGGGGGAATTTGCTTTAGGAGTTTCTGCAAGTGGGATTCAATCTGTAGAGGCTCTATGGATTGCACGTTATATGATGTATGCACGCGTCTATCAACATGGAAAGTGTCGCGTTTTTTCCAACCATTTGGAGAGGTTTATGACGAAGTTTTACAAGGGGAAAATATCAACCGATCTGGAAGATTATCTTGCTGAGGTTGATGCTGTGATCATTGCAGAGCTTATCCATGCAGCTAAAAGAGGGGATAGGGATGCGGCCTGTCTTTTGAAGATGGAGCCCGCTTTTTCTGAGTTGGCATTAGAAGAAAGAGAGGAAAAACCACTTTTACCCCATCTACAGCAGCTGAAAGAGGCCTTTCAAGAGAAAATCTTTATTGATGATCAGTTTCAAAAGAATAAGAATCGTGAGTTTCCTGTGCTTATGGAGGAAGGGAGGGTGCTCTCCTCCTACCAGGTTTCCCCCTTTCTAAGAGATATTCCTCTAGGGGGAAAGGCGCTTAGGCTATTTGTGGAGAGGGCAAGCTTGCCTCTTGTGAAAGAGTGGATAGCAAAGAGGATCTAACCTCCTGGATGAGCGCTTCGCACCTTTCATAATCATGCCTCATTTCAGGGGAGAGCTGATAAGAAGAGACGATGGTGCCATGCGAGAGAACGAGGAGACGATCTGCAAGGGAGATCGCATCCCGAAAATCATGCGTCACCATGACAATGGTTTTCTGATACTGATCGCGAATTTCCCTTAAAAGCTTATAAAGCTGTTCACGGAAGATCACATCCAGAGAGGCAAAGGGTTCATCGAGGAGAAGGAGGGGATGGCCTTGCAGAAGAGCTCTGGCAAGAGAGACACGCTGTTTCATGCCTCCAGAGAGCTCTTGAGGAAAGGCCTCTGCATAACCTGCTAATCCTACGCGCTGAAGTAGGTAGTAGGCTTGCTGGATTAAGGCAGCTGTTACAGTAGATTTTTTTCCAAGTTCTGCAAAGAGGAGAAGATTTTCTAAAACTGTGCGCCAAGGGAGGAGAAAATCCTCTTGTCGCATACAAGTAACATGTTCACAGGCACATTGGATGGTTCCTTTTTGAGGGGAGAGAAACCCATTAATCAATCTAAAAAGCGTAGTTTTACCAGAACCAGAGATTCCGATAAGAGCGATGATCTCCCCTTTTTTTACAGAAAAAGAGACCCCATCTAAGATGGTTTTGTCTTCATAGGAGAAATGGACATTATCTAAAGTAAGCAAGCAAATATACCTATGCATCAAGATGGATAAAATGTGTATCTATGTAAGTGGCTGTGGGGAGACGAGGAGAGGTTAAAAAAACCTGCCCAATCTGACCTAAAGAGGCAAGTAATTTTTCCTCCCTATGTGCATCAAGAGTGACCCCCACATCATCAATACAGAGAAGAGGGCTCTCTAACGTCTGTTCTTTTAGCCTTTTCCACTGAGCAAAGCGGAGTGCTGTAATCGAACATCTTTTTTGCCCCTCACTTCCAAAAAAACGGGCAGGCCTCCCACCCAATAAAATCTCAAGGTCATCTCGATGAGGGCCCACTAGGGTAAAACCTAGAGCATACTCTCTCATCCGATATTTAGAAAATTTTTCCAAAAAATACTCTTTTTGGTTTCCCTTTTCCTGGACAGGAGCGTGTGTTTTGTAACTTAAAGAGAGAGTATCGATTTCTCGACTGAGAGTATCTAAGCTGAGAAGTTGTAATTCCTGAATGGCCTGATAACGAGCGCAGGTGATATAGGCTGCAGAGTGGGCCATCTCCTCCTCCCAGATTTCGATCGTTTTTTTCTCCTGATTGCGTAACAGGGCGTTGCGCTGTTTCATCGCTTTCAGATAACGGAGCAGATGGTGCAGATAGAGGGGATTGGTTTGTGCGATCTGGAGGTCTAAATATTGACGACGAATAGAGGGGTCCCCCATAATGAGATCTCGATCTTCAGGTGAGATCAGTACCCCATTGACGATTCCCAAAAGATGGTGTAGAGAGAAAATGGTGGTTGCATTATGGGTGATTTTTTTCTTTTTTGATTCAAACTCAAATTTAAGAACCTGTTCGATCCCATTTTTTTCAAATTGAGCCTCAATGGCAAAAGAGGAGGTTCCGAATAAAATCAGTTCATCCAAGCGGGGGGTTCTGAAAGATCTACCGAAGATTAGAAGATAGATTGCCTCTAAGAGATTGGTTTTCCCTCGCGCATTTTCCCCATGAATATAGTTGATTCCCGAGGAAAAAAAGAGGGTCTTTTTCTGATGGTTACGAAAATGGTGTAGGGAGAGAGCCCGTAAAAAACACATTATGAACCATTAATCATTATAAAGGCGCATAGGCATGATGACGAAGAGACTGGGAGTGGAATCGGTAATGATTCCTGGATTATAAGGATCTGAAACTCCTAACGTCACGGTCTCATCATGGGTATGCCGTAAAATATCTAAAAAATAGAAGGGATTAAAAGCGATTTCTAATCTTTCCCCCTCATAGTTGACTGGCATACTGACTTTTCCCTCTCCCACTTCTGGAGAATTGGCAGTCAATACCAGTTCTCCTGGAACGAAGGTAAAGCGGACAGATTGAGAGGTATCATTTGTGAATAGGGAGACCTGTCTTAAAAGGGTGACAAGCTCCTCTCGGTGTAGAGTAATTTTCATTTCACTTCTTGAAGCGATGACCTGGTCAAAATTGGGGTATTCACTAGCAAGGAGTTTGGTTGTCAAAATGGTATTTCCAGCCTCAACACCAATTTTATCTTCGGTGAGATAAACGGTTGTCTCCTCCTCATCAACCAGGATTTTCATAATCTCATCGACAGCTTTTAAAGGGATGACATACTCGCCAGAAAAAGGGGAGTTTAGGGGGATGGGAATCTCTGTTCTTGCAAGTCTTTTTCCATCAGCTCCCACAAAAATTGCCCGTCCCCCCTCAATGCGCATCAAAACGCCTGTTAAGGCGTAACGACTATCCTCTTTTGATACGGCAAAAGAGGTGCGATGGAAAACCTCTTTCAGAAGAGAGCCTGAAAGGGCAAATTGCACAGCCTCTTTAAGATTAGGGAGCGAGGGAAACTCCTCCTTGTCCATCCCATGGAGGCGGAAACGGGAAGAGCCTGATTTAATTTCTACCATCTCTTTATCAGAGGCCTCTACTTCAATATTGGCCTCAGTCAGTTCTCTAACGAGCTGGAAAAAGCGCTTAGAGGGGATAGAGAGAGAGCCCTGCTCATAAATTTTTACTTTTATAGAAGAGCGGATACCGACAGTAAGATCGGTTGCGGTAAAAATAATTTCATCCTCGTGAGCTTCCATGAGAAAGTGGGAGAGGATAGGGATGGGGGCGTTTTGGGGGACCACATTCTGAATTTTTCGAATTAAGTGGCTGAGTTCTTGACGAGAGACAATAAATTTCATGAGATAATATCCTTATAATCTGAGTTTCGGGTTTTTCTCCCTCAAATTCAGGAAGTTTACGTGCATCTCTTGTGCTTTTCTGATTCGTAAAGGGCCTTTGGCCATTTATACCCCACCCGGCGGATAAAGTCCTATTTGATGACAGCGAAAGCTCCCGCGGTTGAACGATTGCAAGTCGAGCAATATTTTTAATATTGTCCGACTTGCAATCGTTCAACCCCGGGGCTTTGGCATCATCAAATAGGACTTTATCCGCCGGGTGGGGTATAACTTCGTCAGAAAATCCCAAGATCTGCGATGTAAACTTCTCCGACTTCGAGGGAGACAACCCAAAACTCAGATTATGAAAAGAGAATAAAAGAGTTGGCGACGAATGTCAAGTGGAAGGAAAGAGGAGATTCTGCTACCCTCTTTCCCTATGAAAGAAAATGAACTTGTCAGTAATCGCCGTGCTTTTCATGAGTATGAGATTCTTGAAACTTATGAGGCGGGGATTATATTAGCTGGCACTGAGGTTAAGTCGCTTCGTGATCATGGGGGGAATTTATCGGATGCCTATATACGTGTGATAGGTGAGGAGCTTTGGCTGGTGGGGGCAAGCATTGCGCCCTATCGTTTTGGCAATGTGCATAATCATGAGGAGAAGAGGGATCGCAAGCTTTTGATGCACCATCGGGAGATTGCTCATTTAAAAAATCAGGTTCAGATTAAGGGTTTAACACTGATGGCTCTCTCTTTATACCTTAAGAGGGGTAAAGTGAAGGTGAAGATAGGGCTTGCGAAGGGGAAGAAGAAGCATGACAAGCGGCAGGCGATCATGGAGCAGGAGAAGAAGAGGGAGATGGATCGCCTGGTCAAAAAATATAATGGGTAGCCTCTTTTAGAGGCCATCCTCATCTGCATAACTGAGTTGAAGATTATAGTGGTTGCCTGTGTATTCAAAACGATATGTTCCCCCTCCGCTCCTTGCGAATTGAGGATTAAATATATCAGTTGCTGCTCTTTGGCCTGGATAATGAATGTAAATTGTGGCACGGTGACGGCAACTAATCGCATGAATCTCTGCAGCTCCCGCATGAACTCCCGATTGCGATATTTCTGCTAAATATGCCTCTACCATATCTTGTGGAAAAGGGATGGTTTGGAAAAGAGCCTGATAGCTTTTCGCGAGTAGTTGATTCATGAGAGCTAACTCCTTATGTAGTCTAGCTGTTTCTGCAGCATATGCTGGATCAGTGGGGCTTATACTTGAAAGCGCTCTACCCACCTCTCTATCATGTAGACTCTGTTTCAGTGTTGTGACTTTTTTGTCATAATGCTCAGCAAAAGATCTCGCCAGATTGATCTGTACTGCTTTATCTTCAATATTTTCTTGAATCCAAGCAACGGTCTCGACTCTTTCTTGATGGGCTCTTTCTGCTAAATCTTGGCCTCTCTGTTCAGGGTCTCTTGCATTAATAGCTGTAGTAAAAAGACAATTTCCATCATCTTTAGATGAAATGACTCTAGGAATTACTCTTTGTGCAAAATCAAAATTACGTTGAAGTGCTTCATGCCAAGCAAGTAATAATGCATATTCTATAGCTAGAGGGTCTTTGGGGCTTTCAAGAACAGTCATATAGCAAGAAAAAATAGGATTATTTAATAAAACGCGTATCTGATTTAAGTCGTTAATATCTAGTCTACGAGATTCAACTGTCCTATTCAAATGTCCTCTTATTTGAACAAGAGCTGCTTCTCTCTCCTCGTCAGTTCCTATTACTGTCGGAGCTGTTGCAGGAGTTAACTCTAAAGCCTCTAGTCCCAACGGATCGGTAGTATCAGATAATGTTACCGAACTTGCTGCTGATGTTTCTATTGAAGCTGGTACAGAGGTAGACGAAGAGGCTGGAGAAGAACTTCTCTCCGAATCTGGAGTCTTTGGTATCAACGGACTTTTAAGCTCAGATACTGTCGGAAATGACTCTGGATTATTTTGTCCCAATGGATCCATAGACTCAGATTGTACTGAATCTGTGTCTGAGGCTCCATCATCGTCTTGTACCTCAAGAGCCAAAGCGCTTCTTGTTGTCTCTTGTGCTTTTTGTGCATCCATAGACTTAAAGAGATGTCGGCCACAATGGACTCGAAACGCAATCAGCGTTAGCGAAGTGACTGCATAGATAGGAACGACTATTTTTGAAAGCAGTTGACCAACAGTCCACCCCTTGGGGAAAGCAACAGATCCACTTCCAAGGAAGTGGTTAATAACGGTAAGAGCCAAGATTCCCAAGACAATAAATGTAATCACTGCCCCCGTGCAAACTTTAGGTGTACTATCATGTCTAAGAGCTTTTTGCAGCAGCAAGGGTGTACGTTCTGAGGCTGAAGAGTTTCTTGAAGACATAGATGAGCTATCATTTATTGGCATATAAACACTCTTTTTATTTCTCTTGATTATACCATTCAATTATTAATTAAACATCAAGATTCACAATTAAAAAAAATATTATGTATTCATCTCTTTCCAATTTTATGTCTCTTCGAGGCAATTACGAGAGAATATGGCAGGATAAGAATAAAGAGTAACTGCTCTGGAAGGGAGACAAGCTCTCTGGCTCATTATCATGGGAGAAATTGCCAATTCCATGCTTGCAGTCGGTATTAGCCGAGAATTTGTAGCTTCCATCATCATGCTTGCCTTCCGTTATGAGGGTGTTTATGACCTTCTAGTCATGTGGTCTATGGAGACAGACTCGAGATTAAAAGATGAAATCATCGCTGATCTTCAAGAAGAAATAGATGAAAGCTCCCAGCTTCTTTTACCCAAGTATGTAGAAAAAAGAGATTATCTCCATTTTGATAATCTTGATGAGATTGCCAAAAATGTTATGGCATTCAAGAAAAATTTAAAAGCAGAAATCGAACGATGGGGAGGTGTGAGTAAACTTGCTAAAGAAACAGGGATTCCCCAGGCCTCTTTGAGTAGGCTTCTTGGTTCACCCTCATTGCCTCGTAGATCAACGTTAGAAAAAATTGCGAAGGCTATGAATTTACAAGAGAGCCATCTACTTTCCCAATGGAAATCGGTCTAAATTAAAATTCATAATGTGCTCCGCTACCGTATCATGATAAAGTATTCCCTTCTCCGTAAGAGAGAGAGAGCCCTTTTTATCCTGTAAAAAACCCTCCTGTTCTAGAAAATAGACCGTTTCTTGAATCTGAAGGGGCCAGTCAGCCTCTCGGGGGACCCCCGAGAGCATGCGTAATCCCACAGCTAATCTCTCTTTAAGACTCTCCAACGGGGAAAGGGTCTCCCTAAAATCAGAGGGATCCTCCCCGCTTTCCAGCAGCTTTGCCCACCGGTTAAGAGAGGAGTGGTTACGAAACCTACTTCCCTCCCAATAACTACATGCAGAGGGGCCTAAACCTAAAAAGGGGCGCCCCGTCCAATACCCTATATTGTGTCTAGACTCATAATCTCCTCTCTCAAAAGCAGAAATTTCATAGCGTCTAAACCCATGATCTTTTAGGGCAGCCACCGCCATCTGCAACATATGAAGACTTGTCTCCTCATCGGGAAGCGTGGGCGCTAATAAATGCCGTTTTTTATAAAAAGAGGTATGTGGTTCAATGGAGAGGTTATACAAGGAGAGGTGGGAAATAGGAAGAGCAAGCGTCCCTTTTAATGTCTCTTCCCACTCTCCTAAATTTTGATCGGGAAGATCATACATCAGATCAATCGATATATTTTCCATTCCTGCACGAAAGGTCTCCTCTACCGCAAAAAGCGCCTGTGCAGCAGTGTGCGTCCTTCCCAATTTTAAAAGAAGGGGATCATTTAAAGACTGTACCCCTATACTGACTCTACTGATTCCTGCCTCTTTGAAGGCGACCATTTTTTCATAGGTGATCTCTTCTGGGTTGGCCTCCAAAGTGATCTCTTCTGGTAGGGAGGGAATCCAAGAGAGAATGGTTGCAATTTTATCGGGTCCTAGAAGAGAGGGGGTCCCTCCTCCAAAATAAAGAGAGGCCAAATTCGGAAGAAGGGGACCTCTTAACTCCCACTCTTTTTTTAAAGCCTCTAAATAGAAGCGCTGAAAACGCTCTTGATCGGGAATAACATAAAAATGGCAGTAGTCACACTTTTTTGTGCAAAAAGGAACATGGATGTAGAGTGAAGCGGTCACCACTCCGTTGCATCAGGATCGATAATTCCCCCTCGCCTCCACCGGTTACGATCACTAAAGGGGTCCTCCTCATCCTCCTCCTCCTCTTCTTCAATAGTCTCAGGCTCGCCCCCTTCCACAATCTCCTCCGCAGTGACCTCCTCCTTCTCCTCCTCCGTAGTCTCCACATCGACCGATTCTGTATCCATATCAAGCCCTAACTCAGTCGTCTCCCCAAACTCTATATCAAGCATACTCGGTGTTTCTGGATAAGCATTTTTTACAGCAGAACGACGGGGAGCTGTATACTCCTCTACATCCCCACTCTCTTTAAGAAATTGAAGCCGCTCTTTCTCCTCAACAATTCTCTCTTGAAGATTGGCAATCTCCTCCTTGTGTCTCACTAGCTCTTTTTTGGGAACCAATCCTAATTTCATCCACTGCTCAAGATCGTGTAATTCTGTTTCTAACTTTTTTAATCGTTCGCTCTTCATGCTTTTTTTTTACTCCCAAAATGGAACGGGTTTTACTACTTCCCCCCTTTTTTTTCAATTAGAGATTTTTTATAATTTTTATTTGCAAAAGTTAAAAAGCCAATCTCTCCTAAAATGTACAAGAGATAGAGAAAAATCCCGCCAGATCCAAATCCATAACTATGTAGCCCAGTACCTAAAATGTAATTGACCCCATACCAGGTAAAGGAGATCAGGATCAGGCCGATCAGAGAACCTGAGGCAACTCCTCTCCCTGAAATGTGTTTAAATCTATAGGCGTGGATCAAAATGAGATAAAACCCAATGGAGATAAAGGCCCAGGACTCTTTAGGGTCCCAGTCCCAAAAACGACCCCAGCTTACTTGCGCCCACATTCCTCCTAAAAGGGTCCCCACAATCAAAAGAGCTGTTCCTAAATAGAGCGTTTGCATGAGCGTTTTTTCTAGAGAAGGGGAGGGATTTTTCCGAAGAAGATAAAAATGGGACAAAAGAGCGGTCAGAAAAAAGAGGCCATAGCTTCCAACGATCATAAGCACATGCACCACTAACCAGTATGGTGCATGAAGAACAGGGGGCAGGGGGGAAAAGGTGAGGGGATCGGGAAGAAAAATAAGAGGGACCAGTGCTGCGAGGGGAACCGCGTATTTTAACTTTTTAGCAAAAAGCAGTCCAAACAGAACTGTGGTCCAGGGAACATAGAGAAGTGTTTCTCCCATATTGGAGACAGGGGGCCTTCTTAAAGTATACCAGAGGAGCCCTAAAATAAGGGTGTGGAGGAGAAAAGTTGTCCATAAAAAACCTCTTCCGATTTTTTTGGGCCTGCCTTTTTGAAAGAGGAGGGCAAGAAGATAGCCTATTATCAAGATCCACTTAATAGGAAGATCATGGAGCATAGCGCCGCCTAATCAAAAAAGAGAGAATACCTATGATAAGTAGACAAATACCAGGATAGGTGAGCAGATATTTTGCGGGGTCATAATTCACAATCAAATCGACTCTTTTAATCCCCTCTTGAACAGAAAAATGGGAGAGAGAGAACTGGTATCTGTTTTTCTCATAGACATGATTCACGCGTAATGAGATGGGTTGGCCATCAATCAGTAAATCCCCCTCCTGTTCTGAATGGGGATAAGAGATCTTAAAGGGGATCTTTTTCTCCATCGGTTGGAACCGTACAAGAGTATGACCCTCTAACATTGGCCATTTAAGCCCCTCACCCCTAGGATGATATGTGAGAGCAATTTCCTCTTTCTCATGGATGAGAAGTTTGATTCTCGGTTTTAGCTCCTCCTGTTTCGCATGGGGAGGAAGAGGGTAAGAAAAAAAGGTAAGGGGGGTAAGAAGTTCCTGATCAGCAAAATGGGCTTTGAGCAGATAGCCGCCAAACCCCTGATCCACAGCATAAAGAGACTCTGGAAGTGTTTTTTTTTCCTTATCAAACGCAATGAGATGCTCATGGCCATTCGTTTCTTGGAGTATTAAAAGAAGGGGTCTTCCTCTATACGCCTTTTGTTTTGCCTCTTCGATGCGATCTGTTTTAAGAGCAATGATGTCATACTCTTCTGTTCTTAAAGAGAGAGGAAGAGGATCTTGATAGGCGTGCACGGGAAGGGGGGGGAGCCCTATAACCATTCCCCACTCCCCCTTAATCCACCCCTCCAGCCTCTCCTCCGAGTGGGGGATCCACTCAACAATTTTAAAGGCGGGGGGCAGATGATTCAGGGGAAAACAGCTAGTCTCTTCTCGATTTTGTACAAGCAGAGCATATGTATGAGGCAGAAGGAGTGAATCTCGCGTTTCCCCCTCCGTTACTGAGAGAACTCCCTGCATACCAAACTGGTTTTTTATTAAAACCCCCCCCAAGATCATGATTAATCCAAAATGTGTCGTTAAAAAGGGGAGCTGTTTCTTTTTAAAGGGATAGCGCCTGATGGCTGAAAAGGAGATATTAATCAGATACCCCCATAAAAGGGCACTAAAGAGGGGATTATGATAGGTCCAACGGCTTGCAAAAAGGTGAGATTGGCTCCAAGCTTCCAGAAAAGTTCCCGCAGCTACAAAGAGTAAAGTGGATGCAATCAAGAAGATGGCAAAATGGATCGTTCCTAAAAAAATAAAAAGATGGATGAGTAGGTTCATTGGTATGCATTCTGCTAGCAGTGGATGAAGTTAACATAATCCATTTTTTTTAAGTATGAGTTCTTTTCATGCATTTACATACATAAATCTCTCTAATATAGAAATAGTTGAGAAAATCTATGCAGATTTTAAGCGGGATGCAAATCTTGTAGATCCCTCCTGGCGTTATTTTTTTGAGGGAATGGAATTTGGAGGATGGGATGTTCTTAACGAGAAAGATAGACAAGAGGGACGCGTTCCTCTTTTGATTGAGGCTTATAGACGTTATGGCCATTTAAAGGCACATATCAACCCCCTTGAAGAGCGCCCCGCATCTCCCATAGAGCTTGCGTTGCGCTCTTTTGGATTTGAAGAGAGAGAATTAACTGCTCTTTTTCCAACTTATGGACTTCTTTCTGAGCAAGAGGCCCCTCTCTCCTCCCTCATTGCAGCTCTTGAAACCATTTATTGCGGGACGATTGGGATGGAGTGTACTGGATTACAGTCACACGCGCTTGAGAAATGGATTCAACAACAGGTGGAATCTTTCCATTTTAAAACACCATTTTCCATCGATGAACGACGCTCTATTCTTTATTATCTAAATAAAGCGGAGTTATTTGAGGTTTTTCTTCACACAAAATATGTGGGTCAGAAAAGATTTTCGCTTGAGGGGGCAGAGACCCTGATTCCGATTTTATCAGAGATTATTCACTATGGAAGTGAACAGGGTATGGGGGAGTTTGTCATAGGAATGGCTCACAGGGGGCGTCTTAACGTATTGGCAAATATTCTTGATAAATCCTACTCCTGGATTTTCAGTGAATTTGAAGATTATATAGATCTCTCCCTAATTAAGAGTTGCTCGGATGTGAAATATCACAGGGGCTTTTCCTCAGACATCCTGACTCGCAATGGAAAAAAGGTACATATTGGTCTTACCGCCAATCCGAGCCATTTGGAATCGGTGGATCCTGTAGTTGAGGGGAGGGTGAAGGCAAAACAGATTTTTCATCAGGATGAGCAACAGACTAAAATCGTTCCGATTTTGATTCATGGGGACTCCTCTCTTGCAGGGCAGGGGGTTGTCTATGAAACGCTTCAGTTTGGACAATTACCCGGTTATGGAACGGGGGGAACGATTCATCTGATTGTGAATAACCAGATTGGGTTTACCACGCATCCAAAAGAATCCCGTTCTACGCGCTATTGTACAGATATAGCAAAAACGGTGGGAGCGCCCGTTTTTCATGTGAATGCGGATGATCCTGAGGGGTGTATTGTAGCAACACGGTTAGCTATTTTAATTCGACAGAAATTTCATGTGGATGTCTTTATTGATCTCAATTGTTACCGTAAGTATGGCCATAATGAGGGGGATGAGCCTTTTTTTACCCAACCTTTGGAGTATACCACGATTCGTAAACGGGCATCTATTCGAGAAAGGTACCGTAATCTGCTCATTCAAGAGGGGGTTATGGAGAAAGAGATGGCTCTTGCTTTAGAGGAGGAATTTAAAAAGGGGCTCTCCCATGAACTTGAAGAGATGAGGAGTAAAAAGCACCCTTTTCCTGAACCAGCTTTTGAGGGTATATGGAAAGAATATAAGCAGGCCACGCAAGAGGAGCTCTTTAAACCTGTGCATACAGCCGTTTCTTCGGAGGAGCTTCGGAGGATAGCGGAGGCTTTAAGCCATATTCCTGCAGATTTTACTATTCATCCCAAACTTAAAAAACTCATAGAAGAGAGAAAAAAAATGGGTGAGGGGCAGCATCCGTTAGATTGGGCGATGGGGGAGCAGCTGGCATTTGGAACACTTCTTTCTGAAAATGTTCCCATACGTCTTTCTGGGCAGGATAGTCAGAGAGGAACATTTACCCATCGGCATAGTGTTTGGGTGGATCAAAAGAGTGGGGAAAAATATTTTCCTCTTGCCCATCTTGGAGAAAAGGCGGACTCTTTTACTGTCTATAATTCCCCCCTCTCTGAATATGCGGTTTTAGGTTTTGAATATGGGTATAGTCTCTCCTTCCCCTCAGCGCTTGTCATTTGGGAGGCGCAATATGGGGATTTTGCCAATGGGGCGCAGATTATTTTCGATCAATATCTTTCAGGATCTGCGGAAAAATGGCACAGATATTCAGGACTTGTTCTTCTATTGCCTCATGGTTATGAGGGGCAAGGGTCGGAGCACTCTTCTGCCCGTCTGGAAAGATTTTTGCAGCTGGGTGCACAGAGCAATATGCAAGTTGTCTATCCAACAACACCTGCTCAATATTTTCATCTTCTGAGGCGGCAGATGAGAAGAAAGATTCGAGTGCCCTTAGTTGTGATGAGTCCTAAAGGACTTCTCCGCCATTCTGAATGTATCAGCTCCCTTGAGGATTTTAGTCAGGGAACCTTTCAAGAATTTCTGGATGATCCTCAAGAGAAAACAGGAGTGAAGAGGGTTTTGTTGTGCACAGGTCGTATCTATTATGATCTGATTGCAGAACGAAAAAAAAGAGCAAAAGAAGAATATGCGATTATTAGATTAGAGCAGCTTTACCCCTTTTCTCATGAGAAATTTGCGCCTATTTTGGAGGGATACAAAAATGTGGAGGAGTATTATTGGGTTCAAGAGGAGCCTGAGAATATGGGGGCCTATAGTTTTATAGCTCCGCTTGTGCAAGAGTCTCTTCCTAAAAAAAAGAGCTTACATTATGTAGGAAGAGAGAGAAGTGCTGCAGTGGCGAGTGGTGTGCATACATTGCATGCAAAAGAACATGCTGAACTTATGAATAGAGCTTTTGATTAATAACCTGAGTTTTGGGTTGTCTTCCTCGAAGTCGGAGAAGTTTACACCGCAAATCTTGGGATTTTTTGACGAAGTAAATGGCCAAAGGCCCTTTACGAGTCAAAAAAGCACAAGAGATGCAAGTAAACTTCCTGAATTTGAGGAAGAAAAAACCAAAACTCAGGTTAGAATGCAAGAAATTAAAATTCCAACATTAGGGGAATCGATTACAGAAGCCACGATTGGGAATCTGCTGAAACCCTCAGGATCACTCGTTCGCGAGGGGGAAGAGATTATTGAGCTTGAAACTGAGAAGGTCAATCAGGTGCTCTATAGCCCTGCATCAGGTGTCATTCAATGGAAAGTGACAGGGGGGGAGGTACTTCCTATAGGAAGTTTGATTGGGACTCTCGAGGAAAAAGAGGTTCCACAAGAGAAGGAGGGGGAGAAAGTAGCAGTTGCACCCTCACCTGCTGTTGAGATCAAAAAAGAGCGAGAGGAAAAAAAGCCCACAGAGACTCTCCGAGAGACTAGACGGCCCATGAGTAAAATACGACAGACGATCGCCTCTAGAATGGTTACCTCTTTAAGAGAGTCTGCCATGTTAACGACGTTTAATGAGGTGGATATGAGTGCGATTATCGAGCTTAGAACCACACAGAAGGACTCTTTTCAGAAAAAATATGGGGTGAAGCTGGGTTTCATGTCTTTTTTTGTTAAAGCAGTTGTGCAGGGATTAAAGGATTTTCCCGATCTCAACTCTTATATCGATCAAGCGGAGATTGTCCATCGGGAATATTATGATATTGGTGTGGCAGTGGGAACTGAGAAGGGGGTGGTGGTTCCTGTGATTCGCCATGCCGATCAGCGCACCTTTTCCGAGATAGAAAAAGAGATAGAAGTTTTTGCTGATAAGGCTCGAAAAGGGGGATTAGCGATTGGAGATCTTCAAGGGGGAAGTTTTACAATTACAAATGGGGGAATTTATGGCTCTCTTCTCTCGACTCCTATTATTAACCCTCCCCAAGCGGGAATTTTGGGCATGCATAAAATCATCAAGCGCCCGATTGCGATCGAAGATAGGGTAGTGATCCGCCCGATGATGTATCTTGCTTTAAGTTATGATCATCGCATCATAGATGGCAAAGAGGCGGTCTCTTTCCTTGTGCGCGTCAAAGAGGTTTTAGAAGACCCCTCTCGTTTGTCTATCGATTAGTACCCTTGAGAGGTACCGCAGCCGCAGGAGGATTTCACATTGGGATTGGAGATTTTAAACCCTGCACCCTGAAGACCATCCGCATAATCAATCACAGAACCAATCAGCCGCTTAACCATTCCCTTCTTCACATGAATCTCTAGCCCTTCAGAATGGAAAATAGCATCATCCTCTTCAGCTCCCTCTGAAAACTCCAGAACGTACTGGAAGCCCCCGCATCCCCCTGCAGAATCCCCAAATCGAAGGCCACACCCCTCAGCTCCCTCCTCCTTGGCAAATTCTCTAAACTTTTCAGCTGCACGATGTGTGAGCGTAATCGTTGACTCATCAACCTCTTCCAACAAAATCTCATTGAGCTCTCTCACCAGCTGCTCTAACTCATTTTGAGACTTGCCATGGCTAAACATCCCCACTTCCAGAGTTTCCCAAGTCGCTGCACTACAACTAGAACAGTGCAATCCCGCTCTAGTCATTGCCTGAGCAATCTTCTGATTTTTTTGAGGAAAAGAGGAGAGGATTTCCCCAATTGTCATGGTTGCAAAAATTTTGTCTTGAGTGGTCATGAATAATCCTTAAAATGTTATTTTAACAGAGCCTTTTTTAATCTTACACTGACAGGCTAACCTCTCAGTTCCGAGCTCGCCTAAAAAATCCTTTTCCTCTTGAGTAAAAGGGGAGAGGTTTTCCATTCCCTCTTTAACTTCGATGACGCAGGTACCGCATACCCCCTCAGTACAGGCAAAAGGGACTCCCGCCTCTTCACAAACAGGGGCAATCGCAGAGCCATCGGTGAGCTCAAATTCTTCTTTAGTATCTAAAATGATGAGTTTAGCCATAAAAAATATCCAATCGGAGTAGAGGGATTCGAACCCCCGACCTACTGCTCCCAAAGCAGCCGCGCTAGCCAAACTGCGCTATACTCCGCCACGGGTCAAATTTTAGGAAACAGTGTAGTTAATAGCAACGATTTTTACAATTGTCTTGTGTTTGTAAATAAAATATTTTAATAGGGTTATAATGAATGATCTCAATAAAACAGACCCGCCGACACAAAAAAAACTGCAGAAAGCAAGAAAAAAAGGGAGAGTAGCAAGATCCCCTCTTCTCTCTTTTTCTCTCCTGCTAGCAGCCGTTTTTATCCTTCTCTACTTTGTCATGCCCCCTCTTGGTAAGAAAATAGAGACTCTCTTTTTAGAAATCCTCCAAACTCCTACGTATACAGAGACCCATTTTTATTCTTTGTGGAGAGAGTTTCTCGTTCCCATAGCTCTTCTTGTAGGGGGCCTCCTCATAGGGATCTTCCTATTCACTCTTCTCTCCTCTTTCGTCCAAACGGGCTGGATATGGAGTTGGAAAAAAGAGGGGGGAGGGGAGAAAAGCTATTTTGTTTTACCTCTCATCGCCCTTGCGATTACAGCTTTTTTTCTGCTCCGTTCAGAAAAACCTACCTCCTCTCTTCTTCTCTCCTCCTCTTTTCTTCAACAACATCTTATATGGATGAAAATTCTTTTTTTTTCAGGAAAGCTAATTTTTCTTCTTCTCATAGGCGGAATTTTTGATTTTTTTTATCAAAAGTTGTTGTTTATTAAGAGCATGAAAATGACAAGAGAGGAAATTAAAGAGGAGAGAAAAGAGGAGGAGATGGATCGGGACTTAAAGAGAAGATTGCATAAAAGGTCATAAACTTTTATTGAAAGGGTATGTTAAGTGGCTGGTTAAAAAAAATTCGATTGCAGACAGATGCCCTATTAGCCTGCATTGCGATGGGGCTTGTCCTGCTTTTAATCGTTCCTCTTCCTCCTCTTCTTCTTGATTCTCTTTTAAGTTTAAGTATCGTCTTTTCTGTAATTACTCTGCTTTTAACTTTGTATATCGAAGATGCTCTGGAGTTTAGCTCATTTCCCTCCCTTTTACTTTTTCTCACTCTTTTTCGTTTAGGATTAAACATCGCCTCTACCCGGATGATTCTTACAAGAGGGGAGGGGGGGGATATCATTGCAACTTTTGGAGCGTTTGTCATTCAGGGCAATACAGCTGTAGGTTTAATCCTCTTTTTGCTGCTTACAATCATTAACTTTATTGTCGTTACCAAGGGAGCAGGAAGGATTGCGGAGGTGGCTGCCCGTTTTACATTAGAAGCTTTGCCTGGTAAGCAGTTGGCCATTGATGGGGAGTTGAATGCAGGCATGTTGAACCAGGGGGAGGCAAAAAAAGCACGCGAACGAGTTTCTCAAGAGGCTGAATTTTATGGAGCTATGGATGGGGCTTCTAAATTTGTTCGAGGAGATGCGATTGCAGGGTTGGTGATTACTGGGGTAAATATCTTAGGAGGAATTATTGTCGGCTTCTTTTTTAAGGGGTATTCTTGGGAAAAGTGTTGGCAAATTTTCATAAGGTTAACTGTGGGAGATGGTTTAGTCAGTCAAATTCCAGCGCTTCTGATTTCTTTAGGAGCTGGGATGATGGTCACACGGGCTTCTAAAGGCAGTTTAGGAGAGGCTCTCACGCGAGAAATGTTTCATAATTCGAAGGTCATTGGGATTTCTGGGGTCATTCTTCTTATTTTAGGCTTTTTGCCTGGAATGCCCTTTTTTGTGATGAGCCCTATTTCAGCTGCCTTTCTTATTTATGCGTATGCGCAAAGAAAGATGAAAAAAAAAGAGCCTTCTCCCCCCTCTTCACGTCAGGAGGAGATCCCCCATCAGGTCTTTCCTGTTGAGATTTTACTTGGGTATACTTTGAGTCGCCAGGCAGAGAGTTTTTATGCTATTTTGGGACAGATGCGCGCTCAAGTAGGGGCACATTTAGGGATACGTATTCCCTCCATTCGCATGAGCGATCACCCCTCCCTTTCAGCCACAGGTTGGGAGGTTAAAATAAGGGGGATTTCGGTTGCAAAAGGAAGGGCAGATGAGATCAGTGTATTGCGTCATATCTGCACGCGCCTTCTTTTTAAGCATGCCTTTGAGCTGATCAATCGACAAGATGTGGCAGAGATGGTGCAAAAAGTAAAACAGTCCGATGCAGCTGTTGTTGAAGAGCTGATTCCTAAAAAGCTTGCGCTTGGGGAGTTATTAAAGATTTTGCAAAACCTCCTCCGAGAAGAGATCCCCATTCGTGATTTAGAGACCATTTTGGAAATGGTTGCAGATTTTGCCTCTCAAGAGGAGAAAAATTTGGACAGATGGACAGAAAAGATAAGACTTGTTCTTTCTAAGGGGTTTTTCGAGGGTTTTTTTGGTGATAACCGGACAGCCTATGTGATCACCCTAGACCCTAAGATCGAGCAGTTGATTTACCAAACCAGGCTTGATCCCAAAGCGGTCGACCTTTTAGGAGCTATTTTACTGAAAATGGATCAAAATGCCTCCAAGATGGAGGGGATACGTCCTCTTGTGATGACTACGAGTACCTTCCGCCCCCAGCTGAAACGATTAATTGAAAAATACATTCCCCATCTGCCTGTGCTCGCCTACAGCGAAATTCCTCAGGATATTGATGTTAAAACGCTTAGAGTTATTACATATGGGGAGTTAGCGTAAAAATTATGGAGCGAAAAAAAAATATTGCTGAAATCAAAAGATTATTATCTGAAAGAAAAACGATGCAGCAGGCAATTTTCCGTTTTCTCCAGTCAAAAGGGATTTCCCCCTCTCTTTCTGAGGAGATTGCAGAGGAATTTGTTCAGAAAGAACTGGAGTTTTTGCATCTTAAAGATCTAATTTCGAAAAGGATAACTCAAATAAAAAGAAAAGAGATCACGCATAAATCGATTGCTCTTATAGGTCCTCATGGGGTGGGGAAAACAGCTGTATTATTAAAATTGGCCCACTATTTTCAAGAAAAGGGGAAAAAAGTGGTACTTCACTCCTCCTCTTTTCAGGTCAGTGAGGAATATGATCATCTTTTAATTGATACGCAGCTTAAGGGCCCCTTTTATCACACCTCCTCGATTGACCAATTAGGAGAGGAGTTGGCCCCTTTTGGGCAGGTTTTAATCCTATTGACATTGAGTGCTGCATCCAAAGAGGTGGATCTTTTTGGAGCCATTCATCAATTCTCACTTCTTTCACCCTCAGGCTTAATTTTCACAAAAGTGGATGAAACTTTAACTTTAGGAAATATATTAAATGTGCTTCAAAAAACCGAGATGGCTCTCCATTTTTTAGCGGATAAAAATGAGCTCTGGGCGGCGGATATCGAATGTATTGTGCGTAAAATATTAATCGATTTCAATCAAGAAGAGTTTCAGATGATTCGACAATTTGTTATGTCAAATTAAAAAATAATATTCTACAATAAAGTTGTAGTGAATTAGGATATATTACGTGGAAGTTTTAAAAGGGGAAAAAGAGGCATTATCCGAGCGTTGGATTAAGTATAAAGAGACGCGAGCGATAGAGTATCGAGATGAGCTGATCGTGCAGTATCTTTTTCTGGTCAAATATGTTGTCAATAAGTTGGGGAATGTTCTGCCTGGTTATGTGAAGTTAGATGATCTTTATTCCTCTGGGGTGACGGGCCTTATTAAGGCTGTGGAAAAATTTGATCCCTCTCGTAACAGCAAATTTGAAAGTTATGCCATTTTACTGATTAAGGGGGCCATTATTGATGAGTTGAGGGAGTTGGATTGGATTCCTCGTAGTATTCATCAGAAGGCCAACCAGATTGCATCTGCGCAAGAAAAGCTTCAGCAACAATTAGGAAGAGAGCCGACCGACGAGGAATTAGCAGCTCACTTGGGCATCTCGGAGACCGACCTTGCAGAATGGCTAGATCGGGTACGTCCGGCTATCTTAATTCCATTGAATGGATTTGTTTTTCATGATGAGGAGAAAGCCTCTCTGGTGGAAAAGATAGCAGATACGAAAGCAGAGACGAGCCTTAAAATTGCAGATAGAAATGAGTGTGCCTCTCTTTTATCCCAAGCGATTTCTGAATTACCAGAACAGGAGCGGCGCGTCTTGATGCTTTATTATTATGAGGAGATGGTTTTAAAGGATATTGGGAAGTTATTAGGAGTAAGTGAATCAAGAGTCTCCCAAATTCATACAAAAGCTATCTTAAAATTAAGAAGTCGTTTAGATTCTGTAGCTAAGGAATACCACTTAGATTTTTAAAACATGTCGAGTTATCTCTTAGTCTTTTTTTCAGCTCTCAGCGCAGCTGTAGGATTATTTTTGCTTCGTAAAGTCTTGGATTACAAAGGACATCCATCCGGGTATTTATCTATCTTCTATTTTTTTACTTTTTTGATGGCGCTCGTTATGAATGTGCGCGCGCGCGTGCCTTTTTCAGAAACCTTTGATTTAAAGATGGGTGGGGTGGGAATTTTTGCGGGGGCTCTTGCTGTAGCGATGATGTTTTCTGTAGGAAGAGCTTTAAAATTAGGACCTTCAGGAATTAGTTTTGCTTTTCAGAATTCGGGAGCTGTTTTACCCCCTCTGGTTATGGTTTTGCTTTTTCAAGCCCCTTTTGGCTTTGCTTTAACGATAGGGAATGTGTTAGGGATGGGGTTGGTGGTGGCGGGGCTTTTTTGGGCAGCAAATAGCTCTTCTGAAGAAAAGGGGAAGAATAAGCTATCTAGAAAGTGGGCTCTCTATGCGATTTTGAGTTTTATTTTTCAAGGAGTGCTGCTCTGCCTTTATCAATGGAAATGTTTTTTAACCTGTCATAGCGTGCCGGAGCATGGTTTGATTCCTTTCAAGTGTGCGGAGAGTGGGGAATGTTGGTTTATGCCGGCGATGTTTATTTCGGCCTGGATTTTTCAGATCCTGATTTTTGGAGTGACCTTAAGGAGGGGATTTCATCTTTCAGAGCTTCTTTTAGGTTGTGTAGGGGGGATTGGGAATACATTTACGACGATTTTTCTTTTACAGGCGACGAAAGTGGCGCACACCCCGTCTGAGAAGGCGATGATTTTTCCTCTTTTTGCGGGACTGATGATTCTTTTATGCAGCTTTTCGGGGCGTCTTTTTTACAAGGAGAGGATCAACTGGCCTGCGAACCTTGTCTGCGTAGCAGGCATTCTTATCGGCACCTTTATCTAAATTCCTCTGCATCCACAACAGCCCCTCCAGCTCCAACAATGAAACCTCCGCCTGTTGAAATAGGTGGGGGAAGTGGGTACAATCTTTCTCCAATACCCAAGGGGGTTTTATATGTTGGGTAAGAGACAGTAGGACGGGGATAATAACTATAGGATTTTTGTGTATATGCCACTGTACGCATGGTTGCGCATGCCTCTCCATGTCCACCAGGTTGTAGCTGAATTACCAAATTTTGATGAGTCGAATAGTAATTTGCTAATTTAGGAAAGAATTCTGGATGCGCCCTCGTCACATTATAGAGTTGAGAGTCTTCCCATTTAATAATTATTTTCCCTGAGGGATCTAATTCTACTCTGGAATATTGTGGGAATTTATGTTCTTTTATAAAAGTATCCGCATACCGCTTTGCTTCATCATAATTTGAAACCTGAAAGGTCCTCATTTTATCTGCATAAACAGCACGTTGAATCCCTCCGATAAGTAATCCCATACAGAAGCCTGTCAAAGCAGCCTCCGGAAGCTGCTCTGCTTGAAAAAATAAATTTTGCTTAGCAGCCTTTAATTTAGAACCTTTTTCAGCCTGGATCGCAGCTTTTAAAGCTCCTACTGATAACCCAGCTATTAAAAGAGCGGCCCCTATTCCTAAACCAATTACGGATAATGGATTGCCTGTAATTAATGCCTGTCCTAAACTCGCCCCCATCATACCAATGCCCATTTTGGACCAAGTTTCAGGTTTAGTGAGCTCATGAATCAAATTGATAAAAAGTTTTGCTAAATGGTTGAGGGCCTTTAAGGGGTGAACCGCTGCAAAAATCGCTCCCTTAATAAAGTTGTAAAGAAGGCGAATGATATTGCGCACAGCACGTATGGGAAGTTTACCCAAAAAGATCGCTAATTGTTTATACCATCTGCCCTGCCCATTACTATCAAGCCAACTATTAAATGCTTCTAAAGGAGCAAATTGGGATTCAATATAATTTCCGATGTAATCTAATCTGGTTTGAAACAGAAAATTTGGCATTTTTTTATCTAACAGAGATTCTTTACTATCTAGGTAGGTAATTGCACGTTCATGCCAACTTTTTTTGATTGTCTGTTCATTCTCTACGGTTTTTCGTAATAAACCTGCTGGGATTTTACCTGAATCGGGAGGGTTAAAAGAGGATTCATCAGATGGGATTCCGTCATAGAATTGATTGCCAAAACAACGCACATTATTCATAATAATAACCTATGTTTTATTTATTAAAACAATAAGATATTAACAAATTCATATTAAATAGTGAATAAAAATATAGTTGCATAACAAATGTTTTAAAGATGAAGAGATAACAGATTCATCTCTATTTCAATCGCCTGCCGCTCAATTGTAATATACATATTTTCAGCTTCTTCAGTCCATTCCAAGTCAAACACTATTCACATCGGTGGGCTATATTGTCAAGTGGGATGGTCCTACATCCTGGAAGGTTCTGAAAAAGTAGTGATAACGGTGAGGTCTATCAAAAAAATGGAAAAAGCCCCCCTCTATCCAAATCTCTTTTCCCCACTCCAAGGAGCGTACACACTTTCCCGTTTCAGGCGCCTCTAAAGCTCGCCTCTCCGTATCATATAACAGGACATGTGAAATCCTCTCTTTCTGAAACTCCCTACAAAGAAAAATAGCATCCCCTTTCTGAGGAGATCGCGTCGGAATACTTGCTAAGTATTGATCATGAGCATCTCTCGGAATCGCAATCCCTTGCGCACGGTATACAAGATCAATAAGCCCAGAGCAATCCACACTTGAAATCGCCCCCTTCACATTTCCCCCTCTTCCTCCCCATAAATAGGGAAGCCCCAAAAATTTAGAGCCATCCTGAATCAATTTTTCTCGATTAAAGGAACCCTCTAGAGGTCCAATATCTAAGGGGAAAACAAATCCCCTTTCTGAGGCGGAAAGCTGGATCGCCCCATCCTCTCTCTGATGCAAATAGGTTCCAAATGAGAGCGAAAGATTTTGTGGCTTGATAAGGGTCGTAAGGGCTGTGACGACAACATTGGGGGGAAATACAAGCCTCTCCTCACGCATTTCCGAAACATGAATCCACCCCTCATAAGGGCGCCACCCCTTTTCTTGATCATATTGCATCTGCTCAAGAGCTTGAATATAAGCCCAATTTCCCTCTTTACGCACCACCTCTATTTTTTCTTGAAAAAGAAGCTGAGAATCACGCAGAGGGTGATGAGAATAATCTTGAGTTAACTGTTCAGGTTTTTTTCTTAAATCGGCTACAGGGACTGCAATGAGATGCATGATAATCTCTCAATTCCTTTGAAAATCTCCTCTCGGTGGCCAAAACCGCTCACACGCATAAATCCCTCTCCTGAAGGCCCAAACCCTCTCCCAGGAATCAAAATCAGATGGGCCTGTTCTAAAAATTGAGAAAAAAGATCCCAAGAATTTCTCTTGTTAAAATCTACCCAAAGAAAAGGGGTGTGATGCCCCCCATACACAGCATATCCCTTTTCAGATAGGGCTCTTTTTAAAATCTGTGCATTTTCTTGGTAATAACCAATTTGTTTGGAAAGCCCCTCCAACCCCTCTTTTGTAAGAGCCGCTATACCCCCCTTTTGAGAAATACGGGAGGAGCCATTATAGAAAGCTGAGACAAGACGGTCCCAATCTCTCAGCAAGGGGGTTCCCTCCTCATAACAGAGCTCTTTAGGCACAACGGACCATCCCAGGCGGACCCCCGTAAATCCAGCACTTTTGGAGAAGGAACCCACTTCAATGGCAACCTCTTTTGCCCCCTCAATTTCATAGATCGAGTGGGGAAGGGTGGGATCAGTAATATAAGAGGCGTAGGCTGCATCAAAGATAATGATGGTTCCCTCTTTGTGTGCCCAGCGAACAAGATAGGTCAGCTCATCTCTTGTAAAAACAGCATCGGTTGGATTATTAGGGGAGGAGAGAAAGAGAAGATCCACGGAGGGGATTTTTTCTACATCAGGTAGAAATCCATTTTCTTTTAAACAGGGAAGAAGGTGGATCTTCTTTCCTGATAAAAGAGAGGTATCTACGTAAGCTGGATAGACAGGATCTTGAACAGCAACCGAAGAGCAGGAGGCAAAAAGAAGTTGCAGCCTGCCTATATCGCACTTTGCCCCGTCAGAGATAAAAATCTCCTCGGAAGAAAACTGATGCCGATAGACAATCTGTGCAATTGCCTCTCGCAGCTCTTGAGTTCCTTGCTCGGGTCCATACCCCTTATACCCCTCCCTTGTTCCTAACTGATGAGCCTCTTTGACAAGCGCTTCATGAATGGGGGGGATGAGAGGTTGGGAGGTATCCCCAATACTCAGATTGACTAGATGCACATGCGGATTTTTTTTCCTAAAACTCTCAACTCGTCGTGGAATCTCCACAAAAAGATCTGCTTGAGAAAGGGTAGAAAAATGAGGACTTCTTTTAACCAAGATAACCCTCCTTATAAAGCAGTTCTGCTGTCAAAATCCCCCCGCCTGCTCCTCCTCGAATGGTATTGTGTGAAAGTGCATGAAATCTATAGTGAAAAAGAGGACAGGGGCGTAAACGACCTACAGTTGCACTCATTCCCCCCTGGCTATCCCTATCGAGACGTACTTGTGGACGGTCCACTTGAGAGTCATAAATCACAAGTTTTTGCGGAGAAGAGGGGAGGTTCAGAGAGGGGGAATGGTTCCATATTTTTAAAATCGTCTCGATATCCGGTTTTTCCTTAAAAGAGACGGAGACACAGGCAAGATGGCCATGTAAAACGGGGACACGATTACAAGAGGCGGAAATGGTCATGTTTGGATGAGAAATACACTCCTCTTTCTCTATTTTTCCGAAAATTTTTAAAGGTTCCTGTTCAATTTTTTCCTCCTCTCCTTGGATAAAGGGAATGATATTATCGAAAATTGCATGAGAGGAGAGAGTGGCTCCTGCACCACTAATTGCTTGAAGGGTTGTCACCGAGAGGGTCTGAATTTCAAAAAGCGTATGAAGGGGAGCCAGAGGAAGCATAAAAGATTGGATCGCACACGTCGGCTTTGAAACAATAAAACCCTTTTTCCATCCTCTTTTTTGCTGTTGAATGGGAAGGATTTTGAGATGCGGAGAGTTGATTTCTGGGATGAGCAGGGGAATAAGAGGGTCTTTTCTATGGCAGGCAGCATGAGAAAAAAGGGGAAGATCTGCTTCTGCAAAGAGGGGTTCATAGAGAAGCGCAACCTCATTGGGTAGGGCAGAGAAAAGAAAGTCACACTCTTTTTTCGCTTCAGAAATGGCTTCAATGGAATGAATTTTAAGGGGGAGGAACTCTGAGTAGAGCCTATTTTGAGATTGCAGGGAGGCTGCAATAAAGCTCACTTCAAACCAGGGGTGGTTCTGGAGTAGCTGGACATACTGCTGCCCAATGATACCTGTTCCTCCCAAAATACCCACTCTAAGTTTTTTCATAAAGCCTATCCACGATGTTTGTAAGCGTCTCTCTAAAAACTGGAGAAAGAGGGGTGAGGGGTAGTCGGGGGGAGCCTGAGGGAAGTCCAGCCATTTGCATGGCAGCCTTGATAGGAATCGGATTGGTTTCCATCGTGACTCCCTTGAAAAGAGGCAATAGCTGGTAGTGAAGGGTGCGCGCCAACTCCCAATCTTTCACCTGAAATGCAGACATAAACTTTTTCATTAAGCGGGGAATGAGATTGCTAGACATCCCAATCAGACCATCTCCTCCGAGTGCCATTAGAGGAAAGGTAAAGATATCATCTCCAGAAAAGAGGGAAAAAGAGGGTCTTGCTGCTTTAATTTCGGCTATAATATCTCCCATCTGCACAACATTTCCTGAAGCCTCTTTGACGCCAACAATCGAAGGGAGATCGGCGATTTTTTTTAAGGTTTCGGGCAGAACATTCACTCCTGTGCGTCCCGGAATGTTATAGAGGATAAGGGGCAGGGGAGAGGCTCTTGAAAGAGCTTGAAAATGTAGGTAGAGTCCCTCTTGAGTGGGTTTGTTGTAGTAGGGGGTGACAATGAGCGCACCTTGAGCACCTAAATGAGCTGCTTGGTGCACATTTTCGATCACTTTTTGTGTGTCATATCCTCCACAACCGACAAGAATAGGAAGAGAGCCCGCCTCCTCTTTAGTCAGACGGATAATGATCTCTTTTTCTTCAGAGGTTAGTGTAGGGGCCTCTCCTGTGGACCCCAAAACGACAAGACCATCGACCTCTGCCTCTTTTTGAAGGCGCACAAGTAGACGTAAACCTGCTTGATCTAAAGCGCCCTGATCATCAAAGGGGGTGATGAGTGCTGTAAAGAGACCGGACCAGATCTTCAAGAGTATACCATCCTGTTTTTTTCTGATTATAGAGCCATTCTGCTGCCTTCAAAGCACCGACAGCAAGTCCCTCTCGATTATGAGCCTCATGCGTGAGGTGAATAGAGTCAAAGGGGGAGCTGAAAGTCACCTGATGGGTTCCTGGAAGAGACCCCAAGCGCACACTTGCGAAGGGTTCTTGCATGCCAAGAGCCTCACCGATTGCTAGAGAGGTTCCCGAGGGGGCATCTTTTTTTTCTCTATGATGCCATTCGACGCCTGCCACATCATAATCCTGGAAGAGAAGGCGAGCCTGCTTAAGGAGCTGGAGAAAGAGGGCCATGCCTAAGGAAAAATTGGGAGCAAAAAGGAGAGAGCCCCCATTTTTCTCAGAAATTTCTCGACCCTTCAGAAGCTCCTTATCCCACCCTGTGGTGCCGATGAGATGGGGCTTTTGAAAAGAGGAGACGTGAGCGATTCTATCAAGGATTCCCTCTGCGAGGGCAAAATCGATCACCACGTCACTATTTGCAATTTCGTCGGAGGGGAGGAGGATGTGGCCCTGTTCTAAGGCAATCTTTTTTATTAGAGAGCCCATTTTCCCAAGACCGATCAGAGTGATGCGCATATGCTCCAGAAGAATAGCGAAAAAAGGTCAATTTGTAAATAGGTTCACACTTTGTATGTTAAATTTTAGATGCAGAATATGTAGCTCATATACTACAATTGTATCATGAGTATCGACGTTGGCTATCTTGAAAAAAGTTAGAGACTACCAAGAGCATCTTTTGGAGCAATTGCAAAATCCTGAGGAGGCCGCAGCCTATCTCAATGCTGCTTTGCATGATGATGACCCACACGTCTTTTTATTAGCTTTGCGCGATATTACAGATGCTCAAGGTGGAATGAGTTGGTTAGCTGATGTGGCGGATCTCAATCGTGAAAGCCTTTATCGTACTCTTTCTTTACGGGGCAACCCACGATTTTTCAGTTTGCTTGCCGTACTTGATGCTGTAGGTCTTGAATTGTCTATCCACCCGCGAGAAAAGAGAAAGCAGAAAAGAGCTTAGGAGCTTATTAATCTTGCCAGAGAGATACTGTTACATCTCTATTTTCAATCATTGTCATACCTTGACGACCTTCTTGCTTGTAGATTATTTGTAACTCAGGTAATCCTATTTTTTCTCCCTTCAAGATGCGAGGAATCCAATTAAGCATAGCATCTGTCAGCTTACTCCTTTGAATGAGAGGTGAATTAGAGAAGTATCGACAATCTCCCTTGCTACTAACTATAATTACTAAGGTAACATCATCTTTAGTACCATCACGATGAAGAATAGCCAAGCGCATTCCAAGAAATGGCATACCATACTGTTGAGCGCGTAGGATACTACGCTTGGTTTCCTGGAAAAAAGGTCTCAAAACTTCACTATCCCAGCTACTGTCCCAATTCTGAAAATTCTCATCAATAAAAGATTGAGAAAAAACAGGTAACGCATACAGGTTTAGACCTAGAAAGAGTGTGCTAACAGCATTAGCATAGGCTCTTTGTCTCTCTTCTTGCATTTTTCTTCCTCGAGCTGCAAGCGTTTCCCCTTCTTGTAATATTACTCGTACTTCACGACCCTGCTCTCGTTTTACACGCCTCTTCCTTAGCTTATCTCTTTGTATTTGAGTTAAATGCGCGTTCCTAGCGTCCCAATGCGCTTCAACTATTCTGCATGTCATCTCTTCAAACTCTTGTTCTGCCCTCGCTGACGCATCTTCTGGAGATAGGCCTGGATATAACTCCGTCATACTTTGAAGATATTTTGAAGCTATTTGCTCAGTTTTTCGACTTAAAAAAGCTTTAACAACATAAACTGCTACCGTAGCAATGCACGCCGCAGATGTGATTGCCCAAATGCAATAAATAGAGGTCCTGTTTCCCCCATAAAAATAACTACATGTTGCCACAATAATGGCAATAAGTGCGATCGCAGTAACCTCCTTTAGTCTGTCTGCCTCTTTGAATACATCAATAGGCTCATGAAACCAGGATTGTATGGAAGAGATAGAACAGGGCATAAACGATACTCCTTGGCGGAGATTGTATGGGAAAAACAGGTTTGGTTCAAGAAAATCTTAATTAAAAGTTTTTAAGCTGCTAGCTCAACCAAAACATTGTAAGAATTTTTTTAAAACAATAGATAATTTGAATAGTTCAATCTTAATGAAAATTAAATCAAATGCGTGTACCATCTGTGATCTTTTTAAATGTAGGCACTTACTATGGATAGTTTAGCTTCTAGAGTTGGATCAGGAGACTTCGATCGTCATGTGCCAACGCCCTCTTCTTCTTCCCCAGCATTAGAAACATATAGTTACGCTACGGACATTATTGAGAGCTTGGGTAGACTTACTGTAGGAGCAGGTAGATCTAAACGCGAAGAAATTATCCGAGCCATCGATACGGAAGGTGGCTCGATATATAGACCGGAAGCATTGAGCATTTGGGGTATAAAGGTTTTGGATAGGGTTCCGCCAGCTCCACTAGTTGCCCTGAACAAAAAACAGGTTCTTCTATATATCCCGAATATGGTTCTAGTTAATGGAAAAGTAGAAAATTTTACTTTGAACGTTTTGAATGGCGCCTATGCCTATGGCTCATTTGGGTTTTTCGAGGCAACTGTTAGGGAACAGTTTGGGGATGCCACGGCTCCTGGATGGGTTCTAATAGACAAAAAGTTGCTTTCTGGGAGTCGAGGCAAAGATTATGAAACCCAGAAAAGGATGGTAGAAGAAAAAGGCTGTAGCATGCCGAGAGTACTGGAGGCTGTCCTCCTTAACCTGATAGTATTTGCCTTTACTGGGGAACGATTATATGGCACTGGCATTTATACTTGTTGCATGGAAAAAGTTGATGGCGAATCTCCTGTCATAGTTGGGAATTTTGACCTTAGAAACCGCCTCTTTATCGAAAATGACCGAGCCGGCTATGGCGTCGCGTGCGTCCAGCGGTTCTAATGCCATAAGTTCCTGAAAATACTCAAGCCGCCAGCTCTACCAAAAACTGGTTCTGCTCTAATGAGCGAGTGGCGTAAATGGCTTTCCATAACCTCCTCATCTTCACCACCTGCTCATTAGATAGGGGATCCAGCACAATAAAACAGTCATGATTACGCGCAAAAGCAGAGCGGGTCCAATTCGTAGACCCATGCACCAAAATATGGTCATCAATCCAGGCAAATTTATGGTGTAAAAGCTCATATCCAGAACTTGCAAAAACAGCAATGCCCCCCCTATAAAGGGCTTGGAAAGCTTTTTTGCTTACCCCTTGAGCGGAACTATTATCCATCACAACCTCTACATGCACCCCTCTTTTATGCGCATGAATAATCGCCTGTGTAAGCTCTGGATGGGTCCAGGTATACATCGCTACACGGATAGTCTTTTGAGCCCCCTCTATCAAAGAGAGAAGCCTTGCCAATCCCTCCCTCCCCCTTTCCGGAGAATGCCAAAATTCAAGATTTTGATCGTTGAGCTTAAGTCGATTATATAATTCTGGATGAAAAATAATTTGAGCAAGATTCTTGCTCTGAATCCCTACAACTAAATTCGCGTGTACGCGCAGTGAATCGGGAGTCCAATTGGCCGATCCAATCCAGACCTTCTCCTCATCTGTAATCAAAATTTTCTGATGAGCAAGACCTGCCACCTGAATAGGTATGACCTGAATGGGGCTTTTCAGTCTTTGAAAACCTTTCTGCGAGGTAGAAGGGTCATGGTAAACAGAGATCTCTATTCCCTCTTTTGCTCTCTTATTCAAGGCGCGAATCAATTTGTCATCATTAAGGGCATAGATAACAACAAAAATGGACCGTTTAGCATCCGCTATGGCATCTAAGAATAATTTTCTAAGATCATCTTGGCATTGAGTGGCATGTAGAGTAATAGGCTGGTCTGAAGAGACAATTTCTGGGGAGGAAAATCCCTCTTTCCCTCCCCAAAAAAGCATGAGAAGAAAGAGTGAGGAGAGGAGAAAGCGGAAGAGGGTAAGGTTTTTCTTAGTACTTTTTTTTCTTTTCATCAACGAGCAAAGTAGCGATTCCAATTTTTAGAAACAAGCTTTTCTGTATCAGAATCGCACGCAACAATGGGGGGATAGGAGGCCTTCATACGTGCATCAATAAGGATCGGTCCCTTGTAAACGATATGGTTTTTATAAATAGAGGAGAGCGCATGCATATCTGCAGCAGGTTCAAAACGGGTAAAAACTGTCCAAAGAAAGGTAGTCTCATCTTTCAGCGTCTCCTGTATATCATCCACTAAAATTACAAGTGGCCACGAGGAGAGATTTTGATGAGAGAGAAGAGAAGTGAGATCCACATTCTTGCCTTGCATGAGTAAACAGCCTGGACAGTAGATACCGATGGTCTCAATAGAGGGGGGAGGCGCTCCTTGAAATGCACAAGGTAGATCGCGTATTTTTTCCCCAATGCCTAACATCACTCCTCGAGACCCCTTATTAAGAGAGGGTCCTGTATAATCTAAAGTATCCATAGAAAGAGGGGAGAAAATAAAGAGATCCTTTTCAGGTTGAAATCTTTCTAATATGGTCCTCAAAACCTGTTTAAAATCACGTAGATTGATGAGCTGATCTGTTAAAAGAAGAAATTTAGTCAGAGAGAGTTGTCCCTCTCCTAAAATACGAAAAGCAGAAACCATACTCTCTCTCTCATAGCGCTCTTTAACGATAGCTGAAGAGAGAGAATGAAAACCTGTTTCCCCATAACTCCATAAATCTCTCACACTGGGCATCACGACAGGAAACAGGGGGGAGAGAAGCTCTTGGAGATAGTCTCCAATGAAAAAATCCTCCTGCTTTGGTTTCCCTACAACCGTTGCAGGGTAGATGGCATCTTTTCTATGGTACATCGCTTCACACTCAAAAACAGGAAACTCGTGAGCCAAACTATAATACCCATAATGGTCTCCAAAGGGGCCCTCTAATCTACGCACATGAGGGAGTGCCTTTCCCACGAGAGCAAATTCACATTCGGCAACAAGGGGATAGGAGTTATAGGGGGAATCTCCTTTTGCGAGCCTTTCTCCTTGCAGTAAACCGCATAGCAAGAGCTCTGAAACGTTTTCCGGCAGGGGAGTGATGGCGCTTAGCATAAGGGCAGGAGGACCGCCTATGAAAATATTTACGGGAAGAGGGAGATTTTCCTGTTCAGCTTGAAAATAGTGAAAACCTCCCCCTTTCTGGATCTGAAAATGTAATCCTGTGGTTGTCTGGTCATATCTTTGAATTCTATACATGCCCAGGTTAGGAGCGCCTCCTTGAGGAGGTTCTGTATACACAAGAGGAAGAGTGATAAAATCCCCCCCATCTTCTGGCCATGATTTAATGAGAGGAATTTGATCCAAACGGGGAGGGGAGAGATGGCATTCTTTAACAGGAACTTTGCCTACATGACGCATTCCCATATGGAGGAGGTTTTTTAAAAGCTTCCGTTTTTTCCACAGAGTAGGGAGAGTGGGGGGCATCTCCTCTGTTGCAAACTTGACAAGAGAGGCAATGAGTTGATCTGGACGATTCTGGAAAGCAAGCTGTACACGAGAGCGGGTGCCAAAAAGATTGGTAACAACAGGAAAGGGGGATCCTTTCACGTGACGAAAAAAAAGAGCGGGACCCCCTTCTGCAATCACACGTCTATGGATTTCAGCGATTTCTAGATGGGGATCCACCTCATGTTCAATATCAACAACCTCCCCTTTTTGGCGCAAAACCTGGAGAAATTGTCTGAGATTGATCATTTAAACAGTTATACCTTCAGCGCGTAATTTTGCGACAACCGCCTCAATTCCCCACTTATCAATATCACGAAGCGCTGAAGCTGCCATACGTAGAGAGATAAAGCGGTTCTCTTTTCCAAACCAGACCCGTTTTTTAATCAGGTTAGGAAGAAAAACGCGCTTAGTTTTCCCTGTTACTTTAAGACCAATCCCTTTCTTCTTTTTCGCGATCCCGCGGATAGCGTAGGTATAACCACGAGCAGGCTTCTTACCACTGATTTGACACTTTCTAGACATATGAACTCCTTAAAAAAGCAACAGTGTATCAGGTCGCTAAAAAAAAGAAAAACGTAAATATTTTTTTTAATTTTAATTTTTACATATTTATGATATTATCTCTCTTCAAATGAAGATTATGTTACTCCTTCTTTCTCTTTTTCATACGATTGACCCCTCCTCGTTGTCAAAAAACTTAGCTTTTTATGAGTTATATCCGGATACGGAAGAGGGGCAGGTGGCTCTTAGTCGTGCGGCCCATCTGCTATCTTGTCAAAATAGGGAAACAGTGGCCCGTTTTAACCTCCTTTTAAACCGCAAAGAGGCGGAGAGCTTAACAGATTCTGAACTCTATTTGATTGAAAAGATGGCAAGCGGTCTTCCCAACCGTCGTCTGAAGGGCTATCAAGCGCGTTCAGAGAGTGAGGTTTTGCTTTTACCCTCTGAAGAGATTGATCTCGGATCTGCTCTGGTTCTCTCTCAGTATGGGGAACAGGAGGGGGCTTTTTTGCAAGCGCGCCGCTATTCTGCTCTTTTAGATCTCATGGCTCTACAGATTTTAGCTCAGCTTCCCAAACAGGCCAGTTACGAGGAGAAAATTCGCAAGATGAACCATTTCATATTTGATGAGATGCACTTTCGTTTCCCCCCTCACTCTATCTATGCGCAAGATATTGACCTTTACACCTTTCTCCCCTCAGTCATGGATAACCATTTAGGGGTCTGTTTGGGGGTGACGGCCATGTATATAGCCCTTGCGCAGCGATTGGATCTGCCTTTAGAAATTGTCACCCCTCCTGGCCATATCTATGTGAGATGCTGTACGCAAGAGCGTATCATTAATATAGAGACAACAGCGAGAGGGATTGATGTGCCCTCTGAGCAGTATTTGGGCATGAACACAAGAAAATTGCAGCTCAGAGAGGTAAAAGAGGTTGTGGGAATGATCCATGTCAACCAAGCCTCTACCTATTTGCATAGAGGGGAGTATGAAAAGGCTCTGAAGACCTACCAGAAAGCATACCCCTATCTTCCTGAAGATGCTTTATTAAATGAGCTTTTAGGATACAGCTATCTTCTGGTTGGAGAGGAGAAGAGGGGGAGAGAGCACTTAGAAAAGATCAAGGATGTTTTACCCGAAGAGGCTGTTATAAAAAGAGCTTTGGCCGAAGATTTTTTAGCTGGCAAGACAGATCTCAGGGGAATTCGAGCTCTTTTTGAGAGGGTCGATGAGAATCGAGAATCGATCATCAAGAAAAAAGAGACTTTGGAGGAGATTGTCGCATGTTTCCCTGAATTTAGAGATGGCCTACAGATGTTGGCCACTTGCTGGATTCAACTCCAGCGATATAAAGAGGCGATTCAGGTATTAGAAAAACATCATCTCATTGATGCTCACGATCCTGAGGTAGAATATTATCTGGGGGCTTTATATGCAGAAAGGTATGATTTCAAAAATAGTTGGAAACATTTAAAAATTGCAGAAACAATCGTAAAAGAGAGAGGATTTTCTCCAAAAGCGCTTAGAGCTTTACGACGAGAGCTTCTTCAACACTGTCCGGAGTAGTATAAATGATGCTATTATGTAGGTCTTATTTTCCAAATTGCTCTCTCTTCTCGGCCCCTGTCCTAAAAGAGAATGGTCAGACTATAGCTATTGCGCTTTCTATTATTGGATTGATTGCTGGAATCTCTCTAGTTATTTTAAGAAAGGATCTTGTTATAGCTGCATATACCATCATAGGAATATCTTCTGGGTGCTCTTTTTTGATTGCTTTGTCGTGGTTGTTTAGAAAGGCAGTTTTAGATTGTAAAGAGAAGAGAAAAGAGGGTGGGAGCTCTCTTTTGCTCGTAACACCTGATCTGCAATCCTCGGCACCTACTGGAATCGATTCTACAGTAGCTATACCTGTAACATCAGATGACCCAAAACGTCCAGATTCGCCGCTCACAGAACCATTCGGGATAAATGTTGCCGATTCCGTGACACCTTTGCCTACAGCGCCCCCTTTAGATGCAGAATCCCAAGAGTCCTCTGATGCATTAGTTCCTGTTGTCAAGATCCCTTCTTTGCCTGCGGTATCTCCGCTAAAATCATGTCAACGATCAGAAGCATCACCTCCCGTTCGTTGTAATGTGCGTGTTAGGATAGAAGCATCACCTCCCGTTTATGAAGAGGTGGATCCAGCGATGGCAATCCGAAATAGCATTCGTCTATGTGCAAAATTCAACCCACGGAACAAAAGACCCTATAGAGGAATCTCGGATCTTTCTCCTAACACCGTCACTATCTTGTATACATCGGAGTCATTTCAGTTAATTATTCCGGGTCTTTTTTTAGGAACAGGGAATGTTGTGAATCTTTTTTCTGAAACATCTTTAGAAGAAACAACCGAACACTTGAAATCCAAACATAATGTAGGAGAGAATTGTCTTGAGCTATTCAGACAAGAATATACAAAAAACGCTATTCAGGTTGTTATTGTATTTAGAAGGTCAAAAGATCCTGATTATCAGGAAGCTTTCTTACAATGGAGCTCACAACAGTCCGATAAGATCATTTATGATGTTTTTTATGGGGATGGGGGGGACACATGGGAGCGATACTTAGAAGGTGTGTTCAAGATCATAGATCAACATCGCAATGCCAATCAGAATGTTCTGCTCTATGATGCTCACGGTTTCGATAGTGCAGCCTATGCTGCCATAGCGGCATATCTGATAAGGACATATCAAGTTTCTCTTGAAGCAGCTCTAAAAAAAATAGAGGCTGAAAGACATCAATGTGTAGATTCCTCTTTTAGGACGGGTTGGGAAGAGAAACTTGAAAAACTTCCCCGCTTGACTCCTTTCTCGTAAAGAGTTATCCTCCTGCTCAGGAAATGGATAGAGAGGCGCCCTGCATTAGGCTCCGCCCAATCCAAGCTTCGCTTGGGCCGGCAAAATGCCGGCGCAAAGCGCGCTCTGATTCTATGGCAAGAATCAGGCCTGTACAATAATCGCCAAAAACCTGACTTGTTAATCTCTTATTTTGGAAATATCTTATGGCTGTCTATAACAATCCCAATCTTCAACCTCTCCCTTTCCATGAATCACCCGTAGAATCACCCGTAATCCTCACTACTGAGTCGATTCAAAGAGCAACAGCGGTTGCTGTAAACAGCCTTCCAAGTTCAATAACTACTAGTCGACGCTCAATTATGGCTGTCCCTGTTCTAGCAGCTCCACAAGAAATGGCCCTTGTCCAAGAACCACCCGTCGACGCGACCTTTTTGCCCTTAACGTCTGATCTGCAATCCTCATCACCTGCTGAAGTCGATTCTACGATAGCTATACCTGTAAAACCAGATGACTCAAAACGTTCAGATTCGCCGCTCGCAGAACCAGTCGGGGTAGATGTTGCCGATTTCGTGACACCTTTGCCCAAAGCGCCCCCTTTAGATGCAGAATCCCAAGAGTCCTCTGATGCATTAGTTCCTGTCGCCAAGACCCCTTCTTTGCCTGCGACATCTCCGCTAAAATCGTGTCAACGATCAGAAGCATCACCTCCCGTTCGTTGTAATGTGCGTGTTAGGATAGAAGCATCACCTCCCGTTTATGAAGAGGCGCATGATGATCCAGCGACGGCAATCCGAAATAGCATTCTTCTATGTCCAAAATTCAACCCACGGAAAAACAGCTTCTATAGAGAAATCTCAGATCTTTCTCCTGATACCGTCGAGATGTTGTATAGGTTGGAATCATTTCAGTTAATTATTCCAGGTCTTTTTTTAGGAAGAGGGAATATTGTGAATCTTTTTTCTGAAACATCTTTAGAAGAAAAAACCGAATACTTGAAATCCAAACATAATGTAGGAGAGAATTGTCTTGAGCTATTCAGACAAGAACATGCAAAAAAACATGCAAAAAACGCTATTCAGGTTGTTATTGTATTTAGAAGGTCAGAAGATCCTGTTTGCCAGGAAGCTTTCTTACAATGGAGCTCACAACAGTCCGATAAGATCATTTATGATGTTAAGATCATTTATGATGTTTTATTTGGAGATGGGGGGGACACATGGGAGCGATACTTAAAAGATATTTTCACAATCATAGATCAACATCGCAATGGCAATCAGAATGTTCTGCTCTATGATGATAACGGTTTCGATGGTGCAGCCTATGCTACCATAGCGGCATATCTGATAAGGACATATCAAGTTTCCCTTGAAGCAGCTCTAAACAAAATAGATGCTGAAAGACATCAATGTGGAGATTTCTCTTTTATGATGATTTGGAAAGAGAAACTTAAAAAACTTCCCCGCTTGACTCCTTTCTCGTAAAGAGTTATCCTCCTTCGCTACGTGGGGTTATATGCAAGATTTTTCTGAAGCTGCTCAGGCAGCCATTCAATCCGCCTTTCAAACTGCTCAACGAAAAAACCATGTTGAAGTGACTGAAAATCACCTGCTTCTAGCTTTTTTAGAAGAGCCTGAAGGGTATTTCCACTCTCTTTTAGAAGAGATCAAAACAGATCCAGAAACATTAGGACGACAGGTCGTAGATCAGATCGATCGCCTCCCCGTTTATACAGAGGGGGGAGATGCTAAACCCTCTAGTAACTTCCAAGCACGTGTTTTAGATGCTCAAAACTTTGCTCAGGAATTCAAAGACTCTTACGTTTCTAGTGACCATTTCCTTTTAAGTTTTTGGAAGGGGGCAGGAGAACCTTTTAGATCCTGGAAAAATAGGTCTAACCTCTCTCTACAAGAGCTTATCAAAACGATCAAAAACAGGAGAAAAGAACGCCATATGGATTCTCCAACTGCCGAAACCAATATGAAAAGCTTAGAAAAATATTGCAAAAATTTAACAACTCTTGCGAAAGCTGGTAAACTTGATCCTGTAATAGGAAGAGATGAGGAGATCCGTCGCACTATCCAGGTTCTCAGTCGCAGAACTAAAAATAATCCTCTTCTTATCGGAGAACCAGGGGTTGGTAAAACAGCAATCGCAGAGGGGCTGGCTCAGCGTATTATTCAGGGAGATGTCCCAGATTCTTTGAAAAATCGGGATCTTGTGGTCCTTGATATGGGCAGTTTGATTGCAGGCACTAAATTCCGCGGAGAGTTCGAAGAACGGTTAAAGAGCATTTTACAGGAAATTGAAAAAGCTGAGGGGAAAATCATCCTTTTTGTGGATGAGGTGCATACTTTGGTGGGAGCCGGCGCCGCCGAGGGCTCTATGGATGCGGCAAATCTTCTGAAGCCTGCCCTTGCCCGAGGAACTCTTCACTGCATCGGAGCCACAACCCTCAACGAATATCAAAAATATATAGAAAAAGATGCCGCCTTAGAAAGACGTTTCCAGCCTGTCTATATTGCTGAACCCTCTTTAGAAGATGCGGTCGCCATTTTACGGGGCTTAAAGGAACGGTATGAAATCTACCATGGGGTCAGAATCACAGAAGGGGCTCTTTCCGCTGCTGTCATGCTCTCTCACCGCTATATTAGCGACCGCTTTCTTCCAGATAAGGCAATCGATCTGATCGATGAAGCGGCAAGTTTAATCCGCATGCAACTGGGAAGCCGCCCTCTTCCTATTGATATTAAAGAAAGAGAGCTTGCCTCCTTAATTATTAAACAAGAGGCTTTTAAAAGAGAGAAAACCGCTTCTAGTGAAGTAGAAATCGCTGCTATTGAAAAAGAGATCGTCACTAAAAAAGAGGAATTATCTGTTTTACGTAAACGGTGGGATGCTGAAAAAGAGCTCATTGAGTCTCTTAAAGAAAAGAAAGATACTTTAGAGAAATTACGTTTTCAAGAAGAGGAGGCTGAAAGAACCTCTGATTATAATAAGGTGGCTGAAATCCGTTACAGCACCCTTCCTGCCTTAACAAAAGAGATTTCTGATGCGCAAGAGCTGCTCAATAAAAAAACAAATCGTCTTTTGCAAGAGGAGGTAGATGAGTCCTTAATTGCTCATATTGTCGCTAAATGGACAGGTATTCCTGTCCAAAAAATGCTAGAAGGAGAGGCAGAAAAACTGCTGCATCTTGAAGGGGAGTTGGAAAAAAGGGTTGTAGGGCAAGATTTCGCAGTACATGCTGTGAGCGATGCCATCCGAGCCTCTCGTGCAGGATTAAACGATCCCAACCGGCCCATGGGGGTCTTTTTATTTTTAGGCCCTACAGGGGTGGGAAAAACCGAGTTGGCAAAGACTCTTGCTGAATATCTTTTCAGCAAAGAGGATGCGATGATCCGTCTCGATATGTCTGAATACATGGAAAAGCACACGGTTTCTAAACTCATAGGCTCTCCACCTGGTTATGTGGGCTATGAGGAGGGGGGACAATTGACAGAAGCCATCAGAAGACGCCCCTACGCCGTTGTTCTTTTAGACGAAATTGAAAAGGCTCATAGCGATGTGTTTAATATTCTCCTACAGATTTTTGATGATGGGCGACTGACCGATAGTAAGGGAAGAAAAGTGAATTGTAAAAATGCGCTTTTCATTATGACCTCCAATTTGGGCTCAGATCTTCTGATCGAACTGATACAGAAAAAGAAAAAGGTCTCAAAAGAGGAGATACTCACTACAATAGAATCTGTCTTAAAAGGACATTTCCGACCTGAATTTCTGAATCGCTTAGATGAAATTCTCCCCTTTTTACCCCTCAAGCAAGAGGATATGGGAAGTGTGGTCTTGATCCAAATGCAACGCGTTGTTAATCGATTACAAGAAAGACATATCTCTCTATCATGGGAAAAAGAAGTTATAGAATATTTAGCAAAAGAGGGTTATGATTCAGCTTTTGGAGCACGTCCTTTAAAACGTTTCATTCAACATGAGGTGGTGAATATGTTGTCAAAAGCCCTTTTAGAAGGAAAAGTAACTGGCAATTCTACACTTGTGTTAAAGTTAAAAGATGGAAAAATCACCCTATAAAACGGAATCTGTGACCCTATTTTCATTCTTTTGGCAGTTTGCGCGTCTTCAAAAGTGGAAATTTTTCCTTATTTTCTCTCTTTCTTTGGTCTGGGCTCTCGATGCAACTTTATGGCCTTATCTCCTACGTCTCATTATTGATACATTTACCCATTATGATGCCAACCGTTTTGCTGCTTGGTCGGCTTTAAAATGGCTTTTGCTCGCCGGGTTTTCCTTATGGGTTCTCGTGGAATTTTGTTTTCGTACAAGAGATTTTCTACAAGCTATAGCCCTTCCTAAGCTAGAAGCCGATATACGCATGAGGATGTTTGATCATATTCAACACCATTCTCCTAAGTATTTTAATGAAAATTTTGCAGGTAGTTTATCCAATAAAATTAGTGATATGACCACTCAAATCACCTCCATTGTACAAAATGTGATTCTTTTTATTCCTGCCATCGCAACCTGTCTTTTATCTATTCTATTTTTTATTCAGGTGAATGGATTATTTGCTCTTATTTTGGGAGGGTGGATTACGGTCCATTTTATCATCTGCTTTATATGCACTAAAAAATGTGTAGACTATTCCAATATTCATGGGGAGGCCCGTTCCACTCTTGTTGGCAAAATTGTCGATAGTTTTACCAATAACTTTGCAGTTAATCTTTTTTTTCGCTTCAGATTTGAGAAAGAAAGAATTGCCCATTTCCAAAAAGAGGAACAGGATAAAAACTATCAATCCAAGCGCTATATTGCATGGATGTTCACGATCTTATCTATAGTGTTTATTGTAGGTGGGGTGGTGCTGAATGGTTTTATGATTTTTTATTGGATGAAAGGGGGTATTTCCACAGGAGAGGCGATTCAGATTTTTAATACTTCATGGAATGTGACCTTAGTGATCTGGTTTGCCGGGGAGGTGATCCCGCAATTTTATCAATCTGTTGGAATTGCAAATCAAGCGCTTACAGTTATGCATGCGCCTCAAGATGTGCTGAATATTCCGCAGGCTCAATCACTTGTTGTGAATAAGGGGGAGATTATTTTTGAAAATGTCTCTTTTCAGTATGGGGATAAGATGCTCTTTGCCAATAAGGATGTTTTTATTAGAGGTGGAGAAAAAGTAGGTCTTGTGGGGTATTCGGGAGCGGGGAAATCCACTTTTGTGAATTTGATTTTGCGTTTTTATCCTTTGGCTCATGGAAGAATTTTAATAGATGGGCAAAATATTGCGCATGTCACCTTAGATTCTCTTCGTAAGCAGGTGACGTTGATTCCTCAAGATCCTCTACTTTTTCACCGTTCTTTAGAAGATAATATTCATTATGGACGACTAGAGGCAAGTCAAGAGGAGGTTCGGGAGGTTGCCACTTATGCGCATTGTGATGAATTTATTAGAAAGCGCCCGCAGGGGTATGCAAGTTTAGTGGGAGAGAGAGGAACAAAACTTTCTGGTGGGGAAAGACAGCGGATTGCCATTGCACGTGCGATGCTTACAGGGGCCTCTATTTTAATTCTTGATGAGGCGACCTCTGCTTTAGATTCTGTCACAGAAAATTATATTCAAGAGAGTTTAGAGAGGCTGATGCAGAACCGCACCTCACTTGTAATTGCACACCGTTTATCTACACTTGCGAAGATGGATCGAATTTTAGTGTTTCACCAGGGAAAGATTGTTGAGGAGGGGAACCATCTTGAGCTGATGTCTGAAGGGGGCCATTATGCTCAGATGTGGCAGATGCAGGCGGGTGGCTTTCTCCCCGATACTCCGGAATAATTATAGCAGCTCAGAAAAGTCGATAATAGAAGAAAAAAAATCACTTTCTACGACCTCCTCATCAACACCATTCACATGGATGAGAACGGGTCGTATCGAAAAGAATGGAGCATATACTTTATAATTTGGTGATACGCTTATTCTACCAAAAACGCATCACCAAATCAAGAAAAATCGATTTAGTGATGCTTAATTTGAATTACGTGAGAAACCTCTCATCATCTCCTTTAAGGGAATGTGTGCTTGAATCTCCTCAAGAGAGGGTCTCACTCTATAGGTCCAATTGGTATCCAAAATCTTCCCAGGAAAATTAATTCTCTCATCATTTGGATTGGGGGAAACAAGCGAGGGAAAAAGAGCTAAATACTCTTGTAAAAGATTGATGTGAAAGAGACTTGCCGAACGGTGGCTCTCCATCAGAATCTCATGGTGCCGATCCAAAGATAAAAAGGGCTTATAATCCCACTTCTTAAACTCGCAGTAGAGCCTCGCCTCTTTCGGTGAATGGCTCCACCACAATTGTAAGGTATCAGAATCATGTGTCGAAACGGTTGTCATACTCGTAGGAAGATATGCGCTGACAGGAATAAATCCCCCATCCCCATCCCAACGCCTCTCCCATCTCATCACCCGGGTTCCACAAATTCCAAGCTGAGCCAAAACCGCTTTAATCGAGGGGGGAACAGTCCCTAAATCCTCTCCTATAGGCAGAAGAGGGGAGGATGTTAACATAATTTCCATCATTTTTTTCCCATGCGGAATCCACTCCGATTCTTGCGCAGGAATAAAACAGCCTGTCGTCGCCTCTTTACCCAGTGGAATGACCCATAAACGAAAAAAACCCACAACATGATCGATCCGGTAGAGATGGTAAAGCTCGCTTGCCGCTTGTAATCTCTGCTTCCACCACTCATATCCACTCTTCTCAATCTCCTCCCAATCATAGGGGGGAAATCCCCAGTATTGTCCCTTTTCAGCATAACAATCGGGGGGAGCTCCCGCAACCAGGTGCATAAGAAAGTACCTTCGATAGTACCACACATCTACACTATCTCGGCTCATCAAAATGGGAATATCCCCTTTTAGAAAAACAGCTGCCTCCTCCGCAGCTTTTCTAACCTCCCGCATCTGTTGATAACAGAGATATTGCAAAAATGTGTAAAATTGAACTTTCTTCTGATGCGCAAGGGCAAGGTTTGAAAAACTCTCATCAGAGGGACTTTTTACAGAAAGAGGCCAATCTTCCCAAGATTTCCATAACTCAAATTCCTTAAGCGCTCTGAAAACAGCATACGCCCTCACCCAAGAATGGTGCTGACAAAACTGCTGATAGCTCTCCTTATTTTCTATCTCACTAAAAACAAGGGAAAAATAATCAAAAAGAAAAGAAAGTTTTAATTCTCGTACAATATGGTGCTTGACTCTAGGAGACCTATTCCAATGTCTCATCTTAGCCAATTTTTCCTCATAATTGGGAACTCTGGAAATATCAGGCAGAGAGGAAATACTCAGATAAATAGGATTTAAAGCACATGCAGAAATTCCATTATAGGGGCTTGTATCCATCCCTGTATCATTCAAAGGAAGTAGCTGTATCACATCGAAACCCACCTCTCGACACCAAAAAATAAGGGGGATGAGATCTAAAAATTCGCCAATCCCACAACTTTTTTGAGAGTGAATGGAAAAAAGGGGAATCGAGATTCCATGGTGATGGCGTATACCCACTCTTTCCCACTGCCTTGCAGCTGCACTGTGTAAAAGATGGTCTCGAGTATCTTCCATTATTAACCTAACTCAGGTTATTATTTACTTAATCCAAAAAAATGTTCTTTGGAATCTACTACTTCCTCTTTTTGATATTGTGGGATTTCTCCTCGAAAAATCGCCTCTACCCATGCGTGCGCATGTTGGAGAAAAATTTCTAAAAATTGGTTAAGCTTCATCCCATTAAGCCCTGCTAAAAAAAGATATTGGAATAAAACTAAGGAGTGGTTTTTTTCACTATAGGCTAAAATCCCCCGAGAAAAGTGAGCAGAGCCATTATCTATAAGCGCTTGCTTAAAAACTTTTTCTCTATAAGGGCCGGGAGGAACAATGCCCACTTGCGTACCTATTAAAAGCTTCTCCCCATCATGATCTAAATCAATTTGTATGTTAATCCCTTGAGCAGGAAAATGCAAAAGACAGGATTGATTCTTATCTGGAGCTAAGTTGGATCCTAAAATCCCTCCTAATTCTTTTAATAGCTCCTCATAGTGAGATAGGCTCATACTTCTTCGAGATCCTCCTCATCCTCTTCTTCCAGTTCACTTAACGTTTCTAAAACTAGAAGCAGAAGCTCTTGCCGATGTTTAAGCGATTTATAGAGTCGCGGTGATAGCTGACGTAGAGCATCTCTATATTGAGAGATAATGATGATTTTCTCCTCGTTATCTATGAGCCCTAGCTCTTCTGCTTCCTTTAATAACTTAGGAATATTGGGATAGCGATCTTCAACCAAGCGGATAAACTGTTTAGATAGTTTTTCAAAGGATAATTTTTTTGATAGCTCACCATTGCGCATACGTTTAGCATACAGGGAACGAATGAGTTTCATACGCGATTTGAAAAAAAGATAGACCCAGAGAATGGATTGTAAATTGCGGAGATTTGTCATGATGCGTATGAGTTCCGCACTTTGAATCGAGGGACCTTTCGATTTTAAATCATAGGCCAGCCCCTTTAACATAAAAGCAACAACCGCTTTTAATTGATCAAAAGGAAACTGTTCAGAAAGTTCTGTGAATAACTTGTTATGGTCGCGTGGATTTCCAGTGATCTCTCGATACAGTTCTCGAAGAGAGGTGGGGCTTGTTCCTATTCCTTGCTGATGGAAGGATTTAGCCACCTCATCAATATTTCGACCGGCAATAATCTGGCGTTCATAGAGTTTGTTGAGAAGCTCTTTAGCTTGAGCCACCCCCTCTTTCAAGTTATCTCCAACTTCCTGGGAGAGATATTCTAAGACCTCATCTGCAAGAGTGGGATCTGGAAAGGCCTCTAGTACTTGATCCATGACCTCTTGCGCCGATTGCCCTCCCCGCAGGCTTTCTCGAAGAGCGCGTAATTTGTTAGCTGAAAGTTCGGGATTTCTTCTAGAGTATTGATTTGCAAGATCATCTTCTTTCTTCTTGCTAACCTCTTTGATTTTTTTTCCCTCGGCCTCTGCTGACCGTTTGGTACGATTTTCTAACGTTCTAAAACGGCTAAAACGGCCCTGTTCTCTTTCGGCAGCACCTGGATTAAAACCCTGATCGACCTCTTCTGTAAAACTTGCTTGACTTGCAACCTGATTTGCAATCTCTCTTGCGATGATCTGTTTGGCAACGCGCGCCTCTGCCGCTGATACATTCGGAATGGGATTGGTCATAAATTATGCAATTTGTACCCTTCCTAAGGGTTGTATTCTAATCTCAGGCAGAACCTCTTGATAGGAGATCACTGCCAACTCTGCATACTCTGTCTCTATAAGCTTTCTTACAAACCTGCGCACATCAATGGCTGTGAGCAAAACAGGGGGCTGTCCTCCAGGAGGGGTCGGCGTAATCGTATTTCTCATAGCTCTTAGAACCATATTCACAGAATCTGGATCTAACGCAAGATAGGATCCCGCTGAAGTTTGCTTAATGGCTCCTCTTACCATTTCTTCGATTTCAGGATCAATGAGATAGACAGAAAGCGTGGATTGACCTAGGGAATATTTATAACTGATATATCGTTTGAGAGAGGAGCGCACATATTCCGTTAATAAGATGGTATCCTTTTCAGTTTGAGACCATTCGCTTAAAGATTCCATAATCGTCCGGAGATCTTTGATGGAAATTTGTTCTTGAATAAGTCGTCGAAAAATTTCCGTGAGCTTTTGAAGAGGAATGAGACGAGTGACCTCTTTGACTAAATCGGGGAAGGAGCGCTCCATGAACTCAAGCATGGAACGCACCTCTTGAATCCCAAGAAATTCTTGAGCGTTATTACGAAAGAAATAGGAGAGGTGAAGAATCACAACTTCGACTGGGCTCCAAAATTTAATGCCAGCTTTTTCCATAAGGGTTCGATACTTCTCTTCGACCCAAAGAGCGGGCAGGGTAGCTGCATTTTTATAGGAGACATAGGGGAGATTATAACGGCGTAAATTCTCCTCAATTTCATTGGTCAATAGGTACCGTTCTGGAATTTTTCCTCTTGCAACAGGCACCTCATTGAGAAAAATAGCATACTCATCTGTCTCTAAAGTAGGGGAGTCTGTTCTTACGTGGACTGCAGGAAATCGGATCCCTAGATCCTGATAAAGAGCTGTTCTCATCTTAGGAATCATCTCTTCTACGAGATTTTTAACCCCTTTTCCTTTGAGAATCGCGTGAGAAAGGCTTTTTCCCAATTCGAGAATAATAGGAACGGTTAGAGCATATTCCTCAGCGCCCCCCCTTACTAAAGCATGTCCCTCTACATCGGTTTCAATAGTTCCCGTTCCCCCTCTTGCAATCTCTTTTTTGTGCTTTCTCCAAAGAGAAAAGCCGCTGGAAGCTATAATCGCTGCAAGGATGGCGAAGGTCCATAAAGGGAATCCCTTTAAAAAACCCAATCCAAGAATAGCTACAGAGGCGATGATAAGAGCTCTGGGCTCCCTGAGAATTTGACCCGCAATTTCTTTACCCAAATTGGCATCTTTTCTATCACTTGAAACACGAGTCGTTACAATCCCTGCAGTTAAGCAAATTAAAAGTGAGGGGATTTGGGAAACAAGACCATCCCCAATGGATAAAAGGGTATAAATTTGAGCCGCCTGACCGAGAGACATATTATGCATGCCCACCCCAATAATCAATCCCCCTACGATGTTGATAAAAGCGATAATCATCCCTGCGATGACATCCCCCTTTACAAATTTCATCGCTCCGTCCATAGCCCCATAAAGCTCACTCTCTTTTTGAATAGTTGCCCGTTTTTCTCGGGCTTGCGAGGCATCGATCACACCCGCTCTCATATCAGCATCGATGGCCATCTGCTTACCAGGCATCGCATCTAATCGAAAACGGGCAGCCACTTCCGCAACTCTCTCAGCTCCCTTAACCACAACGATAAACTGTACAATGGTAATGATTAAGAAAACGACCAAACCCACTACATAATTCCCTCCCACGACAAACTTACCGAAAGCTGTGATGATCTCTCCTGCATATGCCTTCAGAAGAATTTGACGTGTAGCTGAAATACTCACCCCTAATCGGAAAAGAGTGGTTACCAACAAAAGAGAGGGGAAGGTTGAAAGATGCAAAGCTGTCGGAATGTAAAGAGCGACCATGAGAAGCCCAACTGCTGCAGTCAGGTTGAAGGTAATCAGAAGGTCGATGACAGGAGGGGGGACGGGAATGATGATCATCACAATCACAGCAATGATCCAAGCTGCTAAAATGAGATCACTTCCGCGATTAATCGTATTAAGAGCTGCCTCCCCTCCGAATAATCTAGAAAAAAAATGTGTAACTCTTTTCATTAGAACTGTTCCCCTTCTTGCGCACGTAAAGCAATTACGTACATTAGTATTTCTCCGATAGCTTCATAAGTGGATTCAGGAACAAACGTATTCTCCTCACCCTCTTCTAGCAATTCATGTGCCAATGGCACATTTCGCATAATAGGTATACCCAATTTTTCTGCCTCTGCGATAATAGCGCGTGCGCGCATTTCTGTCCCTATTGCAACAATCCAGGGAGCAGAATATTTATCAGGTTCATATCCTATAGCAACGGCTACATCATGAGGGTTTGTGACCACAGCTTTTGCACGTCGCATACGCGTGGTTCCCTCATCGTAAGCAATTTCCTGAGCCAACTGCCTTCTTTTATTTTTAATTTCCGGATTTCCCTCAGTGTCCTTATATTCCTGCTTAACTTCAAATTTCTCCATTTTCAATTCTTTAGAATAATTATGTCTTTGGTAAGCAAGATCTAAGACCCCTATTAAAATGAAATAGATCCCAATCCATAAGGTCACCTTGTACATAATTTTTTCAAAGACAAGAGCGCTGACTTGAGGAGCAAAGGTAACTGTTGCAATGATATCACCCAGGTTATGACGGACGGCAAGATAGATGAGAAGAGCTGCCCCAAAAATTTTCAAAACAGACTTAATTAATTCAATGAGCGTTTTCATTTTGAATTTCTGTTTAAGATTTTCTACTGGGTTGAATTTCTTAATGTTAGGTTTTAGAGGTTCCATGGAAAAGGTGGGACCTACGACGAAGAAGGTTATGATGACGCCTACGATTGCCACGAAGCCTGCGATGGGGAGGGAGCTGATGAGGATGATATTGATCATTTGTTTTAAGAAAAAAGGGGCAGTTTTTGAAAGATCGGTAAAAGGGCCGATTTTCAACATTTCCAGGAGGAATCCCCCCATCTGTTTAAACAGAAAACTTGCAAAATAGAAGGTTGTTGCGAGAGCAACGATGAAGGTAAACGCTGAAGGAAAATCTTGAGATTTGGCAACTTGCCCCTTTTTGCGTGCGTCACGCAGTTTTTTTGGGGTTGCCTTTTCGCTTTTTTCTGCCATCTTATCCTCACTATAGAGAAAAGGGAGAAGATAGACAAGAGAAGGATCTTGTCAAAAAGGGGGTTTTATCCTATCATATTTCCTTTTTTAAGGAGAACAATGGCAGAACTTTCTTGTGGGATTGTAGGTCTTCCAAATGTAGGAAAATCCACCCTTTTTAATGCATTGACACGAGCAATGGCAGCGTCAGCCAACTTTCCTTTTTGTACAATCGATCCTAATGTGGGGGTCGTTGATGTCTTTGATCCAAGATTAAGCGTTCTTTCCACTCTCTCTAAAAGCCATAAAATCATCTACGCTTCTATGCGTTTTGTGGATATTGCAGGCCTGGTGAAGGGGGCTTCTGAAGGGGAGGGGCTTGGAAATCAATTTCTGACTCATATCAGAGAGACAAGTGCTATCGTGCATGTCGTAAGATGTTTTGAAGATGAGAATATCATCCATGTTGAGGGGGGGGTTGATCCTATTCGGGATATTGAAACCATCCATTTAGAACTGATTCTGTCCGAT
>Ga0207115_1003_pt1 | contig 62414 bp, 62 predicted proteins | sample Alteio_BWMinHeat_46_FD_153536 | JGI IMG/M metagenome (GOLD analysis project Ga0207115, IMG submission 153536) | Enriched cells from forest soil in Barre Woods Harvard Forest LTER site, Petersham, Massachusetts, United States -... | ecosystem: Environmental > Terrestrial > Soil > Temperate forest >...
CTTTATTGAAGGTGCGCACTGCGGAAACTCAAGGAAAAAATAGGAGACTCTCTCAGATACAAGAGGAGAGAAAGAGGCTGACCTCCAAGCTTCAAGAGATTAAAAAAGAGCAGACTGAAAAAGAGAAAGAACGGCAGGGTGAAAGAGAAAAACTTGAAGAAAAAACAGAAGAGTGAGCTTTTCAGAGAGGTTCTGAATCTCTGTATCACCTCTCTTCCATTTCTTGAAGAGAGCAGTTTTTTCTAGAAGAATAAGCGCATGTTGAGTCTCTTGATAATTTTTAGCCTGTAGAGCCTGCCTACGGAGATGTTTCAGCTGTTTTTCCACCTCAGAATAGCTATCATGCGCTCTTGCGTAGTTATCAGCCACCTGAGAGAGCTTTTTGACCGTCTCTTTTTTCTTTACCAAGAATCTTCCAATACCTGCAGCCTCATCAAAAATCGTTCGCCTGTCGTTGGGATGGAGTTGAATGAGCTGATCTAGTTTTCCCTGTTCAAAAAGAGAAAAGGCATTTTTCCCAAGACCAGATCCGAGAAAAAGATCATGGATATCTTTTAGACGCACCTGTTCTCGATTAATGAGGTATTCAGACTCCCCATTTCTATGAAATCTACGCGTAATGGTAACCTCATTGTAGGCAATAGGAAGCTCCCCTTCTATATCTGTAAGCGTTAAAGAGACCTCTGCCATGTTCAGAGGCTTGCGAGAAGAGCCCCCTGCATACAAAATATCCTCCATCCTCTCCCCGCGAATCGAACGGGCAGATTGTTCTCCCAAAACCCAGCGGAAAGCATCTACGATATTAGATTTTCCACACCCATTGGGTCCTACAATTGAGATAACATCACAGTCAAAATCAATGGAAATTTTATCTGCAAAAGATTTGAAACCAAAAATCGTGAGCTTTTTAAGACGCAAACGGGGCCCTCTCTTTTAAAAGATTTGCCATTTCAATTGCAGCAAGAGCTCCTGTAAATCCCACATTGGCCCCTTTAATTCCGCAGCGCACCTCTGCCTGTTCTATATTCTCAACAGATAAAACATTATAAATCGTAGGAATATCGTAAGATAAAGCAGTCTGCATAATCCCTGAGGCCACTTGTGCAGAAACTAAATCAAAATGAGAAGTCTCTCCACGGATCAAAACACCCAAACAGAGGATCGCATCATACTTTTTAGAAGCAGCCAATTTCTTTGCAATCAAGGGAATTTCAAAAGCACCAGGGACCCAAAGAACAGGGATCTCCTCTACAGAGGCTCCATGCCTTTTAAAGCAGTCAAGAGCACTCCCCACCAACCTCTCCGTAAAGGGCGCATTGAAACGACTCACAACGATTGCAAAGCGGAGATTTTGAGCCTGTAGCACTCCCTCAAAGTTTGGCATGAACATTCTCCCCAATATTTAATAGATGACCCAATTTGTCCTGTTTTGTCTTGAGATATTTAAAGTTTTCTTCAGTAGGAGAAGAGAGCAGAGGGACTCTTTCCACAATAGTAAGACCATATCCCTCAAGTCCCCCATATTTTGCAGGGTTATTGGTCAGCAGACGAATCGAAGAGAGGCCCAGATCTGCCAGCATTTGTGCGCCAATTCCATATTCACGAGAATCTATAGGAAGCCCCATCTCTACATTGGCCTCTACAGTATCCCAACCCTGATCTTGAAGAGAATAAGCTCTCAGTTTGTGGCTAAGACCAATTCCCCTTCCCTCATGTCCTCTCAGATAAATGAGGACCCCTTTTCCCTCTTCAGAAATTTTTTTCAATGAGCTATTGAGTTGATGACCGCAATCACAACGAGTCGATCCAAAAATATCCCCCGTGAGACACTCTGAATGGACGCGTACCAGAATATTTTTTTCTCCAGCAACCTCCCCCTTCACAAGAGCCATATGTTCGATCCCATCAATGAGGGATTCATAAGCATAGGCGGTAAACTCCCCAAAAGGGGTAGGCAGGCGCGCCTGAGAGAGGAAGCGGATCAGCTTTTTCTGGCTCCTGCGGTAACGAATCAGATCTGCAATCGTAATCATCGGAAGATGATGTTTCTTGGCAAAAGGAATCAGCTCAGCAAGACGCATCATGGAATAGTCTGGATTGACAATTTCGCAAAGAACACCTACTGGCTCTAAACCAGCAAGAGCCACCAGATCACAGGCAGCCTCTGTGTGGCCAGCCCGCTTAAGAACTCCCCCCGGGCGAGCTCTTAAAGGAAAGATGTGCCCGGGACGGCGAAAATCTCCAGCAGCTGCTAAAGGATCTGCTAAACCTTTGATGGTAGAAGCCCGCTCTTGAGCAGAAATACCCGTCGTTGTTCCCTCTTTCAGATCCACAGAAATCGTGAAAGCTGTCCGCTGAGATTCTGTATTTTCATGAACCATATGAGGAAGATTGAGAGCATCTGCACGCTCATTTGTAAGCGTTGCGCAGACCACTCCACTTGTGTGCTGTAAAAGAAAGGTCATCTTTTCAGGTGTGATTTTTTCCGCAGCAAGGATCAAATCCCCCTCATTTTCCCTATCGGGATCATCCACAACAACGACAAATTCGCCGCGTGCAATCGCCTCTATCGCCTCTTCTATTCTTGAAAATTCCATACCATTCAGCATAGACTAATGAAAGGTATTTCTCAATTGCGAAGGTATCGATAAAAAAGTAGAATGCGTTGACATGTACTCATCTATTAAAAAAATCTTTCGTTATGTCGCAGCGATCATCCTCATTCTAGGGGGAATTGTAGGACTTTTTATCCCCATTCCAGGTCTTTTTTTTCTGATTGTATTTGGACTTTATCTTTTTGATAACCAATGGATAAATAGCAAACTGAAATTTATACTTGATCGTTTTAAAAAGAGAAAGATATCTGATCCTTTTGTCTCTCATTTTAGAATTTCTCCTCGCAAGGAGGGGCGGCTTAAAGGGATGCATTTTGCGGTGAGTGATCTTTTAGATATTACTCATTGTAAGACGGGGGCGGGCAATCCGACATGGAGCCGGTTTCAGTTTCCAGCAGCGGCACATGCTTTTGCGGTCGAACAGCTTTTAGATGAGGGGGCTCGTTGTGCGGGCAAGACAATTACAGATGAGTTTGGTTTTAGTTTAATTGGGGAGAACCATTTTTTTGGTGCGCCTCTGAATCCCAAAGCACCGGATAGGGTTCCAGGGGGAGCTGCCAGTGGCGCTGCCTCTGCTGTTGCGGCTCATTTGATAGATTTTGCCATTGCAACAGATGCGGGAGGAGCGGTTAGAGTGCCGGCAAGCAACTGTGGAATTTATGGCTTTCGCCCCTCGCACGGAAAAATTTCTGTTGCGGGAATGCACCCCTTTGCACCCACATTTGATACGATAGGTATTTTAGCGAAAGATCATTTTACACTCTCCCAAGTTGCCTCTGTTCTATTGAATCTAACTCTTATACAAAAGAGTTCACCTCTATCTATCCTCTGGTTAGAAGATGCTTTTGCTTTATGCGAACAGCAGGTGCAGCACGCGCTCTATGCCCCCTTAAACCAGTTGAACATCCAACCCACCTCTCTTTCTCAGATAGGGGGAGGGGAATATACATGGGACCATCTATTGGAGATTTTTACTCATATTCAATTTGCTGAAGTGTGGGATTCTTATGGGGGGTGGATCGAGGGGAAAAAGCCCTCGTGTGGTCCCCATATTTCTGCTAATTTTTCTGTTGCAAAAGAGTCAAGTCGTCGAGGATTAACGGGGGCGCTCGAAAAGAGAGAGAGATTCTCCCAGCTGTTACGTGGATATTTGGGAGACAAAAAATTACTCTGTCTTCCCACAACTGCTTCTCTGCCTCCTTTAAGGGGCAGTTTAAAAGCCAACCGATTGAAGAGAGATTATTACCCGAGATTATTGAGTTTAACCTCCCTTTCTGGCCTGGCTGCGCTGCCACAAATTAGTTTACCTCTTGGGGAGTGGCAAGGGGTACCCGTAGGGCTCTCCTTTTTAGCTTTGGATGATGCCTTTCTCTTATCCTCTACATCTATAATCGACGCGGATATCATTTCCCAATCGAGAAAGACTCTCTAACATCAGACGCGGAGATTCATGAAGGGAGCCGACAGAAAGGTTTAAAAAGGGCTTGCCCTCAACTCCCAGCAAACTTCCCCCAAAATAGAGAACCAACCGTTGCACTAATTTCTGTTGAAAAAAAGCTGTTGCGATCTCACTGCCCCCCTCTACAAGAAGTTGCACCACTCCCCGTTTACCTAACTCCCTTACAAGTGCTTGTAGATCGACATGCTCTCCGATTGCTGAGAGAATGATCACTTCCGCACCCCTGCTTTCCCACTCCTTCCTTCTCTTTTCACAACAGCGTGCCGTTGTCACCATTAAGGTAGAGCTCAACTCTTGATCGAATAGGGGACCCTGCGCAGCCACTCTTCCTTGCGCATCCACCACCACGCGTAGAGGCTGTTTGTAGGGAGTTGCTAAATCGAGGCGTACTGTAAGTCTCGGTTGATCTCGGAGTGCAGTTCCACTGCCTATGAGAATGGCTTGTGATTGAGCGCGCATAAAATGTGCATCTCTTCTTGCCTCTTCTTGCGTGATCCACTGTGAAGAACCATCGACTGCTGCTATTTTTCCATCTAGACTGAGAGCTGCTTTCAACACACAAAAAGGTTCGCCTGTTTTGCGATGGTGAAGATAGGGGGCAAGCATTTTCTCTGCCTCCTCTTGGCAGACCCCTATTAGGAGCTCCACCCCATGCTCTTTTAATAGGGAGACCCCCTTGCCTGAGACGCGCACATCTGGATCTAGAAAAGGGATGACCACTTTTTTGATTTTGGCCTCTATGAGAGCTGTAATGCAGGGAGGGGTTCTCCCCCAATGGGCGCACGGCTCCAGAGTGACATAGGCAGTTGCTCCTGCAGCAAGAGATCCTGCTTTTTTCAAAGCAGAAACTTCAGCATGCGCTTTTCCCGGCTCCTCATGATACCCCTCTCCAACAATTTTTCCCTCTTTCGCAATCACACATCCGACCCAAGGATTCGGGGGAGCTGTTAACCGTCCCCTCTCTCCCAGCTGAAGAGCCCGGCGCATAAAAAACTGTTGTTGCTCTAACTCATCTCGCATATACTCCACCTCCAAAGATACAGGTACCATTTATGTTAGATATCAAATTAATTCGGAAAGAGTGCGAAAAAATTGAAGCTAAGCTTCGAACAAAAGAACCTGACCTTTCTCTTGCTCCCATTCTAGAGTTAGATGAAAAAATTCGCCAATTAAAAACAGAAGTTGACGCTCTAAAAGCCATGCGCAATGAGAATTCAAAAAAAATTGGCGAATTGAAGAGTAAAAAACAGCCAGCAGAATCTCTTATGGAGGAGGTCCGTCTGCTGGGGGAAAAAATCTCAACTATTGACCATCAGCTGACCCTTTTAGACGCCCAATTTATAGATGCCCTTTCCCGTCTTCCAAATATCCCTTTAGATGATGTGAAAATCTCTCAAAATAAAGAGGATAATGTTGTGATCAAAGAGGTGGGTCAGAAGCCCTCTTTTTCTTTTACGCCCAAACACCATCTAGAATTAAATGAGAAGCTACATCTGGTTGAATTTAACCGCACGGCCAAAACGTCTGGAACGGGGTGGCCAGCTTATCGAGGAGTGGGGGCTCGTTTAGAATGGGCGCTTATCAACTATATGATTGACATTCAGATGTTGAATGGCTTTGAATTTTGGCTTCCCCCGCTGCTTGTTCGTCCTGCTATGATGTTTGGATCGGGTCAAATGCCTAAATTTGAGGGGCAATTTTATGAAGTGAACGATGGCGATCAAAAACTTTATTTAGTTCCAACATCTGAGGTGGTTTTAAATGGTTTGCATGCGGATGAGATCTTGCCTGAGGAGAGTCTTCCTCTTAAATATGCGGCTTTTACCCCCTGTTTTCGCAGAGAGGCGGGGGCGGCAGGATCTCAGGAGAGGGGGCTGATTCGCATACACCAGTTTCACAAAGTCGAGATGTTTGCGTTTACCAAACCTGAGGAGAGCGAACGGGTGTTTGAAGAGATGGTGGCGGTTGCTGAGGAGATTCTGCAGGGTCTTGGGCTCCATTACCGTTTATGCAAGCTTGTTACCGGGGATATGTCTTTTACGGCTGCAAAAACGGTTGATGTGGAGGTCTGGTTACCTGGCCAGAATCGGTATTATGAGGTCTCCTCTATTTCTAACTGTACAGACTATCAGGCGCGCAGATCACAGATTCGGTATAAGGGGAAGAGTGGGAAGGCGGATTGGGTTCATACTTTGAATGGATCTGGGCTAGCTACTCCCCGTCTCCTGGTTGCTCTTCTTGAGAATAATCAGAATGGGGATGGATCGGTCAGGCTTCCCCCCGTTTTGGCGGAACGGTTAGGAACCCATATTTTATCGATAGTCGATTAAGAACCTATCCCAAAACTCAGGTTCATAGAATTCATCTCACGGTAACTTTTGGGATAGGTTCAAGAATGGGCTGGTAGAAATGCGAGTTCTAAATCACATGCCCTAATAGCGTTTACAAGAGTCGAAAATCTAGCCTTCCCTTTTTGAGATAAGCTGCGATAAAAACTTTCACGATTCACTCCCATTTTCGCAGATACTGCGCCCATGCCACCGTGAGCCTCAACTACATCTCGCACCGCTAGTTGAAAAATACCCATATCGTTGGCCTCGGAACTTTCTTCCAGACATGCATTTAAATAAGCGGCTGCATATTCGGAATCCTTAAGTTTTTCTATTAAATCTTCCTTGTAATTTCTATATTTTCTCATGTTTACCACCATTTATAGACAGATGATCTAACCAATATTTTTTTGCCTTATCGATATCTCTTTGTTGTGATTTTTTATATCCTCCACAAAGCAACATCAAACAATTCTTAGCTTTATATGCGAAGTACACCCGATAACCAGGACCAAAATCAAATTTTAGCTCAAACACGCCGTCTCCGACTGGTTCGCATGTGCCGAAATTACCCGTTTCCCTGACCCTAGTAATTCTAGCGTCTATTCTAGCCATAGCCATAGTATCAAGACCTATGGTCCATTCGGTATATGGTTCTTTCCTGGTTTCTGTTTGATATATTACAATTTCATACATCGGCTTGTTCATCATTGTAGCTGATTGGCTACATTTATGACCAGGATTTTATTTTCCAGAAATGGTATTAATACTTCAGGTTGAATAGATATAAATGCTAGACTACTCCTATGTCCTCACATTTCCAAGGGAAAAATCCTCACGAACATATTTTACAAAAAAAACAGGAAGGAGCCCTCTCCGAATCCCACGGTTTGGAGATGCCCGGACACCTTGCCGCAGGTGCCGATGCCCTCAGAGAGACAGCCCTTCTCCTCTCCCTCGTCTGGCTCCTCCTCCTTCTTGTTAATATCACAGATCCTCAACGCGCCCTTGCCCTCATCTCCTTTTCATTCGGTATCCTCATCTGGAAAACAGGACGCAGCGGGTGGCTCGCCTGGTCCCGCCTAGAACAGCTCCATACACTCATCGAGCAGGAAAAATTTGAAATCGAACACCACAAAGAGCAGGAGAGAGAGGAACTGCTAGCTCTCTACCGTGCAAAAGACTTTGAAGGACCTCTCCTCGAAGAGGTCGTCGATTTCCTCATGAGTGACCAGAAAAGATTATTAAAAATTATGATAGAAGAGGAGCTAGGACTCTCCCTAGAGGGATTCGAACACCCCCTTAAACAGTGCTTAGGCGCCTTTTTCGGCTCCTTTATCGCTCTTGTCTTAGCTTTTTTCTTTTACTCCTGGCTACCCTCCTATGGCCTTCTCATCTCCTCCGCTCTCTCCCTCATCGGCGGCGCTCTTCTCTCCATCCTCTATGAAAAAAATAGAATCATCCCAGGAGTTATCTGGAACCTCGGCTTGGCCATTTTATGCTTCGGATGTATCTATTTTATATTCAAAATGTTAAATTAATGCTATGCGATCAACTAGAACCTCCCTATTCCCACGCGCTAAACGGAGCTCCCTTCTTTCCGAAGACTTTTTTAGCTCCGGTATGGAAGAGGAGGTAAGCCCTTTTCTCACCCCCTCTTCCCGAAAACTGGGTAGAAACCTCTCGTTAAAAGCATCCATCTTCTCGATTTTCTGCCTGCTTGCTGCTTTTAGCTGCTCCTTTTTCCCCTCTCTAGATGCTCTCTCTCAACTGCTGCTTCTTTTAACCTATTTTTTAGCAGGCATCCCCGCTCTCATAGGCGCGCTAGAGGATCTCTCCTCTTTTCAAATCAATATCGATGTCCTCATGACCTTCGCCGCCTTTCTTGCCGTTCTGATGGGGAAAAGTCAAGAGGGAGCTCTCCTATTAGTCCTTTTTTCCATTTCGGAATCCATGGAAAAAGCAATCTCCCTCAAAGCTAAAGGGGCCATCGGCGCTTTGAAAAAACTGACGCCTGAAACAGCCCTCGTCATTCAACCTAATGGCTCTTTGAAGAAAACAGCTCTTTTCCACATCACTCCTGGAACGCATATTCATGTTCAAGCAGGCGAGATCATTCCTCTTGATGGGACCGTAATCAGTGGCATCTCTCAAATTGATCTTGCCCATTTAACAGGAGAGAGAGTACCCATTTTGCGAAAAGTAGGAGATACAATCCCTGCGGGCGGAAAAAATTTAGAGGGGGCTCTCTCCTTAAAAGTCACCTGCACTTCTACCGATTCTACCCTCTCTCGACTGATTCAACTTATCCTAAAAGCTCAAGAGGCAAAACCTCAACTGCAGCGCTTTTTAGATAAAATAAGCTCTACCTATGCACTCGTTGTGATCCTGCTCACCTTTTTTCTGGCAGCAACCCTCCCCCTTTTCTTCTCCCTTCCCTATCTCGGTCAGGAGGGATCTATTTACCGCTCCCTCGCTTTCATGATCGCAGCCTCCCCTTGTGCGCTCATCATTGCCATCCCTATGACCTACTTAAGCGCTGTGAGCGTCTGTGCACGTCAGGGAATCCTGATTAAAGGAGGAACGATTCTAGATGCATGCGCTAAATGTAAAACTCTTGCTATGGACAAAACAGGCACCCTAACGACCGGTGAATTGCACTGTTTAGAAGTCTCAGAACCCTTTCTCCCCATCGCTTATGGATTGGAACTCTCCTCTACCCACCCCATCGCCCGAGCACTGGTTACCTATGCCAGTCAACGGGGAATCACTCCTGCTGTTATCTCTCAATTCCATACAGTTCCAGGTTACGGTGTGCAGGGCCTATATGAGGATCAAGAGGTTTTTCTGGGAAGTCCAGCCTGGATCCTTCCCAAATTAACTCCTGAATATAAAAAACAGATGGAGGCTCAACTCAAAGAGATTCACGAACGAGGAGAACTGGTGACTCTTCTTCTAATAGGAACGAGGTGTGCCCTTTTCCGCTTCCAAGATACGATAAGAACTGATGTTGCAAAAACTCTTCAAGCTTTAAAGAAAAAGTGGAAGATGCGTCTTGTCATGTTGACAGGGGACAATGCATCTTCCGCTCGAGCCATCGCAGAGCAAATTGGATTATCAGAATTTCATGCGCAACTCTCTCCTCAAGACAAGCTTGCATTCATCGAAAAGGAGTCTCATTTGATGATGATTGGGGATGGAATCAACGATGGCCCAGCTCTTGCAAGAGCACACGTCGGCATCGCCATGGGAAAATTGGGAAGTCGTGTAGCCATCGAGGCTGCCGACATTATTTTACTCAATGACAACTTAGAATTACTAGAATGGCTCGTCAAAAAATCCCATCAAGTGGTACGTATTGTAAAACAGAACGTCCTACTTGCTGCGATCCCTATTTTATTTGCCACATTTTTTGCCCTCTGCGGATGGATCCCCCTCTGGATGGCAGTAATTGTGCATGAGGGGGGGACCGTTCTAGTAAGCTTAAATGCATTGAGGCTGCTAAAAAAATGAAGTTTGAATTAAATCAAGCAATTAAAAAAGAAAAAGATCTCTTTGAAAAATTCTATCACTGGCTTGTTGAAAGCATGCCGAAAATCTTCTTTGAAGAGGTTTCAAATGAGTGGATCTCTTTGATTGTCCACAATTTAATGAGCTTCAAAGAGCAGGATTTTTTCGTAAAAATCCATCTAAAAAATGCAGCCATTGTTCTCAGTATGGATGAAGCGCATGCGGATGTTACTATCCTCGAGGGGTTTCCGATGTATGGGATCAAGAATTATACCACCTATGTTTCACTTGCCTCTCCCCCTTTTGTTGAAAGTAATTTAAAGCTGAGAATTGCCATTATCCTCTTTACAGACCTGAGTTTTGGGTTGTCTTCCTCGAAGTCGGAGAAGGTTACACCGCAGATCTTGGGATTTTTTGACGAAGTAAATGGCCCAAGGCCCTTTACGAGTCAGAAAAGCACAAGAGATGCAAGTAAACTTCCTGAATTTGAGGAAGAAAAACACAAAATTCAGGTTACAGAGGTTGTAGAAAAGGAGCTTCAAGGAGAGCTTACGCAACAGATAGATCCCCTTTTTTTAAGACCTCTCTCTCCACAACTTCAGCTGATTGCTTTAGAAATGTTTGAAAGAGCTCAAACCAGAGATCACTGTCAATATGACATTCAGTATATAGAGAATTGGCAGGAAAAAAATCTCCCCTCCGTGCAGATTATTTTGGCCTGGAAAAATGTTCCTAAACACAATTTCTTATATAGATTGGCACGTGTTGTCTATCAACATAATCTGGTGATGCAGCGCGTCAATGCAGCCTATATTAACCCCTACAAAACAAATTCCATTTTTCTTCTCTCTTTCAATTTACATGGGAGCAAGGGAGAGGCAGCTCAAGAGGCGGCTGATATCTCCTCTTTTCTTCAGGAAATGGTGATGCTCAAATATTTTGGCTCCATGGATCAGATCGATGCAACCTTTGTGGAACCCAAAATTTTACGAGGGAATTTGGGTAATTTTCTGCGTACTTTAATGCATTTCGTCCATCAAGTACTTCTCAATCTAGATCCCCACCAATATACCTTAGAAAATATTGAAGAGGGGCTCTGTCGCCATCCAGAGCTTACGCTTAAATTGTGTGAAGCTTTTGAATATAAATTTCATCCACAACAGCATGATCTGATTCAGTTTGAAAAGAGGCGAGAGGAGTTTATCCAGCTGGTAGAGCGACTGGATACAGGTCATGAATATCATGATGTCCGACGTAAAAATATTCTTCTGCAAGGAATGAGCTTTGTTGTGCACATTTTAAAAACCAACTTTTACTGCTCCAATAAGACGGCACTTGCTTTTCGTTTAGATCCCAGATATCTGGATGCAGCCCCTTTTGATCGCAAAAAAATTTTCCCCGAGCTCCCCTTTGGGATTTTTTTCATAAAAGGGATGCATTTTGTCGCTTTTCATGTCCGTTTTAAAGATTTGGCGCGCGGCGGACTGCGCACAGTCTATGCTGAAAAAAGAGAGCGGGTACTTGCGGAGAGGAATGTTGTCTTCAGTGAATGCTACCACCTTGCCTATACACAGCATAAGAAGAATAAGGATATTCCTGAGGGGGGGGCTAAATGTGTCATCTTTTTGAAACCCTACGAGAGGCTGATCTCTGAAGCTGCTATCTATGCGCGAGAGATGAGGGAGGGGGGAATTTCTCAAGAGCAGATTGAGAAGAAAATTGAGAGTTTCAAAGCAGAGCAGAAACTTGAGTATCTCTACCAAACCCAACGCTCTTTTATTAAGAATTTCCTTACTCTCATCAATTGCCTTCCTGATGGCACTCTGAAGGCACATAACATCCTAGATTATTGGAAAAAACCTGAATATATCTATCTCGGCCCTGATGAGAATATGCATGATTCCATGATTGCATGGATTGCTCAAGAGAGCAAAAAAGAAAAATATAAGCCTGGAGGCGCCTTTATCAGCGGAAAACCGGAGATTGGGATCAACCATAAGGAGTATGGGGTTACCTCTCTGGGCGTCAATACCTTTATGCATGAGATCCTCCTCTATTTGGGGATTAACCCACTTGTGACCCCCTTTACAGTGAAGATGACAGGGGGTCCTGATGGGGATGTAGGGGGCAATCAAATTTATAATCTCTATCGTTTTTATCGACATACAGCAAAATTGTTAGCCCTTACAGATATCTCTGGAACGATTTATGATCCTCAAGGGTTGGATTTAGAAGTATGTGTTCGTCTTTTTCATGAGAAAAAATCGATCCGCTTTTATCCCCATGAAAAACTCTCCGTAGGGGGCTTTTTACTTGACCGCGAGAGCAAAAGAGAGTCGACCCCCTATGTACAACAAACGCTCTGTTGGAAAAACCAGCAAGGGAGAGTAGTTGCCGATTGGTTATCTGGAAATGAGATGAATACCCTTTTCAACCATAACGTGCATCAGATACAGGCCGATATTTTTCTTCCCTGTGGAGGACGCCCGCGCACTTTAAGAGAGACCAATTACAAGGACTTTCTCAATTCCAGAGGAGAGGCCACCTCAAAAGCAATTGTCGAGGGGGCAAACCTCTACCTGACCCCCTGGGCAAGACAGGAGTTAGAGGAGAGGGGGGTTCTGATTGTCAAAGATAGTTCAGCAAATAAGGGGGGGGTGATCTGCTCCTCATTTGAAATTCTATGCAGTTTGACCCTGACTGACCAGGAGTTTTTAGCGCATAAAAAAGTTTTAGTCGCAGAAATTCTAGAGCGGGTTCAGAAATGTGCACTCGATGAGGCCAGACTGATGCTAGAGACCCATAAAAAGAATAAACTCCCCCTGACTGAATTATCTGAAGAGATCTCAAAAAGGATCAACCATTTTACAGATGAGATTTTTGCCTCTCTTGAGCCTATGAAATTATCAGAAAAGGGGACAGACCCCCTCATTCAATGTTTTCTGCATTACTGTCCCAAGACATTGAGGGAGAATTTTTCAAAAAAGCTCATCGATTCCATTCCAGAAAACCACAAGAAGGCGATCATTGCCTCTCATATCGCCTCCCGTCTGGTTTACAAACGAGGACTGAACTGGTCCCCTTCTATTTCAGATGTCCTCCCTCTCATCCTTGAGGATCGAGAGTTGCTCTTGACCTAAAATTTAAATGAATATACCGTTTCTTGAAAAACCGAGGTTATTTTTATGTCGGGTTCGAGTGCACCTCCTCCTTATTCTTCTCCTCCTTATTCTTATGGTTCCTATGCATACCAACACACAAATTCTCCCAAGCGCAAGGTTGGGAACCGCTGGGGCTTACCTGATCCCCCTGTTTGGAAAACAGCGGAATTTATGAAAACTTCTGGTCTGATTCTCCTCTCTTTAGGCATGGCACTTGCGGCAGGAGCCGTCGTTGGCATTGTATTGTGTGTAAAATCTGATCTTACCTCCATGACACTTTCTGACCGTATTCTTTTTGTCTGTTGTACGGTTACAGGGGCTATTGTGACGCTTATTGTAGGTTATAAATTAAAAAACAGAGACTACTGGAACGATCCTACATACCTCGCAGAACGAAGAAATATGCATCTTATGTATCTCTCCAAGAATTCAGGAAAAGGAGAAGAGTATTTAAAGGTGCATTTACAAGAAATCAAAGATCATAACTTGCTTACACCAGAAGAATTAGGTCCATATAATCCCTACGCCCCTTCCGCTCCACCATAATTAGCTCTTATCGGGCACGCACACGGGCACGTTAGAGTTAGAGATCTAATGATTAGAAAGTTTGAGCGTGGCGTGAATGGAGGTAAAAAAGCCCTCTTGTGCCATATATTCCGCTCTCATCCGATACGAACCATCTGCCAACCGCTCATAGGTCTCGTATCCCTCAAAACCTTGACTACTTTTGCGAAATTCCCAAGCGATATTTGTCTCATCGATGACCCCCTTCCCCCCCACCTGCCCCACTACACCATTTTCTAATAAAATAGAGAATGTAGATTCTGTGATCTCTGTGAGACAAAAATGGTTTCGAGATTTTTCAGAAAAACCCTCAATGTCGATATTTTGAATAAGATAGATTTTCTGATCATCTTTTGAAAGAACGGTCCACTTCACTTTAAAGGGAAGAAGGTCTTCCGCCATGCTGAATTGAATAGAGCCCTCCCCCTCCCATATGCCCGGTTGAAAGATAAAATTATGTCCCTTCATAATGGTTCGCTGAGTTTAAAACATAAAACGGCGCACATAAATACTCTGTAAAATCCCAAGAGCTGCCATCGTAACAAAGATAGAGGAGCCCCCATAGGAGACTAAAACCAGCGGCACCCCTGTAATAGGAAGCAGCCCGCACATCATCCCAATATTCACTAAAATATGCATCGCTACAAAAACAGTTATCCCCGCGGATAACATCCTACCAAAATAATCCTTTGCCACCGCCGTTACCTGAAAACCAAAATAAATCAGAGAATAAAATAGAATCAACAGAATGATTAATCCTAATAATCCAAACTCCTCCCCAAAAGCTGGAAAGACAGAATCGGTATGTGCATAGGGCAGCCATCCACGCCCTGTAAACTCACTAGAACGCCATCCGCTCCCCAAAACCCCTCCTACGCCAATGGCTGTCTGAGAGGCCCACTGGTGATGGTTATGCGGATTTAACCGTTCATACTGGTACTCTTTCAAAACTTGAATCGCATAAGGGCGCATCTTCTCATGAGAAAACACCCCAGAAAAAATCAAACTAATCAGGACAAGGGCCACGAAACCACTGATTCCCATAAATCGCATCATTCCCCGATGCAATCCCCCTAAATAAAACATGATGAGAGTCACAGGACATAAGACTAGCGCTGTCCCCAAATCTGGCTGCTTCAGAATCAGTAAAAAAGGGAGCGCTACAATAGCGCAGGCGGCACACGCTGTCTGCAATGAGGAGGCACTACTTTTATTCTTTTCCAAAAACCAGCTCAAAGCGATCACAACGATCAACTTTGCATATTCTGAGGGCTGTAAACTAATTCCAATCAAAGGCACACGATACCAGCGGTGCACATTTTGAATCGCAGGAACAAAAAATAATCCAAGAAGACTCAAAACCATCAAAATATAAAGAAGAAGAGACCATTCTCGAATTTTGTTGTAATCCATAGCAGCGAAAAGAAAAAACACACCCCATCCCAATAAAATTCTTTTGAATTGTGAAAAAGTTTTGGGAGTGAAAAAAAAGTTTTCTGTTACAGAGGCATCTGTTGCCGAGATGATCAGCAGACTAATGACCATAAGGGCAGAAATGACGAGAATGAGCCGCCAATCCAATCGATAAAGTAAACGGATGTTCCACATAAGGATACTATCTACTATCATTTAGGATATGGAAATTATTCACCACCATTTTGAAAGCCTTCCCTCCACAAATGACTGGGCAAAAGAACATCTTGCCTCTTTTGACCGTGATAAAATGACCTTAATCACGGCAAGCAGACAGACGCATGGAAGAGGACAGTATGGGAAAAAATGGCAGACCCCAGAGGCGGGGGACTCTCTCTGTTGCACCTATGCTTTTTTTGTTCGAGAAAATCAAGGAGAGCCTCTCTCTTTGACCCATTTACTCGCTCTTTCTCTTCAAACCGTATTAAAAGAAAAGGGGGTAAAAGCTACCATTAAAAAACCCAATGATCTTTTAGTGAATGGGAAAAAAATTGCAGGGATTTTGTGTGAAACACAATCTCTAGATCCCTACACAGCTGTTGTGATGGGTATTGGAATCAATATTAATGTTTCCGACTCTTTTCTGCGAGCCATTGACCAACCTGCAACTGCGCTCTCTATAGAATTGAAAAGAAGAGAGGATCCCTTACAAATCCTCTCCCGCTTAACAACCCTTTTTATCCAAAAGTTAAAATCTTCCCCCGCGTCCTCTACCAATCAATCCCCAGATTAGAGAAATCAGGAAAAAGACAATAAAGAGGAAGAAAAGAATCTTAGCTATGCTGACAGCGCCAGCAGCAATTCCCCCGAATCCAAAAATCGCAGCAATAATCGCTACGATAAAAAATACAACTGCCCAATATAACATATTATTCCTTTACAATTTGTTACCTTCATCTGTCCAGAGAGGCTGACCCTGCTTGTTTCTTAAAGTAAGCGAATAGGTGTCCTTCTTCACCTCTTGCGCCATCACCATGGGAGTGTTATTACTTGTAACAATCTCAGAACCGATAACCTCAATCTCATCCCCTCGCTCGAGATTGATTCTAGTCGCATCTATATAAGAGGAGGGCCCTAAATCAATCACCAGCTCCTGCCCCTCTCCTGTTTTGATCACCAGTTGCATCAACTGTGCAGTCCCATATAGAGAATCCTGACGAATGATACGTATAATCTGCCCTTTAAATGTATGCACCGTACTTACATTATAAGAGACATTTGAAAGATTCCCTCTTCCAAGATTGTTATTAGGATTCCTATTTTTTGACATCCCCTGAGGCATATTAGGAGGAGGTGTTCCTTGATAATAACCAGCTCCATTATTGGTTTTATTCTCATCAAAATAAATTCCCCCATAGGGCCGAGGTGTTCGATAATATCCCTCCTGATTCATCTCTTGAGAATTTTGATTATTACGATTTCTCTCATCGCTCTTTAAATGTCCACAAGATGTGAAAAGACCCATGATTGCTAATGAATAAATAACACGCTTTTGACTCATTTAATCCCCCTTATTATTACTCATAAATATAACAAATTATTTATAATATACATAGCTTTTTTATAATTGGGAGTGTTGCATAACTATTTTTCGCGATACAAAAACCTCATTACAAGCAAGTTATGCGTTTATAATAAATAGTATTTGAATTTTTAAGTGTTTATATATAAAATAATGTTATTAAGTAATTTAAATAAGGAGGGTTAAAATGAAAGCTATTCACTCTTTTGAACAGCTATTTTTGGTCATGCTTTGTGATATCTACTCTGTTGAACAACAGGTGGTCACTCTATTACCAACACTCGTAAAAAAAGCACAATCAAAAGAGCTAAAAGAGGTCTTAAAAGATCACTTGCAAGAAACTAAGCTTCAAGTAACCCGACTGGAAAAAATCTTTGCCAAACTAGGTGAGGTTCCTACCGCTACTACGTGGATTCATAACGTGCGCTCTCTTGTAGAAAAATCGGAAAAGTTCTTTATGGAACAAACTGCATCCCCTGTCACTGATGCTGCGATTATTGTATGCATTCAACGGATCAAGCATGATGAAATCAGTGCCTATGGAAGCTTAAAAGAGTTTGCTAATGTGCTTGATTATGAAGACATAAAAGATTTTCTGAAAGAAACTTTAAAAGAGGAATGTGTAGCGGATGAGAAGCTCACAAAAATTGCTACAGGCGGCCTTTTTAAATCTGGTGTGAACGTATTAGCGATTAAACGTTAAAACTTCAGTTCATCCATATTGGGCACGACTACAAGAGAGGGATGAATCTTTGTTTGTACGATGTGCTGAATGGTTGAAAGGGTAGCACCTATTGCTGAAAAGCAGGAGGTGCAGTTTCCCTTATAGGAGATCATCAGCTCTCGGTCATTCACAAGATCGACAACTTCTATGCCCCCCTCATCGAGTTCAATATAGGGACGCACCTCTTTATTGAGAACCTCTTCAATAAGGCTGAGTTTTGTAGCTCGGGGGAATTCTAAGAAATTAGGGTATCCCCCCTCTTCATTATTTTCCATATGTCTAGGAACAGGAGAGAGGTAATTTTGAGGCAGAGGAAGATCCTCACAACATGCAGCGGCCTTTTCAATAGCATCTAAAACGAGATTAAGAAGTCCCCCTGTTTCAGGAGGGAAAGCAGCTTTTTCTTGACGATCGCGGAGCTGTTTATCGATCAGATCGGCTGTAATTCTTTTGGCTTGATCATAGTTTTTATGAATGAGCAGTTCGCAAGCTCCTTCTGCTGCTGCAATCAGAGCAGATTCTCCAAAGACCTGGAATTTGGCATCTGCGATAATACCATCAGCTTCATCCACAAGCCAGTAGAGACTAACAGCATTTCCTTCTAGAACTCTTCCCTCTTTTCCGACAACAAGGCGCAGCCCTTTTTCTTGAGCATGAAATTCTGTGAAAAAACCCACTGCTCTAGGCTTCTCAATTTTTTCCCCCATTTTTTTACTGTAACGCGTCCAGTAAAAAACGGCTCCCATATCTTCTAAATCCATGGCCTTTTCCTCTCGAAGCAAAGGACTATGATAAGGGATTTGCATCTCCGAATCAAGGCCTACAAAATTCTTCAGCGCTATATATATTTAAATATTTATAATATGTTCTGAGAGCTTGCGCATCTCAATTGCTGTCGCCGTAATCAAGCGAACTGCTCGATCAATCTCCTCTTCTGTTGTTTCACGAGAAAGAGCAAAACTAACGGCAGAAAGAGCCCTTCTCTCCTCTACCCCACACGCCTTTAAAAGATGTACCATTTTTTGAAAATTTCCTCCTCCCAAGTGAGCATAGAGCCCTTTTCTATTGAGTACATAGAGAAGCGCCTCACTTGTGATACCGGGAAAAGCAAGTGCGGTGATATGAGGAAGCCGTTGCTCATTCTGAAATAAAATATTTACTTCTGGAATGGCTTCACACAATCTCTCTTCCAAGGCATTCCTGAGACGTCCTGTCTCCATACAAAGATGGTCTCGAAAAGAGAGCGCCTCTTCAGCTGCTTGTGCAAGCCCTATAAGCCCTGGAACGTTCCAACTTCCCCCTCGCATCCCCCCTTGTTCTTCACCACCACAAATGAGAGGGGACAAGGAAATTCCCTCTCGTAAAAATAGGCCACCAGTTCCTTGAGGAGCATGAAGTTGCTCCCCATTAAAAGTCAGAACGTCTGCTCCAGAGCCTTCTAAAGTGTACTCCCCTTTTCCTAAAACATGTGTGGCATCCACATGGAACAAAATTCCCCGTTCTCGACATAATTGTGCAATCTCCTCTACAGGCTGAATGACTCCTGTCAACCCATTTGCCCAGGAGAGAGAAACAAGAGCAGTGCGAGGAGAAAGCAGCTCTGTAAGGGCTTGAACCGTCACTTGTCCCTGTGTATTTGTAGGTATCATCTGAAAGAGACAACCTGCCTCTTGGAGACGACTCATCGCCAAGATGGAGGGAGCCTCATCTGTATTTGCAGTCACAAAATGGTTCTTGCCACTCTTGCGCGTGATATCAAAATAGGCAGATAAAATCACCTGGCTCACACCTTCTGCTCCAGACGAGGTGAAAATAAATGGATTTTTGGATGATGCACCCACCAGCTTATAAAGACTCTGATAGGCCTCTTGTATATCTGGAAGCAGCTCTTGCCCCATCTGGTGATAGCGAGTAGGATTCCCCCATTTTTCTCTCAAATAGGGAACCATTTTCCTCAAAACAGCCTCAGAGGGCCTGGCTATCGCTTGATTATCAAAATAGAGCATCAAAATGTATAGTAGAGAGTTTTACCAGTAGGAATTTCCAAATTTAGAACCTCCTCCTCGTTTAATTTTTCAATCTCCATTACAATAGAACGGAGAGAATTGCCATGTGCAACCACTAAAATATTTTCTCCTTTTTTTAGTCTCGGCAGAATCTCCTGCTTGAAGTAGGGGATCGTTCTTTCAGCTGTCATTTTCAAACTCTCCCCCTCAGGAGGGGGGGCGGCAAAACTTCTTCTCCATATTTTAACCTGCTCCTCCCCATACTCCCGTCTCATCTGATTTTTGTCCTTCCCCTGCAGCTTTCCATACATTCTCTCATTCAGCTCCCATGCTGAGATGACAGGAATTAAATGGCTCTGAGCTTGCGCATCACACATATGATACCACTCTTCGGGATGAACCACGACGGGTACTTTGCCAGAATGGTGAGAAAGCATACAGAGCATCACCGTCATCATCCCCCGGACCAATGTGGATGTATAAATTCTCTCTATAGAGATCTCTTTGATCTCCTCTCCAGCCCTTATGGCCTCATCAATTCCCTCTTGACTCAGAGGAATATCAATCCATCCCGTAAAAAGATTTTTTTTATTCCACTCTGACTGACCGTGTCGTAACAACATTAGCTTAGCCATACACCTATCCTGCTATTGTAAAAGATTATAATAGCAAATTAATATATAAGCATTTAGAATTATCTCGATGAAAAAAAGACTTAGTAAAGCATTAGCAGGAGCAGGAGTTGCTTCTCGTCGTAAGTGTGAAGAATTAATTTTTGCAGGAAGAGTTGCCGTTAATGGGATGGGGGTTTTAGAACCCCAAATGTTGGTAGATGCAACAGATTCTCTTTCTGTAGATGGTCAAGTGCTCCCCAAAGAGGAGACTAAAGTGTACTATCTGCTTAATAAGCCTGTTGGTTATTTATGTACAAATGTCCGTTTAAAGGGGGGAGCTCGCATCGTTCTCGATCTTTTTACCCATATCCCCTACCGTCTATTTAGCGTAGGCCGCCTCGATCAAGATACTTCCGGTATTATTCTGATTACCAATGATGGCCATTTTGCAAATCGAGTGATCCATCCCTCTTATCAAGTGTCTAAGGAATATCTTGTTAAAACATCCATGGAGATCACAGATGAGCATCTCAAAATCCTTTCTCGAGGAACTTCCATCCAAGGAGTTCATGTTAAACCCCTTGCTGTTCATAAAGTGCGTAAAGGGACTTTAAAAATCACAGTAGGAGAGGGAAAAAAGCATGAGGTTCGGACCTTGATTGCCAAGGCGGGGTTAAACCTTTTAGAATTGACCCGTATCAGAATTGGCTCTCTTTTGTTAGGGACGCTTCCTCCTGGGGGCTATCGAGAACTGACTCATTCTGAAATTAAATCCTTTATGTAGTATATTAGGACGAAACGGAGGTTGGTCATGCACATCAGTTGGGGTTGGATTATTTTTATTGCTGCGATCGCGATTGTGATGGGGTGGATCGTTTCGATTTACAACCGTCTGATTAGGTTACGCAATCAGGTGAAGAATGGATGGAGTCAGATTGATGTTCAGCTTCAACGAAGATATGATTTGATTCCCAATCTTGTTGAGACGGTGAAAGGGTACATGGATTTTGAGAAATCCACATTAAAAGCTGTCATTGAGGCGCGCAATCAGGCCTCTCAAGCAAGAGAGCAGGTGCAAGCGAGTGGGGGGCCTTTAACAGGCACAAACTCCTTAGAAAAACTTGCAGCTGCAGAAACTGCTTTGAAGAGCTCTCTTGGCCATTTTTTTGCTCTTGCTGAGGCCTATCCTCAGTTACGTTCCACTGAAAATATGCAACGTCTTCAAGAGGAGCTTGCATCGACAGAGAATCGCATTGCCTTCTCAAGACAGTCTTACAATGACACAGTGATGCTTTATAATATGAGTCAGCAAGAATTTCCGACCATGCTCTTTGCAACCTCTTTTGGGCATCATCCAGCGGCTCTTTTCGAGGTAGTGGATCAAGCGGCAAAAAAAGCAGTTAAAGTTAAGTTTTAGAAACGGCAATTAATGGCAATTAACTTTTGGGAGAGTCAGAGAAGGGCGCGTCTGCGTACAGCATTGTACCTGATGACCTTTATTTTGCTGACACTGGGCTCTTCTTTATTATTGCAAGCGGGGATAGATTTTCTTGCCCGGGAGAAATATATTCAACCTCTTCCCTATTTTGGAGCGATTTTTCTTATCGCGACTTTTGTGATTGCGGGGTTTTACTATCTCACCTATCGCTCTCAAGGGGGGCAGTTCGTTGCAGAGTCTTTAGGAGGCCGTTTAGTCCATCCACAGACGGAAAATTTCAAAGAACAACAGCTTCTCAATATTGTGAAAGAGATGTCGATTGCAAGTCAGCAACCGATGCCGGCTGTTTATCTGATTGAGGCGAAGGAGATCAATGCCTTTGCAGCAGGGGTAGAGGCCAAAAAGGCTGCCATTACTGTGACGAGAGGGGCTCTTACACTTTTGGAAAGAGATGAGTTGGAGGGGGTGATTGCGCATGAATTTGGGCACATTGCGAATGGTGACATGCGGATGAATATGGGATTGAGCGCGATGATCATGGGATTTGTGTTTATTCTTTATATGGGGATTAGACTTTTACAAGGATCGCTTTTTTTTGGTGGCAGGGACAAGAGGAATGGGAATGTGGTGGTGGTGATTGGTCTTTTGCTTCTTTTAGGGGGGGTAGTGACCTGGTTTGCCGGGGCGATTCTCCGTGCTATGGTCAGTCGCCAGAGGGAGTATTTAGCTGATGCTTGTGCTGTACAATTTACGCGCCATCCGGAGGGGATTGCGCATGCTCTACGTAAACTTGAGAAGATGAAGGGGGTCAGTGATATGCCGCGACATGGGATGGCCTACTCTCATCTCTATTTTGAGAACCACTCTTTTTGGGCCTCTATTTTTGCCACGCACCCACCCCTTCAGAAGCGGATAGCTGCCTTAGAGGGGCGCCCGTAAGTCTTTATGCACTTCTTCTGCCATGTAGAGGAGGTTCCCTGTTAGAGATATTCCTCCTTCGTGATCCGCTGCAGCAAAAGCTTCACAGCCTCCTTGGGATTCATCCCCTCATAAAGAACCTTGTACACAGCCTCCGTAATCGGCAACTCCAACTCCTCCTTCTTCGCAAGCTGAATCGCAGAAAGACAGGTATACATCCCCTCCACCACCATCCCTATCCTCTTCTTGGCCTCATCAGAACCTAACCCCTCCGCAATCAAACGCCCAAAACGATAGTTACGGCTAAATGTCGATAAACAGGTCACACATAAATCTCCCATCCCAGCTAACCCATTCATCGTCTCCGGCTTACACCCCTTAACAGAGGCCAGCTTCCTCATTTCATGCAACCCACGCGTCATCAATGCAGCCTTCGCATTGTCCCCAAATCCCAACCCATCCGATACACCACAGGCAATCGCTATAATGTTCTTTAATGCACCACCCAGTTCTACCCCATTAATGTCCGGATTAGGATAGACTCGAAAGGTAGGTGTAGAAAAAATCTCGTGAATCAGACTCATCACCTGGCTGTTATAACCACTACATACCACAGAAGAGGGCAGTCCTCTCATCACCTCCTGCGCAATCGAAGGACCACTTAAACATCCAATCAAATGTTTAGACTCCTCCCCTAATACCTCCACCACAACTTCACTCAACAATAAACCAGTGTTTTGCTCAATCCCCTTCGATGTTAATACAATAGGACAGGTAGGTATCTCGATCTCCTTCACTTTTTGAAAAACTTGCCTCACCCCAGCTGAAGTGACCCCCTCCACAAGAAGATCTTTTTTCTTCAACGCCTCCTTTAGATCGGTTGTGAATGATAAACTAGGAGGAGCCGGATGACCTGGTAGTTTGGGATGCTCTCTTTTTTCTTGAAGCGCGACAATCGTTTCAGACTCAAGACTCCAGGCTGTAACTTCATAACCTTTAGAAGCAAGCAAACTTGCAAGACAATAGCCCCACACTCCCGTTCCTAAATAGCCAATTTTTTTATTCACATTTCCTCATTTATATAAGAGATATTGGAGGGCAATGCACGTCCCTGCCATTTTTGAAGCAGTTCTTGTGTTGGATAATAAAATGCAGAAGAAAGTTCAAATGGTCCAGAAGAGGGTTCTACTCCAGATATTTGATGCATTTTTTTCCTATCCCATGCCAAAAGAGCCGCCTGAACTTCCTCTATGCTATCTTCTCCATGTAAATTTTTCAAGGGAGCAAAACACTCTTCTCTCGGAGCAATAAGAGCATGACATTTTTTTGCAAATGGCAAGATATCGAAAATAAACTCCTCAAATTTCCATCCATTGGGTTCTTGTGGAAAATGAATCTTCCCCTCTTCATCCATTTTTTTGAGCGATTTTTTGGCCTTGTGAATAGGTAAGGAGGCGTTTTGGATCTCCTCAAGAAAAGAGAGAGAAAAACAAAAAAGCCCTAAATTCGCATTATTAAAAATGTACTCTCCCTGAGGATTTTTAGCCTCTTTCTGTTGTAAAGAAAGCTCCATATATTCTATCACGGCAGGCTTTCCATTTAGTTGAGCTAATAATCCAACTTTTTCATGACTATTTTTTCTCTTTGCTGTCTTTATAGAGACTTGTGAGCCCATTCTGTGATGAAAACCAAAAAGTTCGAAATCAAAGGGAAGCGCGAGTGGATTATCAACTGGAACGATATGGATGGTCTCAATGCCCTGCCTTCGCCATTTTTCTAAAAGCCCTATCTCTCTTAAGCGCTGAAAGACCCCCCCATTTCCATTAGGGCCACTTGCAATCTGATCCGTGGATTCTAGGAAAAGATTGCCCTCTAAATCCAGAAAAGGCCATGTCTTTTGAGGAAAAAAGGTGATCTGGTCTGGATGGAGGCCAAAAAAATTATTTTTTATAAAAAAATCTCTCGTCTCTTGATGATTGAGAGGAGAGGTCATCATTGCAAGTGAGAGAGGATGGCCTACACATGTGCTGGCAGCTCTCATTTTATCAGCAATCAATTCAAAAAGGCTCTTATTTTTACACACTGAAACTGGTAAGCATCCTTTGGGCAGGGTGGTACGAAGACGAGATCCCTGTCCGCCTGCAAGCACCACACAGGCACATTTTCCGCTTGCCGCAAGCTCTTTGCCTGCTTCAAAATCTTGACTATTGCCAGAAAAATGGGTTTCTTGAAAAGGTAGGATCTGAGACTCAATCTCTCCCCCTTCCTCCTCAACCTGAGTTTTGGGTTTTTCTCCCTCAAATTCAGGAAGTTTACTTGCATCTCTTGTGCTTTTCTGACTTGTAAAGGGCCGTTGGCCATTTAATCCCAAGATCTGCGGTATAAACTTCTCTGACTTCGAGGAAGACAACCCAAAACTCAGGTTCTCATGAATCATTTTTTGTTGTGCTAATAAAAGATCGCCCTTGAGTTGTAGGATTTGTGCAGATAGCTTTTCTCTTTGTGTGTGATTAAGAGAATGCCAACAGCGAGAAAGCCTCTCTGCAAATCTACCCTGTCCGATTTCTTGCAACTTTTCAAAGATTTGCGAATACTGAGATAGGTTCATTGTGCCTTCGATTAGATGCTCAACCTGTAACGGGCAGCTTTTTTAATGCCCTCTTGCGTAATGATCCCTTTTTCTATGAGATCGGCAAGATCTCTTTGCAAAGACCGTCTATTCACTCCCGGGCAAAGCAATTCATACTCTTGAATATTAAAGGTTTGTTCTTTTGTCATCAAGCTCTCCAGTACCTGTTTTTGCCTTTTAGAAAGCGTGTATTGAACCACTAGAACATCCAATTTCATAGCTTGTACTCCTTTGAGCTGAATTTCATGCATTTGGGTTTCTAGCGCTGTGCAGAAATATTCTAGCCAGCTCGTCATATCCATATCATTATTTCTAACTGACTGGAGTGCCTGGTAGTAATCTTGTCTATTCCGATCATAGTACTCACTGATGGTAAAAAGCTTTTTAAAATCATATCCTGTACGATAAAGGCACAAGGTAGAGAGAAGCCTGGATGTTCTGCCGTTTCCATCTACAAATGGGTGGATGTGGACGAGCTGGAACTGCGCTATTCCAGCAGCAAGAACCGGGGGGATTGTTTGTTCATTTTGTAGCCAATCTGTCAGTTCAGCCATCAAAACAGGGACCTCATAAGGTGCAGGTGGAGTGTAGATGATTTCTCTTGTTTTCGAGTTGGCAACGTAATTCTGAAGGGTCCTATACTGTCCTGGCTGTGCTGTATTGCCTCTTACACTCTCCACTAAGCGTCTATGAATTTCTCTAATCAAACTTTCAGTGATTGCTCCCTGAGAAAAGACATAGTCAGCAACAAAATCAAAAGCTCTTCTATAGTTCAGCAATTCTTTCACATCCTCAGCATCAACATTCTCCATTTTTTCACCTGAAATCAATCTTTCAGACTGATCTAGACTTAAATGGGTGCCCTCTATGTGCGTTGTATGGTGAGCTTCCAAAATAAGTGCACGCGCTTGCATTTTGGATATCCAGTCTTGTGAAAGAGTCGCTCCCTCCAAAAAACCACGCGTGCGCTCAATAGCAGTCAGCGCAGATGCTATGGAAAGGGAAATTGTGAATTTAGGCTCAAAAGGCATGGTTTTTACGACACTTTTTCCATAATTGTGTCATAAAAAACTGTATTGAGCAACGTTTTTACGACATTTTACGACATTTTTTACGACACAATTAAGAGAAAATGTGTCGCATAAACCAATCTATCGAGAGGAATACCACTCCTCTAACTGCACGCTCTCCAATTTTTCAAAATCCCTCTTCCATTCATGCCTTTCTCTCTCTCTTATCTTATTCAGTACGCGCCTCTCCTCAATCGCCCTCTGAAAATGGGCCTGACTCTCCGTTAACTTCTCCTCCAAAGCATGATTCTTCCCCCTTAACTCCTCAAATTTCTCTCGTAATCCCTCAAGTTTTTCACCATACATCTCTTGAACCGCCCATCTCTGAACCTGACGAGAACTCACAATTTCTTCCCTTAAGTCTACACTCTCTTTTTGAATCCCAGTTTCTCTCTTTTTTCCTTGAATATACTCTTGCTGCAGAAGCATATACGTTTTTTGAAGCCTCTTCTCTTTTTCTTTTCTAATTTTTAAAAGTGTCTCAAGTGAAAAGATAAACTGTTTCATAGCTTCTCCAGAAGCTCTAGGACATTTTTTAGGGGGGTGGTCTCCTGTTTATCTTGAGCAAGAAATTGACGCACGCCAGCCATTTTTTGAATGGCCTCATCGATTTGTAAATTGGATCCAGGGGCATAAGCACCCAAATGAATTAACTCCTCTGCTTCTCGATAGGCCTGCATCCATCTTCGTACTTTACTCGCCTCTCTTTGATGCTTCTCTGACGTCACCTGAGACATGACCCTGGAAAGACTTTTTAACACATCCACAGGAGGGAAAAAATGGGCCTCTGCCAATGCGCGTGAGAGATAAATATGGCCATCTAACAGAGATTTGACCTGTTCCGGAATCGGATCATACATCTCCTCCTCTTCACAAAGAACAGTATAAAATCCAGTAATAGATCCCTTATCACTATTGCCTGCTCGTTCAAGCAAACGGGGAAGTGAGGCAAATACGGAGGGGGGATATCCTCGAGTAGTGGGGGGCTCTCCTGCAGCTAAACCGATCTCTCTTAAAGCCATCGCAAAACGAGAGATGGAATCCATCAGGAGAATCACCTCCTTACCAAGATCTCGAAAATATTCTGCAATCGCCGTCGCTACATGAGCCCCTTTAGAACGTAGAAGAGCTGCTTGATCCGCAGTCGCGACAACCACAACCGATCTGGCAAGTCCCTCTGGACCTAATTCTCTCTCCACAAATTCTCGAACCTCTCTTCCTCTTTCTCCAATGAGCGCAATGACATTAATATCAGCTTGAGCCTCCCGTGCAATCATGCCCATCAAGGTCGATTTTCCCACCCCTGGACTTGAAAAAATACCCATCCTCTGCCCTTTGCCAATCGAAGAGAGAGCATCTATGGATTTAATGCCTGTAGGAAGTATCTCCTGAATCGGCCTTCTGCTTAAAGGGGGGGGCGGAGGAGCTGTCACAGGGTAATATTTTTCAACAGGAAGATCCCCTTTTCCATCGATGGGACGTCCTAGTCCATCCAGAATACGACCACAAAGAGCCTCTGAAACCTGTACGCGATGCACCTCTCCCGTAGGAAAGACCTCCGCTCCTGGGTAAATATTCCCCATCTCATCTAGAGACATAAGAAGCACTTTTTGATCTTTAAATCCCACAACTTGACAAGGAATTTTGCCATTTTGTTTGCTGAAAATATAACAAATTTCCCCAATAGAAACTTCTGGGCCATAGGATTCAATAAGTAAACCAATCACATGAATGACACGACCACTCAAACGGGGAGACCAGTGGTGCACCTTTTCCAGTTCTTTTGTAAGAAATTTAGTCAATGGACACCTAAGATTTTCTCTTGAAGATCAGAAAGTTCACGAGAGATGTCATATTTGAGAAGTCCTGTTTTCGTCTCTATTCGGCAATCTCCTCGCCTCATTAAAGAATCTGCAAGATACTTGATCGTTTCCCCCTCTGCTGTTTTATGTCGCATGAGATGCAGATGCTTTTGTAAAAGTGCAAGATCTTCGACAGTCAGATAGACCTGAATACTCTCATGACTAGGAGAGGCTATCACAAAATCGATGAGGGAACTCACCAAATGAATTAAAGCTTCAGGTTGAGAAAGCTCTTTACGGAGAATCCGTTCGCAAATGGAAATAGCAAATTCGATAATCTCAGGCTTTAACTTTTCTAAAAGACGCCCCTTCTGATCCAATAATTTTTGACTGATTGTTTGCAAAAGATTGAGAAAAAGACGCCCCTCACTGATTCCCCTTTCATATCCCCTCTTTTCCCCCTCCTCCTCCCCCTTCAAGAAGGATTTACGACACTCTTGCTCAACAAAATCAGAAAACTCCTCTTGAGTAGCAGAGGCATGAAGCTCTCCTTGTGGAGTAAGGATAAAGAGCTCTTTCAGGGGTACCTCTCTAATAATGGACATAAGAAACCTACTCCTCTTTCTCTAAGAAAGTTAAAATTGCCTCTTGAAACTCCTCTGAAAAGGAGGCAATCATTTTTTCTGCCTTTGCAGGCTCTAAATAAGAAATCATGGTTGCAATTTCTTGAGGATCCTCGTCTTTAAGGGCCTCTGCTAGTTTCTTTAGATCAATTTGGAGATGGCTTGAAGGGATCGTTTTTTGTTCAGCGGGTGTTTTTTTAAAAAATAAGAAAATAAGAAAAGCAAAGACAATCACACTAGGGACAAAAAAAAGAAAACCCAAATACTGCTTATCTCCCCCCTTTTTTTTCTCTTTTTTCTCAATCGCTTTAAAAGGGGTTCTTTCGAGAGTCCATTGCACATCCCTATCCAATTCATTGATAAAAATTCCCAATTTCTCCTTGAGCTCTGGCATACCTTCAGCTGAGATTGCACGCTGATCGACCATGATAAAGATAGAATGAGGTTGTATGGAGGTGAAGAAGGCTTTAGCACCTACCACTGTTGTGAGAAAAAGATCGATTTTTTCCTTGAGCTCCTCCTGTAGAATTTGAGCTTTCTGATGCGCCCCCATCTCCTTGCCCTCGGGGTCCAGAGCTTGGTATAATTTGCCTGCTGTATCTGAAATCGCAATCATATGAGGTTCCAACCCTCTCACCGCCCCAGATAAATGGTTGGAAATCGCCCGTAATTCAGAAAAAGAGAGGTGAACACCTGGCATTAAAGTCAAAATAACAGATGCTTTTGTTTTATAGGGGGAATTCCCAAAGCTCTTAGGAGGAGGCAAATCCAGAATAACATGTGCACTTTTAATGTGTTCAAAAGCAGTTAAATCTGTTTCTAGTTGCCCCTTTAAAGCACGCATTTCCAATACTTGAAGCTCCTTTTCCCCCTTGATCCATGTATTGGTATCAAAAAGCTCAAACCCCTTCCCTTGTGCATGTTTTGAAAGACCGGCCGCAGTCATCACATTGCGAATCTCCTCAATCTCATCTTTAGGAACCAGAAGCGCCCCCTCTTTTCCCTCTTTAAAGGGGATAGAACACTGCTCTAAAAGAAGTTGAATCTCTCGAATTTCTTTGGGTTGATTCCCCGAATAAAGAGGAACAAAAGAGGAATCAGAGGAATGGAAGAGCAAAAAGGTCAAGAGACTTGCTATAAATAACAAAATAGAAAGAATGCCTATTTTTTGAATAAGCTTAATTTCTCTCCAGATAGAGAGACATTGTCGCGCAATTTCTTGCATGAGACCTCATATTCAGGATACAATCTTGCTTATTACATTTAATTTATTTTTTTAAAATGAAGATCTTTTATCCCTATAATGAAATTCTACCTAAAAAAAAGGCACATGATGTTTTTATTGTGAACGAATGTGCGGCATGGGCGGAAGAGGGGCATCAGGTCACCCTTCTAAGTGGACAAGGGGGGGAGAATCTTTATCATCATTATGATCTGAATCCTCTAGCATCTTTGCACCTATGCAAACTGCCTCTTCTAAGAAAAAATAATCTTCTTGGATTGAGCTGGAATCGCCCCTTTTTTTATTTCTGCCAGAAAAAGATAGAAAAAGAAAAACCTGATTGGGTCATTTTAAGTGTTTTCAAACAGGGCAAATACCATTTAGCGCGTAAAGTAAGAGGGGTGCGCTACATTTATGAGGTGCATGAGCTGACTTGCTATTCTCAAGAGAGCTCCTCTCCCCGTTTTATTGAGGAGCGCACCTTTTTGAATCAGGCAGATAGGATTGTGACCACCACGACAGCATTACGCACCCTTCTTTTAAATCCCCCCTATTCCCTCTCGGTTCCTATTGAGGTCATTCCCCTGGCTGTTCGAATGGAACCCCTTCCAAGGTTGGTACAGACCCAGACGTTGACAGTGGGGTATGTAGGACAACTCTATAAAGAGCAGGGGATCTCACTTTTAATAGAGGCATTGAGTAAGACAGAGGGGATTCAGTTGAAAATTGTAGGAGGCAAAGAGCAGGAGATTACAGAGTATAGACGAGAGGCAGCAAGAAGAGGAGTGGCGACGCGGATTCAATTTATGGGATTTCATGCGCCCTCTGCTCTACCCTCTCTGATTCAAGATGTGGATGCCTTTGTCGCACCTTTTGGAAGAGAGGGAAGAATGGCTTTTGTCGCGCATACTAAACTCTCTGAATATGCTGTCTGGGGAAGGCCGATCATCGCCCCCGCCTTACCTGTTGTGGAGGACCATTTTCCTGAGAGACGGGGAGTGATTCTCTTTGAACCTGGCAATGCGCAGGATTTAGCGAAAGCTCTTTCTGCGCTTCAGCAGCAAGAGCTCGCAAGGAGGTTGGAGGGGGAGATCAGGGAGCTTGCCACCCACTTTAGTTGGAAGCGGCGCATGCAGCGCTATGAGCACATCTTGCAAACTACTGAAGCAGAGCTTTGACCAATTGATCCATCCTGTCGATGACCCCTGCATAATCTGTCTCCTCTGACTCCTTTAATCGAGTGATTTCCTCTTTAACCTCATTTAGTTTCAGCTGAACCTCCCCATGCGCTTCAAATTTACCATCCAAATCTTGCGATAATATGGACTCAAAGTATAACAGGGATGACTCAGTCTTTGCTACCTCATGCTCAACCTCTCCTTCTAAAAATAGCTGCATAAAATCTCTGATCTGCTCACAGACATCTTTCACATCATCTTTAGTTACAGATGAGAGCTTCATATCTTGGTAACCATATTTCAGTCTCCAGCTTTCAGCAGCCTCTGCACATTTTTTAATCACTCCATCCAAAAGAGCCATGTTGCGTGTAAAAAAAGAGGGAAGTGCGGGATTAGAAATATTTCTTATGCGCTTCATGGGCGAATAAGAAGGCGCATCTGAAAGCGCTCTCGCTCTTCTACTAGGACTATTCATACCTCTTATCATGGTAATTGTCCTAGGTGTGTGCTGAGGAGTATTTACTTGTGCACAAGGAAATATAAACTGCTCTTTAGGTACAAATCGTGATAATCCCTCATGAAGCAGACGACCTATTCCTCTATAATGTTCTAAATGAGAGGGAGTGATGATCCCCTCAAGTGGCTCTTGAGGCTCATATAAATGAAACTGATAGGTTTCTCCCACCCCCTCGATCATGCGAAAAAGAGCCGCCTCCTCACATCCTGTCTTAAGAGTTACCCTCTCATCTTCATGCTCACTAAACACCACGTAGGGTCTACCGTCTGCCTCTTGCTCAATTTCCCATTCACTTTCTAGAGGAGTGCCCCCCGTTTTCTCTATTTCTTCCAAAGTAGCGTGAACAACAAGCACAGCATTTGAAATAAAATCTGCAGCTTCCCTAAGTTTGTCCGCAGATATTGGATTTCTCTGTGAACGGTCAATTAATGCTTTTTTAATCTCCTCACCTATCTCTTTTGTACTCTCTACATTAACAGTAAGATTAACAAAACCCCCACCTGATAGATTAATATTTATGCTAACCTCTTCTGGGTTTTCTCCTTTTATAGAGGCTTGCACATCTTGGGTCGGCGTATAAACTATACTAAGACAATTTACTGAACTCATTTTAACTCCTAATAATTATTTATTGTCTGATATTAATTTTTTGAAGTTCAATTATGATTATTCTTAAGATTAATTACTAATTATTTTTCATTAATAACCTGAGTTTTGGGTTGTCTTCTTCAAATTCAGGCTATCCTTCACAAGAAACGGGCACGGTAACGGGAGCGGTAACGTTCACGAAAGAGAAAATCTAAGCTGGTTTTAAAAAAAATGCTTCAAGGGCCTTCTTTCGTGAACGTTACCGCTCCCGTTACCGTGCCCGATTTTCTTCTAATAACCTGAATTTGAGAAAGAAAAACCCAAAATTCAGGTTCTAAAGAATAATTCTCTCCCCTTGGGAAGGGAAAATGAGCTGAAGCCCTAGATGATTGGCAGCTTGGAGCTCCTCTTCTATCATGCGAGGCAGATCCATTCTCGTTCGAAAGCTCTCTTTGCGATGCGTAACCACTACCTTAAGACCTCTTAAAGAAGAGTGCGCGATATGCTCCAACTGGCACATCTCATGCATAAAAGAGAGCGTATCCAGGTGGCCAAACACTGTCTTATGTGCATGTAGGCTGGGGTAAGAACACTCCAAAAGAATAGCTCGCAATTTTTTTTCTCTAATAAGAGGTGCTATCCGATGCCATATCTTTTCTAACCTTCTCTCCTCCTCTTGCTCATCAGAAGAGCTATCTCCACAGTAGAGAACATATTGATCCTGATATTCCACTAAAAATGCAGTGGACGCATACTCCTTGGGGTGGTTGAGTTGAAAAGCTTCGACATAATAAGGGGTATTCTGAATCCCCCTTTTGGATGCTAAGGGGAGACGCACATACTGGTATTTCCCTATAGGCTCTACCCCCTCATTCCCATAATTGGGCCAAATGTGTCCATTGAAAATACAATCTCTTAAATGGTCAATCGTGGAATCAATCCCAAAAATAGGTTTAGAGATATCGGCAGTAGAATTGGCAATCAGCCCTGCAATATGATCTATATGGGCATGAGAAATCAGATAGGCCTTAATATGATGAAGAAAAAATTCGCCGAGAGGGGTCAACGTGGGATCTGAAAAGAGCTCCTCTTTAAAAGCCCCCTTTTCAAAAGCCTTTTCTAAAGCCCCTAAAAGGACTCCTGCATCTAAAGTAATCCATTCCTTCCTGCCCTGAGCGCACAGTAGGTAGGCGGAGAGATGGTTCTCTTTGGGACCTCCCGTACATCCTAAAACCACAAGATCAAACGCCATCTGCCAATCTCTTTTTCAACGCTTCTAGGGTAGATCGGATCTCTTGAGGAAGATGGGGTCCAAATTTTTCTAAATAGGTTTTCATCTCTTGCACCTCCTTTTGCCAAAGAGAACTATCCACATGCAATAAATCGGACAAATTTTTTTCTGACACCGAGAGGCCTGAAAGGTCAAATCCCTCTTTTTTGGGAAGATATCCTATCGGGGTCTTGCGCGCATTATTTTTACCCTCCGTTCTCTCAAAGATCCATTTTATCACATGCATATTGGCTCCAAAACCGGGCCACATATATTTCCCATGCGCATCTTTACGAAACCAATTCACAGAAAAAATGTGCGGTAATTGATTCTGCTCTTTTTTAGCAAAAGAGAGCAAGTGGTTGAAATAGTCCCCCATATGATAACCACAGAAGGGGAGCATCGCAAAGGGGTCATGCCTCAACTGCCCCACCTTGCCGACTGCTGCAGCTGTTGTTTCCGAAGAGAGAGAACAGCCCAATAACGTTCCGTGAACCCAATCTAGAGCCTCATACACCAGAGGAATTGTGTCGCTTCTACGTCCTCCAAAGATCAGAGCTGACAGGGGAACTCCCTCTACCCCTTGCCATGCTGGATCGATGACGGGGCATTGATCAGCCGGTGCTGTAAAACGGGAATTCGGATGAGCTGCACAGGTTCCTGTTTGAGGGGTCCACTCCTTCCCAAGCCAGTCAATCAAATGAGCAGGAGGATCTGATAACCCCTCCCACCAGACATCCTGATCATCTGTCAAGGCAACATTTGTAAAAATAGCATTCTTACAACAGCTTGCAAGAGCGTTGGGATTGGATTGTGGAGAGGTTCCAGGAGCCACTCCAAAGAAACCATATTCGGGATTGATAGCATATAATCTTCCCTTTTTTCCTCTCTTAATCCAGGCAATGTCATCTCCCACACACTCTATTTTCCAGCCAGCAAGGGTCGATCTCATCATCGCAAGATTTGTTTTACCGCATGCAGAGGGAAAAGCTGCTGCAAAATACTTTTTCTTTCCCTCAGGATTGGTGATCCCTACAATGAGCATATGTTCTGCAAGCCAACCCTCCTCCTTTGCCATCACAGAGGCTATTCTAAGAGCAAAACATTTTTTTCCAAGAAGCGCATTCCCCCCATAACCACTTCCAAAAGACCAAATGGTTCTCTCTTCAGGAAAATGGGCGATAAGAGTTTTTTCAGGATTACAGGGCCAAGCAACATCTTTTTCTCCTGGCTGTAAAGGAGCTCCCACACTATGCAGGCAAGGAATAAAAGTTCCCTCCTCTCCTAATACATCCAGTACTTTATTCCCCATGCGCGTCATGATTTTCATGTTGCAAACCACATAGGGGGAATCAGACAACTCTACACCTATACGAGAAAAAGGGGAACCCAGAGGCCCCATACTAAAAGGAATAATATACAGTGTTCTTCCTCTCATACACCCTTTAAAAAGGGTTTTGAGAGTATTTTTCATCTCTTGAGGATCTTTCCAGTTATTTGTGGGGCCTGCATTCTCTTTTTTTTGAGAGCAGATAAAGGTTTTTTCTTCGACTCGAGCAACATCTAGAGGATTAGATCTTGCTAAAAAGCTGTTGGGACGTTTTAAGGGATTTAAAGGGATAAAGGTCCCCTGCTTTACCAGCTCGTGGGCTAGTCGCTGATATTCCTCATCGCTCCCGTCACATAGGTGCACATGAGAGGGTTGGGTCCATGCACATATTTCCGCAATCCACTCTTTTAACTTACGATTTTTGAGGTTAGAAGCTATTTTCACAAATAAACAACTTCTTAGATAATGGCTTTTCTTTTTCTAAATTTATCATACTGCTCGAGCGCCTTTCCTGTTCCTAAACAGACAGCCAAAAGAGGGTGAGGAGCCACAATCACCGGAAGACCTGTATTTTTCGTTAAAGCCTTATCTAACCCTTTTAGGAGCGCCCCTCCTCCTGCTAAAACCATCCCTCTTTCCACTAAATCCGCAGAAAGTTCAGGAGGACATTTTTCAAGCGTTAAACGGACAGATTCGATAATCTGCTGAATGGGTTCTGCAAGACACTCTCGGATTTCAACAGAATTAATTCTCTTCGTAATGGGCAGCCCCGCTACCTGGTCCCGCCCACGGACCTCCATCTCCAACTCCTTATCACCCAAAGTATAGGCAGATCCAATACTAATTTTAATCTCCTCTGCTGTCCGAGGACCTATCATTAAATTATAGGTGCGACGCATATAATTAATAATGCACTCATCAAATTCATCCCCCGCAATACGCAGAGAACGCGATTCGACAATCCCCCCCAAAGAAATAATCGCAATCTCAGTCGTTCCACCCCCAATGTCAATAATCATGCTAGCTGCAGGTTCATGCACAGGAAGATCAACCCCAATGGCTGCCGCCATCGGCTCTTCAATCAGAATCACCTCTTGTGCTCCCGCATGAAGGGCGGAATCCTCCACCGCTCTTTTTTCAACACCCGTAATCCCTGAGGGAACGGCAATTAAAATCCGAGGACGAAAAAGACTCTTGGAGGGGGTCACCCTCTTAATGAGAGCTTTCAACATCCCCTCCGCAATCTCAAAGTCCGCAATTACCCCATCTTTCATAGGACGCACTGCATGAATTTTGCGCGGGGTTTTCCCTAACATCGCCTTCGCTTTATGGCCAACCGCTAATACCTCATTCGTCTGAGAATCTACCGCCACCACAGAGGGCTCACTTAAAACAATCCCCTTACCCCTCACATAAACAAGAGTATTGGCCGTTCCAAGATCTATCCCAATGTCATTTGAGAAAAAATGAAAGACCTTATCAAAACGGCCCCACGTCCGTCTTTGAATCTTTTCTAAAAGGGCTTTAATGGAGGAATAATTTCTATTTTGCATGAACCTAATTCTTTATATTTGCAGGAGTTCTAATACTTCTTCCCAAGTCAATTTTGAGATCACCTCATCATCCGAATTTATGACTTTTTTCACGAGCCCCTTTTTTCTATTCTGCAGATTTAAAATCTTCTCTTCTATTGTATTCATTGTAATCAATTTATAAGAAGAGACCGATTTTTTCTGTCCAATACGATGCACGCGATCCGTCGCCTGATTTTCGACTGCGGGATTCCACCACATATCATAATGGATTACTGTATCTGCTCCTACTAAATTTAATCCTGACCCCCCCGCTTTTAAGGAAACGAGGAAAAGAGGAATCTCCTGGTTCTCATTAAATTCTTTTACAATATCTAATCTATTTTTACTTGAACCATCTAAATATGCGAAAGGAATTCCTCTCTCTTTGAGATCCCCCTTTAAAATTCCTAACATTTTTGTGTATTGGCTAAAGATGACTGTTTTGTGTTTACCCTCTAAAAGTTGGTCGATCAACTCCATTAAAAGATCATATTTAGCAGAATCTCCCACCTCTGCAGTCTCTTTGGCGAAAATCGCAGGATGGCAACAGATCTGTTTTAAACGTGTCAAAGTCGCAAGCACATGAATTTGGATCTTATCAAAACCCTCTTTCTTGACTAAACGGGAGAGCTCCTCTTTCGCGGAAGCTGCATAAGAATGGTAAAGCTCTTTTTGCGCATCTGAAAGATGACAGTGGTAGAGAATCTCAGATACAGGAGGAAGATCTTCTAAGACATCCTCTTTCATGCGGCGTAAGATAAAGGGGGAAACTTTTTTCTTGAGCCCCTCTAAAGATTCTGTCTTTGAATTTCCAAGCGTAGTGGAGCGAATATACTTTTCAACAAAGCGATCATAGCTACTTAAAAGCCCTGGCATCAAGAAGTCAAAAAGACTCCATAACTCCTCAAGTGAGTTCTCTATGGGGGTCCCTGTTAAAATTAACCGATGGTTGGCCTGAATCATTTTAACAGAGCGCGCATTACGAGTGCCCCGGTTTTTAATATGCTGAGCCTCATCTAAAATCAGATAATCCAATTTGATTTCTTTATATAACTCGATATCTTTTTGCATCAAATTGTAGGAGGTAATGATCACATCATATTGATCAACCGTCTTAAGAAGTTTTCTTCTGATAGAGGGCATATTATCTATGACAAGAGGTTTCAGCTCCGGATTGAATTTATGAAACTCCTCTTTCCAATTATAAACTAGAGAGGTTGGGCAAACAATCAGGGAGGGCATAGAAACTTTTTCTGCTTTACTTTGGGTGATTGCAATAATTGCCTGTAATGTCTTTCCTAGCCCCATATCATCTGCTAAAATCCCGTTGAGATGCATACCACGCAGCCTTTCAAGCCAGTGAACCCCCTCCTTTTGATATTTTCGAAGAGTTGCCTGAATCTGCGTCGGAATCTCTTTGGGTTGAAAATGGCTCTCCCCTCGGATCTGTCTCTGGATCTCTTTTAGTGGTTCTGTGATAGAATATTTGATTTGAAGAGCCTCAAATTGCGCAGGATAAATGCTAGTCAGACTCCATAAGGGGCGCGGTTCAACATAATTTTCGATTTTTGACAGACCAATTTCATCAAAAAGCTGTACAAGAGGGGTAATTTTTCCCAAATCTAGGACAAGAATACGGGGAATTTTAGAGCTTGCAGATTTTTTCGCTTTAGAGACTTGAGAGGGTTTGAGCTCCAGAAACCCTTTTTTAGCAGCAATACAATCCCAAAGAAGATCTAAACTGATTCCCTTGAGGTGCCCCTTGACTTTAAGCTCTACATCGTAGAGATCAATGCGATGACTTTCTCGTAGATGGAGCTCAAATGAGGAATCATCATAAATAAACTGCTCGGAAAGATTTTCTGGACATTGAAACTGAATACGATTCTGATATTTAGGAATGACTTCCGTCATAAATTCAACAATTTTTTTCTCGCTTTTGACACGAAAAACACCATCTTTTTCGTCATAGAGAAAATCTTGAAAGAGCTCCTCCACAATCTTTCTCTCTTCCACAAGATTGCGCGCGACAATTCCCTCTTTAGAAATAAAACGGGAAACATCCTCAAAAGTAAGCTTAGAAAGAGCGGCTGGTATCTCGATTCCATCATAGATAAAAAAGAGCCTTCCTTCGAGTTCCCCATTCAGATAATGCATTTCACATCTGCCCTTAATTTCTCGTGTATAGGGAAGGGTCACAAAACGATTCAGAGTACTCAAGTTTGCAAGATGTGCATATTGCCTAAGAACGGTCATCCCATTTTCAATCAGAGTTCCAAATAGGGGCTCTGGAATAGTAATCTCTTGAAATTTAGAGATTTCTTTTAAATGCGCTCTTTTAATTTGAGCGGGGAATTTATAGTAAGTATTGCGATAAATGAGACCGGGTCTTGCTGATTCAAACAGAAGCGTCTCTTCTGGAGCGATATTTTCCTCCTCTATTGTGATATAGGGTTTAAGGAGAAGAGTGGGAGCTGGTGATTCGAGATAATCGCAAGACAGATTAATCGCCACCTGCTGTTTAGAATAGCATAAGGGTTCCTCTAGATTTCCCATATAGAGGCAGGGAAGAGGAACCGTTTCTTTATCCTGGTGAGAGCCTGTTTTTCCCTGTAGAAGAGCAAGTTCATAGGCTCTTGCCAAAATAGTGCCTAAAGCCTCTTTATCGATTTGAGCAGAACGCAGCTGACGCTCCTCTCCGGCAGGATAATAACGAAGGACTGGATGAAAGAGTTCCAGCATCTCCTTATGAACCAGATCAAAAGAGTGGGGGGTGATAAAATATTTACGACCTGCCAACCGAATTGGTTCTCGATAAAAAACTGCATCGAAAAAGGCTTTGACGTTAGGAATCATGAAAGGTTTAGAGCGACAGGGCAACCTTACTGCAATTTGGACTTCTGGAGATGTGTTCAAATTAAATACCTCTCCCCCTTGAGAGGTGAATAAGATTGCAAGCTCTGCTTTATCCTCCTCATGAAATTCAGGGGGGAGAAAAAAGGGGGAGGAGCCTAGCACTTGAGCTGCGCGCACATATTCATTTAAAACTTCCTTTTGATACTGCTGTCCCTTACGGAGATCCTCTTTTGTTGCTGCAACATCAAATGTTTCACGTAGCTGTTTTTTTACCTCCTCATCAATATCTTTCTTATTTTCCAAATCAGCCTCATTGGAATAGGTAACGATGATTTCATCCAGATGCTGTTCTAAAAAATAGAGAAATGCGGCGATATGTTGACAATCATAGGTATAAGTACAGTCGCAGTTAGAATCAACGGCATGAGATTCATTTCTATCGATTTCAATTTCACTTTCATAGATATTATCATAAGCACCTCTGACACGGGCTGCTAGGCGAATACTTTTCCCATCCATATGGAGGATTTTTACGCTTTGAACAGAACCTTTATCAAAAAGTTCTTTTCCCTCTTTAAGGATGGGGGAGGAGAAATCTTGTCTAAGTTTTCGAAAATTCAACATATATTATGAGGTTAGTAAAATGACCCTATTTGTACTGATTTGCTGAAAGAGGCGCAATGAAAAATTTAAGATTAATATTGTTTGCGACGGAACGAGAAGCAAGAGCGACTATAAAAAGGTTAAAAGCTACAGCTTGTAAGGATTACTACCTATTTTCTGAAGGCATTATAGCGATTACGGGGATGGGAATACATGCTGCCCAGGCTATGTGCATGAGATTTGCATTAGAGGTTGAGGAGATCTGGAATTTAGGGATTGCGGGCTCTTTTAGATCAGATATACAGTGGGGAGAGGTTGTTGCGATCTCCTCTGTAGGTAAGCTTGTGCCTCACATGGAAAAACTGGATACAAAATCTCAGGAGATTGCAAGTCAGGCGCTTCCCCTTTTCTCTTTGACCTCTTCTGGGTATCGGCTTCTCTCTTCGGATGTTCCCATTCATGATTTAGAGCTCCACGGCAATCTGTCTGATCGGGGGGATTTAGTAGATATGGAGGGGTATGGGATTGCGTATGCGGCTGCTTTTTACAAGAGACCCTGTTATATGTGGAAGGTGGTTTCCGATTTTTGTTCCCCGGAGGGAAGAGAACGTATTTGGGACAATTTGGATACCTATTCTGAATGTCTATCTATCAGTTTGTCCTGTTAAAATGTTCAAAAAAGAGGGGAACTTTTAGATTCCTGTGTAAGGAATACGCCATTTTACCCAATTGCGTACTCCTGATTTCTGGTCCCGATGAATAGAAAAAAGGGTTGTCTTGTCATACACAATGATTTGAGATGCTGTCCATGAAAAAGGCGCATTTTCTAAAGCACCTACTACCTCTCCAGTTTTCATACTCCATATCCTCGCGCTCGATGCAATGGTCATGATCAGATGGTCATGAAAACAGGCTTTAGGATACCAGAGGAGCCCATCTCGAGTTAACTGATGTATTTTAAGAAGAGAATCGAAAAAGCGTACGGATGAACCATTCCCCCATCTCCCATAAACTAGATGATCACCTATAGGAAGACACTGTTGAGTAGAGTTACAAAGAAAGTGACAATGAGTTGTACCTCTCATCTCCTCATCTAACTTATACATTTCACACTTAATATTGACTGTGAGTACTAAATAATCATGATTCCAGGCAGTCAGCTCTATCTCATCTTCATTGCGTAGCTTTCGACTGACATGCACCACTTTTTGCCATTCAGAAAAAGAGGCTTGACTACTCATTATCCAACCCGTGTTTTCCAATATAAATAATCGACCTGTTGAAGAGAGAGTCCATGCATACACTGACCAAATAGTTTGTAAACAACATTGCTCGGTAAGATCAAGGAGATGTAATGGAGAAATGATCGCTCCTCCAGAGTGGCGCTGAAAGACAAAAAAATGGTCATAAGCTGCACATTTTCCCTTCCAAAGCAGTTCAATATCAGTATTTCTAGTGAATAACTGCGTATTCCATCTTCCTCTCTCTTTTTGAGTATCAGGATCTACCTCAACAATCATATAGTTGTTATTTTCTATAGTGGCAAAACATAACCCCGTAGAAGTGGCTACCATAGGACCTCCTTCATGAGGAGTCTCAGATACTGAAAGGGTGGCCTGAACAGATGCAACAGCCATATTCTGCAATTGAGTACATTGCTTTTTACGGCTCACCCCTGCAATCGGTAAGGGTAGATAATGTACCCGGTTTTGAAGTATCGGTTGCCATAAAGTGTTATCTTGAGAAATGGCATGCCACTTTTTACATACAGCATTGCAACTGAGTAAGTCCTCTATTTGCTTCACATAACTAAATATAAGTAGCAAGAGTTCAACAGGTAAATCTGAAATCTCCTTAGAACGAGAAGATGGAACTATAGCCATTTTGTTTCATAGATTTTGTTAAAAACATATCGGTTTTACATTGTTTTTAATTAAAAATCAAAAATAAATAAATTTTTGAGAAGAGTCTGTTGCAGAAAAAAAGGATTCCATCTACAATCCCCCCTCATCTTCTGCGGGTGTAGCTCAGTGGTAGAGCATCACGTTGCCAACGTGAGGGTCGTGAGTTCGAACCTCATCACCCGCTTTATATTTTTTTTACAAAAGTTTTTCTCGTGACTATTAAAATCTTTGAAAATGATTCCTATTCCATAGAAACTACGGAAGAGCCCTCATGTAAAGTCTCTTTCAAAATCATGGCAAAGGCTCCTATTGCTCAAAAAACCAAAAAAGAGGCGATCAAAAGGGTCAATAAGCAGATCTCTATCCCCGGTTTTCGCAAGGGAAAGGCTCCCGATGCGACCGTTCTTGCTCGCTACTCCTCGCATGTGGATAGGGAGTGGAAGGAGATTCTTGTCGATACTTGCTATAAAGCTGCTCTAGAAATGACAGAAATCTATCCTCTCAATCAGGAGAGCATTCAAAGACCAAAAATCCTCACCTGTTCCGAAGAGAGCGCCTCGATCGCTCTTGCTTTTGAACATTACCCAGAAGTTCCTAAGATCAACTTTTCAGAACTCACTCTTGCTCCTGTGGAACCTTCGGTTGTCACAGAGGCAAAAATTCAAGAGGTGATCGATCAGATCCGTAGAGGAAATGCCACTTTCGAAGAAATAACTGGTAGAGCGGTTCAGGAGGAGGATTTTGTCGATATCTCCATCGATGCCATTGATCAGGATCCCCCCAAACAAATCGTCAGCGAAAAGCGTTTTGAAGTGTCCAAACAGCGCATGGCTCCCTGGTTAGTCCATCTGTTAGTAGGGCTTGAAATCGGAGGTCAGATCGAGGGGACAAGCGAACTGGATGAACAGGCAGATGAGGCTGTGCGTAGCCGTTTCAGACCCACACGTGTGCGTATTACGCTTCACTCTATCCAAAAGATTCTTCTTCCTGAACTAGATGAGTCTCTTGCCCAACGGCTTAAGGTCTCATCTGTTGAAGAATTAATGACTAAGGTAAAGGCTAATTTAGAAAATGAGGCAAAAGAGGAGCTCAAGGCAAAGCAGTATGTAGCTCTCGAAGAGGCTTTACTGCAGCACTACTCTTTTGATCTGCCCACCTCTCTTGTTCAAGCGGAAAAAAAGGAGCGATTCGCGAAAAAATGTGCTGAACTTGACAAACAAAATCTTCCAGAAGAGGAAAAAATCCAGAAAGAGGAGCTTTTAGAAAAAGAGACGGAAGGACAGGCGAGACGTTCTTTAACTCTCTATTTTTTAAGTAGACAGATTGCAAAACAGGGAAATCTTGTTCTATCCAATGAGGAATTAAGTGATGAGGTACATTATCAGCTCTCTCTGCATCAAGGGAAGCAAGATAAAGCTCAAACTGAGAAATTGATTCGACGGATTGCCTCACAGATGATGGAAAAAAAGACTCTTGACTATGCGCTTGACCAGGTCACCCGATAAAAAACTTGACCTTCTGTCGGGTATATGCGTACATTCTCATGAGACCTGAATTTGAGGGAGAAAGACCCCAAACTCAGGTCATAAAGACAATTAAATTGAGGATTGAAGGATGACTCTTGTTCCATATGTAATAGAAGATACAGGCCGTGGTGGTGAGCGCGCCATGGATATTTACTCTAGACTGCTTAAAGATCGGATCGTACTGATTGGTCAGGAAATCACTGAACAGCTAGCTAACGTTGTCATTGCTCAACTGCTTTTTCTCATGTCAGATGATCCCAAAAAAGATATCCAGATCTTTATCAACTCACCTGGCGGATACATCACTGCGGGATTGGCCATTTTTGATACTATGCGTTTTCTCGGATGTGATGTAAGCACCTATTGTATTGGGCAAGCAGCTTCCATGGGAGCGCTCCTTCTGGCCGCAGGAACTAAAGGGAAAAGAAGAGCTCTTCCTCATAGCCGCATCATGATTCACCAACCCGCAGGGGGAATTATGGGAACATCTGCCGATATTCAACTTCAGGCTGAGGAGATTCTCCGCTTAAAACAACACATGGCCGAGATCATGTCTGAATGCACAGGACAATCCATTGAAAGAATTTTAAATGATTCGGAGAGAGATTTCTTTATGGATCCTCAAACTGCTTTGGCATACGGTCTTATCGATGAAATTGTAACTACGAAGGCTAAATAATGGGCAAAAAAAACACCCCTCCCCCTCAAGAATTAGCAACCTGTTCTTTTTGTGGGCGCACTGAAAAAGAGGTCAGCAAATTAGTTGCGGGTCCTAATGTTTACATTTGCGATAACTGTATTCATCTGTGCGCAGGGATTGTTGAGAAAAAGCCCCCCCCACCTCCTATTAAGAGTTTAAAACCTCAAGAAATTAAGGAGAAACTGGACGCCTATGTTGTGGGTCAGGATTCGGCAAAAAAGACTATTTCGGTAGCAGTTTACAACCATTACAAGCGCATTCTTTCTTTAGGACAAAAGAGGGAGGTGGAGTATGCGAAATCTAATGTGCTCCTGCTGGGTCCTACAGGATCAGGGAAGACTCTTTTAGCAAAAACGCTTGCGCGCATTTTAGATGTTCCGTTTACAATTGCAGATGCGACCACGTTGACAGAGGCGGGCTATGTGGGAGAGGATGTAGAAAATATTATTCTTCGTCTTTTGCAATCTGCAGACTATGATGTCGCTCGTGCGGAGCAGGGCATTGTCTATGTTGATGAGATCGACAAGATTTCTCGGACAACTTCTAACGTTTCGATTACCCGAGATGTTTCTGGAGAGGGGGTCCAACAGGCTCTTTTAAAAATTGTGGAGGGAACGATGGCAAATGTTCCCCCTAAGGGTGGTCGTAAACATCCTCAACAAGAGTATATCAGAGTGAATACAGAGAATATTCTTTTTATTGTAGGGGGTGCTTTTGTCCACCTTGATAAGGTGATTGCAAAACGGTTAGGCAAGAGCAAAATTGGCTTTACAGATATCAAGACGGGTGAATCTGTAGATGTTCACGATAAAAATCGTCTTTTACAGCAGGTAGAACCGGAGGATTTAATCTCTTTTGGATTGATTCCTGAATTTGTGGGTCGTTTTAATTGTATTGTCAACTGCAATGAACTTACGCTTGATGATCTCGTGAACATTCTTTCTCAACCAAAAAATGCGATTATTAAGCAATATACGCAACTATTTGCTGAGGAAAATGTCAAGCTGGTCTTTGATTCTGACGCTCTTTATGCAGCTGCTAAAAAGGCAAAGGAAACAGGGACGGGAGCGCGTGCATTACGCATGATTTTGGAAAATCTTTTACGAGATCTTATGTTTGAAGTTCCCTCTGATGAGACCATTGCGGAAATCCATATTACGAAAGAAGTTATTTCCAAAAATCAACCCCCTCTGGTGATTCGGCGTGATGGCTTGCACCAGAAAAAAAGTGCATGAGGGAGATTGCCACCTCTCTCATTAAAATTCTTTTTGATGCAGGTTATACTGCCTATTTTGCGGGGGGATGGGTACGCGATCTTCTTTTAGAGATTCCGACGGATGAGATTGATATCGCTACAAGCGCACCTCCTCATATTGTTCAAGCTCTCTTTCCCAAGACCATTCCTGTGGGGGCGCAATTTGGTGTGATCATTGTTTTGCATCAAGGAATCCCTTTTGAGGTGACCACTTTCCGTAAGGACCATCCCTATCTTGATGGAAGGCATCCCACAACAGTCGATTATTCAACCCCTGAAAAAGATGCACACCGTCGTGATTTTACGATCAATGGACTGTTTTTTGACCCTTTGACAGAGACTATTTATGATTATGTGGGGGGGCAAGAGGATTTAGAGAAAAAAATCATTCGCGCGATTGGAAATCCTGTAGAGCGTTTTTCTGAAGATCGTCTGCGGATGGTGCGTGCAGTGCGCTTTGCGGCACGTCTTGGATTTACGATTGAGGAGGGAACGAAGAGGGCTTTAACCTCTCTCTCTTCGACCCTTTTCCCAGCAGTTTCTATGGAGCGGATCTGGCAAGAGTTGAACAAGATGGCAGCCTATCCCCATTTTGATCACGCCCTTCTTATGCTTCAAACCTTTGGTCTTCTCTCCACGATTTTCCCCTCATTGAAAGGGGTTGAGATCGAACCCTTCTTAAAGCCCTTTCCCTATTTCCCTTATCATGCGCCCACGCTTGTTTATCTATTAGAGCTTTTTCCACAAGCAACCTTAGATGAGAAGATTGAGCTCTGTCATTATTTGAAAACCTCAGGAAAGGAGGTAAAGCTTGCGGAATTTCTCCATCATGCAAATAATCTTTTTATGCTTATAGACGTAGAGAATGTGGAGTGGGTCTATTTTTATGCGCATGAACATGCGGAGCTTGCCTTACAGGTTCAGGCTGCGAAGTTAAGAGAGAGGGGTGATTTTCTTGCGGAGCATATGAGGAGAAAGGAGCGGTTACACCGGCATATTGAGCGGCGTCTTGAGAGGCATCCTTTAGTGACCTCTCACCATTTGAAGGAGCATGGCATTGCGCCTAGTCAGGAGATGGGGCGGCTATTGAAGGAGGCGGAGCGGATTGCTATTAATGAGGATCTTCATGATGCGGACGAGGTATTGAAGAGGTTATCCCTTTAGTGACATAGGTTCATATCCGAGCTTTACAGCAAGAGGAATTTTCTTATCATTTTTGTGTTTTAAAAGATTTTCAATGCTGATTTGTTCATACAGATTCCTAAACTCTTTGTCTTTAGCTTGCAGTTGTTGTAGCACATACAGACGGATGTATATTTCTGTCGCAGGATTCATATTCACCTGCTCTTTTTCCCATTTAAGAACAGCCGGATGAGATACTCCAACGCGTTTCCCAAAATCTATAGTCGAAAGTTCCAAGAATTTACGAATGAATCTTAATTCAGTCCCTGTCAAAGGAACAGGCTTGTATATCAATTCTTTCAGGATATCAATTTGAAATTTTGAAAGATTAATATCTAAAACCCACTCTCCAAATACCTTTTTCATGGGACAGTTTATTAACTTGATTGGGAATCCAAATCCTTCATAGACAAATGTTTCTATTTTTCTTTCTTTCATAGTATTTCTATCACAGTAATAATTATCATATCATCTTCATCAAAAGCTATAATTATACGAAGATCAGCATTATCAACAGTTCTTCCTCTAATAGCATATTTCCAAGTGTTATTGATAGCATCAAAGGATGTTTTCCTTTTCTCATGATGTCCAGTCTTTAACACATAGAGAGCGTCAGAGAGATCTATCCCTCTTTCTTTATGTCGTTGAAGAGCGTGTTTCGTCTGAGTGTATTGCTCTTTGTCAACACATCTCCTAATTCTATCAAAAAGATCAACTATTTGATGGGGCTTATTCACTCTATGCAACCCATATTGTAACTTTATTACATTTTAGTCAACATGCGGACGAGGTATTGAAGAGGTTATCCCTGTAAGATTTTCAATGCTGATTTGCTCAGTACAAATAAGGTAATAACGTTGCTACTTCATCTTCAAATTCCACAGGAATAGCTAGTATATCAGTCAATAAATAGGGAATAGCATCTCTTCTATAACCAGGGCAAACAGGCTTATCTGTAGCACAGTCATAACAAACATATTGAAGCTCTTCCATTTGCCGAATTGTATCTGGTTCGTAGCCCCCTTTCTGATATCCAATTCTTTAATAGCATTTTTTGCTCTTTAAGTTACGCACTAGATTATCACTAAAGCGGCAGAGTTTAGCATGTAATTTTTAAAAAAACCATAAAAATTTTGAGTTCTATTTTTCCATTATAAGCTCTGAAGGTGAGACTCTAGAAATTGCCAAAAATTATCCGCAACCTTTTTAGGTTGAAAATGGTTCTTAACAAATTGCTCCCCCCTGTGCGCAATCTGCTCAAGAAGATCGGGATGCTCTTGGTAATACCGAATCTGCTTCACTAAGTCGTCTAACGTCCCATCGTACCCTACAAAATGTTCCCCAGCCACCATCTGGTAACCCGTATAAAATTCCGGCCTTCCAAAATAGGCACATCCACACGCCATCCCCTCCATAAAACTAATCGGGGGCGCTCCACTCTCCTCCTCAGGAGAGACAAACGTCTGATACTCATTATATTTCTGCACAATATCAAAAGAGAAAAATCTCTTTCTCTCATTGCCTATATATTTCTCCAGGGCCCGCTTAAATTTTTCATAACGATTCTTAGGTCGATGGTCCCTCCACTCCTCCCAGTCAAAGATAAAATTATCAATCTCCTCTTTTACCTCCTCTCTTTTATAATAAATTTCTTCTCTAAGTTTATGCAAATAATTGGCCTGAAAAGTCTCATTAAATGCTTTGTGATACATGTTATTTGTTCTACTTTTTGTCCCAAAAGCAAAACATTTCGCTTTTCTTGATTGAAAGGGGGTGAAAGAGCGGTAACGCTCTCTCAATGCAAAAGGTAAAAGATAAAAGGGTTGCTCTCCCATGAATTTTTTATATAAGGCATTCTGATCTAGCTGCCCCTCCCCTATAATAAGAGTATGAGGAAGCGTTCGAATAAGAGGGCACATTTTCTCCGGTTGATCAAAATAGTGGCTAAAGTGAAAAACTTTGAGGCCTGTGTAATTTCTCACGACCGGATCCTGAATCAACGCCTCATAACCTAAACTGAGAAAAGGAAAGATCAATAGGACATCCCGTTTAGGATCTAGCTCTTCTAACCGATTAACCCTTTTCACTTTCCAAAAATGGATTCGATTGATGATCTCCCATGCTAAACATTTTACCTGTCTATAGGTTCTCCTCCTACTTTGAACACCTAAAAAGATAGCTGTCTCTCTTTCAGAATGATTAAAGAGGTGGGGAATAAAATAGTGATATTTTCTATAGGCATGTTGTGATTTGAATTTTATAAATTCTTTTAGATGGTGGCCAATGCGCGCCGTGAGTGGATAGTAAAAAACAATTCTCATCAATTCAGCTGGTGTTGCAAGGAGGTGGACTGTGCAGGAAAAAAAATCTCAAGGATTTTAAGACAGGCATCTAAGACCGCCCCCTCCCCTCCCGATGAGGGGGTGACAAACTGTGCCGCCTGTTTTGCCTCAATACGCGCATTTGCAGGCGCAATTCCAAATAAACACCTTCTTAAAATTTTTGCATCATACAATCCATCCCCCATATAAATGCTTTCAGCAAGATTGTAATGCTCCATAAGATAAGAAAAACGCTCCTCCTCCTTTAATAGGAGAAGAGGCTGTTTCATATCCTCTACTATCCTCTGTTTGCTAATGGGAAATCCTCTCTCATCTGCTGTCACAAAAATAGTCGCAAGATGAGGTTGTATGAGTTTAATTCCATCATTATCATGAGGGCCAAAACTTTTATATGCCTTACCCTTTTCAGAATAAAGAAAAGAGCCATTGGTCATGACCCCATCTACATCCAAAATAAAATAGGCGGGAATTTTGCTCGCGTACATCATCTTTTCACCCATTTGATAAAATTAATGAGTTGAGATTTAAAAATAAAAGCGGCTCCCTCCGTCCTTAGCCACCATAAACGAAATTTTATTCCTCTTTTTACTTTGATAAACCAGGGAAGATAAAATTTTGTGAGCTGTTTGAATTTCTTTCTAAAAAAATTCACCTCATAATACCCCTCATAATGAAGGGTAAAAAAATTCTCTCTTTTTTTATAAAAATAGAGATGCGAAAGTGTTTCAAATAAAAACGTAAGAGGTTTTTCATTAGGATAGTGACCGGAAAGCATGACATATTCCAGGGGATCTTTTTTTAATTTAAAATCTTCCGTAAAAAAATAGTCCAATAGGGGTTGATAAAAAGCCACATAGTCCATTAAAGCTGCGCGATCTTTAAACCCTAAATAATGGCAGCCCAAATCAGGAAATCTTGTATACTCATGAGGAATATCTACCCCATAAAGCTTTCGAGTCAATGCATAAAAAGGCTCTTTAAAAGGAAGAAAGACACAAGGATTGTCTATCAAATTGGAAAATTTTACCCATCTCAGCGGTCGACAATAGCTAGGTAAAAATCCATATTTATAGGTATCAAAATAGGAAAAGAGCCGCTCCCACTCTCCGTTTAAATCTGTAGAAAGCCATCCGTTTTTTGCATAAAAACGGGAGGAAATCATAAAGAGGGGATAGGAGCAGAAAGCATGCTTCTTTTCAGCCAGTAAAAAGGACCACTCCCCTAAATGGTTCTTTCCTGCCTGGTGTAAAAGAGGATCTAGAGCTGCCTCATGAATTGTATCATAACCTCTATCTGACCTTGCTTCATCTGTAATATAAAAAAGATAACGCCCCTTGCCCTTAAGTAACCGCTCATCTATCGGAAGACGTCGATGCGGCTGTACATTAGAGGCGCGGTGATTCATCTCTAAGTTTGTGATCACATAAATAGTGGGATCTGTGCTGGATGATGAGAGAGCGCATACCATAGACGAAGTCTACCAAAAAAATGGAGAAATAAACTATAGGGAAAGAGATGTAAAGGGGCACTATTTAAGAAAATCAGAGCTGTTAAAATGTCTACTTTATAAATATCAAACCCCTCCTCCTTCAAAAAGTGGTAGAATGCTTGCTGGCATAAGACAAGGCTATCTGGTCTTAGAATCTCGCAGTGAATATTTTTCTCTTGATCATCCCCTATCTCTATATGGAACAGATTTTTTCTCACCATCTCATGTGAGACGATCATCCCATGATTTAATTTCGCCAAATCATAATAAATATCCCCATAAGCTATTAAGCCATCAAAATCCTGTCTCCAGTCTAATAGGTGAAAAGTACCCTTGCCTAGAATAATGTTCTCAAAATGAAGATCGCCATGAAAACCCGTAGCAGTTCCATCCCTCATTCTCTCCCAATCAATCATAGAAAACAGATCCGCAAGAGAGGGAATTGTTTGCTCGTTAATCGAACAGGATCTGTCTCTTACATGAGAGATTTCATAAAATTGGTTAATTCTTGCTACGCTCTTTTCAAAATAAAAATGGTGACAATGTTTTTGAAAGCTCTCTTTTTCTTGTCTATCCAAATCGACAGGTTTCCATAGATAGTTTTGACACCAGGCAAGTAATGTTTTGATGTTTTGTGCATTCACAACCTGACTGAATAATTTTCCTTGTACATACTGATAACGATAAAAATTATCCCCCTCTTTCTCTATTTTAGGAACCAGGGAGTCGAGCTGTTTTGCTCGGGCAATTCTCTTTTTTACAAGAAGCGGATCATGAAAGAATTTAATTACAAACTGCCCTTCGAATAGATAAATGCTCTCATCCAATTTTTCTAAATTATCAAAGGGATCTGTGATCTGAAGACGTGCCTGTTGAAGAGAGTGCTCATTGCCAATATCGAGCCAATTGTGCACATATTTTCCCTCAAAGAGGAGCCCCTCCTCTTGCATTGCTGAAAAAGCTCTCACATCATTGAGAGATTGATCATAAGGATTTTGAGAATAGAGGGCAGAGAGATGGCTCCAAAAAGATGCATAGTGAGAAATAGCTGCAAGCCCAATATAAACAGCATCAAATTTACCTGCCCCCTTTGAAAAAATCTGATCAATGAAACCCATGCCATTGAGTTGGACGCTCATATAGTGATGTGCATCTGCATGGCGGGCTATCCCCATCCAGTTTGTATCAGGGAAGGTGATAGGCATCGAAAAGAGGGTATCACACGTCACATAGACAAAGGGGCATTGTAAAAGAGGCGCTGCACATAAAAGAGAGTAGCCAAGACTGGACCCCTCCCCCTCATATTTATCAACCTCGACAAATTCAAACCTTCTTTCCGGATGGGCGAAAAGAAGAAACTCTTTGACCTGCTCTTTTTTGTATCCCACAGTCACGACGATGGGAACTTCAGCTGGAATCTGATCTAAGATGTAGGAAATGGCTGCTTTTTTCCCAACTCTTACTAAAGCCTTATTAAGAAAATGGGTAACCTCTCCAAGACGAGAGCCTGTTCCGCTGGTTGTGATAATAACTTTATAGGAATTTTTCAAGAGAGTACGTACCCCTTCTGTTTCAATCGCGCAAGGTTGTCTGAGAGAGAAGATCCGGGATGAAAAATGGTCTGACTACCTCCGATCAGGATATCGGCCCCTGCTTCAAAAAGAGCCTCCTCATTTTCAAAATTAACCCCCCCATCGATACTTATTTTAGTCGGATACTTTCGCTGAACGAGAAGGTGGTGGGCTTTTTTTATCTTTTCAAACATAAAAGGTTTAATCTTTTGTCCAAGGATACCAGGATTTATTCCCATAAGGAGAAGATAATCGACTTCTGCTAAGATCTCCTCTATTTCCTCTAGGCGAGAGGCAGGATTCAGTGCAATGCCGACCTGCACCTCATAAGACTGGATCTGTTCCACTGTTTTTAAAAGATGAGAACGGCAGCTCTCTAAATGAATCGTCAGAATATCTGCCCCTGCTAAGCAAAAGACTTCGATATAAGGATCAGGATTTTCGACCATGAGATGCACTTCAATAGGAATCGAACAATGGCTCTTAACCGCTTGTACCATTTCTGGATACATTCCAAAACGGGGTACAAATCGTCCATCCATCACATCCACATGTAAAAAATCCACCTCATACTCTTCCAGAAGAGTCAACTGCTCTTGTAATTGCAATAAGTTTGCACAGATTAAAGAGGCTGACCAGCGATGTGTGCCCATATTTACTCCAGTATGGAATGTTTATTTTTCAACATATCAGGAGATTGATTCAACCTCTTCATCAATAACATGACTAGAGTATCAAAAAAGAGCAAACAGGACTGCTCTGTCAAACTTGTCATCGGTTGAATAGAGGGGGGGGCTGGGAGGAGAACCTGGATATCTGACAAAGCGGCCATTCTAGACTGGACACGGGTGGTGATCAGAGCGACTTTTGCTTGATGCTTTTTCGCAATCTCCACTAAGGAGAGAATGGTAATGGTCTCTCCTGAACCTGAGCAGACAAGAAGAAGATCTTTTTCTCCTATACGAGGGGTATTACAATCTGTAAGATGATAAGAGTTCAAATCCAGATGACCTAACCGCATAGCAAAAGCACGAGCCATCATCCCCATTCTACCTGCTCCACAGCTCACAATTTTATCTGCCTGTACAATAGCTTCGATCAAAAGTGAGACCTGCTCCTCCTGAACACCTCTTAAAATTGCGCTGATTTCATTTAAAATTTTCTCTTGCGTTGTATGAAACATGAACCTATCTCACAAATCGACAATAGTTGCTTGAGCATTGAGTGCTATGATTTGCTGGCGCATCTCTTCAGCATAAGGAGAGGGAGTTAGAATCACAGTTGGCCTCTCATATTTTGTGAGATGGTGGAAAGGACGTGCAACAGTAGAAGTTCCATAAAGACGCTGCCCCCATTTTTTAGATGAGTTATCTAAAACTGCTGTAATTCTCTCTTCCAGCCCCTGATTACACAGAAGAAAATATTGAGAGAGGTGGCTTGCTCCTGTAATAAAAACTTCTGATAAATCGGCTGTGATCTTGTCAGTTTTCACCATTTTATTAAAAGCATGAATCCAGGCGACAAGCCATTTTTTACTATCTTCCTGAGGAAAAGAGGGGGGAGCATGAGAGGCCTGGCGCTTAAAAACAGCGAACAAGGAGTGGTCCCCATAGTATTCAGTTTCCATATCAAATCCTTCTGAGCGAGCAATGAACAGCAGCTGATTCAAAAATGGGTAGGTAATATGTTCTGCAGAGATCGCATTGAAATAGGAATGACGAAACCAACTTTGAAAATGAGGAATGCTGATGAACAGCTTGCCATTTTCGGTCAGTTGAGAGGCTATCGCCTTAAAAAAAGAGTGCGTATGAGGGATATGTTCAAGAACATGAGAGGCGATGATAAGATCCAGTTTAGCATCCGGTTTTTTCTCAGGGAAAAAGCCAGAGAGGTACTGCTCATTCTTGTTTAAGGAGAAGGGGGGAGTTTTGATAGGATCGATGTACCAGATAGAATTTTTTTCAAAGGGAAGATGGCGTGCAATAGGTTGAGAGGAGGCGCCAATTTCCAGCACACGCATATCTGTTGAGAGGTGTAGCTGTTTTTGAATGAAGGAGGCGAAAGAGAGGTGATGTGCCCTCCATATGGGACCAAGAGCTTCTGAATGGAGCTCTGAATAGGTCCTCTCTAAGGGTTGTGCATCTGTTTGGATAAGAGAGCAGTGATTACATAAGAGGAGATGAAAAGAGAGAAAAAGATCCTCAGCTGGCTTTTGCGTAGTACATCCAAGAAAAGCGGGAGCATTTTTTACAGAGGCAATTTGAGTCAGCCTCTTGTGCGCACAAAAGTGGCATCTATCCTGAGAAATCTGTTCCTCATAGGTAATCTGCATATATGAATCATAGTTGGTCGATTGTAAAATTGATTTCTGGAGGCACATAATGCATTCCTAAAAGAGACTTTATTATTTTTCTCCATTTCAGGGGCAGCGAACGGAATACTTTCTGAAAAAATTTAAACAGGATATAGGAGAAGCCATTGAATAGAAAGCACCAGTGTATAGGTCGTAAACAGACCCATAAAAATTGATTTTCTGTGTAAATACGCATGAGTTTTGATTGAAGAAAGAGTTTTTTCGTTTTTTTTGCTATAGGCTGTTGTAAAAATTTAAAAATGGCGCGTTGATACTGATTTATATCTCCTGTACTGGAATAATTTTTTCCATGAAAACGCATCAGAAAGAGGGGTTCAGGAAGGTAAAGGACCCCCTCATTCAAGGCAATTTCATGCATAGTAAACCAGTCCATATGGGGCCCAAAGAGCTCATTGAGGCCACCATACTTAATAAAAGTCTCTCTTTTGATTACGCTTGTATGGCCAGGGATCAAAAAATCCTGTTTTCTGATGGCCTCAGAGACCTGTTGAGGAGATAAATAAAGAGTGTTACACACTTGTTTTAGAAGGGGTTGACTGCCGAGTACCGGAGGTTTCGACTCTCTTTCCAGACTTGAGCAGAAATCGGAACAGCATAAAACAGCTTGTGGATGTTTTTGAAGGGCTGCTAGAGTTTTTTTTAATGCGCCTGCGAAGCAGACATCATCTACGGCGGGCAAGAAGAGATAGGTTCCATGAGCTTGAGTTAAACCGACCTGAACGGCTTTGCAATAGCCTTGATTTTTGTCTTGTAGAATGACCTGAATGCGCGGATCTTTTTGAGCATATAGGAGAGTGATTTCCCTGCTATTGTCTGTAGAGGCATCATCGACAATAATGAGTTCATCCTCTTCTCCCATTTCTTGAAGTAGACTATCGAGCCGTTTTTGCAGATACTTTCCATGATTATAGCTAGGCATGACGATGGAAAGAAGAGGGCTAGAAGATGTTAATGGCATAATTTTGTCTCCCCTTGTACCATTTTAATTATTTTATGCGCAAATAGATGAAATACCCTCTCTATAACCCTATTGCCTATGCTCTTCTCTCTTGTACCGACTCCCTATTAAGCCTCTGTTTTCGCAAAAAATATCCTCCTCCCCCCCCTCCCCAGCGGCTCCTTCTCTGTAATGGCGCTCACCTTGGGGATCTCATTTTAACCACGAGCCTCCTTCCCCCTCTCAAGAAAGCCTTTCCCTCACTAAAAATCGGCATGGTTGTGGGAAGCTGGTGTCGTCCTCTCGTCGATCCTCATCCTCTCATCGATACCATTCATATCGTCGATCATTGGAAACTCAACCGTCAGAAAAAAGGGAGATGGGGAAGCTATCTTTCAACTAGAAAGAGAGCTCTCCAAGAGATTCTAAGGGAGCAATATGATACTGCTGTGGACTGCTATCCCCATTTTCCCAATATGGCGCCTCTTCTCTTTCAAGCTAAAATCCCCGTGCGCATCGGCTTTGAGAGCGCAGGCTTCAGCCCCCTTTTAACCCATGCTCTGCCATGGAAAAAAGGTAACCACTCCATTACGGAGGATATGTTCTCTCTTTTGGAGCTATTTTCTGAAATTAAGCCCCATAAACAGCTTCTTTACCCCATTTTAAACAAGCCCCCCTCTATAGAAAAAAAAGAGTATCTTCTGCTTCATATGGGAACGGGAGAGCAAAAAAAAGAGTGGCCTATAGAAAAATGGAGAGCACTTACAAAAAAACTGGTTGAACAGGGGTATTCATTGATCTTTACAGGTCAAGGAGAGAGGGAAAATAGAGCCATCCAATATGTCACAGAAGGGCTAGCCTCTACTCAAAATCTCTGTGGGGTTCTTTCTTGGGATGCTTTTGTGCTTTATATTGCGCAAGCCTCTCTTTTGATCGGCATGGACTCTGCTGCAGGCCATGTTGCAGCTGCCTGTGGAACCCCCTCTCTTCTGCTCTATTCTGGAATACATCCCCTCAAACGGTGGTCTCCCCCCTCTCCGCTTGCTCATATGATTGTGCATCCTACTCCCTGCTCACCCTGTGGAAGGGGATGCGCGCACATGAGCTGCGTCAGAGAGATTGAGGTAGAGGAGGTTTACAGCCAGATTCAAAATTTGATGAGTGCGCGCCCCACAACTCCCCTCTCAAGCAGCTGAGGAAGGGTGTTGATCTCCTCCAAAGAAATCTCGTGTGTAATGAGATCTGCAAGCGGCATCCCCTTTTTCAAATAACTCTCCGTATAAGAAAGCACATCCTCATCAATTTGGCTCTTGCCCCCCCATGTCCCTACAAGCCTCTTACCCAAAATTAAATCAAAAGGATCAATAGAAATCTTCTCCCCCTTAGGAAGATTCCCAGCAAGCACGCAGAGCCCTCCCACCTTAAGAGAGGCAAACCCCCTCTCCATAGCCTCCCGTCTACCCGCAGATTCGAAAACAAAGCTCGCTCCTCGCCCCCCGGTAATCTCACGAATCGCCTCAACAGGATCCTGCACAGAGCCATTCACAAGATGGGTCGCTCCTAACATTTTTGCTTTTTGAAGTTTATCCTCATGAATATCCACAGCAATCCTAGGATAGGCCTTTGCCATTTTAGCAGCTAAAAGAGCACTCAATCCCACTCCCCCAACTCCAAACACAACAAAAGAGTCCCCCTCCTTGAGATCCATCTCACGATTGACCACCCCCGCTCCCGTCGGAATGGCACATCCTAAAAGAGCCGCCTCTCTTAAAGGCATTTCAGGGGGAATAGGAATTACCCTATTCTCAGAAAGAATCGTCTGTTTTAAAAAGGTGCTCACAGCACCAGAATTAACCCTCCCCCTCTCGGAGAGATATTGACAACCTGGGACATCCCTTCCCCGTCCTTTGATCCAACTGACGACAACATGATCTCCAGGCCTCACCTTGGTTACCTCTGAACCTATCTCTAAAACTCTTCCTGCCCCCTCATGTCCCAGCGTATGTGGTAAAAAACGGTCCTCCCCCTTCAAACCTCTCATCTCATTCAACTGACTATGACAGAAGCCACTGTAGGCCATCTCCACCAAAACCTGTCCAGGTAAAAGCAGGGGAAGCTCCAAATCCCAAATCTCAAGAGGAGCCCCCAATTGAACTAAAATAGCAGCAGGGCTTCTCATTTTTTGGGACCGCATCCGATAGCAATCAGATAATGAGCCAAAGGCAGATACCCCGTATGAACCACCTCATCATTAGCTGCAAAAAGAAAAACAAAATTAAAATAACAGCGCATCGTCTCCTCCAATCTCTGAGGCGAATAGATATTCACATGCCCCTCTTTGGAAATCTTACTTGCAAATTGCTGACTAATCTCACTAGGCGTTCCCACCACCATGACTCCCGTATCAGAAAGATGCATAAGTGCCTGTTTAAAAAACCCATCCTCATGCTCCGGATAAATGTGTTCAATCACATCAAAGTTTACAATCCCATCCCAAATGCCTAAGCTAGCTTTTAAAAAATCTGCGCACCTAAACTCAATATTTTTATCAGTAAAATTAGACTGCGCTGTCACAATCGCTTCCTGATCAAAATCCACGCCACAACAAAAGCCACACTCCTTGGCTACGACCCAACTTCCTAACCCCTCATTACAACCAATATCTAAAACCCGCTTCTCTGGCCCCACCATTTTGGTTGCAAATTTGTAATAAGAGAGAGAATAAAGGGTGCGCCTGGGAGTGTTTGTATGCCAATAGGAGGCATAACGCCCTAAAGAAATAGGGCGACTATTTTTTAGAAGCTTGTCCGTGACACAATTCCAATTCGATTGAGTCTCTAATTTCATGATTTTTTCCTTTTGAGCATAAAAAACATTTTGCGACAGCTGTCACGGGTGAATCACTAAAGGGGAAATAATAATCGGGACGTGCAGACAGATCAACAGGCGCCAAAGCGTTCATGATACGAATATCTGTGCTCCAGCGCGTGACCGCTCCCCGATTCACAATACTTCCATGAACGGTAGAAAGGGTAAATACGAGCGCCTGTCCCACTTTCAAACTAATCCCTCTCATCTGCTCCTCAATAGAGGGGTCCATGAGCTTGGGCGCATATAAAAAGCCTAACTGATGTTTTGCTGACCCTTTCGTAACTGCAGGATCTGTATTCACAACCTGTGTCGTTGGATAATAGTCAGCCGGGTGGATGTGGGAACCTGAAAGAACCTGAAGAGAACTCTCCTGAGGAAGCTCTACAAAGGGAATAAATACAGAAAGCTCATAAGGAGAACCCCCATAAAAAGTATCTCTATGATAGCCAATATTGTCCTGAGGCTTCTGGGGGCGTGTCATGCGCAAATAGGGATTTGCTTGAATCATTAAATCAGGACCTAGAAATTTCTCGAAAAAAGGCCTTTGAGCTGCTAAAATACGAGGGCCTATCCTCTCCTCTCTAAAAAAACGGGTCATTTCTAGCTGAACATGATTGTGAAAAGCCTCCTCTTCCCCATAAATATGGTACTCTTCAAGAGAGATCCCTCCTCCTAGAAATTCTGCTAATTTTTTCTGAAGCTTTAAACGCCCTTCTAAAAGAGGAGTGGTATCTAAGAGATTGAGGATAAACCATCCATGTTTTAGAAAATGGTCTATTTCTTCTACGATGTGCATTTTTTATTACACCCTACACAGAAAATATAATGGGCCATTTTGCTATAGCCTGTATGAAGAATTTCATCATTCATTCCAAAAGGAAAGACCTGATGAAAGTATTTTTCTAATCTCTGTTTAAGCCGTTCTTGAGAAAAAAGGTTAACATGCCCTATTTGACTGGCATCAGACGCGTAAGGTGCGGCAGAAATATTGGGAGTGCCGACAATTGCAATCCCCTCTTTTGAGAGATTCGTGAAAATTGTCTGAAAATAGGTCTCCTCATGTTCTGGATAGATATGTTCACAAACATCCAAACTCACCACCGTTTGAAACTCCCCTATTTTTTTCCCCATAAAATCGTCATAGATAAAGGTAAAGTGGGGATTTTTGAAATTGCGTTGAGCGGTTTCGATAGCCTCTAAATCAAGATCCACTCCTGTATAACTCGTGGCCTGTTCTGCCAAAATCGTAGCTCCAATCCCCTCCCCACATCCGAGTTCTAAAACAGAACGACCATTCCCCCCCATCTTCGCTGCAAATTTATAACGAGAGAGCACAAAGGCAAGCCTTTTAGGATCATTGCGAAAATTATAAGACCAGTGGTCGCCCCACACAATCTTTTCTTGGCCTAAGAGTTGGGCTGTTTCCTCCCATTTTTCTTTTTCATCTCGAGCTAAGGGCATATTGATCCACTATTTTTTGTATTGCCTCTTTCCAGGGCAATCTTCCCCAAAAAGATTGTAAAATAAGTTTTTTCGGGCGCAAGACCCCATCTTCCAACTCATCGAGAGAGATGGGACGGACCGATCTTATCTCACACCCCAATTTTTTCGCAACTTCAACAGCCATCTCGTAACGGCTGGCAGAGAGGTTGCCTGCGCATTGAAAGAGCCCTCTTTTCCCAGAGGAGAGAAGAGCTACAATAGCCAAAATGAGGTCTTGGATAAAGATAGGAGCAAAGATCTGATCCTTTGCTGCATAAAGAACCCTCTGCTTGATCAGAGTTGTCACCATCTCATCGTACAGTGTCCCATCCCCTTTTTCAATGCCATATACTTTACTTAACCGGATGATCAGACACTGATCTGCAAATTCCTCCCGTGCACGCTTTTCTAGCTCCGCTTTTCCTCTGCCATATACGTTCAAAGGGGAGGTTGGGGAGGATTCTGTGTAGCTGCTTTCCGATCCTCCAAACACATAATCTGTGGAGAAGAAAATGGGAGTGACACCCTGGCGGATCAGCTCCCTACCAAGTAGGAGTGGTGATTCCACATTACAGAGATAACTCTCCTGAGCTCTCTCTTCACAGAGGCGAGGATTTCCCATGCCGGCTGTGATCAGAGCGTACGCATAACCTTTCAAAGAAAAATCAAAGGAGGGGGCTTTGAGATCGAGAAGAGCGTAGTGCGGATGAGGGCGGTGGTGAGTTCCGAGGGTTTCTGGATCGAAAGAGGAAAAATAGCGATAGAGGTGGCTGCCAATAAATCCTTGTGCTCCTATAACGAGTATACGGCCTAAGGGATGAACCAAAAATAGTCTCCTGTATAACCGATCTTTTTAAAGAGGGCCTTCCATTCCTCGACATGGAGGATTGTTTTTGCCGTTAGATTCCAGGCAAACATCAGCTCCTTTTCCTCCTCGTTACGATAGGCATCCACGGTGATAAAAGAGTGGCCACGAGAGACCCGTTGAATCTCTTGAAGTGCGGTGACAAGCTCATCGACTTCCAGGTTATGAATGGTATTGATGGAGATCACGAGATCGAAAGAGTGGGCATCAAAGGGAAGGGCGCGCGCATCTGCTACACGGAGAGCAGATTTCACTTCTGCTTGAGCATGTTCAATTGCATAGGGGGAGATATCGATTCCACTCACAGCGATTCCCGGAATCATTCTCTGAAAATCATATAGCATAAAACCCTTTGCACAGCCAACATCTAAGAGGGAGGAGTGAGGGGTGAGTTGATAGTGGTTTTGAAAGGTGGCAATGACAGGTTCCCAGAATCGGGGGTGGTAGGAAAAGCCCCCGTAGCCATGGCGCCGTTCTCCATCGAAGAACTCTTTGCCAAACTGGCGAGCGATGAGACGATCTTCAGCAGTTTTGGTCTCTCCCCGTTCTTTGACATTGCGTTTAGATTTGGGATAGTTGACGAGTAGATCTATTTCCATCCCTTTATTCCTTGTGCACATAGTCGAGAGGCTGCTGTTCAATCTCAGCAAAATATCTCTCTACCCAGTTCACCGTTTGCGCAATCCCCTCCCCTAACTCAATCTGAGGAGCCCAATTAAATTCTCGTCTCGCCTTCGAAGAGTCAATCGTATACGCATGATCTTGACCAAGCCTCTCCTCCACAATCTCAATGGCACTCTCCCATGGAATCGAGACCCTTTCCGCAATTGCAGAGACAACCTCCCTCACAGAAACTCCCTTATCAGGAGAAAAATGGTAGATTTCCCCAGGACGCCCCTCCTCCATTGCGCACAGCTCCCCTCGGGAAATGTCTCTAATATGAATATAAGATTTCACCGCTCTTCCCCCCCCATGGAGAGGAATCTTTTTACGCTGCTTCATATAGATGATCGAACGGGGAATAATCTTAAATAGCTGTTGATGCGGCCCATATACATTGGTTGCACGGATCATCACCAGCGGAAATCCAAAGTTTTTTACAAAGGTAAATAAAGAGAGATCTCCGGCCGCTTTGGAGGCCGCATAAGGGGTTGAGGGGTTAAGAGGCGCCTCCTCCGTAATAAAACCTTGGCATGATCCATAAACTTCAGGGGAGGAGATGTGCACATATCTTTTCAGAAACTTTTTATCTTTCAGGATGTTTGCTAAGGCTGTCAAAGAGACCGCATTTGTCTGGAACCAGTGGTGGGGATATTTCCAGCTAGGCGCCACCTCACTTTGTGCTGCAAAATTGACAATATATTCTGGCCTCTCCTGATCAATGAGCGCATCCAATCTCTCTAAATCTCGATTCAAATCGATCTGATAAAAATGAAAGGAGCCGCTTCGATTATTTTTATAAGGGAGAAAAAGAGCTGATTTTTCAGCAGAACGACTGACTCCGATGACCTGATATTTTCCAGTTTGAAGCAGAAGATCGACAAAATCACTTCCTGAAAAAGAGTTGCTTCCAATAATGAGAACTTTTTTCATATCAGAAAGGACCTGTAAAGGTTTTATCAGGGACATCTTGAGGGGTTTTCATTTTTCCTGCAAGAAGAGTTTCTAGTAATGCACGAGCAGAAGTTTTTCTCCCCATCATCTTCAATACCTCCACAACCATCTCTTGCGAACCTGGATAATAGTGGTTGGAAAGAGACCAACTCGTAGGAATAAGAGCGTCCGGGTAGGTCATCCTTACAGGGGGTAGGCGAAGCGCTTCCCACTCTGCCTCCACAATGAGCGAGACCACCTCTGCAGCAAATCCACACATTTTCCAATCCGGATCTGCCACAATCACCCGTCCTGTTTTTCTAACAGAGGCAAAAATCGTCTCTGTGTCCAAAGGACGAATTGTTCTCAAATCAACGACCTCAACAGAAATCCCCTCCTCTCTTAAGATTTGGGCCGCTCTCCACGCCTCCAGCGTCATATGAGACGATGCAACAATCGTGACATCACTGCCCTCGTGCACGATTTTAGCGCTCCCTAAAGGCACTCTGTAATACTCCTCAGGGACATCCCCATAGATATCATGAAGCCAGCGGTGCTCGAAAAAAATAACCGGATTATCCTCTTCCACACTTGCAATCAGCAGCCCTTTTGCATCGTACGGGGTAGAGGGCATCACCACTTTCAATCCAGGAACGTGAGCAAAAAGAGAGTGGAGTGTCTGCGAATGTTGAGGCCCCTGTCCCCATCCCCTCCCTATCACAAGGCG
>Ga0207115_1004_pt1 | contig 55206 bp, 52 predicted proteins | sample Alteio_BWMinHeat_46_FD_153536 | JGI IMG/M metagenome (GOLD analysis project Ga0207115, IMG submission 153536) | Enriched cells from forest soil in Barre Woods Harvard Forest LTER site, Petersham, Massachusetts, United States -... | ecosystem: Environmental > Terrestrial > Soil > Temperate forest >...
GGATGCTCTTTTGTGCATTGGCTCTTTGGGAACAAAGCAGGCTATCAGCTTTTAACATATACAGATCAAGATATGCGAGCCATTGGGGAATTTCCCTCTTCTATGGAAGTTCTAGTCATTGCAGGTAATAAGGGGAGGGGTTTTTTACGAAACTGGTTGCGCGATCCTCATGATGGGAAAGTAACGGTTGCTGAAACCCATCTTTCAACTCCTCATTTACATTATACTTTGTATGTCAGCCACTTTTGGATTATGAAAAGTAAAGAGACCATCTATATATTCCATCAATTTCTCTCCATTCCTAAAAAATAGTTTGAGTATCTCATCCATTCTGCTATAAGAAGGCTCTTTTTACGGAGTCTGATTTTAGATGAAAAAGTGGTGGATACTTTTACTGATATGCTTCTCCTTAAACGGTCAAGAAGAAGAAGCGCAACCCAAAGCTCAACTCAGAGATCATTCTGTAGTCCTGATTCATGGATTCGTCTCTTCTGCTCAGAGTATGATGCCGATTAGAAAAGCGTTAACATGCTTAGGATTTGAACAATATGTATGGGAATATCCGAGTCGTGATCAGACGATTCAAGAGCACGCCTGCAATCTCATTCCTATGCTTCAATATGTGGCCTCTTGTAAGCCTGGTGTCCCCATTAACTTTGTGACTCACTCTGTAGGCGCTCTTGTTTTACGGTGCGCTCTAAATCTTTCTGGATGCCCTGTGGAGGCAAAAGAGGGGCGTATTGTACTGATTGCTCCTCCTAATCAGGGATCGAGTTTAGGACATAGATTCCGGAATTTTTATCCTGCATATCTCGTGATGGGGGACAAATCAGGAGCTCAGCTTTTAAATTTTGAGGCGCGAGATGTTGCCTGTTTGGGGAATTTTCCTGACAAAGCACAACTACTTGTTATTGCAGGATACAGAGGAAACACCCTCTTTTGCGCACCTAATGATGGCTGGATTACTGTGGAGGAGACTGCTTTGAATACCCCTTACCAATTCCTCTCCTTTCCAGTCTCTCATGGAAGGCTCTTATCGACAGCTGCTGTCTTTTGTGCTATACGCGATTTTTTTCTTAGATAACCCAAAACTCAGGTTAATAAAAAAAACTGATGCAAGAAACCTCTTGCATCAGCTCTTGATTTTACAGATCTAGTTTTTCCAAACAGGATTTCTGTTATCATCGCGCAACATTAAAATTGCACCATTTTTGTTGACCTCTTTTCCGATAAACATTTTCTCACCATTTGCTGTCATCGGGAATACAGTCACAACAACTTTATCACCTGTCATCAGCTTGATTCTCTGTTGCTCAATGTATTTTGCAGGTCCAAGCATGATTTTCACATCTTTTCCATCATCCGTTGTGACAACCAGTTGTAGATGCACTCCATTGGGATATTGCATTCTATTTACTGTTTTTATAACCCCTTTAATTTTATCTACAGAGTGACCACGAAGAGCTTTTAGCTCTTGGCCATTCTCATCATAGAAAGTTCCTTTTCCATTAACTCTTTGTCCTGGAGCAGGAACGGGTTGATTAAAATCTCTCCAATCTGTTCCATTATTCATGTTCATCGATTGGCTATCATCTTGAACTCTCTGATTATTGTAATATCTCCAATCTGTAGGCCCTCTGGTATGAGCAGAAGCCCCATTATTGGAAGAATTGGGAGCTGAACAGCGTCCATCTTTACAATCAGCTGACAACTTACCTAAAGAAAGAGAGAGCACGCAAGATGCGATAATTGTGCTCATAATATATAATTTTTTCTTGCTCAACATAAAATAAACTCCTACTAAATTGAGACCTTTAATTTAATAATATAACAAATCTTTTATTTAATATATTAAATTCTATCTCATTCTCTTTAATTAGGGAGAGAGAAATCGTAACTAATTGAAAATCAAACTGAAAGGAATTGTGACATATTAAGTATAGATTATATATTAAATAAAATTATAAAATTTATTTAATGAGATATCTTATTCTTTTTTTATTTTTAATAACGACTATTGATGCGAGTCCATGTTGTAATGAAATCGATATGAGAGGGGAAGTTTTAAGTATACAGCAGTATACCTATGCAGATCGGGCGGCCTCTTATATTCAGGTGATTTTAAAGACGGCAAAAGAGGAGATTGCGGTTGATTTAGGATTGAAGAGCTATCTGAAATTCCAGGGCATGGTGATTGCGCCTCATGACAAGATTGAGGTGAAGGGGTGTTTAAAGAGCAGGCAAGGAGTGACGATTGTGGAGGGCGTTCAGATTAAGAAAGGGAAGCGCACGCTCACGATAGCTGAGTAAATAGACGAGTAAAATTCTCCTCAGAGTGAAATGCAGCATAAGCACTCTGCATTTTCCGCAATTTTTCATACACTATAGGCAACTGAATCAAAGCAAAGAGATGAGAAAAAAATTGGGGATCCTCCCAATCCACAATCAGCTCCTGAAGATGAAATTTCTCTAACTCATCAGCAAGCCATCCCCCCTTCACTAAGGGGATCTTTCCCGCCATAATCGTCTCAACAAAAATACCAGAGGTACGCCATTTATATTGGTGCGGATCATAAGGAAGAAGGACGATATCACTTTTCTTAAGAAGCTCAAAATAGAATTCCTTAGATAAAACAGATTGACGAAAAGAGAGTTTGATTCCATTTCTAATCGGAAAAAGGGGGGTTTCTTCTGAAAGATTAAGCGTAATATGTTCTGATCGATCATCTTGGATTTGTAATAACTGAGAAATTTCTCTCATCCCCTTTTCTTCTCGCGGAGAGCCTGGCCAGATACAGATCAGCTCTTTTTTCATTCTGAGATCCTGTATAGGATAAAAAAACGTATGAGGAATCGGCAGTAGATGAGGTCTTCTCTTTAAAAGTCCCTCGTAATAAGGGAGTAGTTTTTCACTATCTGTCAAGGGAACCAGATGAGCGCCAAATTTCCATCTCAACAATCTTGTGAAAAAACGAAAAACTCCTGCATCTTTCTTATTTCTCAATGAGGGGTCATCTCGATATACAATCCAGAGATAATCCTCTTTTTTCCCATGAAGAAGAGCAGCTAATGCAAAAGCTCTAAACTCTCTTCTTCCAAAAGATTCAAAAAAAAAGATCCTTTTCCCCCCCTTTTTATCCAGAAATAACCGCTTACAATCACTCTGGAAGAGCTTTTTGTATTGATTGGAATAGGGATGAAACCAGCGAACCCATTGATCAGGCAGAGAGGCTAAAGAAGAGGCGAGAGGTGCATAAACAAAAACCTCTTTCGCGAGATTCTGAGCCGCTTTTTGCACAACCAGATGGTAATGAAAGGTGTGACCCCCCTCATCAAGAGCACGTTGCGCAATTGAATAAAAACTTGTCATAAACCTTGCCCCTATTTTGCAAAAAGTCTAAATTTATACGCTTCAAAAAGAAAGATAATTGTTTTTTCATGAACCAAATAGTCGATATTATCATCATAGGAGGGGGAGCCGCTGGTATCTTCGCTGCCATTCAGGCTAAAATCGCACACCCCTCTTTAAAAGTCATTGTTCTGGAAAAAACAGCTGTTGTACTCTCAAAAGTAAGAGTGTCAGGAGGAGGGCGTTGTAACGTGACTCACGCCTGTTTCGACCCTCCTATCCTTGTGCAAAATTATCCCAGAGGACACAAAGAGCTTCTCGCCCCTTTTTACTCTTTTCAGCCCCAAGACACGATAGATTGGTTTGAATCCAAGGGAGTACAACTAAAAATCGAGCCAGATGGACGGGTCTTTCCTATTTCAAACTCCTCAGAAACAATCATTTCATGCCTTCTTACTGAGGCTGCTAACCTCGGAGTTGAGATACGATTAAGGCAAAAAATAGAAGATATCCTCTATGCAAGGGAGCAGTTTGAAATCCTGCTCGAGGGCCATTCTCTCATCGCTCCGCGCCTTCTTCTGGCTACAGGAAGCAGCAAGGAGGGGTATAGGTGGGCAGAAAGGCTAGGACACACGATTCAGCCCCCTGTCCCCTCTCTTTTTACCTTTAATGTCCCCTCCTCCCCTTTACGTGAGCTCAGCGGCATTGTCATCAACCCGGTTGAGGTTAAGCTCGCTGGCACTCACTTTACGCAACAGGGGCCCCTCCTTATCACCCATTTTGGCTTTAGTGGACCTGCTATCCTAAAACTCTCTGCCTGGGGAGCACGTCACCTATACCATAAGAACTATCAGACAGAAATCACCATTAACTGGCTCCCCTCCCTCTCTCAAAAAGAGCTCCTTAATACCCTCCTCTCCTCCCCATTAAACCCCTTTTCCCTACCTAAAAATTTTTGGAAACTCATGATAGCTGGACTAAGCAGAAATAGTAAAAAAAATTTGAATTTGCTCTCAGAAAGATTGCATGCTGACCGGTATCTCATTCAGGGAAAAACAACTCATAAGGAGGAATTTGTCACCTGTGGAGGAATTTCTTTACAAGAGATCAATTTTAAGACGATGCAGAGTAAATGCTGTCCGGGGCTCTATTTTGCGGGGGAGATTTTGGATATAGACGGGATAACCGGGGGTTTTAATTTTCAGAATTGTTGGACAAATGGGTCTATTTTTGCCAAAAATTTATAATTTATTTATTTGAAGTTTAATGTGTTTTCATTCATAATTAATTAAAAACTAAAGGGTTTTAAATAATGAGCGTTTTATCTACATGTACAGATAATCAGAAAGCACGGTTGGAGATTTTTGCCCAGCAAACTCGTGATAAACTGTCCTCTTTCCCTTATGCTGAACTTCCAAAGCTTCAATCTGATGGGACATTTTGTGGGAATTTTTTAGCAGGAGCGCGCAAAATTAGAGCGGCTTGGGATCATGGAAGTCATGCGGTTGTGAGTAAACTTGCAACTCCCAGCTTGATATTAGGGGTTATTTTCACACTTATTGCAACGGCTGGCTGTATTTCTGTAATTTCTGGGTGGAAGGTCCCCGGTATCTCTATCTTTTTAGATAATATGCCCATGTCTGTTATCCTCTTTTTGACCATTATGCGTACCGGTCTTCACTCGATTGCTCAAGGGGTAAAACTCAGCCTGCGCTGTAGCCGTCAATATCACAATGTGACACGGGAAGACCGCATGTTCAATATCACACGCCATGTCTATAACTTAGAAGATCCTCAACCTCCCCTCTCACCAGCTGAAAAACATCGGTTAGATGAGGTCAGAAGATTGAATGCGGTTGCGTTACCCGAGCACGATCTAAAATGTCATCATCGCATTCCTAACGTCCCTTATGGAAATAATGTAGGCGACCTCTTTCCTGCAGGAGAGAAAACGACCGCCTTCAGAAAGGAATTATTAGGAATTGAAGATCCTCAACAACCTCAACCAGAAGCATCTAAAGTAAGCCCCTTCTGGGATCAATGGTATGATTGGTGGGAAAAACGGCTACCCGCTCTAGGAGCGCTTGATATTGCGCTTGGTCAGATTATGTTAATTACAGGGATTTCTGTGGTTGTTTTAGCCTCTCTTCCAAGTGGAAAAATTCCAGCTGTTCTCTCCATCATCTCTAAAGATCCCTATCTTTCTGTCGCTTTTGCTGCCACCCTGATTGGGAATTGGATCAACTGTACAAAGTCTGGAATTGATATGATGAATTTCAAAAAACGGCGGATGAAACGGGAGCTGATGGATCGGGAGCTCCAGCTCATAGCTTTTGGACTCGAGCGCGCACGCGTCAGAAAGGCTATGGAGAATATGCTTGCAGACCAATGCTTTAGTGATGCTCAAAAGGGACAGATTCGCGCCACCTTTGAGAACCATTTTGGAGATGGCGTTGTTAAGGAAGCCCTTGACGCAATGGAGAAACTAAAAGTAGCTTTAGAAAAAACAGAAGATAAAACGTGTGGCTGTTTTAAAAAACTCAGCTCCTATTTCTCGAATCCCTCGATTGTGGTTGGGATTTTCCTGATTCTTCTAGGGGTTGCTTGCTTTACGATAGGAATGTTAGGCTCTCCCCCACCCTATCTTCAAATCTTATTTAAAAACACCCCTTTGACGATTTTCTTTAGTGGAACTTTGATCGTTTCAGGCCTCCATGCATGGCATAGAGGAGCGAGCATGGGTAGAAAAGAGGTGAAGAAAGATTGGAAAAAAAGAGAGGCCACCTATAGAGATCTCTTCCTTGTGAACCTCTTTCCACAACTTGCAACTACCGCATATTTTAAAACAAAAACTGGAAATATCGAGCGTCCACAGCTTCCACAGAAGCCACTGAAAACAGTTAATCGCTGGAATGCTTTCTGGATTCACTCCTTAAAAGTCACCTGCATTCCTGATGCCCTCTTAGGACTCTTTTTCCTATTTGGTGGATGTGCGGGACTTGCCATGTGCTTTGGAGCCCCTGTCCCTGCCAGCTTAAGCTGGATTTTGCGAGAACCCTCCTTCTCTGCCCTCTTCTGCTTTGGGCTTTTAGGGGTTGCGGCCGACTGTGCAAACTCCGCATGGCGCCAGCTTTCAGATAAAGCTCGAGAGAATGCAGACAGAAAAATGCCAGATGAACTTGGGGTTGCGTACCATAGCTTTTACCCTGAAGAAAACCGCCCTGCATGGTTACCGAAACCATGGGCATCAACAGTAGAAATGGATGCTGTAGCTTAAAAAGAAAATCCCCTCTCAGAAAGAGAGGGGATTTAGACTAACTAGAAACGTTGTCTATTTGATTGGCCGCCTCTGCCGCCGCCGCCCGCACCACCGCCGAATGGACGGTTGTTCTCTTTTGGACGTGCTTCGTTAACGATGATTGCACCTTTGCCGATAACTTTTTTATCTAAAGCCATTGCAGCATTACCCTCATCTTTAGAGCTCATTTCGACAAATCCAAAACCTTTGGATCTACCTGTTTCTCTATCGATAATCATTTTAGCGCTAATCACTGTACCATATGGAACGAACAGCTCTTTCAGATCTTCGTCTGAAAAGCCTGGGGGCAAATTGCCTACATAAAGTTTCATTTTATTCTCCTTTTGTCTCTCGGTGTACTTTATGCAACAACTGACCATGCTGGAAAGGCTTTGCAAAAAACAACCTAATAGAAACTGATTTCTTATTCTTTTGGAACTAAATCTTATGAAAGTGTTCGCAAAATTACCATGTATTTAACAGGAAAGAACTTTGCAACTCAAGAGTAAAAAATAAACTATGCGAAAAATTTTCTTAAGTTGCTGATTATCAATTAATCTATGATATGTCAATAAAAACCTTTGACTCTATTTTTCTCCCCCTCGTACAATAAGGACATGTCATATTTATCTCATCCACTTTTCATTCCCTTAATTACATTGATTGCGGGCCTTATTATTTTGGTTTTTCCTCGGGTCCTTAATTTTATTGTAGCAATCTATTTAATTATTGTTGGATTATTAGGTCTTCTTAGTTATTTCAAGGGATAAACCTATAGGTTCCAAACTTGGATTGTCTACCTTCAAATGATACGCTCTCATTCTGGCTATTGCATTATGGGGGTTTTGCCCTTTTTGGCCTACTTGCCTTAGGGATCATAGCGCTTCCGATTCCCGAAGAGACGCTTATGATTTTGACAGGGATTTTGTTACGTAATGGGAAGCTCTATTTTCCCACAACTATTTTAGCAACCTATTTTGGTTGTCTTACAGGCATTACCCTTAGTTATTTATTAGGAAGAACGGCTGGCAAATTTTTGTTAAGAAAATATGGCAGTTGGATAGGTATTACAGAGAAGAGGCTTGAGCAGACTCACCTTTGGTTTCAAAGATTTGGGAAATGGACGCTGGCGTTTGGCTATTTTATACCTGGGGTACGCCATTTCACAGGATTTTCTGCAGGAATGACCTATCTTGAGTTTAAAAAGTTTGCCCTATTTGCTTATACGGGGGCTTTTGTCTGGATGTCGCTCTTTCTTTCGATTGGCTATTTTGCTGGGGAGTACTGCCGTTCACTTTATGAAACCGTTGAGATTAATTTAGAAACGGTTGCTCTGATCATTATTCTGATTGCTGTATGTGGTATGCTGATTGTGCTTAAACGCACGCTTAAGGGCAAAAAGTAACTACGAACCTTTTGGGTTTTTCTCCCTCAAATTCAGGTTACAAAGGCTCTATTTGAAGAGTCACCTGAGCGATATAAAATTTAGTTCTGCTCTCATATCCTGAATCTGTTCCCAGAAAAATCCATATCTCCCCTTGAGAGTTGCTTTTAACCACAAAGAGATTTTTAGGGGCGTATAATTTAGGTAGATAGAGGCGATGGTGAGGATCAACCTCCTCATGTGCCAGAGTTCCGACGACAAGGCTATTCTTCCCCCCCTCTGACTGATCCCCCTTATCTACACTCAACTGGTAGAAACCATGAACGGCTATTTTTTCAGGTTTTTCAGTGGAGGCACCTATTTTCAAATAGACACTCTCCCCTTCCGATCCCCCGACGCCAAAGGTGTCTGTAGGAATATTACTTTCAATAAGAACGGAGAGGTTGAGTAGATATTCTGTATCAGGTTTTAGGTTCTCCATCTTGCGACGGACGAACATAAAGAGATCATCGCTGTGGTTGTTTCCTGAGAGAAAAAGCCCCTTTTCCAGAGATTCTGGTTCCGTAAGTTTTGTAGGTAGATTCTCCCATCCCCAGGCAAGCTCATAAAAAGACTCTCCGCCTACAGGATAGTCAGAGAAGTCCCCCTCCCATCCTGCCGTATCCGAAGAAAAGGTGAAATCTATCGCAAGACAGAACTTACAAGGCAGAAGGAGGAAGAGTAGATAGAGGCTAATCCTCTTCTTCATCAAACTCCTCATCCTCATCAAAATCCTCATCATCTTCCATTTCGTATGAGAAAAAATCCTCCCAAAGAAAATTAAGGAAGTTGAGATAGGCTCCCAGATCAATTCTTTCGCGTTCATTTAATTTAGTAAAGTCGGGTGCTTTTGCAATTTTTTCTTCTAAGATCTGAACGACTTTCAAAATTAAGGTACTTGATTCACGAGCGGTTGGATCTTCTTTAATTTCTGCGTCAATATCTGTTCTAGCTCCGGCTAGAAATTCTTTAACTTCTTGTAGAGTTGGGAGTTGAATTAAAGCTTCGCTCATGATTCTTCCTAAGAGTTGTTATTTTAAAATGAATTGGGGGTGGTTAGATTCGAACTAACGTAGGCCGGAGCCGTCGGATTTACAGTCCAATGCAATTGGCCGCTATGCGACACCCCCAAATAAAATATGCTGGAGAAAGGAGTTGAACCCTCAACCGTCCGATTACAAATCGGATGCTCTGCCATTGAGCTACTCCAGCGACGGCTACACGTTATAGCAAACTCTCGCCTTTATCTACAAGCCCTTCTCTTTATCATTTTTTTCGACTTGAAAATCTTTCTCGGTAGGCCTAAAAATAGTCTCCAAAGGCAAACTCCCCCCCTCTCTCTCTTGGGGTTTCTCATCCTCCACAGCTCCCCCTTCTACCGCCTCCTTTCGCTCCGCTTCCTGCTGCGATAAACGAAAATCATGCTCCGTCTTCCTAAATTTTAACCTCTCTAATGCTCCAGGCTCAGATGCAGACTGACTCATCTCTGCTCCAAAAAAAGGCTGCGTAGATGTATCTAACTTAATTACTTTTGCTTTAAATTTTCTCTTGCCAGAGGGGGTATATTTAGCTGCATGATTAGCTGTTCCCTCCTGTAACATATGGCACTGTTTATATTTCTTCCCAGAGCCACAGGGACAGAGCTCATTTCTACCAGGTTTTTTATTCATACTTAACCTTTTTTAAAACAGTAAGTAGATTCTAAGTCATCTTATCGTTGCTCTCAAGAGAAAAGTAGATTATACTGTTTATCCTATGCTCCCTTTATCTAAACCCCCCCTACCTTTAGCCCTTCCCCCATGGAAAAAATTGGGTAAAAAGTTAGAAAGCTCCGTCAGAAAAGCTCTCTATGACTACCAAATGGTAGAGGGGGTCTCAAAAATCGCGATCGCTCTCAGCGGGGGAAAAGATAGTCTTGCTCTTCTTTTTCTCCTTCATGCCATCTCAGGTAAGGGGTTTCCAAAATTTGACCTCACTGCTATTCATGTAGGAGGGGAATTTTCCTGCGGGGCAGGCGTTCAAGAAAATTATCTAAGAGCTATCTGTGAAAAATTGGAGGTCCCTTTTCTCTCTCGTCTCTCCACTCAAAAGAGGGAAAAATTGGAATGTTATAGCTGCTCTCGAGAGAGAAGACGCCTGATTTTCGATGCTGCTCAAAGTGTGGGTGCCCATACCATAGCCTTTGGCCATCATAGAGATGACAATGCTCAAACTCTCCTCCTTAACCTCCTCCATAAAGGGGAATTTGCAGGCACCTTACCCAAAATTGAAATGGTCCGTTTTGGACTTACCATCATCCGCCCTCTTACCTACGTGCCTGAGGAGGAGCTGCGGCAATTTGCTAAAGAGTATGGCTTTGCCAGAATCAGCTGCCAGTGCCCCGTAGGTCAACATTCTATGAGAAAAAAGGTTGACTCTCTTTTGACAGAAATGGAAACTTACTTTCCACATGCACGCTCTAATATAGCAGCTGCTACTTTGATTTATGGATCTAATAAAGCTGCAAAAATTGACTAAAGGTTTATATCATGCTTCCTCATCAAGAAAATCGTATCACCATTGACGGCATCGAAATTGCTCTCACCTCTCCCGATCTTTTTCCCTTTCATTGGGTAGGTCAAAGAGATGTTCTCGACCAACTCTTAGCTTGTTGGCTAGTGATCCACCCTGGGGATATTCCCTTAAATCCCCGCCTTGTCGGAAGACCAGGAGTTGGAAAGACGACTCTCGCCTATGCTGCTGCTAAAAAATTGGAAAAACAGGTCTATATTTTCCAATGCACCATGGATACGCGTCCAGAGGATCTTCTCATTACACCCGTTATCAATGATAAAGGGGGCATTCGCTATGTGGCCTCCCCACTCGTTGCAGCTATGATTCAGGGGGGTGTCTGTATTCTTGATGAGGGAAATCGGATGAGTGAGAAATCCTGGGCCTCTCTCGCCCCCCTCTTAGATGCGCGTCGCTATATAGAATCTATTGTCACCGGATTAAAAATCTATGCACATGAGGATTTTCGTATCTGCGTTACCATGAATGAGGATGCCTCTACTTTTGAGGTCCCTGAATATATTCACAGCCGTCTTCAGCCTCAAATTTATCTTGATTTTCCCGAAGCAGATGAGGAAAAGCGCATTTTGAAAGAAAATCTTCCTTTCGTAGAGGAGCAGATTCTTGATTATGTAGTAGCCTTTCTTCAAAAAGCCCATTTTCATCAAGAAAATTATTCTGTCCGTGATGGAATCAATATTGCTCGCTATGCCGCAAAACGGATGCATGCTCTTCCCGAAAAAGTCAATCGAGAGGCCATCATGCGTCAAGCCATCTTAATGGTTCTAGGACAAGAGGCAACCATCCACTACTCATAAAATGCATCCATTTCATCTTCGTAAAGGCAATGTGATTGCCCTCCCCACCCTCCATTATACCATGGAGTGTGCCATGCATGTAAAAAAGGCCTTTGATTATTTTCAACCCGATTGCATCGCAGTGGAACTCTCCGAGGACTTAAATGACTCTTTTCTCCATGCTGCAAGCCGTCTTCCAGATATCACCCTCATCAAAACCTCCTCTCTCTACTATCTAGCGGAACCTTGTGATGCTTCATTCGAAGCTCTTCGCTTAGCTCTTGAGTCTGGTCTGCCCTCTTATTGCATTGATCTACATGTAGACAATTATCCTTTATTTAATGAGGCTCTTCCCGATCCCTACGCTATTTCCATTCTCGGTCTTGAAAAATATTACACAGCATACATCCAGTCTCAACCAGTCAAACACCCCTTAGATAGATCCAGAGAACTGCATATGGCGCGCCGTTTGAAAGAGCTCTCCTGTCTATATGAAAGGGTCTTATTTATAGCAGGATTTCATCATAGCGAGGCTGTTTTAGCCGCCTTAGATCAGAACTCTTTTCCCCTCGACGAAGTAAATGGCCAAAGGCCCTTTACGAGTCAGAAAATCCCAAGAGATGCAAGTAAACTTCCTGAATTTGAGAAAGAAAAACCCAAAACTCAGGTTACTATTGCTACTTTAACGGAAGATTCTTGTCGAAAGGTGATGGCTGAATATGGATGGATCAGTCAAGCCTATGAAGAATGGAGAGGCTCTTCTGACATTGAGCTCGATAGACAACAACTTATTCTCTCTCTCTATAAAAAAAGCAGTGATAACTACACAAAGAACACAGGAAACCCTTTTTTAGGATATCACTTAAGAAATACGATGAAATTTGCTCGCAACTACTCGCTCCAACAAAACCGCCTGCTTCCAGGGCTTTTTGAGCTCTTGAGCTGTGCCAAGGGATGCGTTGATCATAACTACGCCTATGAGGTGTGGGAACTTGCCACCTCTTATCCTTTTCGAAAAAATATCGACAATTTACAAGAGCTCGATCTTTCTGTGGAAGATATTTGGGGCCATTCTAAACCCATTTACTTTCACCTAAAACAGAGACAAACTAAAGGGCTCCATTTTCAACGACGTCAAAAAGATAGAGGAGGGAAAAAGCCTTTTTCTCCCCCCTCACCCTTTTTTCTCTGCTCCTATCCCCCTGAAGATCTTCAAGTAGAAAATTTTGGAGATTTTTTAAAGAAAAAAGGGACTAGGCTTCTATCTGAGGAGCAGGCCCATTCCATCCCCTTTTCAACCAGCCTAGAAGAGGGATTAGATGTGAAAGAGACAGTCCGACATTGGCATGAGAAAAAGCTCTATGTTAGAAAAAGAGAAAAACCTCCTCAAGCTGCAAGCTCTGTTGTGATCATCTTTGATGAGGACAGCCCTGAAGAAAAAGATCTTTATAATGAAAAATTTCCCTGGAAAACGAGCTGGCAAGGAGAACACAGTCAAGAATCTGATATGGCCTTTTATGCCACCTCTCTTCAACAGAATATTATAGGGCCCGGTATCAGCCGCTGTGAATATGGTGGTTTTATGCTTACCTCCCCTCCTCGGCGCCTTCAAGATGTCTGGACAGATCCAGACTATGAAAGATGCAAAAATAAGGGGGAGGTCCTCCTGCGAGCCGCTATTGATTATGCTTTAAAACCCCTGATTATCTTAGTCGCAAAAAAACCCCCTACCAGCAAAATCAGAGGAATAGCTCAAAGATATGGAAAAAAAATTGTCTATTTGCCTTTGGGTAGCCTTTCCCCTATCATGCTTAATAAAATCCGCTCTTTCCATGCCCTAGATGGACATGACAAGAGAGAAATAGCTGGTGATTACATTTTTTAAAATATGAAAAGAACAAAAATTCTTTTAACTAATGATGACGGAATTCACGCGCCAGGACTCCGCGTCCTTTGGGAGGCTCTTAAAAGGGCAGATTTTGCTGATCTTTGCATAGTTGCTCCCACCTCGGAACGGTCAGGTGCAGGTGTATCTATTACATGGGATCGCCCTCTTCTTATCCAAGAGATTAACCATTTTGAGGGGACTCCTGCTTGGTGCGTAGATGGCTCTCCTGCAGATTGTGTTAAATTAGGCATGCGTATCATCCTTGAACATCCCCCCGATTTCATCGCCTCAGGAATCAATGCGGGCTCCAACGCCGGAAGAAATGTCCTCCACTCAGGAACTGTAGGCGCTGTGATCGAAGGAGTTTTCAGAGGCATTCCAGGAGTCGCTTTTTCTTGTGAAAATGGACGTGATCCCAATTTTCATGTCGCAGAAAAATATGTAGCTACCATTGTTAAATACTTGTTAGAAAATCCTTTAGCTCATGGCACTCTCCTGAATGTCAACTTTCCAAAAGTTGCAAAAGAAAAAGTTAAAGGATTTCGTTTGACCAAGCAGGGAAGGGGAAGATGGTCTGAAGATCCTCTTTTACATTTAGAATCGGAAAAAGGAAGAAGTTATTGGCTGGGGGGCAAGCCAGACGAGCTACCAGAAGATCAGGATTGTGATATTGCTTTATTAAAGGAGGGATATATGACAGCAGTTCCCCTTTACGTGCATAATCTCACAGATCAAGAAGAGTGGGAAAAAAGGGGGAGTAGTTTTCAAGAACTGCTTGAGTAAAATTAACGCCAGTTTAATTCAAGGAATGGCTAGAAGATGCTGAAAAGACATTTGAGCAGATTACGAGATCCAATTCGAAGCAAATCCCCTCAATGGGGCTTTGCGAGAATTGGATCGCGTGAGATGCTCAATGAATTACAGCAGATTCAGCCGTTCCTTAAATTAAGCTGGCGTAAAATTGAGCTTTCCAGTACCTTCTACCTCTTTTCGATTGTGGGCGTATAGCTTAGCGGTAGAGCACCTGTCTTACACACAGGGGGTCATAGGTTCAAATCCTGTTGCGCCCATCTTGCGGGAGTAGTTCAATTGGTTAGAGCACTGCCCTGTCACGGCAGAAGTTGCGGGTTCGAGCCCCGTCTCCCGCGTTCCCCTTTTTGGAGGCACTATGCCTAGTAAAAATTTCCGCTTTGGCGTCTATTATTTAAAAACTCTTTTTTGGTTTATTCTTGGAGGGTTTTTAGCAGCTTTGGGTGTTCAGGTCTTCCTTGTGCCCAACCATCTGATTGACGGTGGTGTGGTAGGCCTTGCAATGATGGCATCTCACCTCTTTGGTGTCCAACATCTCCCCTATTTTTTAATCTTTTTTAACCTCCCCTTTGTCTATTTAGCCTATAAACAAATTGGCAAACATTTTGTAATTGAAATGGTCACTGCAGTGATCGTTTTTGCACTCTTTTTGGGTCTTTTTTATTGGCTTCCCATCTGGTGGAAGTTTCGACCGTTTGAATTTCATGGTGAAGTACTTGAAGTGGTCGCTCTGGGCGGTTTTATTTTAGGATGTGGCATTGGGTTGATTATTCGACATGGGGGTTCTACCGATGGAACTGAGATTATGGGGATTATTATTAATCGAAAGAGGGGATTTACTGTCGGTCAGGTCATTCTTTTTGTAAACTTTTTTATCTTTGGGCTTTCTGGATTTGTTTACAAGAATTGGCACACAGCGATTTTATCTCTTTTGACCTATGTCGTAGCGACCAAGGTGATGGATACTGTTATCGTGGGGTTTGAGGACACCAAATCTGTCATGATTATTTCTACGAAGCCTCAAGAGATTACAAATATTCTCATGTCTGAGCTGGGTTTAGGTTTAACGGTTATGTATGGCAGGGGCGGCTATAGTGGGGATGAGCGAGAAATTCTCTATATTGTGGTAGAACGTTTGCAGCTTGCTGAATTAAAGGAGCTGGTTCATAGGGAAGATCCTGAAGCTTTCATAGCCATAGAAAACCTCCATGAGGTTATCAATGGTCGTCAAGCGGCGGTTAAATCAATTTCCTCCCCATCTTTGAAATAGGTTATGAGGAAGACGAAAGGCATCAAGAACCTTTCCTACGATGAAATTTTCCACCTCTTCTAAGGATTTAGGGTGGAGATACCAGGCAGGAATGGGGGGTAATATGGTCGCTCCGACCTTAGCGAGCTTCCATAGATTTTCCAGATGAATTTCACTAAAAGGGGATTCTCTGGGTACGACCACAAGAGGCCTCTTCTCCTTTAAGGTCACATCAGCTGCGCGTCTAAGAGCATTGTCTCCAAGTCCCATTGAAATCGCTGCAACTGTTGCCATACTACAGGGAATAATGACCATCCCGTCTACCAGATAGGTACCACTTGCAATCATGCACCCTAAATCCTGAATCAAATTGAGATGGATTTTATTTTTAACCTCTTCAGGAAAGGAGTCCACCCATTTTGTAGCGGTGCTGTACTCTTTTCCCAATTCCAAAGTTGCTGTGTAAAGTGCGCCGGACGTGATGACCAGCTCAATATGGTGACCTAAATGGGCAAGAGCTTGCACCATACGTACAGCCAGAATCATTCCAGAGGCGCCTGAAACACCCACTATATAACGGTTCATTTAGGAACCTGTAAAAAAAGGAAGAATACCAACTAAAACAGCCATTAAAGTGGCAAAAGAGAAAATCACATTATTCCAAAAGAAGAGCGGTTCTAGAGGAGTTTTAGAAATTTTTCTATGTGAGAGAAAAAAGAGAGCTCCTAGGAAAGGAATAATAAGGAAGTAGGGTAGAGAGAGGGGGGTGATCCAACCCAATAGAAAGAGCATCACTAGAGAAGAAAAATGGGAAAAACGGGAGATCCAGAGACTTTTTTTAACTCCGAAGCGCGCAGGAATGCTATGAAGACGATGCATCCGATCAAATTCGATATCTTGAATGGCATACACAATATCTTCTGCGGCGATGACAAAAAAGGCGGCTCCCCCTAAAAAAATGGGGGTCCAACTAAGAGATCCAGTTACAGTGATCCAGGCCATCACGGGTCCGCACAGATGGATGAGACCAAGGATGAAATGGCTAGAGGCGTGAATCCTTTTCATGTAGGAGTAACCCCCAATCAAAACAGCTGCACCTAAAGAGCAATAAAAGCAGAGCGGATTGATTTGAAAACAGATGAGGAGAAAGGAGAAGAGGCTCAAAAAGGCGATAGAGAGCACTTGAGAGGCGTCTATTTTTTGAGAGGGAAGAGCTCTATTTTGCGTGCGAGGATTTTTTGCATCGATCTTCCGATCGATCAGCTGATTGAAGGCCATTCCAGAAATTCTTGCGGCAAAAAAAGCTGGAAATATCCAGAGAATGGGGAGCCATGCCTCAACAGTTAAAGGGGGATATTTTCTTAAGGCAAGGAGGGCTCCGGCAAGGACTATGGGAAGTCCAAAGAGAGAATGCTCTAGACGAGTAATGTCTTTGAAAATGGTGAATCTCATATTTACCTTTTGCATTTTATAGAAGAGTGAATTATCAATCCAGCATACGGAAAAAGAGGGAATCATGATAGAAAATCTTTCTCTAGACGCGTGGCGTATTTTTAGAATTTTGTCAGAATTTGTTGATGGTTTTGAAACGATGACCAATTTTGGTCCCTCTGTTTCTATTTTTGGTTCTGCAAGGATCTTGCCGGGAACCCCTTATTATGAATTAGCGACAGAGGTTGCGAAAAAAATAGCGGAGAAGGGGTTTGGGATTATTACGGGGGGAGGTCCTGGGATTATGGAGGGGGCGAATAAGGGGGCGCAATTGGCCAAGGGGCGTTCATGTGGGATTAATGTGGATCTTCCTTTTGAAGAAAATTCCAACCCCTATCTCGATCGAAAATACACGCTTAACTTCCGTTATTTTTTTGTAAGAAAGGTGATGTTTATCCGTTATGCGCAGGCCTATGTATTTCTGCCTGGGGGTTATGGTACTTTTGATGAGCTATTTGAGGCACTTACACTGATTCAGACGAAGCGGATCAAACCTTTTCCTATTTTTCTGGTTGGGACCTCTTATTGGGAGACGCTTATGGACTGGTTAAAGAGGGGGCCGCTTCAGGAGGGGTATTTGAGTGAGGGGGATTTTGCACCTATTACGATTACGGATGATCCTAATTTAGTTGCACAGATGGTTGAGAAGCACTATCAGGAATCGGGTCCTGATCCCACCTTTCAGCTCGGCAAAAATGGTTAATATTCAATTTATAGGTAGTCTGAATATCAACCATCTTTCTATTTCTTCTCGAGAGTAAATTGACAGCCAGAATCCATTAAATCATCAATATACTTGATGTCATACTTCGAATGGAGAAAATCAGCATTATCCATCATATATTGGTGAAAAGGAATGGTGGAATGCACCCCCCCAATATGAAACTCACGTAACGCTCGCTTCATCACAGCAATCGCCTCCCTCCTATCCCTACCCTTGACTATCAACTTGGCTATCATAGAATCATAATAAGGGGGAATCCTATACCCCGTATAGCAAGCACTATCTACACGAACATGAGGCCCCCCCGGAGGAAGATAATATTCCAATACCCCAGGAGAAGGAGCAAAATTCTGCGCTGCATTCTCTGCATTGATGCGACACTGAATCACATGCCCCTCAAAATTAATCTCTTTCTGTTTCCATTTCAGCTCTTCTCCTCGCGCAATTCGAAGTTGCTCGCGTACAAGATCAATCCCCGTAAGCTCCTCCGTAACCGTGTGCTCCACTTGAATACGTGTATTCATCTCCATAAAGTAGAAGTTGAGATCTTTATCTAACAGAAACTCAATCGTTCCTACAGAAAAATACTTGGCAGCCTTCGCAATGTGTACGGCCGCTTGACCAATCTTATCGCGCATCTTTTTAGAAAGGACGGGACTGGGCGCCTCCTCAATCAATTTTTGCCGTCTTCTTTGAATCGTGCAATCCCTCTCCCCTAAATGAACATAATTTCCATGCTTATCCCCCATAATCTGCATCTCAATATGACGCGGACGGACAATCATCCTCTCCAAATAGACATCAGGATTATTAAAACTCGCCTCTGCTTCTGCTCTGGCTGCCGGAAATAAACGGTGAAGCTCCTCCAAATTATGCGCAATCCGTATCCCCTTTCCCCCTCCTCCTGCAACCGCTTTGATGAAAATCGGAAAGCCAAGCTCTTTTGCCCATTTTACAGCCTCCCCAATCTCTTTCACAATGCCATCAGATCCCGGAATCACCGGACATTTCACACTCTTCGCAATCGCCTTGGCCATTGATTTCTCCCCCATTAAAGCAATGGACTTAGGAGAGGGACCAATAAAATTTAAACCACAACTTTCACAAATGGATGCAAAATTGGCATTTTCACTTAAAAAACCATAACCAGGATGAATCGCATCCGCTCCTGTAATTTCACATGCTGAAAGGATGTTAGCAACTTTCAGATAAGAACGGCTCGCTTGAGGTTCCCCAATACAGACAGCCTCATCCGCGAGATGAACATGCAAAGCCTCAGCATCAGCTTGAGAATAAACAGCAACAGTGCCAAGCCCTAAGTCATGACAAGCTCGAATGATACGAACTGCAATTTCACCCCGATTGGCTATTAATACCTTTTTCATTACGCTTCTACACTGAAAATTTTTGTTCCAAACTCCACAGGATCCCCATTTTTCACAAGAATTTCAACCACTCTTCCCTTAACTCCTGCTTTTACCTCATTCATCACTTTCATTGCCTCAATGATACAAACCACACTTTCCTCAGTCACAACATCCCCAACCTTTACAAAATTAGCAGCATCCGGAGAGGGGGAAGTATAAAAAGTTCCAACCATAGGAGAGGTGATCGCTGTACCCACCACTTTTGACTTACTCTCAGAAGAGGGGGAAGGAGCCACTGGAAAAGAGTGGACAGGTTCCACAAGGGGGGGAGATTCTAACCTTCTCTCCTCGTATACTCTCTCTTGAGGAGAAGAAAGGGTAACTCTTCCCCCACAGTCTCTCTCTAACTCGATTTCAAAACCCTCTTGTTTAAGAGCTAACCGCTTAATTTGCGCAAGCTTCATTGCTTGCATCAGCCTTTCAATCTGCTTTAAATCCATGAACAACTCCTATACACGTTGAATATATTCGCGCGTGCGTGTATCAACTTTAATCACATCGCCAGGCTCAATAAAGGGGGGAACTATAATCACCGCTCCCGTCTCTAAAATAGCCTCTTTGGTCGTATTTGTAAGGGAACTACCCTCTTCAGCCGGTTCTGATTTTGCAACCATCAATTCTAAAAACTGAGGAAGCTCCACAGAAAAAATCGTATCCCCATAAAAAGAGGCTTGGATCTCTACCCCCTCTTTCAAGAAATTAATCTTGTCTCCAATGACATCCGGAGAGACAAATACCTGCTCTAAATTATTAATATCTAAAAAAAGATAGCTCCTCCCCTCAAGATAAAGATATTCTAACCTTCTTTCTTGCAAAGAAACATCCTTAACCTCTTGTCCCACTTTAAAGTTTTTCTCAACCGCTTTATCAGTAGTCAAGTTACGTAATTTAGTCTTAATAAAAGGCTGCCCCTTAGGAACTGTCACCTTGACGACCGATTCCACTCTAAATAGCTTTTCCTCAACAGAGACCACCATTCCAGGAGCTAATTGATTACTCGTTACCATTTATACTTCTCCTCGGAGTTTTCCAATACCTATAGCCATATCTTTTTCTTTAAATAAATAAGAACCAGAAACGAGAACATTAGCCCCTGCTTCCACACATAAAGGGGCTGTTTTATCATCAACTCCCCCATCTACCTCGATCAAATAGGGGGGAAGTATCTCTCCTTTTTTAACCACCTCTCCTCCTGCACCTATTTTTAAATGGTGACAGGCTTCTCGCACAAAGCGGATTTTATCAATGACTTCAGGTAAAAAAGCCTGCCCTCCAAATCCTGGATTTACCGTCATTAAGAGAATAAGATCTGCTTTATTCAAAAATTTAGCAACAAAATCAGAAGAGGTTTCTGGACAAAAGGCAAGTCCTACCTGAATACCACACGTGCGCACATAAGCTAAAATTTCTTCGACATTTTCTACAGCTTCAAAATGAAAAATGATCCGATCCGCCCCTGCCTCAACAAATCTTTCAATATATTCGTAGGGATTATAGATCATGAGATGAACCTCTAAGAACAGGGAGCTTGCCCGATTGATGGCAGCAACTGCTTTAGGGCCCAAAGTGAGATTGGGGACGAAATGGCCATCCATAATATCAATGTGAAGAAGATCCGCCCCTGCCTCTTCAACCCGTTTAGCCTCATCAGCAAGCCTGCCGAAATCCCCTGCAAGGATGGAGGGAGCTATATAAAGATTTTTCTTTGTCATTACCCTCTCAAATGGTGAAGAGCATACCCTTCTTTCTGCCTTAGGTCAAGAGAAAAGCTTAATCCGTAATTGCATGTTTATGGGCTTGAGGCCAGTCTGGAAAGACAAAGCGCCCCTCTTTTGAAATGATCTGTCCATCGACTGAAAGAGTGCCCCCCTCTCTTAAATCACAAATCATATCCCAATGAAGTGCAGATTTATTCTCATTGCCTGTCTCAGGATACCCCATCCCCAGAGCCGCGTGAAAGGTTCCCCCTATTTTTTCGTCAAAGAGAATATTCTTAGTAAATGTTTTAATTTTATAATTAGTGCCTATTGCAATCTCACCCAGCCGACTTGCCCCCTCATCTTGAGCAATCATTGCTCTCAAGAAAGCCTCATTCTTACTCGCTCTAGCCTCGACAACCCTCCCTTTTTCAAAAGTGAGCTTAACCCCCTCGACAACTGTCTGGTTCCAGATTGCAGGATAGGTATAATGTACAATCCCATTGACCCCCCCATCCGATGCCTTTAATTGAGGACCTGTAAAAATCTCCCCATCAGGAAAGTTTCTTTTCCCACAAGAATTGATCCAACGCATCCCCTCTATATTAACTCGGAGATCTGTCCCCTCTTTTGTTTTGAAGTGAAGCTCCTTTTTTCCCTTCATATAGTCGATCATGCGCATCTGTTTGACTTGCTGCTCTTTCAAATGTAAAATAGGATCCTCTTCATTGAGATGGCCTGCTTGAAAAACAAAATCCTCATACTCTTTTATCCCCATATCCCCCTCTTGAGCCCCTGCCGGCGTAGGACAGAGAGTCACGACCCACTCCATTTCACCTGCTGCTGATCGAGTTAATACTTTGGAGAGGATGGGGCCATTAGCTTTACTTAAAAGGGCAACTTTTTGCGAATCTGCATGCGATAATCCCCGCGTATTGGTAGGCGCAATGACACGAATTCTCTTATTACATTCGGAGACCTCATGAAGAGCTAACGGACAGGTACGTTCTAACTGTTTTTGGTTAGCATATTTAAAAAATATCTCATCCCATCCCGCGGGAACGATGGATATTTTTACAAAAGCACCTGCTCGAATCAGATGTTCATAAAGGGCCTCCAGTAGAGGCATCCCAGCGATTTCTCCTGAAAGCAGAACAAAATCTCCTGCTTTAACTTCTAGAGAGTAATGAACCAAAACGGAAGCCATCTTATCTAGGCGAATATCTCTCATATAAACCTACATCTATGCAAATTTCGTCCCCGTGCCTGTGCCTGAATTTGAGGAAGACAACCCAAAACTCAGGTTATATCTAGCGAAAATCTAGTTGAAATGGTACATTTGGGGAAAGAGGTATTATTATATGCAAGAGCCGCGTGAGATCAATTGGATCATTACCCTGTTGATGTCAATTTTTTTTGGATCCTTAGGAGTGGATCGCTTTATGATGGGACATATAGGTCTTGGAATTCTTAAGCTGATCACTTTGGGTGGATTTGGAATCTGGTGGATCGTCGATGTGATTCTGATTGCTTCACAATACCCTTTTTGCAATATTCGTTGGAAAATTTAATAACCTGAGTTTTGGGTTGTCTTCCTCGAAGGCAGAGAAGTTTACAACGCAGATCTTGGGATTTTCTGACGAAGTTATACCCCACCCGGCGGATAAAGTCCTATTTGATGACGCCAAAGCCCCGGGGTTGAACGATTGCAAGTCGGACAATATTAAAAATATTGCTCGACTTGCAATCGTTCAACCGCGGGAGCTTTCGCTGTCATCAAATAGGACTTTATCCGCCGGGTGGGGTATAAATGGCCAACGGCCCTTTACGAGTCGGAAAAGCACAAGAGATGCACGTAAACTTCCTGAATTTGAGGGAGAAAAACCCAAAACTCAGGTTAATATCCATGTTCTTAAGCTGAATGAAAATGAAAAATTTGAACGCAAAACAATAAAGGAGATACATATGACAAAAACAGGAGCAGCAACGACAGGAACAACAGCAGCAGACGGTGCACCTCCCCCCCCCCTTTCAGAGCGACCAGATCGCGAAGGCGAGATCCAGAGCAGAAAAGCTCAAGAAATGCCAAAAGAAGGCTTTTTCAAAAGAAATCTCCCCTGGATTGCAACAGCTCTTGTCGTGATAGGACTCATCGCTACCGGCGTCGGCTTTCTGATGCTTTTTCGAATAAGCGTCATGCAACAGTTTACAAACCCCTTGATTCCTCAAATCGGGTTCTTTATGGTCTTAGGGGGCGGCTCTCTTGCGCTCGTCGTCTTTTTCACGACGCTCGCGCATCTCATTTCAAATAGAAGACCTGTTGAGCAGCTCGCATAATTTAATTTTTTTAAGGTATAGGGATCTATCCCTATACCTTCATAAATAATTAGTTTTCTTTAATAGACACGCTTTGTATAATCTATCTGTTTAATAACATCTTTACTGGGTTGTATGAACACATGGGTAAACCCTCGGAATCCCTCCCCGTTAGAGCTCTACAGCTCCTCTTTAATCTCCATCCTGGAGAGGGCAAGAGAGCATGCCTATTCATTATCCTCGGTCTGCTTTGGGCCATAGGGAGCTATGGTACCTTTACCCTATCTGAAGGGCTCTTCTTAGAAAAAGTAGGTTCCCAAGCTCTCCCCTCCTCCTATCTTGCTAGTGCTGCCGGCATGTGCCTTTTTTCTACCATTCTCATCCCCCTTTTAAGACGTTTATCCATTCGAAATCTGCTCCTCTCCCTTATTTCAGCCTGGGTTTTATCGAATTTAATTTTTTATTTCCTTCTTGACACCTCCGCAAGCACCACATCCCCTTACTGGTTTACCTATAAAGTCATCGGATGGATTATCCCCCTCTCTACTTACATCGTCTACTGGGCTTTTGTTGATCAATACTACGATCTTCAAGATGCTAAAAGATTTTTTTGTCTCTTTAATGCAACTATTTTTTTGGGAGATGCTCTGGGGGGGGCCATTATCTCCTTTTTCCTCCATTCACTCGGTATGAAGGGGATTATTCTCATTTTTACAAGTTCCATGTTCCTATCACTTCCCTTCATCTTCTTTATCAGCAGGCGAATTCGCCCCCTACCAGAAGATCATGCAGAAAGTTCCGATATCCCCCCTCCTGCTGTTACTTTCAAAACTCTTTTTAAAACAACTGTCCGCTCAAAATTCACCCTCTATCTGCTCCTTTTTTACTTTTGCATGCAAATTCTTGCAGTCGTTACGGAATACAATTATCTCTCCACATTTCAAACCAGTTTTTCTCACTCAGAAGGTCATTCGTTGACAGAATTTTTAGGAACGTGCGGCTGCTGGGTCTCTCTTGGAAACATGTTTTTTGCTATGTTTTTATACAGCAGACTCGTCAGAAAATTGGGCATTAATAATATTATTTTAATTGCCCCCTCCTTCTTCTTAGCTGTTTTTTCCATTTGGTTCTGGAAAGAGGCTCTTCCTGTTGCCATTTTTGGACTAATTGCACGAGAGGGGATGGTCTATACTTTTGATGATAATAATCTTCAGCTTCTTATCTCTGGGGTGCCGACCAAGGTGAAAAATCAGGTACGTATTTTCGTGGAATCGTTTATAGAACCAGCGGGAATGTTTTGCAGTGCGGCTCTACTCTTCTTTTTCCAACAAGAGGGAAGATTTCTTGGTTTTACTTTGAGTATTTCTGCACTTGCGATTGTTATTTTTCTCAGAACACACTATCCACGCGCAATTTTTGATAATCTCATTGCTCATGCAATCCGGTTTGAAAGAAAAGCTGTGGATTGGTTGAACCAGTTTTCTCGAAAAGAGAGAAAAAATATGGAATTCACCCTTCTTTTTAATCTTAAAAATTCCGATGAAAAGCAGCAGCTTTTAGCCTTTGAATATCTCATTAAAATAGGAAGCCCCCATTTGCTACCCCGTTTACTGAACCATATGGGACGGTTGAGCTTACAAGGGAAGCTAAAAGCTATTGAATTGCTTGGAGAAAGTGGCTGGGCAAAAGAGAGTATTGTGCTGGATCGCTTAGAACGCTGGAGGGTGATTCTCCCTCATCCTGCTATCAAAAATGTGATCCATTTTTATTTTGCACGTCATGGGCTATTACGCCCTGAAAAAATCATACACGATGTCCATAGCGAACATTTAGGAATAAAGGCAGCTGCGATTTTAACGCTTAAAACAACCTCTCAATTTCCTGCTTTTTACTCACTGGCCGAAGAGAAACTCTCCTCTCTTTTACAGTCCAAAATGGATGTAGAGGTATGTACGGGGCTCAAAATCTTAGGATTAGAGAAGAAATCTGCCAATATAGAATCGATTCTTCCCTTTTTAAAGCACTCCTCTCCTACCATCCATCGAGCAGCGGCGGCAGCTCTTGCGGAGATGGCACATGTCGATTCCAAAGAATATGCGCGTCCTTTAATTGAACATATTTCAGCGACACGAGATGGGGAGGTCAGATTAAGCTGCTTGAAAGCGCTTCAGAAATTTGCGGACGTCCATTCTGTAAAGGAGTTGATTCTGGCTGCTGTCCATTTCAAGACATCCGAACGCAAAGCCATTGAGCAGATTCTTGTGCAAGCAGGTAAACAAATAGCCCCTCTGCTTTTGGAACTTCTGCAAGATTATACGATTCATAATCGTTGCCGTTTACTTGCGGGAACTATTTTGGGTAAGCTGGACCGTCCTCTTTTGCAAAAACAGCTTTTAGATCTTTCTCGAAAAGAGATTGAAAGAGCCTATTTTTATCTTTATCATGCCTCGACCCTATCTAAGCTTAAAGAGGAGACAGAGCTCCTTGTGGACTGGGACCTTTTAAAAAATTCCCTCTCCTCTAGATACCGTTCTATTTTAGATTTTATTATTCAAATTTTAGCTGTTGCAGGCAATATAGAGGAGGCAGAAGTTCTTGCGCATATGCTTCACAGTAAAAATCAGAAAATGCGTGCGCAAGCGATGGAATCTTTAGAAAAGACCTGTGGATCTACTATTTTTCAGCTTTTGGAACCCCTACTGGATGAAAAAAAGGGGGAGGCAAAAAGTATACGTTTTATAAAATTGGGTGGTATTTCGTTAAATCTGCACCAACTGCTTGATTTTATGGAACGATCCCCCTCATTAGCCGAACAAATTGTAGCGATTGGATTAAAGAAACAGTTGCATATTTCACCGCTTAATATAGGATAAGAGACGAAAATGAAGCAGATCAGCCTGATTGACAAAGCCTTTATTTTGAAAAAGACCCCCCTTTTTGAGACGCTTGATCTAGATTTACTTTTAACGATTTCTGATAAGATGGATCTTCTCTCTTTTAAAGAGGGGGAGAAAATTTTTTCCATTAACCAAGAGGCGCAGAAGATGTATATTTTGGTGGAGGGGAGAGTCGGGATCTATAATAAAGCAAAGGAGCTCATTGCAGAGGTGATACCGGAAGATTTTTTTGGGGAGGAGGCGATTTTCAATGAACGCCCGCGCGCCTATGAGGCGTGCTGTTTAGCTGAGAGCCGGCTCTTGTCTCTCTCGCGCACCTATCTTTTGAGCATTCTTTCGGAATGCCCTGCAGTGGCCATCTCGCTTTTAGAGATTTATGCCGCTCACACCGATTTTCGTACAAGAGGCTCTCAAAAATAACTTACCTGTTATTTTGAAAGCAGAGCGTATTTTTAGTCTTGGCAACAAGTTGATAACCCTTGTCATATAAAAACAGGGCAAGATCAGAGCGCATCGCCTCTTCAATAGAATGGGTCATCAAAGATTCTATAAGAATAAAGCTGGGAGAAAAACCATCCCAATCATTGCTCTTTAAAACTTCTAGATCAAGCCCCTCAACATCAACACTTAAGAAATCAATTTGTTGACCATCTGGTACATTTTCTCTTAAAATAGCTCCCAGAGGACGCATGGGCACTTGTTGAACATGAGAGTGTCCCTCTGCTTGGTTGGGATTGCATGTGTTGAAAGCAGGCTCATCAAAGAGGTAGAAATTAACCTCCCCCTCTTGCTCTCCAATAGCAACTTCCAGATTGATATCCTCTGGTCTTAAGCGTTGAAAGAGCTGCATACTACCTGGCATGGCATCAATATTAATCCCTCTCCAGCCTCTTCTATAAAAATGGTAGGTATTAGAAAGTTTGATGGGATGATGAGCTCCCACATCCACAAAGAACCCTGTTTTTTTCTTCCCAATAAAGCGTCGGATTAACATGTCCTCCCCCTCTTGAGAGTAACAGTCTAAAAAGTGGCGTGGGTGTAATGTGCGTTCTATGAGGTGGAACCCCACAATAGAAAAAACTGAAACGCAACAGGAAAAGAGACCTATTTTAAGAAATTTAAGCAGCACGCTCTCAGCCTCTAAAATTAAAAAACTCACCTCATACACTTCCAGGAAGCGCATAAGGTGAGTTCAATTACTCTCCCTTCTTCTGAGAGATATAAGTAATGACATCCCCTACTGTCTTCAGCTTTTCAGCCTCCTCTTCGGAAATCTCAAAACCAAAACGCTCCTCAAATGTCATGATGAGCTCTGTAAGGTCGAGACTATCCGCATTTAAATCCTCTACAAAGGATTTGTCTGCAGAGACATCCTGCTTGTCTACACCAAGCTGCTCAACAACGATGTCAATCACTTCTTGTTCTAAGGTCATAGTCGTCCCTTTTAATTGTTCTTTAGACATAATTTCTCCTTAAACTTGAGAGGAATCCAATTATATAGGTTGTATACCCTTTTTTGGCAACCCTAAATTGCCATTCCACCATCAACTGTTAAAACTTGCCCCGTAATATAGTCAGCATGAGAGCTGGCTAAAAAAAGAGCCGCATGCGCAATATCCTCAGGGTTTCCCAGCTTTTGTAAAGGAATCTCTGCTAAAAGTTTTTCTTTTATCCCCTCACTTAAGCCCTCTGTCATATCTGTCTGAATATATCCTGGCGCTATACAGTTTACGCAAATATTCCTTGAACCCACCTCTTTCGCCAAAGACTTGGTAAACCCAATCATCCCAGCTTTAGAGGCTGCATAGTTTGTCTGCCCCGCATTTCCTATCAAGCCTACAACAGAACTTATATTAATAATTTTTCCCTGACGCGCTTTAATCATAGATCTTACAAGAGCTCGGCAGATGTAATAGACAGAACGGAGGTTGGTATTCAAAACAACATCCCAATCCTCCGGGGAGAGCTTAAGAAGTAAATTATCTCTAGTAATCCCTGCATTATTTACTAAAATATCAATCGTTCCAAAGTCAGCTAAAACTTTTCCTATAGCCTCTTCTATCTGCTTGCCCTCTGCAATATCGACCGTATAAAAGATAACCTTTCCCTTCTCTCCAACGATCTCTTGTAATTCTCGAACCGCCTCCTCACCTTTGGCGGCGTTCGTTCCAAAAAGAGCAAGAGAGGCCCCCTCTTCCGCATACTTTTTGGCAATCGCCTTGCCAATTCCCCGGGCCCCACCCGTCACAAGCGCGTGTTTTCCTAATAGTAATTTTTTCATTGCAACAACTCGTTTAATAATTCCAAATCTTCTCGCTTATTAATGGTTAACGTGGGAGCCACCATTCCCATTTGTCTATTCATTCCCGCAAGCGTTTTTCCCGGTCCTATCTCTATAAATAGGTCTACCCCCTCTCGAGCCATTGCTTGAATCCCCTGCTGCCAACGCACAGAAGAGGTCACCTGTTTAATGAGATTTTTCCTCATCATCTCAAAATCCTTCACAAAATCCCCTGGAACATTCATCACAACTTGAATGGGACTCTCTTGAATAGTGAGAGAGGTCATCTCTTTTTCTAATTTTTTCTCAGCAAGAGCCATTAAACCACTATGAAAAGCGCCATGCACTTTAAGAGGGATGGCTCGTTTAGCACCTCTTGCTTTGGCCTCTTCAATGCCCCTCTGCACTCCTAAAAGCGTTCCAGAAATAACCGTCTGACCTGGACAGTTAAAATTGGCAACCCAAAGATCTGAGGGAAGAGAGAGCTCTTGAACCATCTTTTCCACCTCTTCTGCAGAAAGTCCAAAGAGGGCTGCCATCGTTCCTTGAGTCTTGTGACAGGCCTCCTGCATCGCCTCCCCTCTAAACTGCACGAGAGCAAGAGCTGTCTCAAAGGGAATTTTCGATGAGGCTGTCAATGCTGTATACTCTCCTAAACTCAGACCAGAACAGACAGCTGGTCTAAGCCCAGGAAACTCATGTTCGATCGCTTTCAAAATAGCATACGAGGTGAGATAAATCGCAGGTTGGCAATGTCCTGTTTCTACAAGCCTCTCCTCTGGCCCCTCAAAAATCATCTTAGAAAGAGAGCGTTTTAGTATCTCATCCCCATATTGAAAAACCTCTCGCGCACATGTGTATTTTTCATAAAAATCTCTCCCCATTCCAACTGCTTGTGCCCCTTGTCCTGGGAAAAGAAGGGCAATTTTTTGATATTTCATAACCCCCCCTCACTTTTTGTTAAAATAGAGGCTCCCCAGGCAAAACCTGCTCCAAAAGCAAGGAGCATCATATTCTCCCCTGGTTTAATCTCTCTCTCGCAAATGAGCTCATCAAGGGCAATGGGAAGAGAGGAGGCTGAAGTATTTCCATATTTTGCTACCGTTTTGAATACTTTTTCCTCTGCAATCCCAAAACGCTTAGCAAGCGCATCAATGATTCTCTCATTTGCCTGATGAGGAACCAACCAATCGATCTCCTCCTCTTTCATAGAGGCTTTCTCTAAACACTCCTTGGCTGCATTCTCCATACGACGCACCGCATGTTTAAACACCTCCTTTCCACTCATAGAAATGTAATGGAGCCCCTGCTCCACTGTTTCGTGAGAGGCAGGTCGTCTACATCCTCCAGCAGGCAGCATGAGAAACTCAGCCAACTCCCCGTCAGCCCCTAGACAAATTTCTTTAATCAGGTACCCCTTCGCTTCACCACTCACCACGCAGGCAGCAGCCCCATCTCCAAATAAAACACAGGTGCCTCTATCTCGATAATTGACAATAGAGGAGAGCTTTTCAGAGGCAATCACAAGTACATTTTTGTACATGCCCGATTCAATATACCCCTTTGCTATAGACAGACCATACAGAAAGCCTGTACATGCCGCTTGGACATCAAATGCTGCTGCCTGCTGAGCGCCCAAAGCACACTGAATAAGAGCTGCGGTGCTCGGAAAGAGATAATCGGGGGTCAAAGTGGTGACGATGATGACGTCGATCTCTGAGGCCATTTTACCAGCTGACTTAAGCGCTTTTTTGGCAGCGGCCAACCCCATATCAGAGGTAAATTCATCTTCCCTAGCAAGACGACGTTCGCGCATCCCCGTGCGGCTTACAATCCACTCATCGGATGTTTCTACCATTTTTTCTAAATCTTGATTCGTTAGAACACGCTCTGGTAAATAGGAGCCCATTCCAATGATGTAAGCTTTTTTTTTCAAACCTGATCCTTCAAAAACATAAGAAAGAACGACTTTAGCAAAACTTAGTTTGATACTCAAACAAATTTCGTTTATTCTGAGGAGCGTGAACTATCCAGACCATCTACTCAAATTAATGGCCGTCCTCAGAAAACTTCCTGGCGTGGGGAGTAAAACAGCAGAACGGTTCGCCTTCCACCTGCTGAATTGGCCGGAGGGAAAATTGCAGGAAATGGGGCTCATTCTTCAAGATGTAAAAAAAAATCTAGCCTTCTGTGAAGAATGTGGAGCTCTTATTGAAAAAAATAGATGTATCTTCTGCAACTGTAATAAGAGAGATTCTAAAATCTTATGCATTATTGCCACTCCTCGCGACCTCTTTTTAGTAGAGGAAACTCGAGAATACAAGGGGCTTTATCATGTTTTAGGAGCCCTTCTTTCTCCCATTCATGATCATGGGTTTTCGACTCTCGCATTAGAAAAGCTTAAAAACAGGATCGAACGACTCTCCATTAAAGAGGTGATTATAGCTCTTGATTCGACCTTAGAGGGGGATGCAACTGCTCTTTTTTTAAAAAGAGAATTACAACCTCTTTCGATCTCTGTCTCTAGACTTGCTTTTGGCCTTCCTATGGGAAGCTCTTTAGACCTTATTGACGGGGGAACTCTTGCGAGAGCTCTTTCTGGGCGTCGCATCCTCTAAAATTGATCTTTTCTTGCAAATATGCTCCCCTTCGCATACCATCTCCCTTCTTTTATAAACTGAAGATCATCTCGCCTTTATGAAATATGCCCTTTTGTTCTGCTTTCTTTCTTTTTTTCTATTATCTTCCCATTTGAAAGCTGACTCTTATGAGAGTATGCGTATTGCACGCATTGAAATCACTCCACAAAATGTCCCCGCCGATTCCTCATTTAACGCTCAGGCAGTTCGCGCGCGTATGAACACAAAAGTAGGAAGCCTCTTTTCACAAAATGATCTTGATTGCGATCTAAAAATGTTAACAGATGAATATGAACAGGTAGAACCTGATATCGAAGTCATCAATAATGAAATTCACATTACTTTGTCCATTTGGCTAAAAGCAACCATTCGCAAGATTGAATTCTGTGGTAACCAACTGGTCTCCTCTAAAAAATTAAAGAAAACTCTTGAAATTGAAGCTGGAGCTACTTTCGACCGGGAAAAATTCATCGAACAGTTCAATAAACTAAAAATCGTCTATTTCAAAAAGGGATTTTTCGAAGCACATTTAGATTATCATATTCAACCCATTGAAGGTTGCAATCAGGTCGATATCACCATCTCTATTCTTGAGGGGCGCTCAGGAAGAATCCGCAAAATTTGCTTCCAAGGGCTAGATCCTTGTGATGAGGAGGCCCTTTTAGAATGTATGATCACTCAAAACTACCATTTTTTATTTAGCTGGTTCAATGGGAAAGGGATTTATCATCCTGACATGATTGAGCATGATAGAATTCAGATTGTCAATTATTTACAAAATAAGGGATTTGCTGATGCAGTTGTAGACCTTTGTATCGAAGAGATTTCTTGCGATTGCATCCAGCTTGTCATCTCCGTGGATAAGGGGATCTGCTATCAAATTGGTCAGATCTGTTTTTCTGGCAATACTCTGTTTTCTGATGAGCAGATCTGGAATGCATTCACCTTTAAGGAGAGATGGGTCTATTCTCCCGAACGTATCCGTAGCACAGCAAAAGCTATCAATGATCTCTATGGAAGTTGCGGCTATATCGATGCAGGGATCGATATCCAACTCTCTTTAAGAGAAAATTGTCCCATCTATGACGTTCAAGTGATCATTGATGAGGGAAAGCAGTACTATGTGGGACTCATCAAAGTTTTTGGAAATCAATGCACGAAAGTAGGCACGGTCCTCCATGAAAGTCTTTTATGTCCTGGGGATGTCTTTAATAGTAAAAGACTAGAAGGTACTGAAAAAAGGCTCGTTCATACAGGTCTTTTTGACACTGTCAATGTCTATGCTGTTCAATCGCAGCTTGAGGAAGAAGCAGAAAATTGCATGTTCCGAGATATTTTTATTGAGGTTCAGGAGGGGGATACAGGAAATGTAGGCCTTTTCTTTGGTTTTAGCTCCATTGATCAGTTATTCGGCGGGGTGGAGGTCACCGAGAGAAATTTTAATATTGCGGGGGTCACTCAGCTCTTTCAAAAAGGGCCCAGGGTCTTACGAGGAGGGGGAGAGTATGCCCACGCCAAAGTGAATATTGGGGATCGCGTAACCTCCTATATCTTCCAATGGACAAAGCCCTACTTCCTAGATACCCCCTGGATAGTGGGTTTTGATCTAGAAAAAGCAGATAATAGAGCCCTTTCTCGTGCCTACGAACTCAAAACTTATGGGGGTAACATCCATGCTACCTACATTTGTAACGAGTATTTAAAACATGCTTTAACCTATCGACTGTTACATACCAATGTGAGTGTTTCTGGCCAGCAAACGGCAGCTTTAGATCAAGCAGCTCAAAAAACAGGGTGCATCTCAGCTGCGGGGACCTCCTTCAACTATGATTCCACAGATCACCCAAGACGACCCACTAATGGATTCCGCTCCCGTCTTCTCTACGAACTTGCAGGTTTAGGGGGTAACTATCAGTTCATGAAGTTTGCATATCTCAATACCTATTATTATCCGGTGAGTAAAAAAAGCGTCCTCAAATTCCGCGCTGATATCCAATTTATCAAAACCTATGGAACAACAACCGCTAATGACCTCCCCTTGAGTGAACGGCTCTATTTAGGGGGGGAAACCACTGTCAGAGGTTACCGAAATTACATCATAGGACCCAAATTTGCGAATAATGAGCCTGCAGGGGGGCTTTCTTCCCTTTTACTTTCTGAAGAATATCAGTATAATCTGCTCAAAAACCCCTGTTTGGATGCCTTTGCCTTCGTCGATGCAGGAGCCGTCTCTAAACGTGAGTTCTATATTTCCTCGCTGGCTGCTACTGTCGGGTTTGGAATTAGAATAGAGATTATGCGTAATATGCCTATTATGTTAGGCTTAGGTTGGCCCATACATCCTGTAGAGTATGTCAATGGGAATAGAGTAGATAATACCCAGCGCTTCTTCTTTGCAATGGGGGGAAATTTTTAATTGAATAGGGAGAAATCATGAAAAAAAACTTTTTATACATAAGTCTATTAACAGTCGGAGCTCTTACGCTCAGCACTCTTTCTGCAGCTGAAGAGAGTTTAGGATTTGTTAATTTTAAAAAATGTGTTGAACATTCTAAAGCTGGGCAGCAGGAAAAGAATAGTTTTGAAGCGATGAAAAAGCAGATGACAGAGGTATTAGAAAAGAGTGATAAGGAGCTTTCTGATATTGCGAAGAAATTAGAAGATCAGGAATACATGGATGGGCTTTCTCCTACAGCGGAGGAGGAACTCAAGCAGAAGTTTCAAGTATTGAGTCAAGAGATGAGCCGCTATCAAACACAATATTATCAACTTTTGAATCAAGCCAATTACAGAATGTTACAGACTTTGCACGATAAAGTAAGTTCAGCTGCTGAAACAGTACGTGAGAAAAATCACTTAGCACTGATTATCAGCGAGGACTCCACATTTGCCTATGCTCCTACTCTTGATTTCACACAAGAGGTGATTAAGGCATTGGATGGAGCTTTTGAAGCTGAAAAAGGGGCGAAAGAAAATGGCTGAAAAGAAGCTCTATTCTCTGGGAGAACTTGCGACACTCACCGCATCTCAGCTAATGGGGGATCCCCAATATCTGATTCATGGGGTGGAGGATTTAGAGCAAGCGGGACCGGAGGAGATTGCTTTTTTAGACAATCCTCGTTACGAGAAGCAGCTTTTTTCATCTAAAGCAGGAGCTGTGATTGTTCCTTCCAACCAAACGCCCCTTCCAACGGGGCGTTTTTTGCTTTTGAATAAATTCCCCTCTTTTGCTTTTCAGCAGATTCTCTCCCTGTTTATAACAGCTCCCCCTTCCGGTTTTTTAGGGATTCATCCGACTGCCATTATTCATCCAGAAGCAGTCCTGGATCAAAATGTAGAGGTCGGCCCCTATTCTGTCATTGACCGGGGAGCGAAAATTAGAGAAGGAACCCGCATAGGTGCCTCTGTATTTATAGGAGCGGAGGCTCTTTTAGGGAAAGGGTGTGTTATCCATGCTCATGTCACGATTCGAGAGGGATGTGAACTTGGGAATCGTGTCATTATTCAACCGGGAGCTGTCATCGGTTCCTGTGGATTTGGATATTTCACTGATGATAAGGGAATCCATCACCCTCTGAAGCAACTTGGAAAAGTTGTGCTGGAAGATGATGTAGAAATAGGTGCTAATACAACCATCGATCGTGCCCGTTTTAAAACGACCTACATTGGAGCTGGAACGAAAATTGATAATCTCGTGCAAATCGCCCATCAGGTCTCTCTTGGGGAGCATAATCTCATCGTCTCTCAAGTGGGCATAGCTGGATCCACTAAGACAGGCCACCATGTGATTATGGGGGGACAAGTAGGAGTTGTGGGCCATCTCCACATTACAGACCAGGTCATGCTAGCTGCTAGAAGTGCGGTCAGTAAATCCATTGAAAAGAGTGGTATTTATAGTGGCGCCCCCGCCATTCCCATCAAAGAATTTAACGAACAGTTCGTTAAACTCAAAAATATTAGTAAATGGATGGACAGGCTAAAAGCGCTCGAAGAGCGCCTCTCCTCTCTTGAAAAAACGGCTCTTAAAGATCAAAAAAGTGCGCCTTCAGAGAAAGAAGCTTTTTGACGCGTCGATCAATGGAGTCTATAGAAATTTTCCCAGAACGCACCCTTTGTGCAAGCTGCAAAATCGTCTCACTCACATGGGATTTAACAATAAAAGCCTCTCCCTGAAAATCTAAATGCTCTATCTGACACTCTGAAAAATAAAGTGACCCCATTCCAATCGTAGCATGATTCACCCCCTTTCTACCGACAATCCCTCCTGCTGCTCGAATCCCCTTGCGAAAAGATTTAGCCTCCTGACTCTCCTCATTCTCGCTAAATTGTATATGGACACCAGCTCGGCGATTGACCTCCATAACCCCCATTCCCTGTGAATCAAAATTAAAATCCTCATCCCCTCTAACAAAGGAATTAAGCCCATACTCATAGCTCCTGGCGATTAATAGGGGCGTTTTTGAAACAGCTTGAAATCTCTCAATCAAATATTTTTCACGCAGAGGATCCCCTCCTCGTATGATAATACCCCCGATGCGCCATGTCTGAATCAGAAGCTCTATTTCTAACTGCGCCTGTGCATCATAAATAGCCTCTATTTCTAAGAAGATCAGCTGACCAATTTTTTCCTCTAAAGTCGTGAGCTCTAAGAATTTTTTTAAAACCTGACTTGAATGTCCATGATCTTCAAAAATGGTCTTTCTTTCGATAGTTGCTGAGGAGGCTTTAGGCTCTATAGGAATTTTTTCATTGGATTCTCTCCACATGCGCCCAAATTTCTTCTTTTTTTCATCTCGAGGATCTCTGGGGTCTTTTTGTACAGGATCTAACCTATTAATATTTTGTCCGAAGTGCGGCCCGTAAACCATATATTTTCCTTTTCTTCCATTTTACCATATAAAAATTAAGATAATATTAAGGCGCAAAATGATGGTAAAGTTATTGTTAAGCTATTATGGCTTATGTATTTAAAAATGTACTTTATATAAATTGTTTGTTAAGAAATACTTTAGGTGCTATTAACAAAATTTAAAGGGTAGGTCATGAGTATTTTTCTAAGAACAGAGCAGAGATTACCTCAGATGGTATGGGGAGCAGGAAAAGTGGTACGTAGCCACTCCACTGCTCTGACTAAAACGCAACAAGTTGTTTCTGCACACAGACCTTGGTCTGGTAATATTTCTAGCTGTCGTTATGCGAGTGGAAGGGCTCTCAGTGCGCTCGCTGCTTGGATGGATAGACGTCAAGCACAATTAAAAGTAGCAAAAACGACGACGACGCCTCGCGGTCAGGTTGTGGACTGGGTTCCGATAGAATCCCAAACAAGCGGTGAGATCGCCTCTCCTCCTTCTGATAGCAAGAAAACTGATACATCTGATCCTAAAAGAGCCTCCAAGCGCGCCCGTTTTGATATTGGCGAGCCCGGTCCAAAAGGGCATGTTCCCGTTTTACGTCCAGATCTATCTACTCTTTCTATTGCCCATGTAAAGAGCGCAAAAGAGGGGGGTCGTCTCGTCAATATACATCGATCCACAAGAAGGGAGGGAAGGATTGACTCCGCTCCTCCTAATCCCCAAGGCTATTTTCATGCGACCAGCTCACAAACGGTACAAGCCTATGGTTGCGAAGGTCTGTTAAACCTATGGAATCCTCAAATCAATACCCCTTCAGGGAATGGTAGTGATCACTCGATTTCACAAACCTGGCTGCAAAATTATCAAACAACGAAAACCCATTCTGTCGAAGCGGGATTGACCGTTGATAAGAGCCTGAACGGGGACGATTCTGCTCACCTCTTTATCTATTTTACCACGAATGGTTATGGGGGAGATGGAGATAACATCGGGGGTTATAACCAATTACACAAGGGGTGGGTGCAGACACATCCGACTATTTTCCCTGGTACCGGCTTTAACGGCATCAGTAGTGATGGTAGTACACAACATGAGATAGGAATTAAGTTTCAGCTTTATCAAAGCAATTGGTGGTTCGGTATCGAAGATGCTGATTCGGGACCCTCTTGGAGTTGGCTGGGCTACTATCCAGGTACTTTATTTAAGAAGGGTCTTGACACCGTTGCTCAATGGGTAAGTTTTGGGGGTGAGGTTTTCTCTGCCCTTGCCAATCCCTGCTCTACAAAGGATCAGATGGGTAGCGGACGTCAAGCGGCCAGCGGATGGACTCATGCAGCTTACCAAAGAAATTTGCGGATACAAACAAATACGACAACTACACTGGAGGAAACAGTTACATTAGTAAACTTTAATGGCGTCGCAGGAGTAGATGCAGCAGCGACAACATGCACATCCAACCCCTATACTATTCAAACTACAATGAATAATACCGGAAGCTGGGGTAGCTTCCAATATTTTGGCGGACCTACAAAATAAGAACACACCACCCATATTAAAAGATACGCCTGGTCTCAGGCGTATCCTACTTGAATTTTTCTGTGGATAATCGTTAGAGTAAATTCACGGTTTACAAAATGACAAATCCCTATTTTTCTCCACATTCTACCCCCTCACCTGAAAGAGAATCCCTTTTTATTAAACGGGAGGGCAAAGAAAAACTGCTCACAGCTCTCCGACAGATGTTACTGATTCGCCATTTCGAAATACGAGGTGAATCTGCCTATCAACATGGGCTTGTAGGGGGGTTTTACCACTCCTATATAGGTCAGGAGGCAATCGCCGTCTCCGCAATTCAAGCTTTTGGTACAGAAAATTGGTATAGCACTACCTACAGATGTCATGCACATGCTCTCCTTTTAGGGGCAACCGCTGAAGAGTTGATGGCGGAACTTTATGGCAAAGCAACAGGTAATGCTAAAGGACGTGGAGGGTCTATGCACCTCTACACAGACCATCTTCTAGGCGGATTTGGAATTGTAGGCGGTCATCTTCCTATCGCTTTAGGTGCTGCATTTTCTCTAAAATACCTCAAGAAAAGGGGGGCCTCCATCTGTTTTCTCGGAGAGGGGGCGTGTGCTCAAGGCGCCTACCATGAAACTTTGAATCTCGCCTCCCTATGGAAACTTCCTCTTATTATCATCATCGAGAATAATCAATGGGGAATGGGAACCCATGTCAGCCGCGCTCTTGCTACAGATAAAATAGCAGAAAAACAGGCTCCTGCTTATGGTATCAAGGGATATACTCTCGACGGAATGGATTATTTCAACTGTTTCGAAGGCTTCTCTCATATCTATAAGGAGGTTCTAGAAACAGGTAAGCCTATCCTTGTGGAATGTGTGTGCGAAAGATTTAAAGGGCACTCTATTTCTGATCCCGCCTCCTATCGAGGGAAAGAGGCCCTTCAGGCCCTTCTACAAAGAGATCCCCTTCTCCATTTAAAAGAGGTGTTAGAAAAAAATAACCTCCTCAATGAGGCTGAGTTCAAAAAAATAGATCAGCACATCAAACAGGAAATACTGGATGCTATGAAAACTGCAGAAAATAGTCCATGGCCCTCGCTTGCCACTTTGGAAGAGGGGGTCTATGCCCCCTGAGATGCAGTTGGTAGAAATGCGAGAGGCGCTCAAACAAGCAATTGATGAGGAGATGGAACGAGATCCTACGGTCTTCGTTTTAGGAGAAGAGGTCGCTGAATACCAGGGGGCCTATAAGGTCACCAAAGGACTTCTTGAAAAGTGGGGCCCCTCACGTATTTTAGATACCCCTATTTCTGAACTGGGCTTTACGGGACTGGGGATTGGTGCGGCCATGACAGGGCTTCGTCCCATTGTTGAGTTCATGAGCTGGAATTTCTCTTTTGTAGCAGCAGATCAGATCATCTCCAATGCTGCTAAAATCCATTATATGTCGGGCGGTCGTTTCCATGTCCCCATCGTTTTCAGAGGTCCCAATGGAGCTGCAGCGCAAGTTTCCTGTCAACACTCCCACTCTGTAGAAGCTCTCTACAGCAATCTTCCAGGACTCCTCATCGTGGCCCCTAGTAATCCCTATGATGCTAAAGGACTGCTTAAATCAGCGATCCGTAATAATAACCCTGTTCTTTTCCTCGAAAATGAACTGAGCTATGGAATGAAAATGGAGATTCCTAAAGAGGAATATCTGATTCCTATAGGAAAAGCGCGCGTCGTCCATGAGGGAAAAGAGCTCACCCTGATTTCCCATAGTCGTATGGTCACGGTTTGTCAACAGGCGGTTGAAGAGGCAAAAAAAGAGGGGCTCTCCATAGAACTTGTAGACTTACGCACCATTAAGCCACTAGATATTGCCACTATTTTGAAATCGATTCAAAAAACACACCATGTGGTCATTGTTGAGGAGGGGCACCAGTTTGCCGGCATTGCAGCTGAAATCTGCTTTCAAATTAACCAGTTTGCTTTTGATTATCTCGATGCGCCCATTGCGCGCATCTGTCAAAGAGAAACTCCCCTGCCCTATTCTAAACCCCTAGAAGCAGAAACGCTTCCAAATGTTTCACGCATTTTACAAGCGATTAAAACAACACTAAATTGAGAGGGACACTATGCTTTTCAAACTTACTCTTCCGAAACTCTCCCCAACGATGGAGGAGGGAACAGTTGCAAAATGGCATAAAAAGGAGGGGGAGTTTGTCACAGCTGGAGAGGTCATTTTCGAAGTCACCACAGATAAAGCGACTGTCGAACATCAAGCATTAGATGAGGGGTGGTTACGCAAAATCCTCATTAAGGAGGGGCAGTTTGCCAAAGTTAATCAACCGATTGCCCTTTTTTCCACAGAAAAGGATGAAAATATAGAGCAGGTGGAGAGTGAGGAAAAAAAACCCTCTCCAGTCAGTAAAAAGCCTGCTCAAAAAAAGGAGCTCTCCTCTGCCCCTGCTCCCCTTTCTTTTTCTCAACCAGCTTTTGTTCCTGAGCCCCCTCTTCCCCTCTCTTTGCAAGAAGAGACAACGAGCCACTTTGCCAGCCCTCTTGCTCGTAAAAAAGCCCGTGAACAGGGTTTAGATCTTACCTCTGTGAAAGGAAGTGGTCCTGGTGGACGTGTGAAAAGTCAGGACCTTGAAAAAGCGCAGCCTCAAGCTCTCCTCTCCTTTGGACACAAAGAATCCCCCTCAACTCCTCCTGGAACGTATGAGGAAATCCCTCTAACACCTATGCGTAAAGCGATCGGAAAACGGTTGCAAGAGGCAAAGAGCTTTATCCCCCATTTTTATGTGAAACAAAGAGTCGATGCGCTTGCTCTCATGGAACTGAGAAAACAGCTTAACTTTCACAAGATACAGATCAGTGTGAATGATCTTCTTATTCGAGCCTGTGCTCTTGCTTTGCGTAAACATCCAGAGGTAAATAGCGGGTTTAACAGTGTCAATCAGACCCTTATTCAGTTCAAAACCATTGATATTTCTGTCGCAGTCAGTATCGAGGGGGGATTAATCACTCCTATTATTAGACATGCTGATTTCAAAGATTTAGGTCAGATTTCTGCTGAAGTAAAAGAGCTTGCAGAGAGAGCTCGTTCTGGTAAACTGAAAGAATATGAATATAAGGGGGGCTCTTTTACCCTCTCCAATTTGGGAATGTTTGGTCTTTCAGAATTTTGTGCTGTTTTGAATCCCCCGCAAGCTGCCATTTTGGCAGTAGGAGCCATTGAGGAGCAGCCCTCGATTAAAGAGGGGAAAGTGGTTGCGGGTCAATCGTTAATCCTGACTCTATCTGCAGATCATCGGGTGATTGATGGAGCAACTGCCGCCCAGTTTATCAAATCGGTCCAACAATTTCTGGAGAATCCCGCTCTTCTTGTTATGTAACGTTAGCATCAGTTAATAAGGAAGGGTGACCATGGGCTATATACCCTGAATCTGTTTGTAGAATAATCGATCGAAAAGAGACACCATACTTACCCCCTGTCTGGTCGTAACCCCATGTACTAGCACTCTTTCTATCCTTTACAACCGCTATAGGTTGCCAACAACCAGCCATATAAGATCCATTTCTTCCAAGCTTTTCAGGAGAGCCACCCCCCTCCCACTTGAATCCAGGAGCAGGAATAGTTATCCAAAACCCCTGACAAAGAGGGACATCACCTGCCCACTCTCTTTCTAAGAGAGAAAGCAATTTTCCCCCATTTAGCCAATCGATCTTCTGATAAAGCGCAGCGTACATACATGCCAATCCATAAAAAGGTGACATCACCACCACACGTAGAGAGTATTTCATCTGCCTAGAGATATCTTTCCACTTAAATTGTCCCTCTCCCTTAAACTCAGTTTTTCGAGCTATATGATAGAGAATATAGAAAGGAACTATGAGAGTACGCAATAGATGATACCCCATCGTTAACACAATCTCTAAAGGTTTAAAGGCAAAGACCCCTAAAGATACCCATGAATGGTGCACGCAGTGTTTGTTCTGGTAAACCAACGCTATGCCTTTTTCGTCTACCTGTGTAGATGTATCTAAGTATCCAACCTTTTTGTAATCTTCTTTTTTTAAAACAATCGGAACCCAATGTTTTTCCCCGTAGAAGCTACCCTTCCCCTTTTTGACCTCACGAATCAAGAGGAAAGCGCCTGCAGAAAAGAGCACCGTGACCCCTATCCCTATTCCAAAGGAGAGCCACTTAATATTTTTAAACAGTGAAAGCAGATCTTGACGGAGAGCTGGAAGTCTATCAAAATTAAAAAGAATAACAAATGCTAGGACAGTCAAAACAAAACAGGTGATATGAAAAGCAGAGCGCATCTGATAAGGAGGAGGCATCTCCTTATCAGGTCTTACCTTTTCTTGATGATAAGAAGCTATCCTACTTCCAAAACAAGTTTGACAATCCATACGTACTATTGTACAAAGACCTCTGATTAAAAACAAGAAAGCGTTGACGACTTAAACTAAAAATTTTACCATCTATATTATGTCTGAATTAGATCTCTTTAAAGAAAAAATTCTCCAAGGAGATGCCACCTCTCTTCAAACTCAAATCATCGATCATATCCATTTTACTCTTGGAAAAGATCGTTATACAGCCACTAAAAGAGATCTTTTTTTTGCGGTTGCCTATACGATTCGCGATCATCTTGTAGATGGATGGATCAAGACCCAACAGCAATATTATGAAAAAGATGTGAAACGGGTCTACTATCTTTCCATGGAGTTTCTCATGGGACGCACTCTTCAAAATAGTTTAGTCAATTTAAATCTTTGGGAAAATTGTAAAAAAGCTGTCCGTGATCTGGGGTATGATATCGATTTTTTAGTAGAGATTGAGGCAGATGCGGGATTAGGAAATGGGGGGTTGGGAAGGCTTGCTGCCTGCTTTTTAGATTCGATGGCTACGTTGGGAATTCCAGGTTATGGCTATGGCATTCGGTATGATTATGGGATCTTTACACAGAAAATTATCCATGGAAACCAGTTTGAAACTCCAGATAACTGGCTTCGCTATGGCAACCCCTGGGAAATCTGTCGTGCAGAATATCTCTATCCTGTTCAATTTTATGGACGGGTAGTTAAATATACCGATTCTTCCGGAAAGCTGCGTTGTGAGTGGGTGGATACACAAGAGGTCATGGCTATGGCCTATGATAATCCTATTCCCGGTTACAACAATAATACTGTCAATACGCTTCGACTCTGGCAAGCGCGCTCACCTAGAGGCTTTGATTTAAGCTATTTTAATCATGGTGACTATATCCGAGCGGTTGAGGAGGTCACCCTAAAAGAAAATATCTCGAAGATTCTTTATCCAAATGATAATGTTTTCGAGGGTAAAGAATTGAGATTGAAGCAGGAATACTTTCTAGTCTCTGCGACTATTCAGGATATCATCCGAAGATACACGAAGGGTCATATTCATCTAGATGCTCTTCCAGATAAGGTTGCGATCCAGTTAAATGATACACATCCTGCCCTTGCGATTGCTGAGATGATGCGTCTTCTGATGGATCGAGAGGAGCTCAGTTGGGAAAAGGCGTGGCAGTTAACGCGAGATACCTTCGCCTATACCAACCATACTCTTCTTCCTGAAGCGCTCGAAAGATGGTCGGTCCCTCTCCTTGAGAATCTACTGCCTCGCCATCTAGAAATCATCTATGAGATTAATGCGCGCTGGCTACAAGAGGTCAATAGACACTATCCTGGGGATTTAGAAAAACAGCGAGCCCTCTCTATTGTTGAGGAGAGTGAGCCCAAAAAAATCAACATGGCCCATTTAGCTATTGTAGGCTCGCACAAAGTCAATGGGGTCTCTGCTCTCCATTCAGACCTTTTGAAACAGCACCTCTTTAAACCCTTCTGGGAGATGGAGAATGCAAAATTTACAAATAAAACCAATGGAATTACCCCCCGGCGCTGGTTAAAAGTCTGTAACCCACCTCTTGCACGTTTAATTACAGATAAATTGACCGATAAATGGGCAACAGATCTCTATGATCTCAAACGACTCAACTCTTATGCAGATGATGCCAGTTTTCGCCAAGAGTGGGACCTCATTAAGAGGGAGAATAAGGTCCATCTGGCCAAAATCATTTTCTCTGAACATGAGATCTCTGTAGATCCTGACTCCCTATTTGATTGCCATGTTAAACGCATTCATGAATATAAACGACAACTGCTCAATATCATGCGCGTTATTCACACCTATTTTCAAATCAAAGATAACCCGAATAAAGAATGGATTCCCCGCACGGTAATTTTTAGTGGAAAAGCGGCTCCGGGTTATTTTATAGCAAAAAAAATCATTAAATTAATTACCTCAGTTGCCAATGTTATTAACCATGATGCTCTGGTTTCTCAGTATTTAAAGATCGTGTTTTTAGAAAACTATCGAGTCTCTTTAGCGGAGCGCATTATTCCAGCGGCAGATCTTTCGGAACAAATTTCTACAGCTGGTACGGAGGCATCTGGTACAGGCAATATGAAATTTACTTTAAATGGAGCTTTGACGATTGGAACTTTAGATGGGGCTAATATTGAAATATTGGAAGAGGTGGGAGCGGACAATATTTTTATTTTCGGTTTAAAGATTGAAGAGGTGGAAAAGCTGAGGAAGGAGGGGTACCAGCCCTGGGATTATTATTCAAAAGATCCTGCTTTGAAAAGGGTTGTAGATGCGATTCGAGATGGACTTTTTAGTGCAGGCGATCATGATTTATTTAAGCCGATTGTGTCGAGTTTATTGGAGTGGGGGGATCACTATCTTCTCTTTGCAGACTTTCACTCTTATGTAAATAGTCAAGAGCAGGTGAGTGCACTTTATAAAAACCGGGAAACATGGATTCGAAAATCGATTTATAATGTGGCCTCTGTGGGTAAGTTTTCCAGTGACCGCACCATTCAAGAGTATGCGAAAGAGATCTGGCGATTATAACTTGAGTTTTGGGTTTTTCTCCCTTAAACTCAGGAAGTTTGCTTGCATCTCTTGTGCTTTTCCGATTAGTAACTATTCAGGCTATCTTTCACAAGAATCGGGCACGGTAACGTTCACGAAAGAAGGCCCTTGAATCATTTTTTTAAAAACCAGCTTAGATGTTCTCTTTCGTGAACGTTACCGCTCCCGTTACCGTGCCCGATTTTCTTCTAATAAACTGAATTTGAGGGAGAAAAACACAAAACTCAGGTTAATATATTGGGAAGTTCCATAGAGCGCAAGCGATACCACAGCAGTTGCGATTGTCACCCAATTGGTTGAAGAAGACATCGAGGCCATCGGGGGCAAAGTCCCCAACAACGACAGGATATTTCCCCTCTATTATTTCCCTGCAATGAGTATAAGTCCCCTCTCCATATACTCGTTCTTGAGTAAAGGCAAAGACCATCAGATTAAGCACGACAGCATCCAGCATACTCGGGATAGAACAACCTTTGTCTTGTACCCTCTTGTTCTGGACTTCATAAGCTTGTCCCTGGCTATCAGGAAGTACCTTTCTATCAATAAGAACCCATCCTCCTGGAGCGATGTTATCGCCTAATTTTCTTTCAACGTATTCATTGAGACGCTTGAATGGACCACCGCTAATTTCTTTCAGCACTTTCAGAGTCAAAAGTTGTTCTGTGCCATTAACTCGAATGCTGTTCGGGATATATAGAAGAACCTTATCTCCTTCTTTCAGATCAATTTGTGGACGTTGTGAAACAGTATCCAAAACCTCTACATCCCAAATTCTCCATGCTTGCGGTCCATATACCAAGCCACCCTCTGTATCAATGGATCTGATAATTTCTGTACGTCTTGCCGAATCCGCATGAGTTGCACCACTACGTTTAGAATCCACCTGTTGCTGACTACTGCTCTGTTGATTGTGCACAATACCCACAATGCCCATAATCAATAGAATCGTTCCGCCTCCACCGCCAGCTGCCATCATGATAATTGCATTGACTTGAGCCCTATTGCTAAGCACACCAGCAAGTCCAACTGCTCCTACAGCAACTCCACCCATGCCCACAATGATGGCAATAGCGAAAACATACGGTTTCCATTTTAAGAGAGGAGGGGATGTGGGTACATGATGACCGATTCCTTCCGGCCCAACTCCAGAAGTTGAACTACCCATGATAAATGCCTATGTTTATAAAAACTATCTTAACCAAGATAGATGATACAGGAATAAGATTAAATTTTTATTAAGGCTGAGATATTAAAATTATCTTTTGATAAAAAATTGAAGAAATTGCTTTTTTAATGCAAATACCAAGTAATCTAGCACTAATAGAACCGCCGCCGGACACGAGCGACGCCACAGGATCTTTTGTCACGGGCGTTGTCTAAGAAAGAGAGGCCTTTCTGGCCAAAGCCCCCAACCATGACAGGATATTGATCACGCGTTTTTTCAATACAATGAGTGTAAGTCAAAGGCTTTTGTCCATACAATCGTTCTTCAGTGCGGGCAAAGACCATCAGGTTAAGCACGACAGCCTCCAGTACAGTCGGCATGCTGCAATCTTGTTCCTCTACCATTATTTGCTGGAGAGCATAACTTTTTCCCATGCTATCAGGAAGCACCATTCTATCAATAAGAACCCATCCTCCTGGAGCAGGTTTATTGCCGAATACTTCTGTAACGGATTGACTGGGATACTCGAATGGACCCTTACTAATTTCTTTCAGAACGTTCAAAGTAAGCTCTGTTTCTCGTCCATCAACCAGAATCCTTGCGGGGATATATAGAAGAATCTGATCTCCTTTGCTCAGGTCAACTTGTGGACGTTTTGGAACAATATCCAAAACCTTTACCTTCCAAAGAGTTTCCCATTCTTCAGGTCTATATACCGAGTCGTTTTGCGCATCGATGGCTCTAGTAGTTCCTGTAGATTCTGTTGAATCCGATTCATGAGTCGCACTGCTACGTTTAGGATCCACCCGTTGATGACTGCCGCTCTGTTGATTTTTCACAATACCCACAATGCCGATAATCAATAGAATTATTCCGCTTCCACCGCCAGCTGCCATCATGATAATTGCACCGACTTGAGCCCTATTGCTAAGCGCACCAGCAAGTCCAACTGCTCCTACAGCAAGTCCACCTATGCCCACAATTATGGCAATAGCGAAACCCCATGGTTTCCCTTTTGAGGGGGAAGGGGATGTGGGTACATGATGACCGATTCCTCCCAACTTAACTTTAGCAGCTGAACTACCCATGATAAATGCCTATGTTCAAATTTGAACCAAGGCAGATGGTACATGAGTCCGATTAAATTTTCATTAAAATTGTATTAAAGTAACTGCTCAGGAAGTGGAGGCGTAACCGTTCAGAGGGCCGCCCCTTTGAGCCTCTTTGCTACACTCGGAGCGCGACTGCGGCCCCTCTGAACAGTTACAATGGAGACGAAGTGATTCTAATCAGAGAGACGGGTCAGAAATCTTTCAAGAAGAAGTTGTTTCCAGCAGGCATTGAAATGAATATTCTTCTCTTTTGCGATGGTGTGTAGGCGATCTTTCAACGCTTGTTCATTGGAGGTATGAACGCCATTGCGAAGCTTTAGCGCCCCCCTCCCCTCCCCAGGCCAAAGACCGAGGCGTCTAGCCGAGGGCCTTTGCCTGGGAAAAGCCTCGGCCGATTATAATTTATTCAGAGCTGCAATTACCTTTTCTTTCTGACGCCTGAGCTCCCTGAGCTCCTTCTCAATCTCCTCCTTATTTTCAACCGTTAATGTATCCATCAAATCTCTCTCGTGCAGAGCAATGATCTCAACCTCATTTCTCAAATACTCCTGCTCAAAGGACCAGCCAAACCACCTTCTTATCCAGCGCACAAGACGATTGAGGGGTCGATAGAGCCTTGGGAAAAAATGCAGATAATCAAATCTCGCTGTTCTCTCCTGATTTTCCTTGGCAATTTCAGCCTCAGTAAGCTCTACAGAGACCCAATTTTCATATAATGCGATAATATGTTGATGCGCAGGAAATGCCCGTCTAACATTAACAATAAACTTGCCAAGCGCAACAAATAAGAGAAGATAATCTTTATAAGTAATAGGAAAATATCTCCAACGGCTCTTTCCTAAAAATAGGGTGACCTTTCCCACCACTTTTGCTCCAATCCTCCAAAATGCAAAATCATCAAGGTTGACGTGGATAAGAATTTTGTCTTTGATTGCAGCAGATAAATGGTGGTAAAACTCATGATCTCTCTCATTGGGCATAGGGGGGTTAAAAGCATAAATATTCTCAATCAAATTGTGAGAATAGAGCCCAATCTGAATCGCAAGAGATCCCCCCATACTATGTCCCGCAACCAGAGGCAACTTCCCCTCTTTTCCTTGTAACTCTCGTAAATGTTGGTGAATTCTTCTCCAAGAATGGGCGTACGCAGCTGTGGCCGATCCGTGAATTGCAAAATTTGCCAGAATCGAACCCAGCACAGAGGGCTGAGAGGGCCATAATTCTGTCCCTTGACAGAGATAAATTCCTGAAGCTCCCTCCTGTAAAGGGCGGAGACTCACCGTCTTTATCCCTTCCGCAATAAAATGTTGTGCACAGCTGTAAGAAATCCATTTTCCCTTTTCATGAAAAGAGGGAATTTCAATAACAAGACGATCCAATTCACGATAGACAGCACCATGACTTAATATTGCTAATGTTAACCATTTGCGCTCTTCATTTTTTTCTATATTAGCAATCAGTTTTAAGTCAGAGGCAATGTGTTGCAACAGCTCCTCATCTTTTTTCAAACGAGAACGGGTAAAAAACTTAGGAGCAAAACCTGGGGGGGAGGCATCTACGTCATAAAAGGGATGAGAAAGCTCTTGACATTCTACTCGAAGAGGAGAGGGCAAGAGAAGCTTTATGAGCTCCTCTTTTTCTTGTAACCTCTCCCAAATTCTTCTAAAAAGTCCGACTTTTAAGGGGGATCCCATTGCATACATGCGTAAAAAGCCATCTTCTCCAATGATCCGAGGAATTCCAAGGGGTGGTTTGGGATCGACTACTTGCGTCCACAGATAGCGAAGGAAGGGATTTGCTTGAGGATCTGCCCGCTCTTTTACACAATCGAGGTAGAGATGGGCAAGAGTTTCTCGGTTAGCCATTGCCTGTTTTGGTTTAATCAGAGAGGTTTGGTAGGAGCCCTTTTCCCAGAACATCCAGTGCGAGGGTTTAATTTTGGGATCATTATAAATGTCAGTGAGTTTCATGAAAAAATCGCCTCTCCTAAACGTATAAGAGTCGCCCCCTCCTCTATAGCTAGAGGATAATCATGACTCATTCCCATAGACAAAGTCGCTAAAGGAACACCATACACCTTCTGCAGCTTTTCTTGTAATCTTTTGAGTAAACAAAAGGTGTTTCTGATAACTCTCTCATCCTCGGTGTAGGGAGCCATTGTCATCAAACCTGCCACCTCTATTCCCGTTAGCTCAAGCACTTTTGGAAATAGCTCCTCCCACTTTTCTGGAGAAAGCCCCCCCTTACTGAGTTCTCCTGAAGTATTTGTCTGTAGAAGGATGGCTGTTTTCACTCCCCTCTTTTCACTTAATGTGGAGATATATTCTGCAAGCTCATAGCAGTCCACAGAATGGATAAGAGCAAACTTTCCTATGGCCTTACCTACCTTATTTTTCTGTAATTTTCCAATAAAATGCCATCGAATATCTGAGGGGGTGCACTCCATTTTTTGCAAAGCTTCAGGAATTCTACTCTCTCCAAAATCCCGGCACCCCTCTTTATATACCTCTTGAATTTCTTCTACTGTTCTATTTTTGGAAACGACTATTAATTGAATCTCTTCATATGCGCGCTGTGCACGTAAAGCAACTGCACGGATCTCTTTCTGAATGCATCTTATGTTACTCATCTAGATGAGCTAAAAGGGCATTACGCGTAACAAGAAGATGGTCCCACGTATGGGCAGATGAGATAAAATTCACCTCAAATTGAGAGGGGGAAAAATAAATACCCTCTCCCAATAAAAAGTGCCATAATTGCTTAAATCGAGAGGAATCACACGCCTTTACATCCGCTAACCTTTTCACCTCTCGCCTTCCGCTAAAAAGAGTAAACATAGAACCCACCCTGTTTAAACAGAAATCAAGCCCCCTCTCTTTGATTTTTTCCTCAACCGGTTTGAGTAAAAAAAGCGCTTTTTCCTCAAGAGAGGCATAAAAATGGGGCCGCTCACAAAGAAGCAGTGCCTGAAGACCTGCCTCCATCGCAACCGGATTGCCTGATAGGGTCCCCGCTTGATAGACAGCACCTACAGGTGCCAAAAGCTCCATAATCTCCGCTCTCCCTCCAAATGCAGCCGCAGGAAAGCCCCCTCCGATAATCTTCCCTAAACAGGTCATATCAGGGGTAATCTTAAACAGTCCTTGCGCCCCTTGAAGCCCTACCCGAAAACCTGTAATCACCTCATCGAAAATTAAAAGAGCTCCCGCTTTGCGCGTCTCCTCTCTTAATAACTCTAAAAAACCCCTCTCAGGCAATACAAGCCCCATATTGGCAGCAATAGGCTCTACAATAAGAGCTGCAATTTCATGCCCCCGTTCTCTAAAAAGTGTGCGCACAGCCTCTTTATCATTAAAGGGAATCGAAAGAGTATGTTTCACAAAATCTTGAGGAACGCCTTGCGAAAAGGAGGGATTATCAAAATGTAAGACACCCGAACCTGCCTGAACAAGAAGAGAATCGGAATGGCCATGGTAGTGACCATCAAACTTCACTAAAAGAGCTCTTTTTGTAAAAGCTCTCGCTAAACGCACAGCACTCATCGTCGCCTCTGTTCCCGACGAGACAAAACGGATCTTCTCAATCGAAGGAAGATGCATGCAAATTCTTGCTGCCAACCTGCTCTCAACGGGAGTTGAAAGACCAAAGGTAGTTCCACTTGCCACTCTTTTTTGCACAGCTTGAACGATTAAAGCGTGTGCATGTCCATGAATAAGCGCTCCCCAAGAACCACAATAATCGATATGAGAAAATCCATCTGCATCTACAAATGAATCCCCCTGCCCAGACTCAACAATTAAGGGGGTACAGTCAAGCCCTGAAAAAGCCCTTACAGGAGAGTTCACCCCCCCTGGCAACTGTTGGCATAATTCTTGATAAATAAGAGCACTTTTAGGGCGCAGGAAGTTCATGAGGAAGCTCCGGATATTTGCTCTTATCAGGAAGATAGGAGTTATGTTTTTTAACGATCTGAGAAAATTCAGAAAGGCCCTGTTGCAAAGAGAGAGTGGTGCCTATCTTTTCCCACAGCTGCAAAGCATCATTAAATAAGGGCTTCTCCTGCTGCACAGTCAAATAGTTGGCCTTCAGTTCTTGATGGAGATAGTATTCAAAGGCAAGAATCTCCCCTTTCACAAAGTTCTCCGGACTATCTAAAAGAAGAGTTGGGTAGGGCGTTTTGAGAAAAGAGTTCATCCGCTCGACAAGAGCATTAAACTTAGAAAGCGCTTCCGATATATCCACTTCTTTTAGCTGAAGGTGTGTTGAAATAGTTATTGCCTCTTCTCGAAACTTTTCCATCTCCTCATGCGAGATGCTTTTATTCTCTTGAGCAACATTCAGAAATAAGAGAAAGACTTGAATGGCATATGAAACTTTCTCCTCATTCAAAGAATACATAATCCCCTCTTATTTTAGAGAGGGTTCGACCCAACGCCCCTCTTTTTTTATTAAACTCACCAAACGGTCGACCGCCTCTGACATCTCAATATCCCTCTCTACACAATTTTTTCCAATATAAAGATCGATTTTTCCAGGTTTAGAACCCACATACCCGAAATCAGCATCCGCCATCTCCCCTGGACCATTCACAATACAACCCATGATGGCAATCTTCACTCCAGGAAGATGGGCTGTCTGCTCTCGAATCCCCTTGGCAACCTTTTGAAGATCAAAAAGAGTGCGGCCACAACCTGGACAGGAGATAAACTCTGTCTTAAAGCTACGCAAACGCGCCCCTTGCAGAATAGAAAAGGCAACCATCCGTCGCTCTTTGAGAGCAATATCCGCATTCAAAGAAATACCCTCTCCAAAACCATCACATAAAAGAGAGCCATATTCAGCCGCAGCTGGGATCAGAAAATCCTCCAAACTCCCCTGGTAGGAAAAATCCAAAATCAGAGGAATGGCAAGCTTATTCTCCCCCATCCATGCACAAAACCTGCGTGTATGGGTCACATAATCCCCTGTAGGAGAAAAGAGAATATAGGCAGGAGCTGCCCTTTTTAACCTCTCCCACCCCGCCTCATCTTCCGTCACAAGAGCCTCTTTCTCTAAAATCGCAATCCCTGCCCTTTCTAAAAGCTGCAGCTTTTCATTCTTAGTTTCTATAACCAGCGCATCCACAGAATCTTGCATTTTAACTAGACGCCCCTCTTGCATTTCACATCCGATATCTTGAAAAAAGGTAGGTGAATCAAGCTCCTCTTCACGGATCCGCAATACCACAGATCCATTGCGATGCAAGAAAGAGGCTAAAGGGAGCCTTTTTTTCTCCCGCTTTTTAGGGGGAGTCTGGTAGGGGCGCACAAGAGTGGCAAGCTTTTTACAAGGAGCAATTTCACACCAGGGATCTTCCGTAAGAGAGACCCGAATCGTATCCCCAATCCCATCCAAAAGAAGAGAGCCGATACCAATTGCCGATTTAATTCTCCCATCCTCCCCCTCTCCCGCCTCTGTAACCCCCAAATGCAGAGGATAATCCCATCCCAATTGAAGCATCGCCTCTACCAAAAGACGATAGGCCAAAATCATCACCTGCGTATGGCTGGCCTTCATAGAAAAAATCAGATCATGAAAATCCAGCAGACGAGCCACACGACCAAATTCCAGAGCAGATTCCACCATCCCAGCCGCCGTATCCCCATACCGGTTCATAATCCGATCGGAAAGCGAACCATGATTCGTCCCAATCCTAATGGCTCTTTTCAATCGTTTACATTTCTCCACAAGCGGGGTGAATTTTTCTGCAATTTTCTCCAGTTCAGATGCGTAGGTCTGATCATCATATTCCATGATCTTAAAAGAGGCCCGTTTATCTACAAAATTGCCCGGGTTAATTCTGACCTTATCTGCAAAATCTGCAACCCGAAGAGCTGCAGGTGGATAAAAGTGAATATCTGCAACTAAAGGAATCAGATACCCCTTTTTAAGAAGCGCATTTTTAATGAGTTCACACGCATCCGCCTCTCGCATTCCCTGCACGGTGACGCGTGCGATCTCGCAACCTGCGTCTGATAAACGCATAATTTGCTCTACCGTTGCCTGCACATCCCGTGTATCTGAGGTGGTCATCGATTGAATACGGATAGGGTTTCCCCCCCCTACTTTTATATTTCCAACGAGAACTTCACGCGTTTTCCATTGATAGGGAGGCTGTTGGGGATTTTTCATATAAAACCTTTAAAAAAAAGAATTGACGAACTTAATCAGCAATGAGCATAATAGATTGGGGGGATTAAGACAATGGCAACAAGAGGAATAGGGCCAGGACAGGAGGGGGGTCAACCACCTCCTCAGCAAGAGCCAGAAGGTGTCTTAGGTCGGATATTTGCTGCTGTAAGCGCTCCTTTTCGAGCACTCTCTCTCTATTTAAAAAAGAGGGAGGCTCTTCATCGCTTGGCTGACTTAACAGATACGGATTATGGTGCAGTCGAGAGAGGACATGGTCGATTACCGCTTGCAAAGATTCAAGAAATGATATTGGGCCCTGCAGTTAAAGAGAGGGCGATTCAGAAAATTCTCGGTATGACGTATGCATCTGAAGCTAAAGAAGCGGAATTAAGAGAGGCACTAGAAGAAGCCTCTTCAGCACAGGTCCTAGAAATCCTCTCTCTCTGCAAAAATTCAATGTTTGCAGATTTCTTATCACGCATGGAAGCAGATCAATATGCAGAGGTGATACCCGATTTTAAAAGAGCCTTTTTAAAAGAACAGGACATTATAGATATTTCTAGCGCTGTAGAGCAAGCATACTATGCACCCTTTCTTCTGGCCACTACCACTATCCCTTCTGAAAGAGATAATATAGCTAAAGATCTAAGGAAATTACGCCAAGAGCTTCAAGAGCTTGATGCGGATACTGTGCGAGAAATTCACCAGATTTGCCAACATAATCCCTATGCACCAAAGTACTTAGCAGAAATAATAGATGTGCGTCAATATGCAGCTGTTTTACAAAACTTTGGGGAGAATGTTGAAAAAGGTGAATATAGCTCAAAGATTACTGCCCTTCTTCCCACCTTATCTGCCGAAAAAAAAGGGGCTTTAAAAGAGGTTCTTCAAAAAGCTTCTCCTGAACAGATCCGGGTTATCCACTCTTCTTGCCAAAACCACCCCCTAGCTCGAGAATATTTAACAAACATGCGCTCCTCTGACTATCTCAGAATACTCACTAGTCCATATCTTAACTTTACAGAGCTAAGAGGTGAGCAGAAGGTAGAACAAAAGCGGTTAACAGAAAGTATTTTACAATTCCTACCAGATGAACAAGCAAAGAAGAGCTTCGGTGATCTGCTCCTCTCTTATCCTCTAGATGCACTTGATACGCTTCTAGAAAAAATAGACCACGAGGAGGTACGCATCTATTTCTCCCTGCTGCCTCCTTCGCAATACAAAACTGGAATGGATACTATCTTAGACCCCTCAACACCCCTTAATGCGGAGCTCTACCTCTCACGTCTATTAGAACCCTTTAAAACCTTAGAGCCAGAGAATTTTGAGGCATTAAAAAAAGCGCTCTCAGAAGCTACTCTTCCACAGCTGCAAAACTTCCAAAAAGATACCTATAGACAGGCTTATCTTTTTCTCGCACCTGTAACAGAATATAATGAGATTATATATAGCACTTCTGAAGAATACAGAAGTTGTAAAGCTAAGATCCATGACATTCTCCAATACATTTTTAAACCCCATACTCTAAAAAATCTTCCCCATTCAGCTTTTATCCATTTATGCTCCGCTCTTCATGGATTTGACATAAATGATCGCAAATTCCTCAAAGAGACCTTCGGGAAATTGATCGATCCTCTTGTAGCAAGCAGTCTGTCTCCTCAACAGCTCAACCAGTTTCTCATCCGTTTAGCAGAAATGCCCTTGGAAAAAAGAGAGGAAATCGCTGAAAGAGAAGATCTTTTGGATGCTCTTAAGGCGTTAGTAAAAACAAAATCGATTGAAACCTTTTTTTCAGACTCTACAAAAGAGCAGGCTATTGCAAAAATTATTGCCCTCCTTCCCTCCTTATCCGGTGAAAAAAAAAGGGCATTAGAAGCAGCTCTTGGATTAGCTACCTTGAAGAATGTTCAGTTAATTTATGCTCTTTGCAAACACGAGCCTTATGCACGACAGTACTTAGCAGAAGTGGAAATAATGCAATATTTAGCAGTTCTGCCAAAGTTTGAGGAGAATGTTACAAAAAGTAAGCGTATTTTAGAAATTACTACTTTTCTTCCCACTCTATCTGCTGACAAAAAAGAGGCTTTAAAAGAGGTTCTTCAAAAAGCTTCTCCTGAACAGATCCGGGTTATCCACTCTTCTTGCCAAAACCACCCCCTAGCTCGAGAATATTTAACAAACATGCGCTCCTCTGACTATCTCAGAATACTCACTAGTCCATATCTTAACTTTACAGAGCTAAGAGGTGAGCAGAAGGTAGAACAAAAGCGGTTAACAGAAAGTATTTTACAATTCCTACCAGATGAACAAGCAAAGAAGAGCTTCGGTGATCTGCTCCTCTCTTATCCTCTAGATGCACTTGATACGCTTCTAGAAAAAATAGACCACGAGGAGGTACGCATCTATTTCTCCCTGCTGCCTCCTTCGCAATACAAAACTGGAATGGATACTATCTTAGACCCCTCAACACCCCTTAATGCGGAGCTCTACCTCTCACGTCTATTAGAACCCTTTAAAACCTTAGAGCCAGAGAATTTTGAGGCATTAAAAAAAGCGCTCTCAGAAGCTACTCTTCCACAGCTGCA